>QFCS01002421.1_pt1 | contig 16678 bp, 20 predicted proteins | sample 3576561 | NCBI WGS metagenome assembly QFCS01 | reverse complement strand
GGTCCTCCGCAGCCCCGAGCGACTGAAGTACCGCACGCCCGGAAGCGTCGGCCGCCACCGGCGGGCGCGTGCGCAGGGCGGCGAGGTCAAGCCGGTCAAGGGGTGTCCGGCATGAGGGCCACCGAGCGGCAGACCGCCGTCGACCTGGGACTGGCGGCCGAGGACCACTTCCTGCACGGACACCTGCTCAGCTCTTGGGTCGTGGACTACATCGACCTCGAGGAGTCGCTGGCCGTCGGGTCGGTCGCGCAGGAGGAGCTCGCCCACGCCGCGACGTACCTGCGTCTCAGCGGGCTCGACGAGGCCGGACGTGACGACTTCGTCTACGAGCGACCCGTGGAGACCTGGCATCCGACTCGCTTGCTCAGCCAGCGGCCGCACGACTGTCCGGCCACGGTCGTCCGCCGGGTGCTGGTGTCCCATGCGGCGCTGCTGCGGGCCGAGGTGCTGTGCGCGTCGGACTCCGAATCGGTCCGCGCCGCTGGTGCGGTGATCGCCGCCGAGCAGCAGCTGCACGTGACCCACTGGCAGAGGTGGGCCCGTCTACTCGCCGGCGACCCCCGCACCGCATCGGAGTTCGGCGACCGCGTGGCGGCGGTCGTTCCCCTGGGGCAGGACATGTTCGGCACCGTTCGTGACGCCGACCCGGCGAGCGGCCGGCGTCTGCACCAGTCCTGGACACGGCGGGTGGGCTCGGCTTTCGAGGATCAGCAGATGGTCGCGGAGGCGCTCGGCGCCGAGCCGCTCAGCCGAAGCGCCGGCGCGGACCACCCCGAGCTCGTCGAGGTGTTCGGCGAGATCCGCGGGATCCGGTTGGGGCCCGACGACGGAGTGCGGGGACTGTACCGATGAGCGACGAGAGAGAGGTTCGAATTCGCGGCGCGATCGGCGCGGTCGAGGACCCCGAGGTTCCGGTGACCCTCGTCGACCTGGGCGTTGTCCGCGAGGTCACCGTGGAGCCCGCGAAGGTGCGCGTCGTGCTTCGCCCGACCCGGCTGGGATGCCCCGCCCGAGGTGAGATGGCGCGGCGAATTCGGCACGCGGTGCTGGGGGCCGACCCCGACGTCGAGGTGCAGGTCGACTGGGAACTGTCGGCCTGGAACGGCGACGACGTCTCCGTCGCCGGCCGAGAAGTACTCGTCGAGTTCGGGTACGCCGACCCCGGCACGTCAGACAAGTGCTGTCCATACTGCGGCTCTGCTGAGGTACGCACGGAAGGCGCGTTCGGGGGTGCGGTCTGCAAGGTGCCGTACACCTGTCGCGGATGCGGCAGCACCTTCGACGCGCTGCGGAGCGGCCCACTGCCGCCTACCGCGCTCGGGTCAGGAGGTTCGCCGTGCCGTATGTGATCGCTGCGCCGTGCATCGACGTGATGGACAGGTCATGTGTGGAGGAGTGTCCGGTCGACTGCATCTACGAGGGCGCCCGCAAGTTGTACATCCAGCCCGAGGAGTGTATCGACTGCGGCGCCTGCGAACCGGTGTGCCCCGTCGAGGCGATCGCGCCGAAGCGAGAGGTCCCTGCCGACCAGCGGGACTTCGTCGCAGACAACGCACGCTTCTTCAACGAGCCTCTGCCCGGACGCGACGTCCCCCTGGGGGCACCCGGCGGGGCGCGTAAGGTCGGTGCGGTCGGCGCCGACACCGCCCTCGTGTCCTCGTTCGAGGACACCCGGTGACGGTCGACGGACGGGCCCGCGTCCTGGGCGCCGGGGACTGGTTCGACGCCGAGCTGGGGGCCCTTCTGGGAACGGTCTGCGGCGCTTGCCGCACCCCGTCGTTCCCGCCCCGGACGTATTGCTGGCGTTGCGGAGCAGGCATGCACCCGCAGGTGCTGCCCCGCACCGGCACGGTGGTCGCACGGACGACGGTCCGGGTCGCGCCGCCCGGCTTCCCCGCGCAGTACCAAGTCGGCGTCGTCGAGCTCGCCTCCGACCTCCGCGTGCTGGCCAGGTTCGCTGACGAGGCGCCCGGACACGGAGCTACCGTCAGCGTCAGGACCGGCCTGCTGCGGGAGGACGAGATCGGCGAGGTCGTCGGGCCCGTCTTCGTCGCCGAGAACTCGACGGTCGTGACGCAGGAGGCGACGGGCGCATCGCCGGCAGGGAGCAGTCCCGGTACGCCGGTCGAGGAACCCCTCCGGATCGCAGTGGCGGGCGTGGCCACGACTGCCTTCGGACGCCCCGACCTGCCCGCCGAGCGTCTGGCCGCCGAGGCCGCCCTGGCTGCGGTCGCGGACGCCGGGCTCCGCGCGGACGAGGTGGACGCGGTCGTCGTGGGCAGTGCCTTCGCGACCGCCGCCCTCGGCCAGCGGATGCTCCGCTACGTCCCATGGGGAGGTCGGCGGATGGTGAACGTGGAGAACGCCTGCGCCAGCGGCACCTCGGCGCTCGCCGAGGCCTTGGCTCTCGTGCGCGCTGGTCTCGCCGAGGTGGTAGTCGCGGTGGGTGCCGATATCCCGGTCCGCTCGGGCGGCGGTCTGATCCCGCTCGACCAGGAGGACCCCGTCGCCGGTATCGGCGTCACCCTGCCCTCTCTCTATGCGTTGGTGGGCGACCGCTACCAGAGCGCGTACCAGGTCGGTGAGGACGCCTTTGCCGAGGTGGTGGTGCGCAGTCGGGAGAACGGTTCCAGGAACCCCGACGCATTTCGACGCGACGCGGTGACCCGTGAGGACGTTCTCGCGTCGCGATTGATCGCCGACCCGCTGACCCTATTCCAGTGCGCGCCCAACGCCGACGGCGCGAGTGCTGTCGTGGTGGTCGCTGACCACGTCCGCAAGCGCTGCGCCCATCCACCGGTCGAGATCGCCGGACTCGCGCTCCGCGCCGGCTACGCCAAGGATCGGTTCACCGGAGAGAGCGTCGTGCGGCGGGTCGCTCAGGCGGCCTACGCGCAGGCCGGCGTGCACCCGGAGCAGGTGGGCGTGGTCGAGCTGCACGACGCGTTCGCGCCAGCGGCGCTGACCAACCTGGAGTACCTCGGGCTGGCCGAGCCGGGCACGGCCGGGCACCGTCTGCTGGCAGGAGACTTCCGTGGCGGCGGGACCGGCCCCGCCCTCAACCCGAGCGGTGGGCTGCTGTCCCGGGGACACCCCCCGGGCGCGACCGGCCTCGCGCAGGTGAGTGAGCTGGTTCGTCAGCTGCGCGGGGAGGCCGGTGACCGTCAGGTCGACGCCGAGGTCGCCGTGGTCCACACCATGGGGGGCACCGTGCTGGAGCTCGAGACCAACGCCTGTGTCGTCGGTGTCCTCAGGCGTGGCCGGTGACCGGCGGAGCGGAGGTCGCCGCACGTTACGGGCTCGGCCCGTCGGAGGTGGCCGCTCGAGACTGGGGTGTCGAGCTCGCCGCCGAACTAGGAGCAGGGGACCACACGTGGGAGGAGACCGGAGCCTTTCCGTGGGACGAGTACCGCAGGCTGGCGAAGGACGGTGTCCTCGGTCTGACGCATCCTGCGAGATTCGGTGGCCGGGACGGCAGCCCGTTGGAGGCCGTTCTGCTCGTGGAGCAGCTGGCCGGGCGGTCGTTTGTCCTGGCCGAGGCGGTCCACCTGGCCCTGAACGGCCCAGTCCGCATGATCGCCCGCGTGGGCACGGAGTCGCTCGCTCACGAATGGGTCCCTCCCGTGATCGCGGGACGGTCGATGGTGGCGATCGCGATCACCGAGCTCGACGCGGGCACCGCACTCGGTGACCTGGCCACGACCTTCCGCAGGAACGGCGACGGGTCGGTCGAGGTCGAGGGTCACAAGTGCTTCGTGACCGCCGGCTCTCTAGCCGATGCAATGCTGGTCGTGGGCCGCTTCGGCGGGTCCGGAAGCCGGGGGATCGGTGCGGTGCTGGTGCCCACGAGCGCCACGGGGGTGCAGGTCGGGCCGGTCTACGACAAGCTCGGCGGCAACGCCATGCCCGAGGCGCCGGTCACCTTCGACGGCTGTCGGGTGCCGTCCAGTGCGGTAATCGTCGACGGCGACGAGACGTCGAGCTCCAGCCTCAAGCGCGTCCTCCACCTGTACGACGCCATGCGGCTCGGCATCGCGGCCATCTGCGTCGGGGTGGCGCAGGCGTCGGTGGACCGGGCCGTCGAGCACCTGCGCTCGCGGCACCAAGGCGGCCAACGACTCGCGGACATGCAGGGGCTGCGGTGGACGTGGGCGAGGCTTGCTCTGCAGGTGGAAGAGGCCAGACTCCTGACCTACCGCGCCGCCAAGATGGCCGACGACGAGGGATTCCCGCCCGGCCCGGAGACGGCGATGGCCAAGCTCGCGGCCTCCGAGGTCGCGGTCGCGACCACCCAAGCCGCGATCCAGGCATTCGGCTGGCGAGGGATCGTCCGCGGTGCGGACCACCCCGTCGAGCGTGTCGCCCGGGAGACACGTGGCTGGACCATCGCAGGAGGAACGACCGAAGGCACGCTCAACGCGCTCGCGCGCGATCTGTTCGAAAGGTAAGTGGCATGTTCTTTGAAGAACTGGTCGATGGAGCGACACACCAGACGAGGTACCACACGGTGACCGCCGAGGAGCTCCACCGGTTCGCAGCCGATTTCGACCCACAGCCCATGCATCTCGACCCGGCCGTCTCCGCGGCTCTGCCGTTCGGGAAGGTGATCGCCTCGGGGTTCCACACCATCGCCCTGGCCTGGCGGCTGTGGACGGAGATCGGGATGGGTGACCACGGGCGTGGCGGGATCGCCCTGGATCAGGCCAGGTGGTACCGGCCGGTCTACGCCGGGACCACCCTGTGTGCCCTCGTGACGGTCATCGGCCCTCGGATCACCAGCGGTGGCAAAGGCCTGGCCACGATGCGGTTCGACGTCCGCGACGACCAGGACGACCAACTCCTGACGTTCTCGACGACGGGTCTGTTCGCCCGGATGGCCGACGAGCCGTCCGTGCCGGTGGAGGGGTGAGCGCCATGCGTGATCCGAAGGAGGCCGCGGGCGTGCCGGTCCGGGAGCTGTCCGACGAGGAGATCGAACGGCAGGGCACCTACGCGCACGCGACCCGGACCTGGGTGATGCTGCACGGGACCGCGGAACAGTTCCGACACCACACCGAGCGAATGCTCGAGCTGGAGCAGGAGTACATCCGCCGCCATCCCAAGCGCACGTGGCAGGGTGTGGCGCGGACCCAGGACGCCGCGGGTCTCGACCCCGTCAGCCGGCTCCGGCTGGAGCTCCGGGCCCTGGTCAACCAGTTGGACGCGCTCCTCACCGACGCCGTGCCCGAGTCCGGTCACGACACCGGGGCATCCGACCGGGTCGGAGTTACCACGGAGCTGCTGCGCCGGTTCGAGGCCGCCGAGGGTGGTCGGCTGCACAAGCTGGAGGTCCACCAGCTCGCCCGCGAGCTCGGCCTGCCTCCGGCCGAACTGGCGGAGCTCTACCGGGCCGAACCGGCGCTGCTGCAAGCCGAGGGCGACTATCGCGTGCTGACCCAGGAAGGTCGTCGCCACCTCGACGTCTGAGCTCTCGGCGGGCCGCCGGGCGACGGTCCCGGAATAGCGCCCAGCTAGCCCGGTGCGTCGGGCCGACGAGGACCGAACGAACACCGAACCAATCTGATAGATCGAATGGAGACGTCGTGACCGAGTTGCGCGTGTACGCCCCGGACGACCGGCAAGAGCTGGGCGTCCTCCCCGTCGACGACGCTGCAAGCGTGGACGCCAAGGTGGCCCGCGCCATCCGCGCGATGGAGAACTGGTCCGTCACCTCTCCGATGGCGAGGGCCGAGGCGCTGATCCAGATCTGGTCCGCCACCCGTGAGCAGCTGCCTGATCTCGCGGCCGCACTGTCGAAGGAGCAGGGCAAGACCCTCAAGGAAGCGCACATGGAGCTCGAGCGGTACATCGGCCCGTTCCTCCAGTACGCCGGGCTGGCCACCACCGTGGCTGGCAGATACCAGCGTCTCGGGCCTGAGGTGGCCGGCCTGGTGGACCGGGTGCCGGTGGGCGTGGCCGTCGGTATCGTCCCCTGGAACTTCCCGGCGTCGCTGTTCGGCACCAAGCTCGCCCCGGCACTCGCGGCGGGTTGCGCCTTCCTGATCAAGCCGGCCGAGACCACCCCCCTGATCACCCTCAGGCTCACTGAGATCGCCCAGCAGTTCCTCCCCGACGGCCTGCTCGATGTGGTCATCGGTGGCGCGGACGTCGGCGACTGCCTGGTCAGCCACCGGGACGTTGCGCGGATCGCGTTCACCGGATCCACAGCGGTGGGCCGGGAGATCGCGGCACGCGCCGGCCACGGGCTCAAGCGCGTCAGCCTGGAGCTGGGCGGCTGCGACCCGTTCGTGCTGCTCGACGACGCCGACGTCCCATCCGCGGTGCGGGCACTGGCCGGGAGCCGGTTCTACAACGCCGGCCAGGTGTGTGTCGCGCCGAAGCGACTGGTGGTGCACGAGAAGGTCGCCGACGAAGCGCTCGACCTCCTCGAGTCGCGGCTCGGGCGCATCGTGCCCGGGCCCGGCTACGACGGCTCATCGACGATGGGGCCCGTGCACACGGACCGGGTGCGGGCCACGCTGGAAGAGCAGGTTGCCGACGCGGTCGATCGCGGCGCCGTGCTTGTCGGCGGTGGGCGCCCTGCCGGCGCCTCGGTCGAGCAGGGGTGGTTCGTCAACCCGGCCCTGGTGGTGGACCCGCCTCCCGGTGCACGTGTGCGGTCAGAGGAAACCTTCGGGCCGGTCCTCACGGTGATCCGGGTCCGTGACGACGAGGAGGCCGTGGCGGTGGCGAACGAGACTCCGTACGGCCTCGGCGCGTCGGTCTGGGGCAGCGACCAGTCCCGCGCCTTCACCGTCGCACGCCGGGTGCAGTCCGGCTATGCGTGGGTGAACGCGCTCGGGCGGGTGTACGACGAGCTGCCGTTCGGCGGCGTGAAGGCATCCGGCGCCGGCCGAGAGCATGGTGTCGAGGCGCTGGAGTCCTACCTGGAGGACCGCACCTTCATCACGCCCGTTGCTCCCGGTGGCTGACGGGGTTCGTGCGCCCGAAGCCGGGGATCTCCCGCTCCTGAGTGGACTCCTCCCGCTCGAGTAGTGCGGCGAGACAGTGACAGTCCGGAACACCGACCATGCGACGTTCGAACTCTCCGCTGAGGGCGTCGCGATCACCGAGACGTGGAGCACCAGCGCGGCCCAGCTCGCCGAGCGGATCGGCCTGTGACCGGGGTGCCCGGCGCCGATGGGCGCCGGGCATCCGGGACTGTCAGAAGTCCTCGTCGAACGCCACCGCACCGGTGACGCCGACCTGGTAGGCCGACACCTTCCGCTCGAAGAAGTTCGACAGCTCCTGTACGTCCTGCAGCTCCATGAAGGCGAGCGGGTTCTTCGTCCCGTAGATCGGCTCGAGGTCGAGTCGTTCCATGCGGCGGTCGGCGACGTACTCGAGGTAGGAGCGCATGTCGGCGGTGGAGAGCCCGGCGATCCCGCCGCCGAGGAGGTCCTCGGCGAACTGCGCCTCGGCATCGACGCCGTCGACGAGCATCTGCCGCACCTGCTCTGCGGCTTACAGGTCTCGGGCGTGCCCAGATGCTCGACGCCGCTGAAGGCCTCGCCCGACGACTGAGTTCCACAGCGGTGGTAGGAGTGGCTTCGAGCGATCTCACCCGCGCGGTCGAAGGGGGCGAGGTGGTGGCGGCCCGTCTGGGAGCCAGCCATTCGGTCGATGAACGTCTTCGAGAACGGCACTTCGGTCTCTTTCAGGGGACGAGGCACCGGCGAACGGTCTCCTGGACCGGGCGGGCCTCGGCTGTCGCCCTCGCCCACGGTGGTGTGGAGCACCGAGACGAGGTCGTGCGCAGGACGTTTGCTGCCCTCGCCGACCTCGATCCCTCGATGGCGCACGTCGTGGTGGCGCACGGCGAACTGTTCCGTCTCCTGCCCGGGGGAGCAGCGGTGGGGGAGGTCGCCAACGGCCAGGTCCTCTTCTGGGACGGCCGGTCCGTCCAGCGGTTGTGACGTCGACGAGCGGGGAGGGGCGTGTGACGGCCGTCGGGGCACGTCGCGCGCTCTCACTCGGAGCCAGGTGCGAACTCCGGCAGGCCGGCGCGCCAACTGACGGTCCCCCGGGGACCGGCAGGGCGGTGCGCCGCGACCGCGACCCCTCGCTCCTCCACTCTCGCAACCCGCCCGATCCCGTACGGCGTCGTACGGGTCCAAGAGCGGACCACGATCCCGGGCAAGGACGGCAGGCGGACAGGTAACCTGCTCGACCGGGACTTCACCGCCGAGGCGCCCAACGCACTTGGGTCATGGACTTCACCTATGTGAGGACGTGGGCCGGGTTCGTCTACACCGCGTTCATCCTCGACGTCTTCGCCCAGAAGATCGTCGCTCGGAACGTCGCATCCACCAAGGCCGTCGGGCTGGTCGACGTGCCCCTGCGGATGCGCTGTAGCAACCCGGCCACGAGGGGGCCACCCCGTCGAAGGTGCTGAGATGATCGGTCACGCGGACGCCGGGTCGTTGTTGCGACCCCCCGTCGTGTACCGAATAGTCAGCAGAACAACTCTCGAAGACCCCCGATGTTGTCCGAGGCGATGGGGTAGCGTTGGCGGCCAGAACAGGTCAGATCCGTTGCAGGGCTGCAGGTTGAGCGGGTTGGATCGAGAGGGGCCGAAGCTCGTCGAAGGTTCGATGGCGCCCGTCCTTTCGAGAAGGTCAGGGGTTCGAATCCCCTCAGCTCCACCAATGTGATCTCTCAAGAGATACCGGACAGGCTGGACCCCGAATCGGGGTCCGGCCTTCTGTGTTTTCCGGGGCGTGGGCCGGGGGGCGTCCGAGTGGCTGGTAGTCGCGGGTGGGGTCGATGGTGAGTTCTCGGAGGAGTTCACCGGTGGCGGCGTGGACGATGCGGACGTGGAGGTCGTCGACGATCTTGAGGACGGGGGTTCGTCGATGTTCGGCGCCGACGCCGATGTGGTGCATGCGGCCGGCCAGGCGCAGGCTGAGTTTGCCGTCCTTGTCGATGACGTCGTGCAGCACTCGGTAGTGCACGTCGTTGCTGCGATCGGTCCCGGGGGTTGCTTTGGGGCGGGCAGTGTAGGCGGTGGCTGGGGTCGCTTGGTGGCGTAGGGAGCGGTGGGGTCGACGGTGGTTGTACTCCTCGACGAACGTGTCGATGAGGGCTTGCAGCTCAGCGATCGTGGCGGGCTGGACGGGCTGGGCGGCCAGCCATTTCTTCATGGTCTGCTGGAATCGCTCCACCTTCCCGGTTGTGGTCGGATGGTTGGGCCGGGTGTTCTTCTGCACGATGTCGAGACGTCTGAGTTCTGTCTCCAAGCCGTTGCGGCCGCCCCGGCCGCCTGAGAATCGTGTCGTGTAGACCAGGCCGTTGTCGGTGAGCACGGACGCGGGGTAGCCGTGTTGACCTGCGGCCTTGCGGAAGCTGTCGACAACGATGGGTCCGGTGATCCGCAGGTGGGCGGACACGTGCAGGGCGTAGCGGGAGTGGTCGTCGAGCCAGCTGATGATCTCGGTGTCGGCGCCTGCGTGGGCGCCTGCGTGGGCGCCTGCGCAGGTGAGTCGGTAGTGGGTGAAGTCCGACTGCCAGGTCTCGTTCGGCATGGCTGCCTGAAACCGGATGTAGGAGCTCTTGGGACGCTTCTTCGGGTTGGGTTCGACCAGCCCTTGCCGGGTCAGGGTCCGTGCCACCGTGGCGATCGAGGTCTTGGTGTGGTGATGGTGCTCGAGGTGCCACGCGATGGTGTCGGGGCCGGCGTCGAGCCCGGCCTCGGTGAGCTTCTTGCGCAGTTCGACGATCAGCTCGATGGTGTGCTCGCCAATCGCGGTCGGACTCGTCTTGGGTCTTCGTGAGCGAGCCTCGAACGCGGCCTCGCCTTCGTCGCGGTAGCGGGCGAGGAGCTCATAGACCCAGGAGCGTGAGACGTCGTAGCTGGCGACGACATCGGCCACGGTGCGGCCTTCGATCTCGATGGCAGTGATGACCAGGCGGGCTTTGGACACGGTCCGCAGCCTCGAGGACGGTGTATTGCACCTGGCTCAGGCTGTCCGGGATGTCTTGAGAGATGTGTCCGGGATGTCCTGATGGAACACACCCTCAGCTCCACCAAACTCGCTGGTCAGCGGCCTGCACGGATCCTGACTTCAGGAGCAGGCAGTGGCAAGTCAGCAGAAACTCAGCACAAAGTTGGTCCCTTGGTCGACCTACTCGGCCCGTCTGGGCCCCTCTCGGCCTCCCGCGGCAGGGCTGGCGCACCTAGCCTGCATGGAGACCACAACACACCCTGAGACGGCCCTCGGCCCCGTCCTCACCCTGTCCCAGCTCGCCGCGCAGCTCGGCGTCACGGTCCAGACCCTGTACGACCTGCGCAGCCAAGGCCGCGGGCCGCGCGGGTTCCGCGTCGGCCGCGAGCTCCGGTTCAGGGTCAGCGAAGTCGACGCCTGGCTCGCCCAGCTGGAGGCCGACGACGCCGAGCGACACCCACGCCAGACCAGCTGATGCGCACCGGGCGACCCCGCACCCCGATCGGCACTCACGGAGCGATCAACACCCGCCGGGACGGCGCTCGCGTGGTGGCGGAGACCCGAGTGCGTGACCTCGACGGCCGCCTCCGGCAGGTCAGAGCCTCCGGACCCACCGCGGCGGCCGCCCGCACGCGGCTGATGGAACGCATCCGCGAACGACCTTCTCTGCCCAGCTCCGGAGTGTTGCGGCCGACGAGCTCGTTCGCGGATCTGGCCGACCTGTGGCTGGCCGACCTCGACCTGCGCGACCTGGCCGGGAACACCAAGGAGAACTACCGGATCTGCCTGCGGCTCCATGTCCGGCCTGCCTTCGAGCACTACACCCTCGCCGAGGTGACCACCGGCCGAGTCGAGTGGTTCCTGGCCAAGCAGGCACAGGTGTCGCCGTCCCAGGCCAAGCAGACCCGCACGATGCTCAACATGCTCTTCGGCTACGCGCTGCGCCACGACGCCATCGCTCGTAACCCGGTCGAGGGGACGTCGCAGCTGCGGCGTGCCAAGGCGACACCGCAGGCGCTGACGCTCGAACAGATCACCGCGATTCGCGAGGCCGCCGCTGGCTGGCGAAGCGAACCAGGACTCCCCGGCCCCAAGCCCGACGGCCAGGTCCGCGACATCATCGAGGTCCTGCTCGGAACCGCCATGCGGCCCGGGGAGGTGCTCGCCCTCCGCCCCTGCGACATCGAGGAGTTCCCCACCGGCATGATCGCCAGCGTCAACGGCACGGTCGTGCAACGCAAAGGCAGCGGAGCCCAGCGCCAACCTCGGCCGAAGACCGACGCGTCTGTCCGGCGCATCCCGGTCCCAGAGTTCGCGGCCGCCGTACTCCGGCGCCGGATCGCGACCATGCCCAGGAGCGCCCAGACGCGGACCATCTTCGCCAGCCGCAACGGTGGCCCGCTCAGCCCGTACAACGTCCGCCGGACGTTCCGGGACTTCCTCCAGATTGCGGGGCTTGCCGGGGGCGGCATCAGCCTGCGCTGGTACCGGCGGACGGGGGCGACCGTGATCGCACGCGGCGTCGGGACCGACGCGGCAGCCGCGTTCCTGGGCCACACGTCGAGCGTGATCACGGAGGGCCACTACATCGAGCCAGACCGTGCTGTAGACCAGACCCCCGCCATCCACCTCGAACGGACCCTGCGGCCGGTCGAGCCGGACGGCGCGCTGCTGACGAACAGTCCGGCGGCAGGCGAGGACGAACTCCTGGACGTGGTCGACCGAGAACACGATGACGTTGTTGCCTAGCATCCAGGAAGCGTCCGTCGATTGGTCTCAGCGACGAAAGGGCCTTGGCGGAACATCTCGGGCGTGATCCACTCCAGATCGGCTTCACGGCGGATCTGCCGCCATCGCCGTTCGACGTTGTTCACCTGCTGCCACGTCACGTTGCGCGTCGGAAAGACGGCGTCGAGGAAGTTGTCCGGGACCGAGCGGCGTCGTGCCTGGAGCGTCAGCGCTGCGGTTTCCGGGAGCGAGACCAGGCGGGGACGAGCCTGCGGCTTCCGGTAGGTCCCGACGCTGGATTCGGTCTTGATGGTGGCGTTGATCTCGACCACTCTCGACCCGAGGTCGATGTCGGCCCAGCGGAGTGCGAGCACCTCACCAATGCGTGCTCCGGTCGCGAGCATCACCTCGATGATGTCGGCGATGTCGCCCGACGACTTCGGCCCGGAACGCTCCTTGCCGAGCCATGAGCGTACGGCACTACGGACGGCATCGAGTTCCGCGACCGTGAGCGACCGATGCTCAGGCGTGGGTCGACTGATGCTAAGCGACCCCCGGACCGGATTGACGGAGAGCGCGCCGACCTCGAAGGCCGAGTCGAGCATGGCACCCATGACGACCTTGGCTTTGCGCTGGCGGTTCAGGCTCTGGGCGCCCAGCTCGGCGAGGACCGTGTTGATCCGGTCTGTCGTTAGCTCGCGGAGGCTGACGCTGCCGAGCTTGGGAAGGACGAGCTTGAACAGCACGCGCTCGTACTCGTTGATGGTGGTCCCCTCGAGCCGACTTTCGGCTCGAAGCTGTTGCAGCCAGAGTTCGGCCAGATGGGCGACGGTGGATCGGGAGGTGATGGGCTTCCTCATCGACTGCTCCTTCGTGACGTGGGCCGGGTGGCCCTCGTCCTGAAGGTGTGCTGTTGTTACCTTGCGACCTCCTCGTCCCCTAGTCCAATGAGGGGTCGCGACCTCAAATCCAGAGGTCGCAGGTTCAAATCCTGCCCCCGCTACGAATGTGATGTCTCAGGACATCGGAATAGCCCGGACCTACGTTTCGTAGGTCCTGGCTAGTTTTTTTGGCGGGTCCGGGTGGTCTGCCGGTGGGCTGGTAGTCGCGTCTTGGGTCGATGGTGAGCTCGCGGAGGAGCTCGCCGGCGGCGGCGTGGACGACTCTGACGTCGAGGTCCTGGACGAGCAGGATGACGTAGGTCCCGGCGCGGGTTCGGCTGATGCCGATGTGGCGGAGGCGGCCGGCGATTCGCAGGGTGACGGTGCCAGCCTTGCTGATTCTGTCGTGGCGGACGCGGTCGTGGGTGTCTCGCTTGATGCCGGGCGAGGCTTTCGGGCGGAGGTTGTAGGCGGTGGCCGGGGTGACTCGGTGGGGGAGCGAGCGGTGTGGTCGTCGGTGGTTGTACTCGTCGGCGAAGAGGTCGAGGAGCACCTGGAGCTCGACGAGGGTGCTCGGCTGGACGGGCTGGGCGCGTAGCCACTTCTTCATCGTCTGCTGGAACCGCTCGGCCTTGCCGCACGTGGTGGGGTGGTTTGGCCGGGAGTTCTTCTGGACGATGTGGCGGCGGCTGAGTTCGGCTTCGAAGGAGTTCTTGCCTCCTTGTCGGCCGCGGCCAGCGAGCCGGACGGTGTAGACCATGCCGTTGTCGGTGAGTGTGGATGCGGGGTATCCGTGCAGGTCAGCGGCCCGGGTGAAGGTGGTCAGCACAATCGGAGCGGTGACCCTGGCGTGTGCGGACACATGCAGGGCGTAGCGGGAATGGTCGTCGAGCCAGCTGATGATTTCGACGTCGGTGCCGGGTCGACCGTCGGGGTGGGTGAGCCGGTAGTGGGTGAAGTCCGACTGCCAGGTCTCGTTGGGCTGCTCGGCTTCGAAGCTCTTGGGTCGCTTGGACGGGTCCGGGCTTACTTGCCCGGCGCGTACCAGGATCCGGTTGATCGTGGCACGGGCCAGCGTGATCTGGTGGTGATGTTGGAGGTGCCAGTCGATGGTGTCCGCGCCAGCGTCCAGGCCGGCCTCGGACAGCTTCTTGCGCAGCTCGAGGACCAGCTCCACGGTCGCTTCAGGGGTAGCGGTCGGTGAGGTCTTCGGTGCCCGGGAGCGGGGCTCGAAGGCTTCCTCACCCTCGGCCTCGTAGAGCTTCATCAGGCGGCTGATCCACCCCTGGGACACGCCGTAGGTGCGGGCGACCTCGGACTGGCTGGAACCGGCGAGCACGGCTGTGATGACCAGCCGCCGTTTGGAGGAGTTCGACATGACAGAGCCTGTCCAGACCCAGCCATTCCGATGACCTGCGACAACACGCTATTTCGATGTCGTGAGACACCCCATTCCGATGTCCTGAACCAGCACACTGCCCCCGCTACGAATTTCAGGCTCGGTTCCCTCTGGGGAACCGAGCCTGAAAGCTTTCTAACTTGACTCGGTCATCACAAAGTCATGATCTACCTGTTCAGCAGGTGCGATCCGCGGTCCGTGCGCCCGGTTGCCTTGGAGCATCGCGGGTTGCCATGGAGCGGCTCGGAGCGTCCGGCCCACCTACTGGTCATGAAGACCCAAGCGCATCCACTCAGTGGGCTCGACCCGCTGCTCAGCATCGAGGACCTTGCGGAGTACCTCGGGGTGCCAGTCACGACCATTTACGACTGGCGTGTCGACGGCAAGGGTCCATGCGGCGTCCGTGTTGGGCGCCATGTGAAGTTCACACAGAGCGATGTTCTCGCCTGGATCGAGGCCCAACGCGAGGTTCGGCCCGCCGGGAACCCGGACGGACGGTGACCTGAGATGGGACGACCACGCACCGCGATCGGCACCTTCGGCGAGTTCACCTACGTTCCGGCCCCCAACGGCAGGATCAAGGCGCGCGTGCGCTTCCGCGACGACGATGGACAGCTTCGACTCGTCCAAGCGACGGGAGGCACTCGCAAGTCTGCCGAGCGCGCACTCAAGCAGAAGCTCACGCGTCGTGATCGCTTTTCCGCCGGCAGCCGAGACCTGTCGGGCGACAGTACGTTCGGTCGTCTTGTCGAGGTGTGGCTCGCAGATCTCGATCTCACCGACAAGCTTGCGCCAAGCACACGTGCGCTCTACGAGCGCAACATGCGCCAACTTGTAATGCCGGCCTTCGAGTCCCACACGCTCCGCGAGATCAATGTGCGCAAGGTCGACCAGTTCATCAAGAAGCTCGCGTCCACCAAGAGTTACAGCACGGCCAAGCAGGCGCGAACGGTCCTCAGCCTCGCCTTTGGTCTGGCGGTCCGGTACGACGCTCTTAAGGAGAACCCGGTCCGCGGCATCGCCCGGATGCACAAGCCGCCGTCGCAGACCATGGCGCTGACTCTTGAGCAAGTCGACGCCATCCGAGACGCCGCACGAGGTTGGCGCCGCGCGCCAGGAACGCCGGGTCCGCCGCCGGACGGTCAGTTGGAGCAGATCATCGAGGCCATGCTGGGCACTTCTGCCCGCATCGGCGAGGTGCTCGCGATCCGCAAGTGCGATGTCGACGTGACCATGTCGCCGGCCACGGTGCGGATCTGCGGGACCATCGTCTCGCCGGCGGGCAAGCCGACGTACCGACAGGCTCACCCGAAGACGCAGAAGTCGACACGTGTGGTGTCGGTTCCGAGCTTCGCAGCTGAAGTTATCCGGCAGCGACTCGTCGTCGTCGGTCCCGAGGGGCCGGACCAGTTGCTGTTCTTCACCCGCAACGGCACGCCTCTCACGACCAACAACATTCGCCGGCGCTTGCGGGCGGTGCTGTCGGAGGCGGGGATCGAGGGCGTCACCCCGCACGCCTTCCGCCGCACGGTCGCGACCGTTCTCGATCGGGCAAGTGGGCCTGACCTCGCTGCCGAACTTCTCGGTCACACCTCGTCGAAGATCACCAAAGAGCACTACATCCAGCCCGACGAGGCAGTCGATCCGGTGACGGCCGAGATCCTGGAGGCGCTTGCCCCGAAGCGAGCGGAGGGGCAGCCGTGAACGACGACATCGTGGAACCGACACCTCTTCCGCATCGTAATGCAATGCATTACGATGGTCGAGTGTTCGAGCGCGTCGACTGGTCACAGCGCGGCGCCTACATGAAGCGTAAGCACGGCGTCACGCCAGCGATCGCGGACGAAGCGCTCGAAGACCCCAACAGGGTCGTCATCGACCCTGACTACAACAGCGAGAGCGGCAAGAGCGTCAGGATCATCGGATTCTCGATGACCGCAGATGATGTCATCACCGTGATCGTGCTGGAGAACGACGGGACCGAGTACGGCGTCAATGGGTGGGCAGCAAACCAGAGAGACCGGCGGTACTACGCCGACCAGAGCGAGGGAGAAGCCGATGAGCACCAAGATTGAGGACTTGCTCGCAGCCGAAGCTGAAGCCGCTGAGGCAGCCGAGGCGACGAGTGACCCCAACGCGCCGCTTCCCGCGCACGTGAAGGTCACCCGCGGGACGGCGCGGTCCAAGAACCTCCAGGTCCGCTTCCGCGACGAGGAGTTCGACGAGCTGGCCGCGTACGCGGACCAGCGCGGGCTGCCGGTGTCCACCGTGGTTCGGATGCTCGTGCTCCAGGCGATCGCGCCTGCCGACGACCTCAAAGCCGCACTTGACCGGCTCGAAAGTGATCTTGCCGCCGTAAGGCGCAAGGCGCTCAGCGCCTGATTACATCGCGGGGCCGGACTGCGCCCGTCGTGGCTCAGGTCGGTGAACGAGGGCGGTCGCGAGTTCATCGCGGCTCGCGGCCGCTCGGTTTGGTGCCCGGGGTGTCTCGGCCTGGGGGCGCAGTTCCTCGCGCACCAGTTCAAGGAGTTCCTGGCACACACGTCTGCGGTCATCGGCACGTAGCGCTGTCGAGTCGGCTTCACAAGGCCAGCCGCGTCCTTGTCGACACGGGGGAAGGGCACGCGGGCGAAGTAGATCCGCTCTCGGGCGCCTTGCTGGATCACCTGGGTGATGCGCTCGTCGAT
>QFCS01000358.1_pt1 | contig 16727 bp, 17 predicted proteins | sample 3576561 | NCBI WGS metagenome assembly QFCS01 | reverse complement strand
GACCCGCCAGCTCTCCCGGTCGTCTTCCAAATCCGCAAAATGATCCCCAAGGTCCATGGAAGCCTCCTGAAGCTGCCAATCCTTGAATCCGACTCACGCTTTCAATGATAGCCCAGCGTTAACCCGAGTTCAGCGCCCTGCCAGGCATTGCGGACGGCTTGACGCGAAATTAACCATTGCGGAACACACAATGAACAGATAGGTTTGTTCTGGTTTTGTTTTGACGCCGATTCCGCACGGGGCCAAGAATGCTGACGCGCAAGCAACACGAACTTCTGCTCTTCATCCACGAACGGCTGAAGGAGTCCGGCATTCCCCCCTCGTTCGACGAAATGAAGGAGGCGCTGGATCTCGCGTCGAAGTCGGGCATCCACCGGCTGATCACGGCGCTGGAAGAACGCGGCTTCATCCGGCGGCTGCCGAACCGGGCGCGCGCTCTGGAGGTGCTTCGCCTGCCGGATTCGATCGCGCCGGGACTCAACGCCGCCAGGAAATTCTCGCCCAGCGTCATCGAAGGCAGCCTCGGCAAGCGCCCGCCGGAGCCGGCGCGGGCCCCGGTCGCCCAGAACGACGACGATGCCGGCGCCGGCGTCGCCATCCCGGTCATGGGACGCATCGCCGCCGGCGTACCGATCGACGCCATCCAGCATCGCACCCATTCGATCACCGTGCCGCCGGAGATGCTGTCGGGCGGCGACCATTACGCGCTCGAGGTGAAAGGCGACTCGATGATCGAGGCCGGCATTCTCGACGGCGATACGGTGATCATCCGCAATGCCACCACCGCCAGCCCGGGCGAGATCGTCGTGGCCCTGGTCGACGACCAGGAGGCCACGCTGAAGCGGTTTCGCCGCAAGGGCGCCTCGATCGCGCTCGAAGCCGCCAATCCTGCCTACGAGACCCGCATCTACGGTCCCGACCGCGTGCGTGTCCAGGGCAAGCTGATCGGGCTGATCCGCCGCTACTGAGCGGCGGCAGGCGCCGCCGCCGGGTGAAGGCCGAACCTGGCCGCAGGGGGTGGCTTATGGTCCGCCTTTGCCGTGCATCGCGGCGCAGGGCGCCGACAGTGCCGGACCTTCGGCCGATACGGCGACCGCGCCGACGGACCGCTTCCCGACCGGGAATCCGGAACGGTATTGCAATTGTGGTCAGCCCGGGCTTGAAGGACTGATGAAGCTGCGGCGAGCGAACGGCGGCCCATGACCTACCTGACGCGTCTCGACAGATTGCTGTTGCGGCTTCAGGCGCAGCATGCGTGCCTGGGCTGGGCGGCCGGGGAGATCGCCGGTCGGCCAGGCCTCGTCTTCGAGCTCGGGCTCGGGCACGGCCGCACCTACGATCATCTGCGCACGCTGCTGCCGGAGCGCGAGATCTACGTGTTCGACCGCGAGGTCGACAGCTTTGCCGACTGCGTGCCGCCGCCGGACCGGCTGCTGCTTGGAGACATCGGCGACACGCTTGCTGCGGCGCACCCGCGTTTTGGCCGAACCGTGGTGCTGGCGCATGCCGACACCGGCTCGTACGAGGACGGCCACAACCTCGCCATGCGCGCCTTGCTCGGCCGGTTGCTGCCGGCCGTGCTCGCCCCGCGAGCGATCGTGCTCTCCGACCTGCCGCTGGAAATCGCCGGAACGCAGCCGCTGCCGCTGCCCCCCGGCGCCCGCGAAGGCCGCTACTTCATCTACCGCAACGGCGAGCGCTGACGACCCGGCGCCTTGTAAAGACAGCGTCTTGACGTTGTTATGGCAGGCAACGTGGAGTGTGCCCATGCCGACATCGCATTCGCCCAAGGCTACGACCGAATCCGGCGTGCTGCTCAATCTGCGGATCAAGCCCAGCGCACGTAATCTGATCGACCGCGCAGCCGAACTGACCGGCAAGACCCGTACGGATTTTGTGCTTGAGGCGTCGCAGCGTGCCGCGGAGGAAGCGCTGCTCGATCGTACCGTTTTTAGAGCAATTCCAGGAGAAGTGGAAACCGGTTCTCCGTCCGGAATTGCGTAAAAACAAAGAGATAGAGCATTTCCGCGATTCGGAGAAAAGCAGAAAAGCTCTAGCGTGACACCGGAAAGCTATGCCGCGTTTCTGGCCCGGCTGGAGGCAGCGCTTCAACAGAACGAGAAGCTGCGTCGCACCATGACCGGCAAGGCGCCCTGGGACAACGCGTGACGCTTTCCGCGCCCGTGCCCTCGGCCGACCACATCAGCTCGGCGAGTTCGTTGGCGACCGCGTCGTCGGCTACTACGCTTTGGCATCTGGCTGTGTGGTATCGAGCGCGGCAGCCGGGAAATTCCGCCGCAACATGCCAGACCCCGTTCCGGTGGCGGTGCTCGCACGACTGGCTATCGATCGGAACCATCACGGACGCGGGCGCGGGCGGGCGCTGGTCTGCGCCTGCTGAATGCCGCGGAGACAATCGGCATCCGCGGCATTCTCGTTCATGGCCTTTCGGACGACGCCAAAGCCTTTTGCCCGGCGCTCGGCTTCCGGCCGTCGCCGTTGGAGCCGATGACGTTGATGGTCCCGCTCGCCGACATTGCCCGCAGCATCAAATGAGCCGCCGTCTCAGAATTCTATGCCCTGCTGCGCCTTCACCCCGGCGGCGAAATGGTGCTTTGCCGCGCCCATCTCGGTGACGAGGTCGGCGGCCTCGACCAGCGCCGGCTTGGCGTTGCGCCCCGTCACCACCACGTGCAGGCCCGGGCGCCTGGCGACCAGCGCCGCGACCACCGCGTCGGCGTCGAGATAGTCGTAGCGCAGCGCGATGTTCAGTTCGTCGAGCACGACGAGGTCGATGCTGGGATCGGCCATCAGCGCGCACGCCTTCGCCCAGGCCGCTTCGGCGGCGGCGACGTCGCGGGCGAGATCCTGGGTCTCCCAGGTAAAACCCTCGCCCATCGTGTGCCAGACCACCTTGTCGCCGAAGGCGGCGAAGGCGGCCTTCTCGCCGCTGTGCCAGGCGCCCTTGACGAACTGCACGACGCCGACGCGGCGGCCGTAACCCAGCATGCGCAGCGCCAGGCCGAAGGCGGCCGTGGTCTTGCCCTTGCCGGGGCCGGTGTTGACGATCAGCAGTCCCTTCTCGATCGTCTTGCCGGCGACCTCGGCGTCCTGAACGGCCTTGCGCTTGGCCATCTTGGCCTTGTGGCGGGCGGCCGCCTCGTCGTCGATCGTCTTCATCTCATTTCACCCGCATCGGCAGCCCGGCGACCATGAGCAGCACGGAGTCCGCCACGGCGGCCACGGCCTGGTTGAGGCGGCCGGCGGCGTCGCGAAAGCGGCGGGCGAGCGCGTTGTCGGGCACGATGCCGAGCCCGACCTCGTTGGCGACGACGATCCATGGCCCGAGCGGTCGCGACAATGCCTCCGCAAGCCGCCGGCTCTCCGCCTCGATGTCGCTGCCGGCCAGCATATGGTTGGAAAGCCAGAGCGTCAGGCAGTCGACCAGAACCGGCCGGCCGGCCGGCACGTCGGCAAGCGCCTCGACCAGCGCGAGCGGCGCGTCGAGCGTGCCCCAGCCGGTCCTCCGGCGGGCCTGGTGCAGCGCGATCCGCTCGGCCATTTCGGTGTCGAAGGCCTGCGCCGTGGCGATGTAGGTCCACGGCGCGGGATGGATCGTGGTCAGCGTCTCGGCGTGCGTGCTTTTACCAGAACGCGCCCCACCGAGAACGAGGGTCAGCGAGCCCTCAGGCAAGCTGGCCCTGCGGCGAGCCGGCGAAACGCGTCCGGATGGCGCCGACCAGGCCGCCGAGCAGCACCCAGAAGATCAGGTTGATCACCGTCGAGGCGACCACGAACTGGTGGTGCAGATCCGCCGGGATCGGCGATTCGTGGCTTTCCGGCTGCGGCGCGCCGATGACGTGCGGCGCCACGATCAGCGCCACGCCGACGATCGACAGCGCGACGGTGCCGCGGAAGGCGATCAGCGCAAGGCCGGCGGCCGTGGCGATCACCGTGCCGATCCACCAGACCTGGCGCGCGGCGAGGTCGGCTGCAGGCATGGCCGGCAGTTCCGGCGGCAGGCCGAGGCCGGGCGCCAGCGTGAACACGGCGAAACCGGCAAAGCCCCAGAGCACGCCGGAACGCCAGCTTGAGATTCCGCCGGCGAATTCGGAGACGGCGACCAGGATGAGCGCGAAGCCGAAGCCGCTGACGACGTTGGCCAGCACGTTGAAGCTGAAGCGCTCGATGCCGTCGGCCGGCGCCCACCCCTCTTCCTCGTGCTCGTGCGCCTCGACCGCCGGCGCGGCTTCGTTCGCCGCCGGCGCTGCCGCATCGGCGGGGGGAGCGCCATGGTCGTGCGCGGGCTCGGCGGCGCCGGCGTTTTCGAAGGTTTCCGCCTTCAGGATCAGCGGGTCGGTTGAAAAAGCCTGCAGCGCGGCCATGGCGAGGCTCGCCAACAGCCCTGCGATCGCCGCGATCACCACGACGTTGCGAAAGATGCTCATGTCAGGTCCTCGTCAGTGGCAGGGAAACGCCATCGAATGACGATAGTCGTGCGCGGCGTTGTGTGCCGCTTCCACGTGCGAGAAGCCGACGAAGCCGACGATGACGATGCCGAGCAGCGCGGCCAACGCCAGCTGCGTCGTCCGCGACATGACCGAAACTGATGCAGTCGTGTTCATTCCAGATGTCCCTTTCGCCCTCCACCCGAGGGCCCTTTGTCCAGTTGCGTCGCCGGCAGGTCTCCTGGCTTGCGGGTTGTCGCCCTGCCCCGCCTTCCCGAGGAAACCCTCAGTGGCGCTTGGGGTGGGCTCGCCGCTTACAGTTGCGGGGGCAGCCGCGGCTTGAGGCAAGCGCCCGCACCGCATTCCCTTTTGGTTCCTCGCGGAACCGACGACCGCTGCACCATAGGCGTTATCGCCCGACTCGGCAAACCAATTCCCGGCACCATCCGACGCGTTTGCGTCATGCCCGACGCCGCGCGGGCCGATCGCTGCACGCGCCCCGCGCGGCAATTGACAAGGCGGGCGCGGCGGTGTCCGCTGCCGTCATGGAGAGCGCCATCACCCCTGAATCGGCAGAGAGCGTCACCTACAACGGCCTTGCATCGGCCGAGCCGACCTTGCCGTCGAGCGCCTACTGGGACGCAGCCGCCTACGAGCGTGACCTCGAGGCGATCTGGTATCGCAATTGGCTGCTGGTGTGCCGGGAGGCCGACCTGTCGCAGCCGCTCGCCTACCGCGTCTTTACTGTCGGCAGCCAGCAGGTTCTGGTGCTGCGCGACGACACGGGCGCGTTGCGCGCCTTCCACAACACCTGCCGCCACCGCGGCTCGCAGCTCTGCCGCGAGAGCCAGGGGCGGCTGAAGGCGCGGCTGCTCACCTGCCCCTATCACGCCTGGTCCTACAGGCTCAGCGGCGAGCTTGTGCGGGTGCCGTCGAAGTCGCTGCCCGCCGGTTTCGACAAGGCCGACTACCCGCTTTACCCGGTGGCGCTGTCCCTGTGGCGCGGCTTCGTCTTCGTCAATCTCGCCGAGCAGCCCGCCGGCAGCGCGGCCGACAGCTTCGACCGTGATTCGGCCGACCTGTCGCACTGGCCGCTGGAGGCGTTGGTGACCGGCCACGTGCTCACCAAGGTGATGGACTGCAACTGGAAAATCTTCTGGGAAAACTTCAACGAATGCCTGCATTGCCCCGGCGTGCATAAGAATTTGTCGGCGCTCGTGCCGATCTACGGGCGCGGGCTGATGGCGCGCCACGACGATCCGGACTGGGCGCTGCATGCCGACAACGACGAGCCGTCGTTTGCCGGGGGCTTGCGCGACGGCGCCGAGACCTGGTCGCAGGACGGGCAGGCGCTGGCGCACCGTTTCCCCGGCCTCGACGACCGGGAGCGCGCGGCCGGGCAGAACTACGTCATGAGCCTGCCGTCGATGTTCATCGTCGGCCATGTCGACTATGTGCGCACGGTGCGGCTGGTGCCGCTCGGGCCGGAGCGCACCGAGCTCACCGCCGAATGGCTGTTCCTGCCGGAAGCGCTGGCCGAGGCCGGACCCGGCCTCGACAACATCGTCGCCTTCGGCAGGACGGTGCTGGAGGAGGACGCCGCCATCTGCGAGGTCAACCAGCGCGGCCTGCGCGCCCGCCCGCACAGGGCCGGCGTGCTGATGCCGGAGGAATACGACCTCCACCGCTTCCACGACTGGGTGCGCGCCGCGCACCGCCGCGCCGTCACATCGACTTCGGCAGATAACGCCAGGTGATCAGCCCGCACAAAGCGGTGAGCACGCCCAGCGTGGCGAACACCCCGCCAAGCCCGACGAAGGCCAGCACGATCGAGTAGGCGAGCGGCGGCAGCAGCTCCGACAGGTCCAGATAGGTGCGGTAGACCGCCGTCATCTGCGGCCGCTCGTAGGCGCGCACGGCGCGAATGAACGGCGTCGAGCCGAGTGCGTCGAGCGCGACGGCAAAGAAGGCGCCGACCAGCAGCAACGCCGCCGCCCCCAGCGGCAAAGCCTCGCCGCACAGGCCGGCCAGCCAGAGCGCCACCGACATCGCGATAAAACTCGCGGCCATGGTGTTGCGCGCGCCGAACCGCCTGCCCGCCCTGCCCCAGTAGATCGCCATGAACAGGAGCGCGTTGCCGGCCGACACCAGCAGACCGCCGGCGAGTTCGCCCTGCCCCGTGGCGACCATCAAGATCGGCCCGTAGACGAAGAACGTCGTCCAGAAGCAGGAGCGGCCGAAGGCGATCAGCCACGCCAGCCGCAGCCGCGGCTGCGCCAGGAAGCGGCCGATATTGGCGAGCGGATTGGCGGGCCGAGTCTTGCCCGGCCGGATCTGGGCGTTGTCGGTCAGGCGGAAATACCAGAACAGCGCCAGCAGCGTCAGCGCGAACGCCACCACCAGGAGATGCGGCGCGAGGATGCCGAAGCGCGTGTAGAGGAAGACGCCGAGCGTCGGCCCGCCCGTCCATGCCGCCATCGACATCGCCATGCGCAGCGATTCGGATTGCATCACGTCCGCCTTGCGGATGTGATCCATGATATAGAGGTTGAGCGTGATCGCCAGCGCGCTGGCGCCCATGACCCTGAGCAGCATGCCGGCGATCTGGCCGGACAGCGTGTGGGTGACGAAGAACACCGAACCCAGCGCCAGGAAGCAGACGCCGATCGTATAGACCCAGCGGCGCGACAGCCGCTCGATCAGCAGCGGCATAAACAGCGTGGCCGACAGGCCGAGCAGCGCGACGAGCGTGTAGAGGATCGACACGCCCTGCTTGTTTTGCAGAATCTCGTAGGCCTGGATCGGGATGACGCTCGATACCGTGGCCCGCGCGAAGGATTCGAACGCGTAGAGCGTCGCAAAGGTGCGAGCGCCCGCCGGCCGCACCGCGGGAAGCCAGATCGGATGCCTGACCTGTGTCGCCACGGCTGCCCCCCGGGAAGAATCGTCCGCAAGGCTGCGGTCGACGCGATCCCGGCTCTAGCAGGAAAGCGACGTTTCGGTGTCGCCGAGACCGTCTGGCCATTGACGAAAGATGCGCTGGCCCAACGGCGGGGCTAGCCGGTCAGGCCGGATCCCATGCCGGGGAGTGGGCGTAGTCGCAGAGCCGGTGGTTGGCCTTGCCCAACGCCGAAATGGCGGCCATTTCGGCGTCATCGAGCGCGAAGTCGAAGATGGCGATGTTTTCCGCCAGCCGCTCCTTGCGGGTGGTGCGCGGGATGGCGGCGACGTTCTGCTGCTGGATATGCCAGCGCAGCACGACCTGGCCTGGCGTCTTGCCGTGGCGCGCGGCGGCGGCGGTCACTGCCGGCTCGGCGAACAGCGCACCCCCGCGGAACAGCGGACAGTACGAGGTCATCGCCATGCCGGCCTTTCTGCAGGCAGCCAGCACCTTCGACTGGTCGAGATAAGGGTGGTGCTCGACCTGGTTGCAGACCAACGGCGCCTCCGACAGGCTGACAGCCCCGGCGAGCAGCGCCGTCGGAAAATTGGAGACGCCGATGTTGCGAGTCAGGCCGGACCGGCGCACTGCGTTGAGCGCGCGTATCGAGCCGGCGAGCGGGATGCGCGGGTTGGGCCAATGAATGAGCAGCAGGTCGACATGGTCGACGCCGAGCCGGCGCAGGCTCGCCTCGGCCGAACGTTCGAGATCGCCGGCACCGATGTCGGTGTACCAGACCTTGGTGGTGAGAAAGACGTCGCCGCGCGCCACGCCCGATGCCCGCAATCCTTCGCCGACCTCGACCTCGTTGTCGTACAGCACCGCCGTGTCGATATGGCGGTAACCCAGGCCGAGCGCCGCCGCGACGAGTTCGGCGCAGGGTTCGCCCTTCAGCGTCCAGGTGCCCAGGCCGAGCGCCGGTATGGCCGCGCCGTTGGCTTCAATCACCTGCATCGTGCCTCGCCCTCGCCTTCTTGTCGGCCGCCGACCGTGCTAGCCCTTGCGCGACAGCCGGCCACCGGAACACCGCGACGCATGCATCCTGACCCGAAATCCGTACCGAGACCAGCCGCCGGCGGCAAGCGAATCGAAACGCTCGACCTGGCGCGTGGTGTCGCGCTGATCGCCATGGCGATCTACCATTTTGCCTGGGACCTCGAATTCTTCGGCTACGCGCCGCCCGGCATGACCGCTTTCGGTGGCTGGAAGCTGTTCGCGCGCTGCATCGCATCGAGCTTCCTGTTCCTGGTCGGCGTCAGCCTGGTGCTGGCGCACGCGCGCGGCATTCGCTGGCCGGGTTTCCTCAAGCGCTTGGCGCAGGTAGCGGGCGCGGCCGCGGCGATTTCCGCGATCACCTATTTCGCCGTGCCCAACGGCTTCATCTTTTTCGGCATCCTGCACCAGATCGCGCTGGCCAGCCTGCTCGGCCTCGCCTTCCTGCGCCTGCCCGGACTGCCGACGCTGCTTGCCGCCGCCGCGGTGATCGCCGCGCCGAGTTTCCTGCGCTCGGCGCTTTTCGATCATCCGGCGCTGTGGTGGGTCGGGCTGTCGACCAGCAACCCGCGCTCCAACGACTACGTGCCGCTGTTTCCATGGTTCGGCGCGGTGCTGGCCGGTATCGGTACCGCAAAGCTCGCCGACGCCGCCGGCCTGTTCGCCCGCCTAGCCGACGTCAGGCCAGGACGCTGGGCGTCGCCGCTCACCTTCTTCGGCCGACACAGCCTCGCCTTCTACCTGATCCACCAGCCCCTGCTGATCGCGACCGTGTGGCTGGCCTCGCAGGTGTTCCCGGCCGAAACGACGACACCGGAAGTACGCTTCCGCTATTCCTGCGAAGCTACCTGTGAACAGACGCGCGACGAGGCCTTCTGCGCGCGCTATTGTGCCTGCATGCTCGATGCGCTCGAGTCCGCCGGAGACCTGCCGGCCATTTTTGCCGGCAAGGACGACGATGCGTTGCGCGATCGCGTATCCGCCACCGCCGGCATGTGCACGGCGACGGCGGAGGACGACAGCATGGAGGACACCGCGCCGTGACCACGCCGCTCGCCGCCCCAAACGCCATTCCCTGGCCGCCGCTGATCTACCTCGCCGCGATCGCCGTCAGCATCGGGCTCGGTATCGTCTACCCGCTCCCGTGGTTCACCGAGCCGCTGTCCGACATCCTGTTCGCGGCAGGCTGGCTGCTGATCATAGCCGGCGTGGCGCTCGACGTGGCGGCACTGCGTGCCCTGGCGCGGGCCAAGACGACCATCACCCCGACGCGGGCGAGCGAGCATCTGGTGACGAACGGGCCCTTCGCGGTGACGCGCAACCCGATCTATGTCGGCAACACCGTGCTTACCATCGGCATCGGGCTGGTCGCAGGCAGCGTCTGGTTCGTGATCCTGGCACTGATCGCCGCCTTCGTGACGCAGAAGCTGACGATCGAACCCGAGGAAAAATTCCTGCAGGCACGTTTCGGCAAACGCTATCGCGACTACGCCCACAAGGTCAGGCGCTGGCTCTGACCACTGGTCACGGAATGGCGTAGATCCGCATTTCCCGGTCGATCCCGCGCAAGGCGAGGTCCTGCGAGACCGCCGTAAGGCTCCTGGCGGCCAGGATGCCGGCGGCCTTGGCGTCGTCCATCACCGCGCTGGTGACGAAGATAGCCTGGGTGGTCGCAACGCCCTGCACCCGGGAGGCGATGTTGACGGTCTGGCCGAAATAATCCTGCCGGTCGTTCATGGTGACGGCGATGCAAGGGCCTTCATGCACGCCGATCTTCAGCAGCAGATCCTCGCGGCCGCTGTTTTCGTTGAGCGTGCGCATCGCCTCGCGCATGCGGATCGCAGCGGCGAGCGCACGGGCCGGCGTCGGAAACGTCGCCATCACCGCGTCGCCGATGGTTTTCACCACCGCGCCGGCTTCCGATGCGACGATCTCCTGCAGCACCTGGAAATGCGCACGCACCATGTCGAAGGCATTGAGATCGCCGACCCGCTCGTAGAGCTCGGTCGAGCCGCGCAGGTCTGTGAACAGGAAGGTCAGGCTGGTTATCTTCAGCCGCTGGTCGACCGAGACCGTGTCGGTCCGGTAGAGGTCGCGGAACGTCTGGTTGGTCAGCAGCTGTTTCGCGGTCAAGAACGGCCGGCGCCGCCCGAGCATGTCGTGCAGGGCATGGCCGGCGACGAACACGGCGGGCAGCACGCGCAAGTCGGTGCGGTTGTCGATGGAAATGCGCAACGGCCCGGGCTGCATCTCCAGCGTCTGGTTCTGCGTGTGCTCGCGGTCGTAGATGAGCGAGAGGTTCTGCCGCTCGCGCGTCGGCTCACCCTTGACGTCGATGAATTGAACGCTGTGGGTGACGGGCTCGAACACGATGATGAACTCGGCCGGCAATTGCAGCGCCAGCACCATCTTCTCGCCGGCGTGGATTTCGACGGTCTCGATGACCATCTCCTCGATCGCCTCGGCATAACCCTCCTCCGGCAGGTCGACCCCGGAGCCCCAGTACATCTGCCGCATGTATTCCAGCATCGGCAGCGTTTCCGGGCTGTGCGCGGCGATGCGGCGGACGCGCGGGCTCACCGTGAAGGTGACCTCGACCATCTCGTCCAGCGTCGGCGAATAACCCTCGGCGCAGAGCGCGCAGACATATTCTTCCTTGGTGACGGTCTTGAGGGTGGCACCGCTCTCCAGCACGCCGCCGCAGCCGGGGCACAGCACGTTCCAGCCGATGTCGAACACGCCCAGCGACGCGCTGTGCAGGAATCCGGCGATGGTCCGTTCCTGGTCGAGCCCGTTGCGGTCGGCGAAGGCCAGCGGGTTGACCCTGCACAGCGCGCGGTCCTCGCCGTCGGCGACCAGTTTCTCGATTGCCCCCACGACATCGGGGTCGGTGGAATTCCGCAACATCGCAAAGAGTGCGCCGATTTCGCTCATGACTCGCCTCCGCAGCCGCTGGAGCGTCGTTTACGGCGAATTCATACACCCGGCGAAGCGGCCCGTCACTTGAGACGTGGGTAGCTGCTGACACCGCAGTGTCGGCAGGGCCACGGCAAGTCAGGTGTTGACGCCGAGTTCGACCAGCCGCTCGACGCAGGACTCCTCGGCCTGGTCGAGTTCGGCCAGGGTCTCCTCGAGGTCGCGGCGTTTCTGGCGCAGATCGTCCTTCTTCTCGCTGATGCGCTTGATCAGCAGCTTCAGCTGGCCGACTTCTCCGGGCGGCTCGCGATACATCTGGATGATCTCGCGAATCTCGTTGATCGAGAAGCCGAGCCGCTTGCCGCGCAGGATCTGGCGCACGAGGTGGCGGTCGGACGGGCGGAACAGCCGCGTGCGGCCCCGGCGCACCGGCTGGATGAGGCCCTCGTCCTCGTAGAAGCGCAAGGTGCGCGTCGATATGTCGAACTCCTTGGTGAGTTCGGTGATCGAATAATATTCGCGCATGCCCTGCCCTGCCGGACGTTTCCGATGCGGCAGCTTGGCACTGCATTTACGTAAAAGTCAATTGCAGCTAACCTCCACCGAGATGCAGCCACCATGTTGCGAGGCCGAGGAAGGCCAGAAAGCCGATCACGTCGGTGATCATAGTGGTGAAGATCGAGGAAGAGATCGCCGGGTCGGCGCCGAGCCGGTCGAGCAGCAGCGGGATGAGGATGCCGCCAAGTGCCGCGGCAAGCATGTTGATGACCATCGCCGCGGCGATGACCATGCCGAGATCATGGTTCTCGAACCAGAGTCCGGCGATGACGCCGATGATGACGGCGATGATCGCGCCATTGGTCAGGCCGACCAGCACCTCGCGTCTAATGACGCGGCCGGCGTTGTAGATGTCGAGGTCCTTGGTGGCGAGCGCGCGCACCGTCACCGTCATGGTCTGGGTGCCGGCGTTTCCGCCGAGCGAGGCGACGATCGGCATCAGCGCCGCCAGCGCCACCATCTCCTCGATGGTGGCGCCGAACAGGCTGATGACGGAGGCGGATATGATGGCGGTGACGAGGTTGACCAGCAGCCATGGCACGCGCGAGCGCGTCGTCGCCACCACGGTGTCGGACAGTTCCTCGTCGCCGACGCCGCCCATGCGCAGCAGATCTTCCTCGGCCTCCTGCTGGATCACGTCGACGACGTCATCGATGGTGAGAACGCCGACGAGCCGCTCGTTCTCGTCGACGACGGCGGCCGAGAGCAGGTCGTACTGCTCGAACTCGCGTGCCGCCTCTTCCTGGTCCATCGTGGCCGGGATCGCGTGGCGCGTCTCGTGCATGATGTCTTCGATGCGCGCCGCGCGCTTGGTGCGCAGGATCTGGTCGAGGTCGACGGCTCCGAGCAGCTTGAACGAAGGATCGATGACGAAGATCTGGCTGAAGCGTTCGGGCAGGTCGTTGTCGTCGCGCATGTAGTCGATGGTCTGGCCGACGGTCCAGAATGGCGGCACCGCGACGAACTCCGTCTGCATGCGGCGGCCAGCGGTCTCTTCCGGATAGTCCAGCGAGCGGCGCAGCCTGATGCGCTCGGTGAACGGCAGCTGCGCCAGGATCTCGTCCTGGTCCGCCTGGTCGAGATCTTCCAGGATGTAGACGGCGTCGTCGGAATCGAGCTCCTGCACGGCCCGGGCGATCTGCGCGTTGGGCAGGCTGTCGACGATGTCGAGACGGATCGCCTCGTCGACCTCGGTAAGCGCGGAGAAGTCGAAATCCAGGCCGAGCAGCTCGACCAGCGCGCGGCGTTGCTCAGGCAGCAACGCTTCCAGCAGGTCGCCGAGTTCGGACTGATGGAGGTCGCCGACATCCTTGCGCAGCGCGAGCGTGTCGCGGTCGGCGATGGCCGCGCCAATGTGCGCTACGAAGGCCGGGCGGATGACGCCGTCCTCACCGTAGATGTCGGCGTGCACGGCTTCATGGCCGTCGCCGCCCGGCGTCGTCTCGTGCTGGCCTTCCAACTGCGCGCCCGCCTGCGATGTTCGGATTGCTGATGCGGGCAGGTTTTAGCGTGCAGCGCCGAGATTTCCAACAAAATGCGCCGCCAGCCGGGCGCGCGACCGGAGGCCGCGCCTCACCGTCAAACATAGTAACAAACTTGCCACACCACATCAGAATCTGGTGAATGGCAACCGCCGCCACGCTGCCGCCGCGGCGGCGCTGATGTAGGCACGGCAAAACATTAAGTGACCCCGGCGACAATCAATGACTTTCGCGTGGCCGACTGGAGCAAGCGTCCAAGGAATGCTTTCGACCTGCGTGATAAACCTGGACCGTTCCAAGGAGCGGTGGGCGAAGATCAGCGAGAGCACGCGTAATACCGGCCTCGACCTGCAACGCCTCCCGGCTGTCGACGGCCGCGATTTCGCCGGCGACTTTCCGAACCGCAACCTCGATCAGCGGCTCTTCCGGCAACGTCACGGCCGCAAGGTGCTGGCAGGCGAGTTGGGTTGCTACCTCAGCCATCTGGCAGCCCTCGCGCGCGTCGCGGCCAGCGATGCCGAAGTGACCATCATCGCGGAAGACGACGTGCTGTTTACGCCCGATCTCGAGCGGCGCGTGCGTGCCATATTCGCCGCCGGGCCGCAGATCGAGCTGCTGAAGCTGGTGAACCACCGTACCAGCGCCTTCCTGCGCCACGGCCGCTCCGCGCTCGGCGACGAGTTCGGCCGCTGCCTGCATGGCCCGCAGGGCTCGGCCGCCTGCTATGCACTGACCCCTGCCGGCGCGGCAAAGCTGCTCGCCGCGCTCGATACGATGTGGCTGCCTTACGACATCGCTTTCGAACGCGGTTGGTCGACTGGTGTCGCCACCTATACGACGAGGCAGCCGCTGATCCGCTTCCAGCCCGACCAGGCCGCCACGACGATCGCCACCCGCATCGAATACCGCAATTCCAAGCTGCCCAAGATCGGCCAGTTCAAGGTGCTGGCGTTTCGCGCCGGCGACTATGTCCGGCGCGTCGTCTATGCCATGCGGGGAAAGTGGTTTTGAGCGATCGGCCGACGACGTCCTGGACTCAGTCCGCCATTGTGCTGCTTCTGGTGCTGGCGCTGGTGTCGGCGGTCTGGATCGAGCGCGACACCTATCGTTATGCCGGCGGGCTGCTCTTCATCTACGGGTTCGCCGCCTATCTGCAGGACGGCCGCAAGGCCACGGTCGGCTGGATGGGCGCGCTATGCTTCGGCTGGGTCGCCTATGTCGCGGCGCGGATGGCCTGGACATACGCGACCGACGACAGCGGCGAACGGCTCGGCACTTCGGAGGGTATTTATCTTTTTCCAGCCGCGTACTCGACGATCGGCTACGCGTTGGCGCGGCATCCGCAAACCTTGGCGCGCGCCAGCTTCATCTTCATCGCCATCAGCGTCGTCGTGCTGGTCTCCACCGTGCCGATCATCGGCGCCTTCGACGGTGCCCGCCACGACTTCCTGCTGACCAACAACACGATCCACAGTTCGGTCTGCGGCGGCTTCATCGTCTTCGCGTCACTGAGTTTTGCCGGCTTCGTCTGGCGGCGCGGCGATGCCGTGCCGGCCGCCCGCCTTTGGCTGGCCACGGCCTATATTGCAGTGCTGCTCTGCGCCATCGGCATCTACGCGGCGAAATCGAAAGGCGTATGGTTCGCGATGGGCGTCGGCATCTTCGTGCAATTGCTGATGCTGCGCGGCGGCAAACTGCATGGCCGCGGCTTTGCCGCCGGCGCCGCTATGCTTGCGGCGTTCGCCGTGTTCATCGCGGCCGACCGGCACGACATCTGGGCGAGCCTCGGCCCTTCGGTCGAGGCAGCGTTCGGAATCGTGAGCCGGGCGTGGCAGTCAGGCACTCTCGCCGGTGCGATCCAGGACGCCATCGCTTCCGGGACCATACCGCTCGGCATGACCGAGCGGCTGATGCTGTGGTCCAACGCCGTCGAGACGTGGGCGCTGCACCCGCTGCTCGGCAACGGCATCGCCTGGGAGCAGGCGTTTTACCGGGCTCACTACGGCGATCCCGGCTATAACCTGCTGCACAACGGCTATCTCGAGATCGCCGTGCGCTACGGACTGGCCGGACTCGTCTTCTACGCCCTGCTGTTTGCCTGGTCGCTCGTCCAGTCCCACCGGGCCGCTCGGCGCGGACTGATCGCGCGCGAGGCCTTCGTGTTCCATTCCGTGTCGATGGCGTTCTTTCTCGCCACCATTCTGACGAATTCGAACAGCCGGCTGGCCATCGGCGAAACCTACATAATGGCGAACGCCGCATTCGGCTTCTGCTGTTTCTTCCTGCTGCAACGATCGGCGCTGGGAATGGAAGCGCCACACGGAAGGCCCAGCCCGGATGCCCGAGCATAAAATGCCGGCCCGGCGGACCAGCAGCCCGCGTCTACAGATATCCCATCAGCCACAGGATGATGATGATGGGAATCGGAATTCCGACCAGCCAAAGAACGGCGCCTCTGAGCATAAGACCCTCCGCGAGTTGTTGCGACGGGACCGTAACTTCCCGATAATCGCTTTGGTTCCGGTGCGGCCTGATGACCCATGCGGAGTCCGCCCGCCCGCCAATCGGCGAAAGCAAGGCCGCGCGGCGGACGCGAACATCCGGTGTCCGGTGAAAAGCTGGAAGGCACTCTTGTTTCGCCGGAAACGATTTGCTAAAGGCCCGCTTGCCGGTTCCGACCGGTCTTTTCGTGACGTGCGGTCGTGGCGGAATTGGTAGACGCGCAGCGTTGAGGTCGCTGTGGGGCAACCCGTGGAAGTTCGAGTCTTCTCGACCGCACCATCACTTTCCCGCTGAGATCTGCATGTAACGGTCGGCCTGCACTGAGCCAGGTACCGCGGGATCTGCTCGACGCATACAAAATTTGGGCGGGACCGAGGTGGGGCAAATCGCCAGCGAACGAGGCGTCACGCCAGTGTGCCGACAACGATCACTTAGAGCATGATCCCGAAGGCTGCAGACTTTCGGACAAGACCATGCGACAAAACAAACAGACGGAGCGTAAGGCCGTTTCATCTTGAACGGCTTCCGCCCTAAGCTGGTCATCACGCTTTGCAGCGGTCGAGAAAACCGTGGCCGATCGCCTCGGACTTCGTCGCGAACCGGACCGCGTCGTGCAGCCGCCCTCGGCGTATCGGAGCATCTCGGTCGGCGATTAAAACAGAAGCGGCGCCACGAGGGCGCCGCTTCGGAAATCGACTGCTTTCGGCCTTCGGCCGGCAGCCTTACTCTTTGATGGAGACGACGACGCCGGCGCCGACGGTTCGGCCGCCTTCGCGGATGGCGAAGCGCAGCTTCTCTTCCATGGCGATCGGCACGATCAGCTCGACGTCGACCGTCACGTTGTCGCCAGGCATCACCATCTCGGTGCCCTCGGCCAGGGTCACGATG
>QFCS01002135.1_pt1 | contig 16749 bp, 17 predicted proteins | sample 3576561 | NCBI WGS metagenome assembly QFCS01 | reverse complement strand
TGAACGACGGCGACATCTTCATCTGCAATGATCCGTATCTCGGCGCGATCCACCACCCGGATTTCGCGACCGTGGCGCCAATCTACTGGCAGGACGAGCTGATCGGCTGGATCGGCGCCTCGGGTCATCAGCTCGACACGGGCGGCATGGACCCCGGCGGGTTCTCCATCAAGGTCGTGGACGTCCACCAGGAAGGGCTGCGTATGCCGCCGGTGAAGCTCGTCGATCGCGGCAGGATGCGAGAGGACGTGCTGCGCTGGATCCAGAACCAGGTCCGCGACCCGCTGGTCGGTCTCGACGTGAAGGGGCAGGTGGCCGCGCTGAATACCGGCCGCCGCCGCATCCTCGAACTGGTGGAAACCTGGGGCGTGGACACCGTGAAGGCGGTCATGGCCCAGTCGATCGATCACGCTCGCGAGAAACTCAGGAGCCGACTGAGTGAGCTGCCAGACGGCGTCTGGCGCGACGTACAGTACATCGACCATGACGGGCACGAGACCAAGATCTATCAGATCGTCTGCACGATGACGAAGAAGGGCGATGCGCTGACCTTCGATTTCGGCGGCACCAGCCCCAACGCCCGTGGCCTGATCAACTCGACCTACTCGGGCCTGCAGGCAGCCGTTCTGTCGGCGGTCTACATCAACCTGTGCTGGGACATCCCCTGGAACCGCGGCGTCCGCGACTGCATCGAGCTGGTCACCGAGCAGGGTACCGTCAACAACTGTGCCTATCCGGCACCCTGCGCCATGGCTACCATTTCAGCGGTGATCGTGACGATCGATGCATCGTGGCGCTGCCTATCGCAGATGCTGATGTCGGATGATCGCTATCGCCAGCAGTCCATGGCGGTCTGGTCTGGCACCTCGATGGCGCCGATCTTCGCCGGTACCAGCCAGCACGGCTTCCCGTTCGCCGCTACGGAAATGAGCCACTTCGGCGGGGGCGGCGGGGCGCGGACCTACGACGACGGCGTCGATACGGCGGGCATCGTCTTCAACACGACGCCCAACATGCCGAACATCGAGGATCAGGAGTCAGAGTATCCGGTTCTCTATCTCTTCCGGCGCCATCTGCGGGATTCCGGTGGCCCGGGCCGGTTCCGCGGCGGCCGCTCGGCCGAACTCGCCTACACCGTCCACAAGGCGCCGGATGGGCGGCTTGACGGGCTGTTCGCCGGCACTGGCGCAGAAATGCCGAATGCAATCGGCATCGGCGGCGGTATGCCGGGCGCGGCGATTCGCATCGCGCGCGTGGTTGGCACCGATATCGCGGGCAAGGTGGCTGATGGCAAGCCGCTGCCGGGTACATTGAAAGAGATCAACGGCACGCTCGAGATCCTTCCGCCCAAGCATACGAGATCGTCCATGGATCTGGGCGATGTCTGGTATCATAGTTGGCAGGCAGGTGGCGGTTACGGTGATCCGCTGCGGCGCGATCCGATGCGCGTCGCCCTCGATGTGGCGCGCGAGGCCGTGTCGCTCGCCGCCGCGAATGACATCTATGGCGTCGTCCTCGACAAGCAGGGACAAGCCGATGTCGTGGCCACGAAGCAGCGGCGGCACACGTTGCGCCAGGAGCGGCTGCAGCAGTCGACGGTTCCTGACGCGGCGGACGCGACCATCTCGTTCGCCGGCAAAGGCAGGCGTTCGATTGCCGAGACCCTGGTGATCGACTTCGACAAGGACGCCGTGGCATGCGGCGAGTGCGGCCACGTCCATTGCCGCCCACGGGACAATCTCCTGAGCCATCTGCGCGAGGTGAATGCCCCGCTGAAGGCCGCCGGCCCCGTCCGCGGCGAAGACTATGACACCGGGCGCTTCCACCTGCGCCAGCTCTGCTGCAGCAACTGCGGCAGCTTGATCGATGTGCAGGTTGCTCTGCAAGGAGCGCCCCGCCCGTTCTTCCGTATCGACAACTGGCCGACTGCGACGGCCGCCGAATAGCAGGAACTAGGCATGCTCGTACGTTTCTCCAAGGACTCCTCGTCGCCATTGCGGACCGGCCTCCTGCTCGACGATCGCGTCTACGACCTGGGAGGCCGCTACCCGACGATCGCATCCTTCGTTGGATCGCATCCGGATGGATGGGACGACGCGGCTGTCGATGTCAGGGGCCTGCCAATGCACCCCGCTGCATCGGTCCACCTCGGTCCGCCGGTCGATGAAGGAGCGTCCGTCTATCTGGTCGGCGCGAATTACAAGAAGCATGCGGAGGAGGCCGGGCTGGACGTGCCGGCTGCCCCGGTGATCTTCATGAAACCGACGACTTCGCTGGTCGGGCCGACGGATCCGATCTGCCTGCCGCCGATCTCGTCGGAAATGGACTACGAAGGCGAACTTGCCGTCATGGTCGGCCGAACGGCCCGACGTGTGACCCGGCAAGATGCACCAAGCCACGTCGCTGGCCTTACCGTCGTCAACGACGTGACGGCGCGCGACCTCCAATGGATGATGCTCGGCAAGAACCGGATCGTCGACTGGCTGTCGAGCAAGGGGTTGGACAAGTCGACGCCGGTCGGTCCGGGTATCGCCAGCCGCACCGTGGCGGACGATCCGCACAAGCTGCACCTGACGACGGATCTCAACAGTCAGCGCATGCAGGATGGCGAGACCTCGCTGATGGTGTTCTCGATCTGGGAACTGATCGAGTTCCTATCGGCGCGGGTGACCTTGCGGCCGGGCGACATCCTGTCGACCGGCACGCCGGTCGGGGTGGGAGGCTTCCGCAAGATCTTTCTCAAACCCGGGGACCGGGTGCGAGTGGAGGTGTCGCACGTCGGCGTGCTCGACAATCCCGTGGTTCAGGACTGAGGGAACAGCGATGTCCGACCTCGCCGGCAAGGTGGTGCTGATCACGGGCGGTACGCGCGGTATCGGCTTCGAGCTCGTGAAAGCATTCGCCGGCGAGGGAGCGATCGTAGCGTTCTCCGGAGCATCTGGAGGAACGGTGGAAACTGCGCTGGCAAAGTTGGCGACCGCCATGGGGCCACCCGTTGCCAGCCACGGCTTCGTCGCGGACCTTACGGAAGCCGATGCCCCGGCCCGACTGGTCGGGGCAGTCCGCGATACGCTCGGCAGCGTCGATGTACTGGTCTGCAATGCAGGCGTGACGGGGCCGGCCGATCCGTGGGCGGTGCAGCCGGAAGAATGGGACCGAGTTCTCGCGGTCAACCTCCGGGCGGCGTTTTTCTGTGCTCGCGAGGCGGCAGAGACGATGTGGACGCGGGGCGGCGGCAGCATCGTCAATATCGCATCGGTTGCCGGGCAGATCGGCGGTGCGGCAACGGGACCGGCCTATGTCGCGGCCAAAGCCGGAATGATCGGCCTTACCAAGTCGCTTTCCAGGCACTTCGCCAAGGCGCGCGTGCGCGTGAACTGCGTGGCGCCCGCCGACATCGAGACCGACATGACGTCCGGCTGGCCCGACGACCTGCGGCAGCGGCTTGTGGCGATGACACCGCTCGGCCGCTTCGGCCAGGTGGACGAAGTCTCGAGCGCGGTGCTCTTCCTGGCTGGCGGCGGAGCATCGTTCATCACCGGTCAGACCATCAACGTGAACGGCGGTATCTACATGGGATGATCCTGCGCGGTTCACCGACGAACCGCGAGGGCACGCCCTAGCAACCAGCAACACAAGCCAAGAGGAAGGGGTGCGGTCATGTCGTTTACACGTCGTCGCTTTTCACTCGCAGCGGGATCGGTTTTCGCCTTCGCTGCCAGACCATCGTTTGCCGCCGAGCCGGTCAAGGTCGGCGCGCTCTATCCGCTGTCGGGACAGGTCGCCAAGTCGGGTGAGGACACGCTCAACGGCATCCGGCTGGCGGTCGACATCATCAACAAGAAGTATCCGAACCTGAAGATGCCACTGGCGGCGGACGAAGGGCTGCCCGGGCTGGGCGGTGCGCCGATCGAGCTGATCGCGGCGGACCATCAGGGATCGCCCGAAACCGGCGCGGCGGAGGCCGAGCGCCTGATCGTGCAGCGCAAGGTCGTCGCGCTGGTTGGCGCTTTCCACAGTTCGGTCGCCGCCACCTCCAGCCAGGTCGCCGAGCGCATGGGGGTGCCTTACGTCTCCGGTGAGTCGGAAGCCACGCCGCTCACCGAACGCGGGTACCGGTGGTTCTTCCGCACCACGCCCAGCTCGCGCACGCAGGCGAAGGATTTCTTCACCTTCCTGCGAGACATCAACAAGACTCATGGCAATTCGGTAAAGTCCATCGCCGTCGTCCACGAGAGCACGCTGTGGGGACAGGAATTCGCGAAATCGGTTGATGCTTACTTCAAGGACTTCCCGGAGTTCCAGAAGTCGATCTTCGTCGGCTACCAGCAGGGTACGGCCGATGTGACCAGCGAGGTGCAGAAGCTCATCGCGGCGAAACCGGATGCCGTCTTCCACGCGTCGTATGATGCAGAGGCCATCCTGTTCGCGCGCACCTACAAGCAGTATGGCTTCAATCCGCAAGGCATCCTGGCGATCGGGGCCTCGTTCGGCTCGAGCGCCTTCCGCGATGCGCTGGGCGCGGATGCCAACTACTTCTTCGTCCGTGAACATTGGTCTCGCGATCTGGCGGCTCGCAATCCGCTGGTCGGCGAGGTCGCAAAGATGTATCGCGAGCGCTACGGCAAGGACATGGACGGCACACCCGCGCGCGCCTTCACGGCGATGATGGTGCTGGGCGATGCGATCAACCGTGCTAAGTCACGGGACGCCGAGAAGATCCGGGAGGCGCTGGCAACGACCGACATCAAGGGCGATGCGCTGATCATGCCGTGGGAAGGCGTCAAGTTCGACAAGAGCGGTCAGAACATCCTCACGCGCGGCATCTTCGTCCAGACGCTCGACGGTACGCCGAAGATGGTCTGGCCGGCGGACTTCGCCTCGGCGAAGCTCGTATGGCCGCGACCGGCCTGGCGCTGACGTAAAGCCGGCGACAAGAGGAAGCGAGGGGCGGAGGGAGCCTTGTCCGAGCAACTGATCCTGCAGCTGGTCGTCAGCGGTCTCGGCATGGGCTTCATCTTCGCCCTGATCGCGATCGGGCTGACGCTCATCTACGGCGTGATGGATGTCGTGAACTTTGCGCACGGCGAATTCATCATGCTGGGCATGTACGCGACGTACCTGGCTTACGTGACCTGGGGCATCGATCCGGTCGTCAGCCTGCCGTTCGTGGCCGGGCTGATGTTCTGCTTCGGGCTGGTCATCTACTACTTGCTGATCCGCAGGGTGCTCACCGGCAACATGCAGTCGCAGATCTTCGCGACCTTCGGCCTGATGGTGTTCCTGCAGGCCGGCGCGCAGTTCGTGATGGGGGCGGACTACTTCGCGGTCCGAAACAGCTGGCTCTCGGGTGTCGTCAGGCTGGGCGAGGTCGTGCTGCCGGTGCCGCAGATCGCAGCCGTCGTCGGCTCGTCGCTGGCGACGATCCTGCTGTATCTTCTCGTCTTCCGGACGTCGGTGGGACGCCAGCTGCGCGCGGCGGCCCAGGATCCGCAGGCTGCCGCGACGCTCGGCATCAATGTCTCGCTGATGTATGCCCTGGCCTGGGGCATTGGCGCCGCCTGCGTGGGCGTCGCTGCGTCGCTGCTGTCGAATTTCTACTACATCTTCCCACGCGTCGGGGCCGTGTTCGTCCTGCTGGCCTACGTCGCCGTCGCGCTCGGCGGCTTCGGTTCGATCCATGGTGCGCTGATCGCCGGCGTCATGATCGGACTCCTGCAGGTCGTGGTCGGTTTCTTCGTCAGCTCGGAGCTGAAGTACGTTCCGGTCTACATGCTGTACCTCGCCGTCGTGCTGCTGCGGCCGCGCGGGCTGTTCGGACGGAGCTGAGCCGTGAACCGCTCCTTTCCCGCCGTAGCCACGGCGCTGATCCTGGCCGGCCTCGCCGTCCTTCTCGTGCTGCCGCTCGCCATGGAGCACCGGCCGTTCGAATTGCGCATGATGACCCTCATCTTCCTGTTCGCCACGATGGGGCAGGCCTGGAACGTGCTCGGCGGCTATGGCGGCCAGATCTCGATCGGGCATGGTCTGTACTTCGGACTCGGCGCCTACACCTCGGCCATCCTGTCGGTGAAGGTCGGAGTCAATCCTTGGCTTGGCCTGCCGCTGGCCGTCCTGGTGCCGACGATCTGCGCGGTGATCGTGGGCATCCCATGCTTTCGGCTGCGTGGGCACTATTTCGTCATCGCGACCTTGGTGGTGGCGGAAGCGGTGTTTCAGGTCTTCACGGTCTGGGATTGGGTTGGCGGCGCGATCGGGCTCGAAATTCCGGTCAAGCGCGAGGGCTGGCTGAACCTGCAGTTCCATCGCGACAAGGCGCCATACTACTACTTGGCCCTGGGACTGCTGCTGGTGGTCACCGCCGGTGTCTGGTGGCTGAGCCGCTCGCGTCTGGGTTTCCTGCTGCGGGCCGTGCGAGACGACGAAGCGGCGGTGCGCAGCCTGGGCTTCTCACCCCAGCTCTACAAGTCCATCGCCATGGCGATCAGTGCAGCGATCATGGGAGCTGCGGGCATGTTCCACGCGCAGTACGTCCTGTTCGTGGATCCGTTCAGCGTGCTGGGACTCCACATCTCGGTGCTGGTCGCGCTGTTCGCCATCCTCGGAGGCTCGGGGACGCTGTTCGGCCCGCTGCTGGGCGCGGCCGTCCTGGTGCCGCTGTCCGAGTATTCGCGCATCGCCTTCTCCGGCAGCGGCCGGAACGTCGACCTGCTGATCTACGGCTTCCTCATCATGGTGATCGCGGCCTATCAGCCCGACGGTCTCGTCGGATGGATCCGCCGGCTCGCCGGTTCCGCGCGCCGGCGGCGCGTTCCAACATAGCAAGGATGAAGACAATGAAATTCGAGATCACGTTCCAGCGCGGCGGGACGCTGCGCATGACGACCCTGGCCGAGGCGCCGAAGACGGCGAATGCGCTGAAGTCCGAGGTGCCGGTCGAGACGAATGTGCTGCAGGCCCGCTGGTCTGGCCGCGAGTTCGCGATGCCCGTCGCCTTCAAGGACAAGCCGCCCCGGGAAAACCAGAGCATTCGGGCCAACATCGGTGACGTAATCTACTTCCAGGAGTGGGGCGACAGCTACGATCGCACGGGCTTCGAGAATATCGGCATCTTCTACGGCCCGGAGATCGTCCGCGAATGGCGCGGCGACGCCCCGGTCAACGTGTTCGGCCGTATCGATCCCACACAGTACGACCTGCTTCGACAGATCGGCGATCGCGTCTGGCGTCAGGGCAGCGAGGCCGTGGTCGTCCGGCTGCTCGAGGACTGACCGTGGCAGGAGACCTGTCCGTCCGCGAGGTGTCGCGAGCGTTCGGCGGCCTGCAGGCGGTCAGGTCCGTCTCGTTCGACGTCGCACCCGGCGAGATCCTGGGCATCATCGGGCCCAACGGCGCCGGAAAGTCGACGCTGTTCAACATGATCGCGGGCCAGGTGAAGCCGGATACGGGAACGGTCGCCTTCGAGGGGCAACAGATCACTGGCCGGGCCGTCGAGGCGATCGCGCGGCGCGGCCTGGTGAAGACTTTCCAGACGTCGCGGCCGTTCGGCAGCCTGACGTTCCTGGAGAACGTCATGGTCGCGGCGCTGTCGCATGCGCCGAGCATCGCCGCGGCGCGCAAGATGGCTCTCGAGCAGCTCGAGACGGTCGGGCTGGCGACAAGGGCCGACGTACCGTCGGCCTGGGCAAGCACCGGGCAGCGCAAGCGGCTCGACATCGCCCGCGCCCTGGCCACGCGGCCTCGGCTCCTGTTGCTGGACGAGCCGTTCGGCGGCGTCGACCTGCCGTCGGTCGATTCGCTGATCGCGCTCCTGCACGATCTGCGCAGCACAGGCATCACCCTGGTCGTGATCGAACATAATCTCGACGCCATCCAGCGGCTGGTCGACCGCCTGATCGCGCTGCATCTGGGCGAGATCATCGCCCAGGGTCCTCCGGAGCAGGTCACCGGCGACAACCGGGTGATTCAGGCCTATCTCGGCGCCAGCGAGCCCACCCATGCTTGAAGTGAAGGGTCTCGACGCCGGATACGGTAGCCACCAGGTGCTGTGGAACGTCTCCATGAAGGTGGCGGACAGGGAGATCGTGGCGCTGCTCGGGCCCAACGGCTCGGGTAAGAGCACGCTGATGAACTCCATTTCCCGCCTGGTCGACCGGCTGGCCGGCTCGATCGTCTTCGACGGCGTAGCGCTGCATGAGCTGCCCGCTTACCGCCTGCCTCGAACCGGCCTTTCGCATGTCCTGGAGCGGCATCGGCTGTTTCCCCAGATGACGGTGCTGGAGAACCTGCAGCTCGGAGCCGGCCCCGGGGCGCCACGGGAGAAGGTCGCCCGCGGCCTCGACAAGGCCTACAGCCTCTTCCCGCGGCTGCGCGAGCGGGAGCGGCAGATCGCCGGCTCGATGTCGGGCGGCGAACAGCAGATGTGCTCGATTGCCCGCGGCCTCATGAGCGAGCCTCGATTGCTGCTGGTCGACGAGCCGTTCATCGGTCTGTCTCCCCACATGCGGGACGAGGTGGCCGCCGCAATCCGCCGCATCAACGGAGAGGGCGTGGCGATCCTGCTGATCGAGCAGAACGTGGCCGTATCACTCGCCATGAGCCACCGTGCCTATATCCTGCGCGAAGGACGGGTGGTAGTGGAAGGGCGGTCTTCCGAGCTCGCTGCGGGCGATACCGTCCAACAGGCCTTCCTGGGACGCGTACATTCCGCCAAGCCGCGTTAGGGAGGCGGCGGTCGGCCCCAGCGAGAGAAGGACGCGTGCGCAAGGCAGTGAAAGAGAAGAAGTCGGCGGGACGCAAGCCCTTGATGGCAGCCGAGATCGCACCGGGCAGTCTCGGAGGCATCATTCGCAAGGCACGCCTCGGCAAGAGCATGGTGCTGCAGGAATTGGCGAACAAGTCGGACCTGTCGATCAGTTTCCTGAGTCAGGTCGAACGCGATCTGCTGACGCCGTCCGTCAGTGCCTTGAAGCGCATTGCCGACGTTCTCGACATTCCTGCCGGCTCGCTGATGTTCGGCGCCGAAAGTCGCAAGGGCGGCGTCGGCATCGGGCTTGTCCGGCGGGGGAACCGCAAGCGCGTGGTGTTTCCCGATTCGCGCATCGAGTACGAGATGCTGACGCCCGACTTGCGGCGCCGCATGTCCGTGCTCTGGCTCAAGGCGCCACCTCACGGCGAGAGCGGCCCTGTCTTCTCGCATGACGGCGAGGATGCGGTGATCGTGCTGAAGGGCCGGCTGAAGATCGAGATCGGTGGCGTCTGGTACGAGCTCGGCAGCGGCGACAGCCTGTATTTCAGCAGCGAGCTGCCGCACCGCTGGCGCAACGATTCAGACAAGCCGGCCGAGGTTGTCTGGATCTCGACGCCGCCTTCGTTCTGAAGGTCGGCCAGCCGCCGGATTGCTGCCTCACCGGTGGACAGGCAGCGTCGCCTCCAGATGACGGAGGAATCCCTGGGCGGCAGCCGGCAGGGTGCGGTCCTTCAGGACGCAGACGTCGATCGTTGCCTGTTGCAGGTCGCGATCCGTCATCGGCACCGCGACGACCTGGCCCGCCTCGAGCTCGCGCTTCACGCTGAGCCGGGGCAGGTAGGTGATGCCGCAGCCCGACCGGGCAAAGCCGCGCAGGGCTTCGATCGAGTTGGTCTCCAGGGTCGGCTTGAGCGTGAGCTGGGCGGTACGGCAGCGTGTGTCGAGCAGCGCCCGGATTCCGAAGTGCTTGCGCGGGATCGCGATCGGGTAGGCCAGGGTGTCGGCGAGCGACAGCTTGCGCTCCTGTGCCGGCGGATAGTCCGTCGCCATGATCGCGAAGAGCGGGTCACGCAGCCGCAGCGTGCGGTGGATGCCGGGGTCCGGGCTGGAGGTGAAGGCGATGCCGATGTCGGCGTCGCCATTGCGGACTGCGGCGATGACCGATTCGGTGCCGGTGATGTCGAGGCCGATGCTCACCCCGCTGAAGCGCTTGCGGAAGGTCGCCACGGCATGTGTCAGGCCGTTGGCGACGACGCCCTCGACCGAGCACACCCTTACATGGCCGCGTCGCAGTCCCTTGAGATCGTCAATCTCCGAGTAGATGCGTTCCTGGTCGAGCAGGGCCTCTCGGGCGTAGCGCGCATAGAGTTCGCCGGCGGAGGTCGGAACGACGCCCCGAGCGTGTCTCTCGAACAGCGGCACGCCGAGCTCGATCTCGAGATTGCGCATCTGGCGGCTGATCGCCGAGGGCGCGACATGGAGGCGGTCCGCGGCTTCGCGGATCGACCCGGTGCGCACCACCTCGTTGAAGTAGCGCATGGGAGTAAGCGACATGGCTGTACCGTTCTCTGTACTGATTTCTCGAACGCTATGTTTCAAATAACGTTCTTGCAACAACACAAAGGCCGCGTCATGTGTCGCCCGGTCGATGACACGGGCGGGCGCGCGCTCGTCGGTCAGGCGACGGTCCATGCGTGAGGAGGTCCGATAACGATGGCCGAGGTGCTGCAGTTGGAAGAGGGCGGATACGACTTCATCAAGGGCGTGTTCCAGTACTCCGGCGGCGTCGCGGCGCGCCCGGGCTTCGAGATCGAGCGCGTGCGCTTCGCCAAGCCGCTGCCGCTGGAGGAGGGCTTCGCCGCCGTCGAGGCCCACCTGGAGACGTTGGGCCGGCCGGTGGCGTCGTTCTGCGCCTGCGAATTGCGTTCACCGGCTCCGTTCACCGAGGCCGGCTTCGAGGCGTTCAACCGCATCTATGCCGGCACGCTCGAACGCTGGGGAGTGCTGCGCAATGGCATCAATCCGGTCGCCAGGACCAACGTCTGCCCGGAAGTGGCCAAGCCTGCCGCGCCCAGCATCTACGCATTTGCCTATACGGTGCCGGCCGCGGCAGGCACGCCACGCACCTTCGTCGGCTCAGGCAGCGGTGAGGCGCCCGAAGGTGCCGGCAGCTACCGCGACAATGCCATTCGTCTGGGCGACACGAGCGAGCAGGGGCTGCGCGAGAAGGCGCGATGGGTGCTGGGAGAGATGGAGCGGCGCATGGCGGCTCTGGGCTTCGACTGGTCGACGGCGACCGGAACGCATCTCTATACGGTTTACGACGTGCATCCCTTCGTCGGTGAGGAGATCGCCCGGCGGGGTGCCATGGCGTCGGGCCTGAGTTGGCACTTCGCCAGGCCGCCGGTCGAGGATCTCGACTATGAAATGGATGTGCGTGGGGTGCTGCGCGAGCGGGTGCTCGTCGTCGGTTGAGGTGTGATGCGATGAGCAAGAAGGTCATCCATACCGATCGGCTGATGCGGCCGATCGCGCATTTCTCTCATGCGGTGCGAATCGGCAACCTGATCCACGTCGGGGCGACGGCGGGCACCGATGAGAATCGCCGGCTTGCCGGCAATACGGCGGGGCTGGTCGACGTCGTGGCGCAGACGCGCAGGATGTTCGACAATGTCGGCGTCGTCCTCGATCTCCTCGGCGCCCGAATCGAGGATACGGTACGCGTCAAGACGTACATTGCCGATCTGCGAGATGAGGCTCGCTATCGCGACATTTACGAGCAGCGCCTTGGAGCGATCCGGCCGAACCATGTCGTGGTCGGCTCGCATGGCTTTCCACTGCCGCAGGCCGCGATCGAACTCGATCTCGTGGCCGTCGTCGATACGCCGGTCAGCCGCTCGTCGACCGGCGATGTTGTGGCGGGTGATCGCTTCTATGGCTGTGTGACCGCACCACCATCGGGTGATATCGGCGCCGGTTCGACCGGTGCCCTACGCGAGCTTCGTACGCGCGTCGAGCAAGCCGGCTTCGGCGTTCCTGAGCTCGTCTACATCCACGTCACGTTGGCCGATGTTCGCGATACCGACGGTTTCGCCGCAGCGTTCGCTCAGTGCTTCCCTGGCGAGCAGCCGGCCTGCGCGGTCGTCGTTGCGCCGCTGCCCGGTCGAACTTCAGGGATACAGGTGGAAGCCATCGCAGTCCGCGGCGGCGGGCGGCGCATCGCCTGTCCTTTGCCGTCCGGCGTATCTTCACCCGGTGCGGCGGCCGTGCTCGCTGGAGACGAACTGTATATCGGCGGTCAGCTCGGCGAGGATGCGACAGGCCACCTCGTCGGGGCGGCAGAGGCGCAGACCAGAGCGGCATGGTCGCGAGTCCGAGCGCTGCTCTCCGGCGTCGGGTTCGACGACGGCTCGATCTTGCGGACCAACAACGTCCTGACCGACTGGCGGGACTACGCCGGCTTCAATGCTGGCTACGGCGCGAATGTCAGCGAACCCTATCCGCCACGGGCGACCGTGCTCGGCGGCCTGATGCGGCGGGAGGCGCTGGTCCAGGTCGAAGCGATTGCGCATCGCGAGGGTGGCTCGGCCACGATCGTGCAGGTTCCAGGATGATGGCGCGGCGAAGGCGCACCGTCACGCGAGCTTCGTCACGCGAACTTCGTCACTCGATCTTCACGCCGGTGTTGCGGACGATCGTGCTCCACTTCGTGTTCTCGAGCGCGATGTAGGCTTCGAATTCCTGGCGCGATTCGCGTGCCGGCACGAAGGCCAGGCCCTTGAGCCTCTCGAGCACCTCGGGCTCCTTGAGGATGCGCATCAGTTCGGCGCTGACACGATCGAGGATCGTCTCGGGCGTGCGCGCCGGCGCCGACATCCCGATCCAGCCGACCGCGACCACGCCGTAGATGCCCTGCTCGGCGATGGTCGGCAGGTCGGGCAGGAACGGCGAGCGGCGCTCGTCGGCAATGCCGAGCGGCCGTACGCGGCCGGCGCGCACGGGGCCGATTGCGCCCGGCATGGCATCGGACAGGATCTGGATATCGCCGCTCTGCAGAGCCAGGAGGGCATCTGCATTGCCCTTGAAGGGGACGTGGGTAAACCTGATCCCGGCGGCACGCTGCAGCATCTCGACGGCGAGGTGGCTGGCGGAACCGTTGCCGGACGAGCCGTAATTCAGGTCGGCGCCGGCCTTTGCCTTGGCAACCAGGTCCGACACCGACACGATATCGCTCTTCAGACTTGCCATGAGCACCTGTGGCGTCAGCGCCAGGTTGGCGATGGGCGCGAAATCCTTCTGGGGATCGTAGGGCAGGCGGGGATAAATGGCGGCGGCGATGCCATGGGTCGAGATCGTCACCATCAAGAGGGTGTAGCCGTCCGGAGCAGCCTTGGCTGCCGCATCGGCGCCGATCGTGCCGCCGGCGCCGGGCCGGTTCTCGACGATGACCTGTTGGCCCAGCGCCCTGGTGAGCTGGTCGGCCATAAGCCGTGCCAGAATGTCGGTCGCCTGCCCGGCTGGGAAGGGCACGATGATGCGGATCGGCTTGGACGGCCAAGGCTGCGGCTGCGCCAGTGCCCCGACAAGCGGCGCCAGCGATGCGAGGCTCGCCGTGAGCAGCCAGCGGCGAGCGAGCCGCATGTCAGGCCGCCTTCCGGTTTTGCTGCGAAGGATGCTCGCCGGCGATCTTGAGGAAGTTCTCGAGGATCTTGTGCCCATGCTCCGAGGCGATGCTCTCGGGGTGGAACTGGACGCCATGGATAGGCAGCGTCTTGTGACGCAGGCCCATGATGATGTCACCGGTTTCGGCCGTGACCTCGAGGTCCTTGGGAAAGCCGGCACGGTCGACGATCAGAGAGTGGTAGCGCGTGGCCTGGAACGGCGAGGGGACGTCCTCGAAGACGCTCTGGCCCTTGTGCTGCACGCCGGAAAGCTTGCCATGCATCGGTGCCGGTGCGCGAACCACCTGTCCGCCGAACACCTGGCCGATCGCCTGATGACCCAGGCAGACGCCGAACAGGGGAATCTGCGCCTTGGCGGCGGCGCGGATGAGGTCCATGCAGATGCCGGCTTCATTGGGGGTGCAGGGGCCGGGCGACAGCACGATGCCAGACGGCTTCAGCGCCAGCGCCTCGTCGACCGTGATCTGGTCGTTGCGGTGCACGACGCAGCGTGCCCCGAGATCGCCCAGGAAATGGACGAGGTTGTAGGTGAAGCTGTCGTAGTTATCGATGAGCAGAAGCAGGGTGGACTCCATCCGCTGGGCAGTCGGCGAATATAGTCATGGCGTCTCGGCGCGGCGAGGGCCATTCTTGCCGGGCGATGGTCCCGCTTCTGTCGACCGACCGCCTCCTCTTCGCGCCGTTTGGCCCCGGTGATCTGGCTCTGCTTCGGTCGCTCCACAGCGACCCTCTGGTCATGCGCTACCTGTCGGCCGATGGGGAGCCATGGCCGGACAGCGTGTTGACCGCCAAGCTGGCACGGTTCATCGCGGAGCAGCGCGACCTTGGCTTCAGCAAGTGGAAGGTCGTCCGACGCGCCGATCGGCGGTTCATTGGTCGTGCCGGCTTTTCGCCGTTCGGGAACGGTGTGGAACTCGGCTTCATCTTCGAACAGGGGACGTGGGGCCGAGGTTATGCCACTGAATGTGCACGTGGGCTGTTACAGTGGATCGCCCGGGAACGGCCTGAGATCACTCCCATCGTCGCCTTCGCGCACCCCGACAATCTCGCATCACGCCGCATCCTGGAAAAAATCGGCATGACTCCCATCGGCCTGCGAACGGTCGACGGGCTGGATCATGCCTTCTATGAGGCGCGACCGGATTCTTTACGATAATGTGACGATCAGAAGACGAAGAACAGAGCTTGGTCGTCCAACCCCTCATCGTGGGGCTGCTTCTCGCGGCAGCCCTTATGCATGCTTCCTGGAATGCGCTGCTGAAATCGGATCGATCCGACCGGTTGGCGACGTTCGGTCTGATCATGACGACAGGCACGGTGATGGGGCTCTGCCTGGTGCCCTTCCTGCCGATGATCGAGCCCGCGGCATGGAAGTACCTGGCGACCTCCGTAGCGATCCACGTCCTCTACTATGTCTTTTTGCTGAAGGCCTACTCGTACGGCGATCTCAGCCATACCTATCCCATCGCCCGCGGCCTCGGGCCCTTGCTGGTGGCGCTGGTGTCGGGAAGGCTGCTCGGGGAGCATCTCAGGCCTCAGGACATCGGCGGCGTGGTGCTGCTCAGCGGGGGACTCGTCGCCCTGGCCATTCCCCTCAAATCCGCTGTGCCGCGTCCCGGTGGCCGGCATGGGCTCGCCACGCTGTTCGCCGTCCTGACCGGCATCACCATCGCCGGCTACATCATTGCCGATGGGTTGGGCGTGCGCTCCGCCGGCCCGACATTCGAGCATCGGCTGTCCTATATCGCCTGGCTTGCCGTCGTCGAAGGGCCTTGGCTGCTGGTGCTCGCGATCGCCCTGCGGCCGCGAGCGGTGTGGGGCCATTTCCGGATCAACTGGTGGCGCGGTGTCATCGGTGGCGTCATCGCGAATGTCGGCTATGGCATCGCGATCTATGCGCTGGTCCTGGGCCCGATGGCGCATGTCGCGGCGCTGCGAGAGACCTCGGTGCTGTTCGGTGCCCTCATGGGCACGCTGCTGCTCGGAGAGCCGTTCGGCGCCCGCCGTGTTGCGGCGGCGGCGGTGATCGTGATCGGCCTCACCCTGATGAACGGTCCTTCCTTCATTTGATGGGACGAAGCTCGACCTCCAGACGCGTGAGCCGATCGAGCAGCTTGTAGCGACTCCAGATCGGCCACCAGCCGTAGAGGAACACGTCGAGCGGCCCCCACATGGCGACCCAGCCCAGGATCAGAAGGCCCTCGGCCAGGATATGGGCGATCGTGGAGGGGGATTGCAGCAACAAGCTGCGCATGAACAGGCAGGTGGCAAGGAACACGATGCCGATGAGGAGCGCCATGCGCCCGCGGCGCCACACTTCGCGCAGGCGCCGCCTTTCGCTGTCGCGGCGTAACGCAAAGTGATTGCGGATAGAGGCCGGAACTTCCTTCGCCTCGGCGCGGGCCAGTTCTGCTTCGGGCAACATGATGGCCAGCCGTATCGGCCGCCCGCTGGCGTCCAGCGCCGACCCGACGATATAGTCGTCGGCGGCGTCTTCCAGTTCCTTTTCATTGAAAGGAGCGGGGTCGAGGAAGTTGTAGAGGCGCGAGATCCGGTCAAGGCGCAACTCCACCGTGATCGGGTCTGTCTTGTTGTTGGCGGTATTCGCTGTCATGGCTTCGGCACGATTCTCGACGAGACTTCGAAGCGATGTCCACACGTAACCTCGACAAGCTGATGACGCCCCGTTCGGTCGTGGCGATTGGTGCCAGTGCGCGCCCGGGATCGGTCGGCGAAGCGGTGACACGCAACCTGCTGTCTGGCGGCTTCAAGGGCGACATCCATCTGGTCAATGTCAAAGGCGGGGAGATTGCGGGACGGCCGGTTCTCAGAAGCCTGTCCGAACTGAAGGAGCCGGCCGACCTCGCCGTCATCATGACCCCGCCGGAAACCGTTCCCAGGCTTGTCGCTGAACTCGGCGAGCGCGGCACACGCGTCGCCGTCGTCGTCACGGCGGGCTCGGGCGAGGACAATGCCCGCTGGCGCTCGCGCATCCTGAAGCGCGCGCAGCCACATCTGCTGCGCATCGTCGGTCCCAACTGCATAGGCTACGCCGCCCCGCGCCTCGGGCTGAACGCCAGCTTCGGGCCGAGCGGGCTTAAGGCTGGCCGCGTCGCCGCCGTCGCCCAATCGGGCGCCGTCCTGGCCGGCCTTGCCGACTGGGGTACGGCCCAGAATATCGGCTTCTCGCACCTGATCTCGATGGGCGATATGTCGGACGTGGATTTCGGCGACGTGCTGGACATGCTGGCGCGCGACTACGACACACGGGCCGTGCTGATGTATGTCGAGGGGGTCACCGAGGCACGCAAGTTCATT
>QFCS01006665.1_pt1 | contig 16752 bp, 10 predicted proteins | sample 3576561 | NCBI WGS metagenome assembly QFCS01 | reverse complement strand
GCGGATGAAGATGCCCTTGTCGCTCCACCGCTTCCAGCGATTGTAGAGCGTCTTTGCCGGGCCATACTCTCTCGGCGCATCCCGCCACCTCAGCCCATTGCGGTTGACGAAGATGATGCCGCTCAAAACCCGCCGGTCATCGACACGATTTCGGTCAAGGCTCTTCGGAAAATAGGGCTGAAGACGCGCCATCTGCTCGTCCCGTCAGCCAGAATAAATCGCTCAAATTCAGGCTCCTTCGCAGGCGCCTGAATCACCGCCATCACCGCAAATCAATGGATCCTGACCCTAGGAGTTTTCCGTCGCTAGGGGCCAACTCGATTATGCCGACGATGGGCCGTGCTCGCGGAGCAATCTGGCAATCTCAAAGCCCTTTCGGAGTCGGCGTCGCCAAATCCAACCCGTTAGCCGCACTAACGAACTCTGGCCGCTTGCGGACTGACCTCTGTGGATGGCTCCCGCGTTGCAAGTGTAAAGTGATGATCTGGCCGTTGGTCGGGTGCAGTCGTCTGTCCGGCCTGTTGATGCAGTCGGTGTAGACTGCTGGCCCTGATGGGGTCCGTGAACAAGGTCCGATCGGCTTTGCAGGCTATTACGCCTATGACAGTCCTTGGGTTGTCCTTGATCCCGGTCCGACCGGTTTTGCCATCACATTCTTCGCTCTCACAACCTCGTGAAGCTGATCTCCTCAGCTAAGCTTTCGATCTATGCTGCTGCCAGTATCGGCGCATGCCCGCGTTCGAAGACGCCGCCCCGTGACATGACGGCCCATGCGATCCGCGCCATCTTGTTAGCAATGGCGACCGAGGCGACGCGCGCAGGCCTTCTGGCGAGCAGAGCGACAAAGCGCGGATCAACCGTGCTGGGTTTATGTTTGGCGTATCGGACCAACGCGGTTGTGCCGACGACCAGGAGCTGCCGAAGATATCTGTCGCCCATCTTGGTAATGCGCCCCAAGCGTTCCTTACCGCCACTCGAGCTCTGCCGCGGGGTCAGCCCCAGCCAGGCGGCGAACTGGCGCCCCTGACGAGAACTGGCTCGGGTCGGTCACCGACGCGGCGAGCGCGGTCGCACCGATCGGCCCGATACCAGGGATCGTTGCCAGACGTCGGGCTCGATCGTCGCTGCGCTGCAGAGCGGCGAGACGCAGGTCGAGCTTACGCAGTTGGGTGTGAAGCTGGAGCAGTTGCCCTGCCAGCATGGTGACGACGTTGGTCGCCTCGGTCGGCAAATCGAGCCTCGACTCGCCGTCGAGGATCTCCCGCGCCATCTGCAGTGCCTTTACGATACCAACCGGGATGGCGACGCCCAGCTCGGCGAGCACGCTGCGCATCATGTTGACCAGTTGCGTGCGCTGCTTGATCAACAGGCTGCGCACACGATGCAGCGACAAGGCCGCTTGCTGCTCGCGCGACTTGATCGGCACGAACCGCATCGTCTGGCGTGTCACCGCTTCGCAGATCGCTTCCGCGTCGGCAGCGTCGTTCTTGCCGCGCTTCACATAGGGCTTCACGTAAACTGCCGGCATCAGCCGCACCTCATGACCCAGCTTGGTCAGTTCGCGCGCCCAGTGATGCGACGTCCCGCACGCCTCGGCGCCTATCAGGCACGGCGACAGCTTCTCGAAGAACGGCAGCATCTGCGATCGCCGCAGCGCCTTGCGAATTACGACCTCGCCGGTCGCACTGATACCGTGAACGAAAAACTTTCTTGGCCAAATCCAGGCCGATCGTGCTAATCTCCATGGTGGGTGGCTCCTTTGCTCGGGTTGCATGACAGCAACCCATCTTGGCACCTAGATGCCGTGAGCGGGAGCCATCCACCTCATCCGCTTATCAGTAAAAAAGAGAAATAGCGGACCGTGCGGCAAGAAGCATGGCCCGCATTTCCTTCAGAAAACGAACGCGACGCCGACGAAGCTGCCAATCGACCCCTTCACCGTGGAGCCGGCGAGCTCGCGACCAAGCTAAAAAGTTTAGATTGCATCCCGTCGGTAACCTGTTACCTCGCTATCGAGAGGAGAGACATGGACATGCAGCAACTGCAAGACCGCATCCGCGAACAAGGGCTCGAGGAAAACGTCGCCGAGCTTGATCGCTGGGGTTACACAATATTCCACGACGAGCGGACCGACCGGATCGCCGATGATGTCCGCGAGGCGATCATCCGTTGCGTGCCGGCAAGTGACGATGAAAAAGCGCCGACACGGTTCACCCTATTGGGCGAAGATCCGATTTTCGCCGATGCGATATCGACGCCCAAGCTTTTGACGCTGGTCGAGTATCTTCTCGGCAGAGGCGCGCTCTTCTCGCAGCTATCCGGCTCTCGGCGGCGGCAGGGGAAAGGCTCTCTTGGCCTGCACGCCGACAATAGCTGGTTTCCCGCTCCCTTCCCGGAGTGGGAGATCATGTGTACGGCCTGCCTGGTCACCGACGAGTTCACCGAGGAATCCGGCGCGACTTTGGTCGTGCCCGGTTCGCACAAGCTGAAACGCCATCCCTCACCCGACGAACGCGCGGAGCCGCAGGGCGCGCAGCCGATCGTCGCGTCCAAGGGTGCGATATGCCTCTGGGACGGGTCGGTCTGGCACGGCAATTATCCCCGCCAGATTCCGGGGGAACGCGTCGTGCTCCACATGACCTACACACGCATCGGCATGCAGCCGATCGAGAATTACGACCATTTGGGAGAGGCGTGGTTCGACGGCAAGGACCCGGAACTGCCTCGACTATTGGGCCGTGAAATCTTTCTCGGTCGCAGCCCCACATTCAAACAGAACGACCGAGAATTGCTCCGGAAAACCTATGACCAGGTTCACGGATCGGAATTCTGGCAAAAGCGCGGAATTACCTAGGGGGGATATCTTTTCCGTCGAGATAATCCTGGATCGCCTTGTCGTAATTCCGGGCGCTCAGGTGCAGCCGCTCGACCCATTGCGGCGCGGCCACGCCGGCGAGTGCGAGCGAAAATCCGAAGCAGATTTTCTGCCCGGCCAGCCAGATGTCGAAATCGCTCGATGCCCAGTTGCGCAGGTTCGCCGCAAACAGGTCGGTGAGGATCTCGGCGATGTTCGTGATGTTCAGATCGTCGCGCAGGAAGCCCTCTTCGATCGCCCGGCGGACCATGTTTTCGTAGACAGAGAGCATCTCGCGGGCGGGTTCGGTCTCGTCGCCACCCGAGAAGGCCTGCGTCGCCCGAAACAGGGCCCTGTAGAAGGGCTGCTCGCGCGCATAAAAATCCATGCCGAGCAACGTCCGGTCGAAAAACATCTCGAGCCGGTCGATCGATCGATAATTTCTGACGATCTCGCGGAACTCATCCTGTTCCGAAACGAGCAGCGCGCGGATGATCCCGTTCTTGGACCCGAACACCTCATAGGGCGTGCGCAAACTGACCTGCGCGCGCGCCGCGAGCTTCCGCATCGGAAGATCGAAATTCCCTGTCTCGCGGACAATTGCCTGCGCTGCCTCCAGCAAGGTGGCCGCCTTGCCGGACATATGGCCACCACGTCCCGTCACGTCTTCGACATCCGTCATAGCCTTGCCGTATATCGCGTGTCTCGCGACCTGCAACCCACGACATTGACTAGCCGATCCCGCAATGGCATCCCGGTGGTAACACATTACCAGAAATAGATTCGCGGGCGTATCGCTACGCCTTCAGAAACGGAGAGAAGGATGAGGGAAGCAGTTCCGGGACATGCCCCGGCGGTCACCTGTGCGCCTTCGCCCTTCCGCGCAGATGCGGCTGCCGAAACCAGGCGCAACGAGCGGCTCTCGATCGGGACCAAATTGGGATATGGCCTCGGGGAAATGGCAGAGGGCGTGAAGACGGCGACGCTCGAGACCTTTCTCTTTTTCTATTATGTCCAGGTCATCGGACTGCAAGGCTCTCTCGTCGGCCTCGCGCTTCTGATCGCATTGCTCTTCGACGGCATTTCCGACCCGCTGATCGGGCAATTGTCCGACCGCACGAACACGCGGCTCGGTCGCCGGCATCCGTATCTCTATCTCGCTCCCCTACCGCTCGCCTTCGCCCTCTACATGCTTTTCGATCCGCCGGCCGGCCTCGGGCAATGGGGGACGTTTTTCTGGTTACTCGGTTTCACCGCTTTCTGCCGGTTGATGCAGTCGGTCTATTTCATCCCCCATATGGCGCTCGGCGCCGAACTTTCGACCGACTTCAGGGAACGAATCTCAGTCTCCGGCTACCGAAATATCTTCGCTTTCGCAGGACGTCTGCTCGTCCTCGGAATCGCTTTCAGCATATTTCTTCACGCAACCCCCGACTATCCGCAGGGACAGTTGAACAAGGCGGCTTATCCGCCGCTCGCGCTGACCTGCGGCGCGATTGCGCTGATTGTAATCCTGGTGTCCGCCGCCACGACCCAGAAGCGTGCGCTGCAATATTATTCCCGGATGCAGTCGCAGGGCCGAGGCCAGATCCACAAACCCATGCTGAGAAATCTCGTCAACGCGTTCCGGCTGCGGACCTTCGCGATCTTTTTCGTCGCGATCCTTATTTCCTATGTGCTCGGCGGCGTACAGGCGGCCCTCGCCGTGCACGTCAACACTTTCTACTGGAAGCTGCCCACGTGGGGCATCCAATGGGTATTTCTAGGCGCAGCATCCGGTTTCATGCTGGGATCGCTCTTCGCGCGCGCGCTTGCTGACCGGTTCGACAAGCGCACGGCCTATGTGGCCTCTGTGGTGTTATCGGTCACGCTCAACGTGGCGCCGATCGGCCTTCGAGAAGCGGGCATCCTCACGCCTCCCGATAACGCGGAAGCCTTGACCGCCCTGCTCGCCGCAGCGGCCTTCTTCGCGTCGCTCGCCGGGGGCCCGGCGATGGTGATCGCAGGCGCCATGCTCGCGGACATCGCCGATGCCTATGAGTTGCGGTTCAAGAGCCGAAGCGAGGGCTTCCTGTTCGGCGTCAGCGCGTTCACGCGCAAGGCGTCGCTGGGAATCGGCGGGGCACTGGCCGGGATCGCGCTCGACCTGATCCGCTTCCCGCAAGGCGTGGCGGTCGAAGCCGTGCCGCGCGAAGCCACCGTCCATCTCGCTCTTCTCTATGGCCCGATGATGCTCGTCTTCACCGTGATCTCGATGTCGATCATGTGGTTCTACGACCTCGATCGCGACAAGCATGCCCGCATCCTGCACGAACTGGAATCGAAAGAATGACGATGATTTTTGCCAGCCCACAATGGATCGAACGTATCCAGGAACTCCTCGCGGAACTGGTCATCGAGAATGGCGATCGCCTGGCCGGTCACCATTTCTCGCTGTCGGAGACTTTCACGTCTGTTCCGCCCGATGGCGGAACCGGATTTTGGGCTGCTGAGATCGAAGGGGGGGCCGTCCGGTTCGGTGGTGCACCGAACCCCGACGCCGATTTTGCGCTAGTTGCCGAGCAAGCCGCGGCGCTGCCCGGAGCAATGCTGATCTATGACGGGGCGACGAAAGAGATGCTGGACGCGATCGATGATCACCGGCGCGCCATGATTGCCGAGGGCCGCATGAAAATCCACGTCGGAAACCATAAGGCGTCGGAGCCGGTGATGGCGGTCTTGCGCCAGCTGCACGACCGTATCGCACACGAAACGGCGGCATAGATCATGCAGAAATTGTTGATAGCCAATCGCGGCGAGATCGCCATCCGCGTCGCTCGCGCAGCCGCCGTTCGCGAAATCCGGTCTGTCGGCATCTATTCCGCCGACGACAGCGACGCCTTGCACATTCGGAGGACCGACGAGGCGATCGCGCTGCCGGGAAGCGGCCCCGCCGCCTATCTCGATATCGAGGCGGTCGTCGGCGCAGCATGCGAGGCGGGCTGTGACGCCATCCATCCAGGGTACGGCTTTCTGAGCGAAACCGCCGAATTTGCTCGGCGCTGCGAAGAGGCTGGTCTGGTTTTTGTCGGCCCGGCGGCAGCGACGCTGGCGTCGCTCGGCGACAAGGCCAGGGCACGCGCGATTGCGCAGGCGGCCGATATCCCCGTTCCGCCCGGAAGCGAAGGCCCGGTCGACGTCGAACAGGCCCTCGCCTTCTTCGATCGTCACGGTGCGATGATGATCAAGGCGGTAGCCGGCGGCGGCGGTCGCGGAATGCGGCCGGTCACCGACCGCGACGCGGTCGTGGAGGCGCATCGACGCTGCAGTTCGGAAGCCCTTGCCGGATTTGGCTCGGACGCCGTTTACTGCGAAAAGCTCGTCGGCCGGGCGCGGCACGTCGAGGTGCAGATCATCGGCGACGGCACGGGCGAGATCGTCCATCTGTGGGACCGCGAATGCAGCCTGCAACGCCAGCGGCAGAAAATCGTCGAAATTGCTCCTGCCCCCGGTCTGGATCTCGCGCTGCGGCAGCGATTGTTCGATGCCGCTGTCGCGATCGGCCGGGCTGTAAACTATCGCGGCGTCGGGACGGTGGAGTTTCTCGTCGATCTCGATACCGGCAGCTTTTACTTCATCGAGGCGAATGCGCGGCTGCAGGTCGAGCATACGGTGACCGAAGCGGTGACGGGGCTGGACCTGGTCGACATCCAGTTGGCGCTGGCAAGCGGAGCGTCGCTGAAAGATCTCGATCTGCGTCAGGACCAGATCCCCGCCCCGCGCGGCATCGCCATCCAGGCGCGCGTGAATGCGGAATCGATCGCTGCAAACGGAATGCCGCGGCCGTCCAGCGGTCGTATCCGCCGATACGAAGTCCCGGCCGGGCCCGGCGTGCGCGTCGACGACTGCGCAAGCCAGGGATATCAGCCCAATCCCCGCTTCGACAGCCTGCTCGCCAAGGTTGTCGCTACCACGCCCACCGGCGGTTTCGCGAACGCCGCGCGTCTGGCCGAGCGCGCGCTCGGCGAGTTTGCCGTCGAAGGCATCGACACCAATCTCCCCTTTCTGCGCGCATTGTTGCAACATCCCGAGATCGCTGGCGGCGCGTTCGATACGCTTTTCATCGAGCGCAATCTCGGCGTCCTTCTCGAACGTGCCGCCCAGTTGAAACCGGAGCCGTCGCCCAGCACCGCCAGCGACGCGCCATCACCCGAGCGCGCGATGGCGGCGCCCGCCGGAACGATTGCGATCGCGGCACCGATGACCGGCTCGCTGATCGCACTTTTGGCGCAGACCGATCAAGCGGTCGCAGCAGGACAGCCAATCGCGATCATGGAAGCGATGAAACTCGAACATGTCATCACCGCGCCAGCCGCCGGTTATGTTCGGCTGACGCCGAACGATGTGGGCGCCGTGATATCGGAGGGCGATCCGATCCTGTTCTTCGAGGAAGCCGATGTGGGCTTGGCGGCGATCGAGACCAGCGCCGACTTCGACCCCGACCATATCCGCGCCGATCTCGCCGAATTGCAGGCACGCCGGGCGTTGACGCTCGATGCCGCACGTCCGGATGCCGTCGCCAAGCGGCGTGCGCGCGGATATCGCACGGCGCGGGAAAATGTCGACGATATCGTCGATGACGGCAGCTTCATCGAATATGGCTCGCTCGTCATCGCGGGCCAGCGATTGCGCCATCCGGTCGACCATCTCATTCGCACGACGCCGGCCGACGGCATGGTCACCGGGATCGGGCGCGTGAATGGCGACATATTCGGCGCCGATGCCTCGCGCTGCGTCGTGATGTCCTACGATTATACCGTTCAGGCGGGAACACAGGGGCTGAAAAATCACGAAAAGACGGACCGGATGATCGAACTCGCCGAGCGCTGGCGCCTGCCGGTCATCCTGTTTGCCGAAAGCGGCGGCGGACGTCCCGGCGACACTGACCGGCCCGCCGGCGGCGGCATCTTCAATACGCGCGCCTTCGCCTTGCAAGGCCGTCTGAGTGCGCTCGTGCCCCAGATCGCGATTGCAAATGGCCGCTGCTTCGCCGGCGCTGCGGTGTTGCTGGGATGCTGCGACGTCGTGATCGCGACGAGGGACACGACGATGGGCATCGGCGGTCCGGCGCTAATCGAAGGCGGCGGTCTCGGTGTCTACACGCCCGAGGAAGTCGGGCCCGCCGAGGTACAGGCGGCCGGCGGGGTCATCGATATCCTGGCGGAGGACGAAGCCGACGCCGTGCGCATTGCGCAGAAATATCTTTCCTACTTTCAGGGACGACTGCCTTCGTGGGACGCGGCCGACCAGCGGCTTTTGCGCGGCATGGTCCCCGAAAACCGTCTGCGCGCCTATGACGTCCGCCGGATCATCGAGACATTGTGCGATACCGGATCGGTCCTGGAGCTTCGCGAAACGTTCGGCCGCGCCGCGATTACCGCGCTTGCCCGGATCGAGGGCCGCGCGGTCGGCGTCATCGCGAACAATTCGGCCTATCTGGGCGGCGCGGTCGATGCCGATGCTGCCGACAAATGTTCGCGCTTCATGCAATTGTGCGACGCGTTCGACATCCCGATCGTCGTTCTCGCCGACACGCCGGGCAATATGGTGGGTCCGGAAGCCGAGAAGACGGGGCTGATCCGGCATTGCTGCCGGATGTTCATCACCGGCCCGAACCTGACGGTGCCGCTTTTCTCGATTGTCCTGCGCAAGGGCTATGGCCTCGGCGTGATGGCAATGGTCGGCGGCCACAGCCAGGCCCCCTTCTTCACCCTGTCCTGGCCGACGGGCGAATTCGGCGGCATGGGATTGGAGGGCGCCGTCAAGCTGGGTTATCGCAAGGAGATGGAGGCGATCGCCGATCTCGACGAGCGGCAGCGCTGGTATGAACAGCGGGTCGCCGAATCCTATGAGAATGGCAAGGCGATCAGCACTGCGATGGGGTTCGACTTCGACGAGGTGATCGATCCTGCCGAAACGCGGGCGCACATCGTCGCGGGCCTCGAAAGCATTCCCGCGCCGGTTGCCACGGGCAAGAAGAAGCGCCCGTTCATCGATAGCTGGTGATGCCGGCTGGGGCGCCATCGGGGCGCCCCGTCACACCGCGGCGATCAGGCGAGCCGGTCGAAGGTGTCGGTGGTGACTCCCTCCGCGCGCAGCAGATGCTTCTGCACCTTCTGCGTCGGTGTCTTGGGCAGATTCTCCATTGTGCGGATGTAACGCGGCAGCATGAAACTGGCCATGCGCGGCTCCAGAAATTCGATGAGCTTCTTCGGATCGACCTTCTCGCCCGGTGCGGGCGCTACGACGACCATCACCTCCTCCTCGCCGAAGGGGCTTGGCACGCCGATCGCCGCGGCCTCACGGATCGACATGTGCGAGCAGACGTCGCTCTCGACCTCGAAGGAGGAGATATTCTCGCCGCGGCGGCGGATCGCATCCTTGATCCGGTCGACGAAGAAATAATTGCCCGCCTCGTCCCGCCGGAACGCATCGCCGGTATGGAACCAGCCATTGCGCCACGCCGCCGCGGTGGCTTCGGGATTGTTGAGATAGCCCGTCGTCATCGACCAGGGACGATCACAGCGCAGGATCAGCTCGCCGATCTCACCGTCGGCGACGTCGACGTCATGGGCATCGACAAGCCGCGCTTCCACCCCGGCGCGGACCGTGCCGCAGCTCGATACCGGAAGATTGCCGCCGGGCTCCGCCACCAGCGGGGTCGATATCTCGGTCATGTTGAAGCAGGTTCGCACCTCGCAGCCGAAGCGGCTTTCGAAGATGGCGGCATCCTCGGTGTAGGGAACCATCATGACGGATCGCAGCGGATGGTCGCGATCGTCGTCCCGCGGCGGCTCCTTGGCGAGGAAGGCGGCCATCACACCGAGGAGGACAAGGCAAGTGGTCCCCGTCTCGCGCACGACGCGCCAGAAATTCGAGGTCGAAAATTGCGAGATCAGCGCAAAGGATGCGCCGTTGTAGAGTGCAAGGAGCACACCCCCGGTTCCCGAGATGTGAAACAGCGGCAAGGCGACGAGATAGCGATCCTCGGGACCGACATAGCCGAACGCCGCGCTGACTGACGTATAGCTGTGACAATAGGTGACGAGGACGCCCTTCGACGGGCCGGTCGTCCCGGATGTGTAGATCACCATCTGCACGTCCCAGGGCATGACCCGGGCCGGCTCCGCGACTTGCGCGCCGTCGAGGCTCTCCCATTTGTGGAAGCGTAAATTGCCCATCGCTGCGGGCGGATCGCCGAGAATGACGACGTCGGTCAGCCATGCATGGTCGATCGTGCGCAGCCGTTCGGCAAGGTCCGACTGCGCGAACATCAGCCGCGCCCTTCCGTTCGCGACGACATGCTCGAGAATATTGCCGCGGTAGGCCAGATTGATCGGAACATAGATCGCGCCGAGCCAGTTGATCGCCAGCCAGACCGCGACCGTTTCCCGGCCATTCGGCAACCACACATTGACATAGTCGCCCTGGGCGACGCCGAGCGAACGGAGACCGCCAGCCATTTTCCGAACGATCGCGAGCGTTTCCGCGTAGGTCCAGTTGCTCCCGTCCTCGAAGAGAGCGAAGACCTTGTCGGGGGTTTCGCGCGCGTAGCGTTCCAGCAGTGGCCCCGTCACGCAAGCGTCCGCGGCCGGAATAGCGCTGCCCGTCCAGATATCGCTCATTTCGTCTCCTGTGCGGCGTTGCCGGTCAATATCCCTGCGGACCGTGAACCATACGGTAGGTGTGGCGCAATTTTTCCTGATCCGTCTGCCCGCTGGTTTCGGTGGTCGAATGGAAGAAAAGGTCGCGGCCGAGAAGGCCGCGAAGTTCGGAGGAGTTCTGTTCCAACCATGCGTCGCCGAGGTGGCTGTAATCGTCGATCGGTTGCATACCGAGCCGCGTGTAGGTGGTATGAAGCACGACCCGTTCGCCGGGCGTCTTGCGCGCGTAATTGCCGTGCCAGACCGATCCGTCCCACAGGCAGATCGATCCCTTCGGTGCGACGATCGCCTGCGCGCCCTCCAGCGACTTGCGGACGTCTTTCGGGGGGTGACGCTTTTGCTTGTGCGTGCCCGGTATGATCATCGTCGCGCCATGCTCTTCGGTAAACTCGTCGGTGACCCAGCAGGCGGTGCACATGATTTCCCAAGCGGGAAACGGCTCGGGAAACCAGCTATTGTCGGCATGCAGCCCGAGATTGCCCCCGCCCGGTCCCCGTATCGTTCCGAGGAGCTGGCTCAGCAGCATGCCGCGGCCGAGCAGGAATTCCGCGAGGGCCAGCAGCCGCGGGACGGTGACCGCTTTCGCGAAGACCGGATCACGTCCGAGCAACAGACCCGCGCGCCGCCCTCTGTTTTCCCCTTCCGACGTCCGCGAAAGCCGCAGGATCGCCTCGCGCAATTCGTCGGTGATCGCGTGCGCAGCGGGATCCTGGATGATCGTGTAGCCATCCTCGACCAGGTCACGCACATTGTCCCACAAATCCAGCTCGTCGAGCCGCGCGCTCAATTCCGGCGAGATACCGTCCACTTCCTGGCGGATTGGTTGCGTTGCCATATTTGCGCCTCCCTGGCGTTTGCGTCCTAGAATTTCTTCCAGACTTGAAGCCCGAACATCCGCGGCGGAGCATAGTTTGCCGCTGCGAAACCGAGCGTATGAAGCTGCGCGACCTTGCCGGTGGCGTAGAGCTTGTCGGTCAGGTTGTTCACGAAGACCGCGCCGTTCCAGCCCGATCCCGCCACGTCGCGCAGTTCCGCCCGCAAGTTAATGGTGCTGTAGGCGGCTTGCGAAATGGCATCGAGACCGCCCGGATAAAGCTGGAGATCGCGCGCCGCGGCCGCGACATAATAGACCCGGCTTTGCGTAAAGAACGACGCCGACAGCCCGAGTTCCCCGACGTCGTCACCGAGCGGCGCCGTATACTGGAGCGTCACATTCCCCGAATGCTTGGGCATGTAAGGCAACGGGTTGTTGCTGAGATCGAGGAAGCAGACGCCCGCCGGGGATTCGGGTACGCAAACAGCATCGCCCGGACGTGCAATATTGTACGGATCGACGCCCGTCCATGTCTTGTATTTCGCATGATTATAGGAATAGCCGAAGTTCACGCTGAAGCTCGGGTTGAATACCACTGAACCAGCCGCTTCGACGCCGCGGAGCTGGATTGCCGCGATATTGGCGAGGTAGCGATAGGATACGCCATTGACGAGGCCGAGCAACGTCTGGGCGATATTCTTGTAGTCGGTGTTGTAAGCTGCGGTGTTGAGACGGACCGCCACGTCGCCCAGATAGAATTGGGTCTTGAGGCCGATCTCCTGAGTGTTCACTGTCGCGGCATCATAAACCGGCTTGTAACCTGGGAGATTGGCGCCGGGAGGCGGACTGATCGCATTCACACCGCCGGGTACATAGGCGCGCGTCGCCGAAGCGTAGGCCATGATGTCGGGCGTGAACTGCTGCTGGATCGAAAGCGTGTAGTTATAGCCCTTGCTCTTCGTAGCCGAGTTCGTCTCGTTCGTCCCCGGTTCGAAACGACCGGTAACCGGATTGCGGACCGGCGCAATCGTCGTCAGTTGGGAATCGGACCAGCTGTAGCGATAACCGCCGGTGACACTGAGGCCCTCGATACCGGCATACGAAAGATCGAGCGTCGCCTGGCCGAAAACCGCCTTTTCCTTCGCTACCGAACGCTTGATGAAGCCTACTGCATTCAAATAGCCGTTGGGATTGCTGTAGAGCTTGTAGACATTGGTGGTGCCTTCCAAGTTCTGGGGCGCCCGCTGGTGCTGATAGAAGCCGCCTATATTAGCCTTGAGCAACCCGTCCCACAGTTCTGCCTGAAGCTGAAGCTCATTGGTATAGGTGTGGAGCGCGGGACCTAGCTTGGCTGTCAGCCTCGTTCCGACCTGGTTGTTCGAACCGAAATTGCTGTAGTTCGCGGATGCGAACGCCCCTTCCTGCAGTATACCGCCGACACCGTCATAGGACCCGGCGCTGTTCGAGGTAAAGGAGTCGAACGAAAAGATGTTCTTGAGGCGGACGCGTGTCGCACCGGAATCGATCACCTCGATCTGCGTGTTGTTGACGACGCTGGCATGCTTCATCTGCGTCAGCTGCTCCTGCCCGTCATAGGGAGGTGCCGTAATGCGCGCGGCTTTCTTTCCGCCCTGTTCCAGACGCGCCATTTCAGCTTCGAGCACCGCAAGAAAGGCGGGGCTCAGATTGGGATGGGTCGGCTTGTAACCGGCGAGGACCGAACCCGTCGCAGACTGATCGATATTTTCATAGGACGCGAAAAGCGTGTTCTCCAGCCCCCCGGACTTGAACGCGATGCCGAGGCGGTACTGCTGGTTGTTAACATCGTCGACACGCTTGCTCGTGCCGAACTGCTTGGTGTAACCGCCGACGCGATTGGCGTTTACGGCAAGGCGGACCGCGAGACGATCGTCGACCACGGGAATGTTGACCACACCGGTGAACTGAGCCCGGCCATAAGTACCGACCGTCATGTCGACCAAGCCGCCCCACTCGTTAAATTCGGGCTTTTGCGGGGTGATCAGCACGGCACCAGCCGCGCTCGACCGTCCGAACAATGTACCCTGCGGTCCATTCAGCACCTGGACCGATGCAATGTCCAGAAACGGCGCGCTTGCGATACCGCCGCAGCATGGAGCCTCGGCGAAGTATGTGGTGACGCCGGCCGACAGACCGCGCACCGAGAAGCGAGCGTTCATGTCGTTGAAATAGGACACGACGCTAAGCGATGGCGCAAGCTTCGGGAGATCCTTGACTGCGATCACGCTTTCCGTGCGCAGCATATCTCCGCTTACTGCGGTGACAGAGGTGGGGACGCGTTGCAGATTCTCCTCCACGCGCCGGGCGGTAACGATGATGTCGGTGAAACCCTGACGGGCTGCTTCCTCATCGGCGCTTTCAGGCGGGGCAGTTTCCTGAGCCACTGCATGGGCGACGTGAAACAGTGTCAGCGGCAACACCGCGGACGACAACAGGAGCCTCTTGAACATGCCCTCTCCTCCTCATGTCACAGCGCCTCACGATGGCTGGTCGCTGCTGATTATCTTTTTACGCGTCCAAGGAACTCGTCGGCTTCGCATGCCTGTCAAATCGCCTTGGTAACGCGATACCATTGGTTATCGTTGATCCGGACCGAGTGTCAACAGGCTTTCCGATGGACAAGCTTTCGGTCATAGAAAGCCGGATGAAATTGTTGTTTTTAATGGATATTATTGTTGGCTCTCGTGATCTCCGCCTGATTTTCCAGTGCAAATTTGGTTCACCGCTCCCGCGAATCCATAGCGATCTTGCTCTGATCTGGTAACGCGTTATCATAACGCAAAACGGATGCACTCATGTCTCGGACACGAACGAGACATGATCGACGGAGAGGCAAATCGATGAAATTGCACATCAGCCCCGAGGGCGGACCTCTCGCCGGAATCGCAGTGCTCGAAAAGTCGGATGACACTGCGGCGCGTTACTGCGGCCGGATTCTGTCCGTCCTCGGAGCGCGGGTATTGCGGCTGCGCAGTGCAGTACCGCATCAGACCGACGCCGTGGATCTCTGGCTCGACGAAGGCAAATCGTTCATCGAGACGTTCGACGAAGGGCTGACCCGGCTGGCGAAGTATCCCTCATCGCATCGGGCGGTTCTCGTCGGACAGTCGCCAGAGACAGTCGAATCGGTAGACAGGGTCTTGGAGGAGCTGGGCTTCGACACGCTTCGCCTCGGCATCACTTGGTTCGGTCATGAAGGGCCCTATCGGGATTGGCAGGGCGACGATGCTCTGATCCAGGGCCTAATCGGCATCGCGGCGTCCTTCGGGGCGTCCGAAGGCCCACCGATGCTGCCCCAAGGCTTCGGACCGCAGATCACTGCGGGCGCCACCCTCGTCGTCGGGGCGCTCGCCGCGCTTTGGGCGCGCAAACGACGCGGCGAAGCCAAACGTGTCGACGTCAATATTTTCGAAGCTGCCATGTGCTTCACCGAGCCCTCGCCGCCCCTCGCGGAAGCGGGTGCGGCTGCGCCCGGCCGAACCGGGATAAACCGCTTCGCGACCAACCATCCGACCACCGTTTATCCAACGAGCGATGGATGGATCGGCGTAACCGCGCTCACGCCCGCCCAATGGTCCGCGCTTGCCGAGATGGTTGGACACCCGGAATGGGCGGAGGACCCCCGCTTCGCGACATCGCTCGCGCGCGTCGCAAACGCCGAAGCCCTCGACACCGCGCTCGCCGAAATCCTGATCCGCGAAACTTCCGAATATTGGTTGATCGGGGGCCAGCGCCGCCGGGTTCCGCTGGCGCCGGTCCCCGATCCTCGCGAACTTCTGGAGACGCCACACTGGCGCGAGCGGGAAAGTTTCGTTCCCCTGCCGGGCGCCCCGGGCGTAGTTGCCCCCCTATTACCATTCCGCATGTTCATAGACGGGAAGCCCGGCGACGAGCAGCCGCCCGAAAGCCCGCCCGCCAGACCACTTCAAGGCGTACGCGTGGCGGACTTCTCGATGGGCTGGGCAGGACCGATGTGCACCCGGCTGCTTGCAGATCTCGGAGCCGACGTCATCAAGGTGGAGTCGGACACCCATTATGACTGGTGGCGCGGGTGGGAACCGCCGGGCGAGTCCGATCCACCCAAATATGAGGTCATGCCGGCATTTCTGATCATGAACCGCAACAAGAGGGATATTTGCCTCGACCTAACCGACCGACGCGGCCGTCAGATTGCCGAAACGCTTGTCAGCCGGTCGGACATCGTGATCGAAAATTACGCACCCGGAGTGATGAACAAGCTCGGCCTCGATCCCGACCATCTGCTCGGGCTCCGCGCCGGTCTTGTCATGGTGTCGATGGGCGCATTCGGTGCATCTGGTCCATGGAGCTTCTTTCGCGCCTATGGCTCGACCGTCGAGCACGCCTCCGGGATGCCGCACGTCAACGGCGAAGCCGATTGGCCGCCTGTCCTGCAACATACCGCGCTGGGCGATCCGGTCGCGGGTATCTACGGTGCGATCGCCGCGCTCGCCGGCCTCCACGGGAGGAGCACGCTGGGCGGCGCGTGGTTCGACCTCGGGCAGGTGGAGTGCCTGTTTCAGCTCGGCGCCGACGCAATCGTTCGCGCGCAGACGGGAGGACCGCCGCAGCGCCTCGGCAGTCGCTCGACCCACCATGCGCCGCGCTGCGTGGTTTCGGCGAGAGATGGCCATGTGGCGATCGTCGTTCGGGATAACACGCAATGGGCCGCTCTCGCCCGGTGGCTGGGCAAGCCGGAATGGATCGCCGAGCGAGCCAGCATCGCCGACCGGAATGTGCACGGTGATGCGATCGAATGCGCCCTCGGTGCGGCCGTCGCGTCGATAACGGCAGCAGAGGCAGCCGATGCGCTCCAGGCCTCGGGAATTCCGGCCGCCCCGATCAACCGGTCTGAAAATCTGCAGGTCGAGCGTCATCTGAAGCAAACAGGCGCCTGGACCCGGATCGAACGCCGCTTTGTCGGAAGCCACTGCACTGCCGCGCCAGTCATCCGCATCGATGGCATCCGCCTGCCGATATCACGCCCCGCACCGACCCTAGGAGAGCACAGCGACGAAATAATGAAAATGCTCGTGAGTTCGGAGGTCTAGGGAAATGCCTCGCCGCAGGCCTCGACGAACCTCGGCGGTTAAGCGGCAACCGTCGGGTACAACGTAAACAGAAAACACCTACCGAAGGCGATCATCGGGAAATTCAGCCCGTTATCGACGTGGATTACAATGGCCGGTGCACGAACCGCTCCGCGGATTGGCGCTAGCCTCGATGTAAAGCAACCGATCGAGCGCCGCGCCTGATTGAACGCTGGCGGCCAGAGGCAGACCCTTTCGACTCCTTTACCTGAGGAGTCGAACGATGAATGAGCT
>QFCS01002134.1_pt1 | contig 16764 bp, 15 predicted proteins | sample 3576561 | NCBI WGS metagenome assembly QFCS01 | reverse complement strand
GGCAGTCTCCAGGCAACACAGGCCGACGATATCACAGGAGTCGTTGTGGAACGGCAGTAACGACGCCGTCTGGTAGCCGCGCGCATGCATGTCCTTGTACTGGTCGCGCCCCATGTCCCGGACGTGCCCGAGCACGTCCCCCTGCGCGTTCTGCGCGACCGCGCGGCCGAAATGCGCACCGATCCCCCAATAGATCAGGCCCATCTCCTCGGCTGAGTAGCGATCGCGGGGCAGGCCGCGGACGACCATGATGCCCAGCCCGTTCTCGATCTCCGTCTGCAGCAGGCGAAGTGTCCGCGCGAAGTGCGGCAGCGGAAAGTGCTCCTTGCCGATGTCGGGAATCTGCCGGCCGGTCGACTGCAGGTGGCGCAGGGCCGCGTCGATCTCGGCGATCTCTTCGGCATCCAGCCTGTAGATCCATTCCTCTCCATCGCGGATATCGCGGCCAAGCCACGCCGAGCGGGTGACGACCTCCTCAAGCGCGAGCTCCTTCATTGGCGTCTCCTCTTTGTGTCCGAATGTCGACATTCCATCACTACAGGCATTGTGAGGCTGGAGGCAAGCCGGCATTGCCGCTAAAGCATCGGACCGATGACCAACGCTCCCTCCCCTGGCTACGAGCTGTATGCCACCCTGCCCGCCCAGATCGCGGCGCGGATCGGCAAGTCGATCGTCGACGGCGAGTTCGAGCCCGGCAGGAAGTTGCGCGAGGTGGACCTTGCCGCCGCGTTCGGCGTCAGCCGGGCCTCTGTTCGAGAGGCGCTGAGGATGGTGGCACGAGAGGGTCTGGTGACGGTCCTGCCGCAGAGGGGCGCGCAGGTCACAATGCTCTCGGCGCCGGAGGTGCAGGACATCTTCGAGATCCGCGCCAACCTGATGGGCCTGGCTCTTCAGCGGCTGGCGACGGCCCTGACGGACGAGACCCGCAGCGGTCTCGACGAGCGGCTGAAGGCACTGCGCGCCTGCCGCGACGACGGTGACGCCTACGCCCGGGCGAGCCTCGCGATCAGCGAATACTGCGTGCGCAACGCCGGCAGCAGCCGGTTGGCCGATCTCATCCTGTCGTTCGGACGCCAGACGGCGCGTTACACCAAGCTGAGCCTCTCGACACCGGAGCGCCGTCGTCAATCCCTCGCCAAGTGGCGTGATCTGGTGGCTGCGCTCAACGACGGTAAACCTGCCGCCGCCGAGCAACTGGCACGTGAACTCGTCCACAACACGCGCGACACCGCCCTGAGGATGCTGGCCGGCGCGAAGCACCCACCCTGACGGTCAACGGGACAGGTACCGAACGACTCGCAAAAGACACCCCAGTCCATCCCTCTCCGTGGAGATACCGATGCTGCTGAACGCTCTTTTCCCCACACGCGATATCGGAACCGACCCCGCGAAGATCCGGGATTGGGCACAGGCTGCCGAGGACCTGGGCTATCACTGCATCGAGGTCGCGGATCACGTCTTCGGCGCCGCGGCGCGCGGCGACTGGAAGCCGCTCTACGGCGAGAACGATCCCTTCCACGAGACCTTCACGACGATGGCCTTCATCGCCGCCGTCACCAAGTCCATCAAGCTGTGCAGCGGCGTCCTCATCCTGCCGCAACGCCAGACGGGCGTGGTTGCCAAGCAGGCCGCCGAAGTCGACATCCTGAGCGGCGGACGGCTGCGCCTGGGCGTCGGTGTGGGATGGAACCATGTCGAATACGAAGCACTGGACGTCGACTGGAAGACGCGCGGCGCGCGGCAGGCCGAACAGATCGAGGTGATGCGGCGGCTGTGGACCGAGGACCTGGTCACCTTCAAGGGTCGCTTCCACACCCTGGTCGACGTCAACATCATGCCGGCACCGGTCCAACGCCCGATCCCGATCTGGTTCGGCGGATCGTCGGAGGCCGTCATCAAGCGAACCGCACGCATCGGCGACGGATGGATGCCGATCCTCACGCCCGATCAGGCGGAGCCCAAGCTCGCCCTGCTGCGCGAGCACCTGGAAGCGTCCGGACGCGATCCCGAGACGTTCGGGCTTGAAGGCTGGCTGCGCATGGACGAACCTGAGCCGCAGCGATGGGCCGCCGCCGCCGCAGGGTGGAAGCGGCTGGGCGCCCAGATGGTGATGCTCTATCCCATGTACCGCATGACGACGTTCGACCAGCAGATCGAGACCCTGCGCCGGTTCAAGGAAGTGACAGCCCCATAGGCCCGTTTGGGCATCGCTCCGTTGGAGCCATGCGTTCGAGGCAACTTGAGCCCGAGGGCCGGCGTTTCCATGGCATGGGAAGCAGGTTGCAGCTCCTTTCACGCCGTTTGATGCATTTCCTGCTGCTGGCGGTTGTAGCAGCCGCCCTGAGCGGATGCGGCGTCGTGGCGGCACCGATCCGCGGTACCAGCGCCGTCGTCAAAGTGGTGCCGGTAGCGGGCGACGTCGTCGCAGCGCCCCTGGACGTGACGGCCGATACCATCGATTGAGCATTGGCTTCCCTTCGGAGCCGCACGGACGAGCAGGAACCCTGCGCCCGCATGCCCGCCGAATAGGGAAATCGTCAGCGTGCTACATGATCCGCCAAACTACCTCTTCACACACAAACGGGCATTTCCAATCACGAATTCATAAAAGAACGCACAAACGGTCATCAACCCTTCGCGGAAGGACGTGCAAATACCGGCCGTGCTCCATGGAGGTTCCGATGACGCTTTTTCGTTTGGGACGCCGGCAAGCGCTGGCCGGCGCACTCGCGACCGGCACCGTTGCAGCCAGCGCAGCCCATAGCCAGGACAAGCCCGCAAAAGCCCCTCGGCGTCGCCTCGTCATCGGGATGTCCGGCTTCCCTCCGGCGCTGGAGCCGGTGCTCTACAATCACACCGCCACCCGACGCGTCGTGCCTCAGATGTTCGATACGCTGATCGCGTTCGACCACGCAAAAAATATGGCGCTCCGGCCAGCGCTGGCGCAGCGGTGGGAGCGAGTGGGACCGCGCACCCTGCGCCTGTCCCTGCGGCAAGGCGTGGCTTTTCATGACGGCAGTCCCTTCACGGCAGAGGACGTGGCGTTCAGTTTAGGCCCGGATCACCTGCTCGGGCCCGGTCGGTCGGGACGCTCGATCGCCATGCAGACGCTGGATCGCCTCGCGCGCGTCGAAATCATTGATCCCCATACTGTCCTGATCCATGCGAAGGGCGATGACGCGCTGCTCGAACAGCGCCTTGCTGCATGGGCCTCCGAAATCGTCAGCAAACGCGCCTTCGAAGCCGCCGGCTCATGGGACCGCTGGACGGCGGCGCCGATCGGGACCGGACCTTACCGTCTCGTCTCGCAGAAGCTGGACATGAATGTCGTGCTGGCGTCACACGACGCCTATTGGGGCGGCAAGCCGCCCTTCGACGGCATCGAGTTCCTGATCATGCCCGAGCTCGCGACGCGCTTGAACGGGCTGCTCACCGGCCAGGTCGACATGATCACCGACGTCCCGCCCGACCAGTTCACGGAGATACAGAAGCGGCCAGAACTCGAGGTCGCGGGCGGCGCCGTCCAGAACATCCGCTACCTCGCCATCGATTCCGAGACGCCCGGCCTGACGGACCCACGTGCGCGACGGGCGCTCAGCCTCGCCATCGACCGCAGGCTGTTCGTCGAATCGCTGTGGAACAACCGCGTTCCGGTGCCCAACGGCTTCCAGTTTCCAAGCTTTGGGACCAGCTACATCGAGGATCATCCCGCCTTGACCTTCGATCCCGAGCTGGCGCGCCAGCTCCTGAAGGAGGCGGGCTACAAGGGCGAACCGCTCACCTATCGCCTGCTCAACAACTACTACACGAACCAGGTCTCCGGTGCGCAGGTGATGGTCGAGATGTGGAAGGCGGTCGGCCTGAAGGTCAGGATCGAGATGATGGAGAACTTCTCCCAGATCCAGAAGAAGCCGGTCCAGGCCATCTACGACAGCTCGTCGACCGCGATCTTCCAGGATTATCTCGGGCATGCATGGCGCGAGTTCGGCCCCAACGGCACCCTGCCGAAGCAGGTCGGGATCTGGCGCAACGAGGAACACTTCGCCCTGGGCACGAAGCTGCAGGACACGTTCGATGCTGGCGAGCGCCGCAGGCTGATCCGCCGCATGCTCGAGATCATCGGCCACGACGATCCACCCTGTGTCATCCTGCACGCCTCCGGCCAGTTCTACGGCAAACGTCGGGACGTGCCGTGGATGCCCGGCCAGACGCTGGATCTGAATTTCGGACCGTTCAACGAAGCGATTTCGCGGACATGAACGAGGTGACCGATCACAAGCCTGTCGTGGCCCGTCGCCGGGACGGAACGACGCTGGGCGCCGCTCGCCATCGACGCATTCTCGCGATGATCTCGCGCGGCGAGATCATCGCGGTGGGCGACCTCGCGCAACAGTTCGGAGTCTCGCAGGAAACGGTCCGGCGTGACATCCGCACCCTGGAGGAAGCTGGCGGCCTGCGGCGCATCCATGGTGGCGCCGCGCCGGCGGGCGCCGTCGATCTGACGGCGCGCCGGCCGGTGGCGGAACGGTTGGGCGTCGAACGCGAGGCAAAGATTCAGGCGGCCCGGGCCGCGCTGCCGCTGTTCGAGGACGGCATGAACGTCTTCCTCGGCGGCAGCTCGACGATGCTCCTGCTGGCCGAGGCGTTGACCCGGCAGGGGCCGGCGCTGTCGGTCACCACCAACATGATCGATATCGCGACGACGCTGGCGGCCAGCGGCCGCTGCAAGGTCACGCTGCTGGGCGGCGCCGTGAATCCAGCCACGCGCACGCTGATCGGCCCGAGCATGCTGGATGGGCTCGACCGCCAAGTCTTCGACCTCGCCGCCTGCGGCGCCAGCGCAATCGATCCGGTGCACGGCATCCTGGGTCCGACCGAGTGGCATGCCGCGATCGGCGCGGCGCTGGCGAAGCGATGCCGGCGGCTCGCCTTCGTCGCCGATGCCGGCAAGTTCGGCCGCAGCGACGCCTATGTCGTCCAGCCACTGACCCGCGTCGACAGCGTCGCGACCGATCGCCGGCCGGCGCCGACAATCGAGGACGAGATCACGGCGGCAGGCGTCACCCTGCTGCTGCCAATGGCGAATGACGAGGTGTCAGGATGACCGTCACCACCGACAAACGTGTTCTCATCGTCCTTTTCGACGGGCTGCGTCCGGATCTCGTTCGGCCGGAGACCACGCCCAACCTCCACCGCCTGCAGCGCCAGGGCGTAACGCTGACGCACCAGCGCACCGTCTACCCCAGCGAGACACGCATCGCGTTCACCAGCCTGGTGACCGGTGCGCCGGCCGGGCGGCATGGCATCGTCGGCAACAGCTACATCGATCGAGGCTTTACGCCGCCGCGCTACATCGACACCGGTGAAGCGCAGGTCGTCGAGGCGCTCGACGCAGACGCGGGCGGACGCCTCGTCCAGGCACCGAGCCTCGGCGAAGCGCTGGCCAGCCACGGCCGGACGCTAGCCGTGCTGGCGTCCAACTCCGCTGGCGCGACGCGACTCCTCAACCACAAGGCGGCCGGCCTCGGCCATCTCACGCTGTCGGGCCACCATCGGCGCGCCGCGACTTCGGTGCCGATGCTCGCCGCCATCGAGGCCCGGCTCGGGTCGCTCCCCAAACCCGAGCCGAAAGGCAAACCCGACCTCGCGGCGCAGCAATGGCTAACCAGCGCCTTCCTCGACGTGGTGTGGCCAGAGCTGACGCCAGACGTCACCATCCTGTCCTTCGCCGAACCCGACTTCTCCTCCCATTATATCGGCACGGCAGCGCCGGGGACGCTGCATGCCATCGCCTTCGTCGATGCCCAGCTCGGCCGTGTGCTCGACTGGTGGGAGGCGGAGGGCCGCGACGCCGGCGTCCAGATCATGATCGCATCCGACCATGGCCACCTGACGGCCCGGGCGCGCGCCGACGTGGCCGGCGCGCTGGCGACGACCGGCCTGCGCTGCGGCCGCGCCGGCCAGCCCGATGTGGATGCCGTCCTGATTCCCAGCCAGACCGGCGCGCTCTATCTGCGCGATCCGTCGGAAGCCGCGGTGCGGCGAGCAGTGGCGGCGATGATGGAAGCACCGTGGTGCGGTCCAGTGTTCACGGCACCACGCAACGAGATCGACGGCATCGCGCCGGGCAGCTTCGCGCGGCACCTCGCCTTCGCAGAACACGCGCGCTCCGCCGACATCATGTTCGCCTACCGCGCCGATGACGAGCTCGATCCCTTCGGCCTGCCCGGTGGTACCTGGAGTCCCGATTGGGCCCTGGGCTACGGCATCCATGGCGGCCTGCACCAGCGAGAGATGGCCTCGGTCGGCATCGCGGCGGGCTCAGCCTTCAAAGCCGGCTTCGAATCGCAGACGCCGTCCGGCATCGGCGACATCGCGCCGACGATCCTGTCGCTGCTTGAAATAGCGCGGCCGGCGGAGATGACCGGGCGGGTGCTCGAAGAGACATTCCAGCAAGACAACGATTGCCTGCCGAGAGTCGAGCGGGAGACGCACGAGTCAGCCGCCGGTGCGTTCCGCCAGGGACTGGTGCGGTGGCGGGTGAATGACACGATCTACGTCGACCATGGCTGGGCAGAGAGCTGACGCGATGATTTCAAGGCGATTTGCCGAGCGAATGGAGGTTGTTGTTTCTTCCCGTCATGCCGAGCGCAGTCGGGAATCCAGCTCTGCTACCTCGCTTGCGCGAGGCTCTCAGTCGAAACGGCGGACAGTTCGATCACGAAATCATCCTACTCTATAGCCGTCCGCTCCTCGCGGCCGGCCATGGCGCGGCCGATCGCGCCGACATCCGCCTGGGCGCCTTCAGTCTCGAGCGCCAGCCGGCCTTCGAACATCACGACGATGCGATCGGAGAGCTGCAGGATCTCGTCGAGATCCTCGCTGACCAGCAGCACGGCGGCGCCCCGATTGCGCGCCTGCACGATGCGCGCACGGATCTCGGCGACGGCGGCGAAGTCGAGGCCGAAGCAGGGATTGGCGACGATCAGAAGGTCGCCCTCGCTCGACAGCTCGCGGGCCAGTACGGCACGCTGCACGTTGCCGCCCGAGAGGCCCCTGATGGCAGCGTCGGGACCGGGCGTCTTCACGCCGTAGGTCTCGATCAGCCGCCGCGCCATCTCGCGCATCGGACCGCGCTTCAGCCGGATGCCGTCGGGAGAAGCAGGTGGCAGATCGAACGAGCGCAGCGCCATGTTCTCGGCCACCGACATCTCCGCCACGCACGCGTTGCGCAACGGCTCCTCCGGCAGGCAGGCGACCTTGTGCCGGATCATCTCCGGTCGCGTCGCACCGTAGGCCTCACCGTGGACCAGCATGCAACCCGACTCGGGGTGGCGCTGGCCGGCCAGGGTTTCGACCAGCTCGCGCTGGCCGTTGCCCGATACGCCGGCAACGCCAACGATCTCGCCGGCGCGGATCTCGAGCGAGAGGTCGTCGACCGCACGCTGACCGATATTGTCGGCGACCGACAGATTCACGACCTGAAGCACGGGCTTGCCCGGCGCATGGGCGTCGCGTTCGACGGCAGCGCGAGTCTCCCGGCGGCCGACCATCATCTCGGCCATCGTGTCGTTGTCGAGTTCCGCCGTTGGACGTGTCCCAACCAGCCGGCCACGACGCAGCACTGTCACCGTGTCGCAGAAGGCATTCACTTCGCGGAACTTGTGGGTGATGGTGACGATGGTGAGCTGCTTCTGCTCGGTGAGCTTCTTCAGCGTCGACAGGACCTCGTCGGCCTCGTCGGGCGTGAGGACCGATGTCGGCTCATCGAGGATCAGCAGATTTCGTTTGAGATAGAGCTGACGGAGGATCTCCCCTTTCTGCTTCTGCCCGGCGGCAAGATCGGCAACAGGCACGTCGCAGGGCACCTTGAAAGGTGTCGTCGCGAAGAAGGCTTCGAGCGCCATGCGCTCCCTGGCCCAGTCGATGACCGCCGGCAGATGCTCGCGGCTCAGCACGAAGTTCTCCAGCACCGTCATGTTCGGCACCAGGGTGAAGTGCTGGTAGACCATGCCCAGGCCGAGTTCGTGCGCCTGGCGCGGATGGGTGATCTCCACCTCACGACCATCGAGCAGGATCTGGCCCTGATCGGCGGCGTAGTAGCCCATGGCGCACTTCACGAGCGTGCTCTTGCCCGCACCGTTCTCGCCCAGCAGCGCATGGAAGGAACCGGCCTCGACCTTGACCGAGACATCGTCGAGCGCCGCGAGCGCGCCGAAGCGCTTGGAGAAGCCGATCAGCTCGAGCGACGGTGCCTGAGAGGGGGTGGCGCTCATGCCATCGCCGCGATGATGGCCGCCGAATCGGCGACGGCGCCGAACACGCCGCCTTGCATCTCGACCATCTTCAATGCCGCGAGGTGATTCCCTTTATCGGTCGCGCCAGTGCAGTCCTCGAGGATGAGGCATTCGAAGCCGCGATCGTTGGCCTCGCGCATGGTTGTGTGAACGCAGACATCGGTCGTGATCCCGGTCAGCACGAGATTGTCGACGCCCCGCACGCGCAGGATCAGCTCGAGATCGGTGGCGCAGAACGATCCTTTGCCGGGCTTGTCGATGATCGGCTCACCCGACACCGGCGCCAGTTCCGGAATGATCTCCCAGCCCGGCTCGCCGCGCACCAGGATGCGGCCGCAAGGGCCTGGATCGCCGATGCCGGCGCCGATCTGCCGCGATCGCCAGCGCTTGTTCGCCGGCAGGTCGGAAAGGTCCGGCCGATGCCCCTCACGCGTATGGATGACGTGCCAGCCCGCCTTTCGCGCGGCCGCCAGAAGCTTCCTGAGCGGTTCGATCGGCGCCCGCGTCAGCGACAGGTCGTAACCCATCTTGTCGACATAGCCACCGACGCCGCAGAAGTCGGTCTGCATGTCGATCACGATCAGCGCGGTATTGTCGGGACGAAGGTCGCCGTTCCATGGCCAGGGGTAGGGACGCGACTTCACATGCCTGTCGTTCATGATCTCCCCTCTTAGCGGGCCGCGCCCAGTTCGCCGGGCGCGCCGCGCAGGCTGCGCTCGGGCGAGCAGGAGGCGATCATCAGCGCCAGCGTGAGCACATAGGGCGCGGCGCTGAAGAGATAGTAGCCCTGGGTCACACCGATCGATTGCAACGCCGGGCTGATGGCACCGGCGGCACCGAACAGCAGCGACGCCCACAGGCAGCGGATCGGATCCCAGCGCGCGAAGATCACCAGCGCCACCGCCATGAGGCCCTGGCCGCTCGACAGTCCCTCGTTCCAGCTGCCGGGATAGTAGAGCGACAGGAAAGCGCCGCCGACGCCGGCGAAGGCGCCGCCGACCGAGGTCGCGATCAGCCGGACACGTCCGACCGACACGCCCATCGCCAGCGCAGCGTCGACACTCTCGCCGGCCAGCCGCACGATCAGGCCCCAGCGCGTGTTCCTGAGCGCCCAGGCCAGCGCGATGGCGAGCACGATGCCGACGAGAAACAACGAATTGACCTGCAGAGCCTGTCGGACCTGCGGGATGTCGCTCCACCAGCCGAGATCGATGGCGCCGAGATTGGGCGCCTTGGGCTGGATGAACGGCTTGCCGAGGAAGAAGGCGAGGCCGGTGCCGAACAGCATCAGGCCGATGCCGGTGGCAATGTCGTTGACACGCGGCAGCTGGCAGATCGAAGCGTGCAGCGCGCCGAGCAGCAGGCCGACCCCGGCCGCCACCAGCACGCCGAGCCATGGCGAGTCGCTCATCAGCGCGACCCCGTAGGCGCTCATGGCGCCCATCACCAGCGTGCCTTCCAGGCCGAGGTTGATGCGGCCCGAGCGCTCGGTGAGGCATTCGCCGATCGACACGAAGATGAAGGGGGTGCTGACGCGGATCGCACCGGCCAGCATGGCGAGCGGAACACCCCAGATGCCCAGGCCACCGTCCATCAGCCTGCCCCCCTTGCCTTCCAGAGCCGCGCCCACGGCCGGCCGTACAGCGTCTCGCTGGCCAGGATGGCGACGAACAAGATGCCCTGCAGGACGACCACGGCGGCGTCGGGTAGGTCGAGGCGACGCTGCAGCAGGCCGCCGGAAGCACCGATGCCGCCCAGCAGGATCGCCACCGGCACGATCGCCACCGGATTGTGACGCGCCAGGAACGACACGAGGATGCCGGAATAGCCGTAACCCACGGCAAGCGAGGCATTGGCACGCCCATGGACGGCGGCGACCTCGACCATGCCGGCAAGACCCGCTGCCGCTCCGCCGGCGAAGCAGGCCAGGAGAACGTAACGGCCAACGTCGAGCCCCATCATGCGCGCCGTCTTCTGGTTGCCACCGATGACCTGCATGGCGAAGCCCCAGGTCGTGAAGCGCAAGAAGACGAAGACCAGCAGGCAGGCCACGATGCCGTAGATCAGGCCCCAGTGCACGTCCGTGCCCGGAATGACGCCGATCATGTTGGCGTCGCCGACCGGCCAGGTCGACGGCTTGTTGAGGCTCGATGGATCGCGCAGCGGCCCCTCGACGAAGTGGTTCAGCAACGCGATGGCGATGTAGGTCAGCAGAAGACTGGAAATGGTCTCGTTGACGCCCCGCCATTGGCGGAGGCCGCCGGCCAGGCTGATCCACGCGCCGCCCATCGCCATGCCGGCGAGCGCCATCGCGAGCTGGACCACCAACGGCGGCGCACTCGCCATCGCGATGCCGGCCGCCGCCGCCGCCAGCCCGCCCATCACCAGCGCACCTTCGTTGCCGATGATCACGAGGCCGAGTCGCGCCGGCAGCGCCGTGCAGAGAGCGGTCAGGATGAGGGGCGCCGCGCGGGTCAGCGTGTTCTGCCACGAGAACCAGCTGCCGAAGGCGCCCTGGTACATGAGATCGTACGCCTCGAACGGATCGACGCCGGCATAGACTGCGAGCAGCAGCCCGAACGCGATCGCCGACGCCAGCAGAGCCAGCGCCGGGACCGCGATACGCTCGAGGGCCTGTGGCATGAACTACGACGTCGCGCCGATCACGCCTTCGATCAGATAGTTCATGCTCTCGAGCTTGGGCTCGGTCGCGGCATAGGAAGCGCCCGCCGGAATAGTGGTGTTGCCCTTGTTGTCCTTGAGCGGTCCCTTGAAGATCGCCACGCTACCGTCGAGGATGCCGGCCTTGGCCTTGTCGGCCCTCTCCTTGGCCGCAGCCGACACGGCGGGCCCATAGGCCGAGGTGCGCACGAAGCCCTCCTTGAGGCCGCCGCGCACGAAGTTGCCTGGCGCCTGGCCCGCCTTCATGGCGTTGACCATGTCGACGTAGACGCGCTCCCAGTTCCATTCGGCGCCGGTCAGGTAGCCCTTCGGCGCGAGCTTCGCCTGGTTGCAGTGGTAGCCCGAGGTGTAGATGCCGGCGCGCTCGGCCGTCTCGATCACCACCTTTGGCGAGTCGACGTGGCAGGTCACGACGTCAACGCCCTGGGCGATCATCGAGTTGGTCGCCTCGGCCTCCTTGACAGGCAGCGACCAGTCGCCGGTGAAGATCACCTGCGTCGTGGCCTTCGGATTCACGGTCTGCGCGCCCAGCGTGAAGGCGTTGATGTTGCGCAGGACCTGGGGGATCGGCTTGGCGGCAACGAAACCCAGCTTGCCGGTCTTGGTGGTCGAGCCGGCGACGATGCCGGCGAGATACTGCGCCTCGTCGATGTAGCCGAAATAGCTGCCGGTGTTCATGGGGTGCTTGCCCTGGGTCCACAGGCCGCCGCAATGGCGGAACTGAACCTTCGGGTACTTGGCCGCCATCTTCAGCATGTGCGGGTCGAAGTAGCCGAACGAGGTCGGGAAGAGCAGCGCGGCGCCGTCCATGTTGATCATGCTCTCCATGGACTTCTCGACGGCGACCGTCTCGGGGACCTTCTCCTCCTCGACCACCTTCACGCCAGGCATCTTCTTCAGGATGGCCGCAGCCTCGGCATGAGCCTGGTTGTAGCCGTAGTCGTCGCGCGGCCCGACATAGATGAAGCCGACAACCAGCGGCTTCTGCGCCTGCGCGGCGCCGGCGAGGCCCAGGGCGGCTGCGCCGGCGGCTCCGCCGAGCAGGCCGCGACGGCCGAGGGTGAACTTGTCGATCATGGTGTTGCCTCCGCGATAGTGCCGTCCCCAGGCGGCCATGAAGGCGACAGCAAGCCATGTGCCAGCCCTCTCCAGGAGGCCAAAAAGGCCCGTTTTGACGATGTTTTGTGCATCTCCGCGGTCGCGCCGCGACCGCGATGCCCTCGCTTGGGCGGCCAACAAATTGTATGCAATTTCATCAGATTGCATTCTATTTGGGCGGCAAAAGGCCGATTGCTGCCTTTGGCACTTATTTTGTATGCAATGCGAAGCATGTCCTCTGACAACCCGACCCTCGCCGAGAAACTCGCCACCGCCATCGCCGACGGCATCCTCAACGGCTCGCTGCAGCCCGGATTGCGCCTCGACGAAGCCGGGCTGGCACAGCAGCACGGCGTGTCGCGTACGCCGGTGCGGGAGGCGCTGCGCCAGCTCACGACCAGCGGCCTGATCGACATGCGGCCACGCAAGGGGGCCGTGGTTTCCAAGGCGACGCCGGACCAGGTCGAAAAGCTGTTCGTCGCGATGGCGGAAATGGAGGCGACTTGCGCTCGCCTCGCCGCCATGAGCATGACGCCGATCGAGCGGCGACGCCTGCAGGCGCGCCACGAGGCGATGCTGGTGCTCGCCAAGGCCGGCGATCCAGATGCCTATTCGGACGCCAACGTCGCCTTCCATCTTGCGATCTACGCCGGCGCCCACAACGAACCTCTGACCGACTTCACGAGCAGCCTGCGTCGACGCGTGGCACCGTTCCGCCGCGCGCAGTTCCGCGTCGACGGGCGCCTGCTGCGCTCCAACCAGGAGCACGATGCCGTCGTACGTGCGATCGTCTCGGGCGATGCCGCGGGAGCGCACGCCGCGATGCTGCATCATGTCAGCCTGGTCGAGGACGCGTTCGAAACGTTCTCCGCCGTCAGCGCCGCCTGATCCTTGCCGCGCGACATCGGCGCCTTACCGTCCGGCATCCTTTTCGCATACGCTCGCCCGGCATAGAGGAGTACCGGCATGGACAGCGAGATCGACGCGAAGACCTTCTGGAAGGCACTGGGTTGCCGCGCCATCGGCGTGGCGATCGTCACGGCCAAGGGAACGGAAGGGCCTGCCGGCTTCCTTGCTCTGTCCGCCACGCATCTGTCGGCCAGCCCGCCCATGATGATGGTCTCGATCGGCCTCACCACGTCGGCTCTCGCCGCCGTGAAGCAGGGCAACCATTTCGCCATCAACTATGTCCCCAAGGGTCGCGAGGACCTCGCCAAGGAATTCGGCGGCGGCGGCACGCTGAAGGGTGCGGACCGCTTCCAGGCCGCCGACTGGGCCGAGCTTGCCTCGGGCGCACCGACTCTGGTTGATGCCGTGGGCGTCATCGATTGCCGGCTTGAGGAACTGATCGAGCGTCACGGCGCGGTCATCGCTCTGGGTCGCGTCGTCGCCTACAGTGCAGGCACGACGGATCCGCTGATCAGCTTCCGCGGCGGCTACATCTAGGCAGATCAGACCTTTCGTCGCCGTTTGTCATTGGTTATTCCGGCGGCGACCTGGAAGAAGGCCCTGATGGCGCGCCGCATCTTCTCGCTCTTGAGGCAGGCGATGTAGTCCGTGCTGGTGATTTCCGCATCATGCAGAGGCAGGGTGCGGAAGCGCGTCGAGCTTCGGGCCTCCAGTTCCCAGATGATGCCAAAGCCCAGCCCCGCTCCGACTGCCTCGCATACGGCCTCGCGGCTGCCGAGCTCCAGCACGACGCGCGGCCTTACCCCGGCGCGCGCCAACGCAGCCGCCGTGACGCGGCGGGTATTCGAGCCTTCCTCGCGCACGACCATCGCCTGACCATCCAGATCTGCAAGGGCGACGGTGCCGCGCGACGCCCACGGATGGTCACCGGCGACGATCACGACGGCCGTATGGCGCCACAGCGGCGTGGCGTGAATTCGCGGATGGCGGTCGACAGCGGGAAGAATGGCAAGGTCCGTCCGCCGCTCCAGCAACTGCTCCCGGACGAAGCGGGTGTTGCCCATGGCGACCGAGAGCTCGATGCCGGGATGCCGCGCGAGGAAGCGGGCGAACAGGCCCATGGCGATATGCGGCCCGTCGGCCGTCAGGCTGAGCTTGCCGTGCTCCAGCTCCGCCGAGCCGATCAGCACCTCGCGCATCTGCTCCTCGATGCTCGCGTACCGGCGCGACATGCGGAACAGCCTCTCGCCGACTTCCGTCAGCCGTACCGAACGGCGATATCGCTCCAGAAGCTTGACGCCGTAAGCCTCCTCCAGCGCCTTCACCTGGATCGTCAGGGCGGGCTGGGTCAGGCCGAGCGCCTCTGCGGCGCGCGAAAAGCTACCCTCGCGGGCGACGGCATCAAAGGCCCTGATCTGCGTATGCAGCATGTCGTCATATTAATTTTATTTAAGTTACAGAACTAATATTAAATTGTCCTACAGGTACTCTCCGACGATGATCCCTTCCGGGGCAGGGGGATGCGGCGATGAACGCGCGCAGGAACATCCTATTCATCGTCATAGACCAGTGGCGGGCGGACGCGCTGGGATGCGCTGGCAATGCCGTCCTGCGTACGCCCCATCTCGACCGGCTTGCCGCCGACGGCGTACTCTGCCGCCGCCACTACGTGCAGGCCTCGCCATGTGGTCCGTCGCGGGCCGCGCTGCTGACCGGCACCTATCAGCACAACAACGGCGTGATGCGTAACGGCACGCCGCTGGCGCGCCGCTTCACCAACATTGCACTGGAATGCCGCAAGGCCGGCTATGACCCCGCCCTGTTCGGCTACACCGATACGACCGTCGATCCGACCGGTCTGCCGCCCGGGGATCCCGCCCTCTACACCTACGAGTCGGTGATGCCCGGCTTCTCTGCCGAGCTTCATCTTCCCGAGCGGCCGTTGCCGTGGATGGCTCATCTGCAGCGACGCGGCTACGATTTCGCGCACGACGTCACCGAGATCTATCGGCCATCGGTCGGCGGCGGCACCCGTGGTCCCACCCATGCGCCCGCGCGTTTCAAGGCCGAGGACAGCATAACTGCCTTCCTCACGGACAAGCTGCTGGACTACGTATCCGTGCGACGCGGCGAATCATGGTTCGCGCACGCCGCCTACATACGGCCACACCCGCCCTTCATCGCGCCTGCCCCCTATCACGACCTGTACCGTCCGCAGGACATGCCGCCGCCCCGCCGGGCCGGAAGCGCCGCAGAGGAGGCGCGCCAACACCCTCTTCTTGCTGCCTATCTGCGCACGCAGCGTCTGGCCAACTACTTCGTAACCGGCCAGGGATTGGTGGCGGATCTGAGCGACGATCACCTCGCCCAGCTGCGCGCGACCTACTACGGCATGGTCCAGGAGGTCGACGACCAGATCGGCAGGCTGGTCAACGGCCTCAAGGAGATGGGTCTCTATGACGATACGCTGATCGTCGTGACGGCCGACCATGGCGAACTGCTGGGCGACCATTGGATGCTTGGCAAGCAGGGCTATGCCGACGAGGCCTTCCACGTGCCACTGATCGTGCGCGACCCGCGCCCGCAAGCGGATGCCGGACGCGGGCGCACCGTGGAACGCTTCACCGAGGCAGTCGATGTCATGCCCACGATCCTTGACTGGCTGGACCTGCCCATCCCCCGCCAGTGCGATGGCCGTTCACTGATGCCGCTGCTGCATGGCCGGAATCCCGCGGACTGGCGGAGCGAAGCCCACTGGGAATTCGACTTCCGCGGCCTCGGCATCGCCGACTCCGAGAAGGAACTGGGCGTGCCCATGGATGCGTGCTCGCTGGCGGTCGTCCTTGGCGAGCGCTTCAAATACGTACATTTCGCGGCCCTGCCGCCGCTTTTCTTCGACCTCGCGGCCGATCCGCACTGCCTGGCCGACTTGTCGCGCGATCCATCATGGACGGCAGAGATGCTCGATATGGCGCGCCGACTGCTGTCGTGGCGAATCGTGTCGAGCGGCCGCGAGTTCACGGGAATGCATGTGTCGAACCAGGGCCTCGTGGCCCGCACCTGACCAGAAAGGAAGCATCGATGAAAAGCAGGCTTCTAGGCGCCATCGCCGGACTCGCAACGTGCCTCGCGGCGTCTTTTGCCGCCGCGGCCCCGATTGAGATCCAATTCTGGCATCCCACGCTGGGACCGATCGACGATGCGCTCAAGAAGCAGATCGATTCCTTCAACAACGGCCAGACGACGTACAAGGTCGTGGCGAGCGGCCGTGGCACCTACGACGAGACCTTCAACGCCGCCATCGCGGGCTTCCGCGCCAACAAGCACCCCCATCTGCTGGTCGTGATCGGTCAAGGCACGCAGAGCATGCTGCTGTCGGGTGCCGTCTACCCCGTGCAGGATCTGCTGGCCGCGGAAGGGCACAAGATCGACTGGAACAACTACATTCAGCCGGTGCTCAACTACTACCGCACCAAGGACATGAAGCTCCTGTCGCTGCCCTTCAGCGTCTCCACGCCGATCCTCTGGTACAATAAGGACGGATTCGCCAAGGCCGGGCTGACGCGACCGCCGGTGACGTGGGACGAGATGGGCGAGTACTTGACGAAGCTCCGCGCGGCCGGCTTCGAATGCGGCTACACGTCGGGCTGGCAGCAATGGGTCCATGTCGACAACTACTCGACGATCCACGACCTTCCGATCGCAACGTTGCACAACGGCCTCGACGGGCTCGACGCAACCTTCACCTACAACAAGACCGCCGTGGTCAAGAACATCG
>QFCS01002133.1_pt1 | contig 16795 bp, 15 predicted proteins | sample 3576561 | NCBI WGS metagenome assembly QFCS01 | reverse complement strand
TACTGGTGCACGCCCTCGGGCGTCAGCTCCAGCACGCGGTTCGACAGCGCGGCGAGGAAGTGGCGGTCGTGGCTGACGAACAGCATGGTGCCCTCGAAGTCCGCGAGGGCTTCGACCAGCATCTCCTTGGTGGCCATGTCGAGATGGTTGGTCGGCTCGTCGAGCACCAGGAAGTTCGGCGGGTCGAACAGCATCTTGGCCATGACCAGGCGCGCCTTCTCGCCGCCGGACAGCACGCGGCAGGGCTTCTCGACATCGTCGCCGGAAAAGCCGAAGCAGCCGGCCAGCGACTTCAGCGCGCCCGTGCCGGCCTGCGGGAACGAGCCGTCCAGCGATTCGAAGACCGTGTCGTCGCCGTCCAGCAGGTCCATGGAGTGCTGGGCGAAGTAGCCCATGCGGACGCTGGCGCCGAGCGTCACGGTGCCCTCGTCCGGCTCGGTCGCGCCGGCCACCAGCTTCAGCAAGGTGGACTTTCCCGCGCCGTTGGCGCCCAGCACGCACCAGCGTTCCTGGCGTCGCAGCCGCAGATCGAGCCCGGCATAGATCGGCTGTTCGCCGTAGCCCTTGTGGACGTTGCGGAAGCTCACCACGTCGTCGCCCGAGCGCGGCGGCGGGCGGAACTCGAACCGGACGGACTGGCGACGCCGGGGCGGTTCCACCTTTTCGATCTTGTCGAGCTTCTTCACCCGGCTCTGGACCTGCGCGGCATGCGACGCCCGCGCCTTGAAGCGCTCGATGAACTTCATCTCCTTGGCAAGCATCGCCTGCTGGCGCTCGAACTGCGCCTGGCGCTGCTTCTCGAACAGCGCGCGCTGAACCTCGTAGAAATCGAAGTCGCCCGAATAGGTGGTGAGCGCGCCGCCGTCGATCTCCACGACCTTGCCGACGATGCGGTTCATGAAGGCGCGGTCATGCGACGTCATCAGCAACGCGCCGTCGTACTTCCTGAGGAAGTCCTCCAGCCAGATCAGGCTTTCGAGGTCGAGATGGTTGGAGGGCTCGTCCAGCAGCATGCCGTCGGGCCGCATCAGCAGGATGCGGGCCAAGGCCACGCGCATCTTCCAGCCGCCGGACAGCAGGCCGACGTCGCCGTCCATGCGCTCCTGGCTGAAGCTCAGCCCCGCCAGCACCTCGCGCGCCCGGGCCTCCAGCGCATAGCCGTCGAGCTCCTCGAAGCGCCCCTGGACCTCGCCATAGCGCTCGACCAGGGCGTCCATGTCATCGGCCTGGTCCGGATCGGCCATCGCCGCCTCGAGCCTGGCGATCTCGGTGGCGAGCGCACTCACCGGCCCGACGCCGTCCATCACCGCCGCGACGGCGCTCTGGCCCGACATCTCGCCGACATCCTGGCTGAAATAGCCGATCGTCATGCCGGGATCGATCGTCACCTGGCCGTCGTCGGGCTGCTCCTCGCCGGCGATCATGCGGAAGAGCGTCGTCTTGCCGGCACCGTTGGGCCCGACCAGCCCCACCTTCTCGCCCTTCTGGATGCCCATCGACGCGTCGATGAACAGGATCTGATGGCCGTTCTGCTTGCTGATGTTGTCGAGGCGAATCATGCGGTCCGTATCGGCCGGACGGCGCGGCGGCGCAAGACAGGCGCGACGCCGCAGAGGGGTGCGGCGGCCTGATCCGGCGGCTTTCGCAATCGCACGGCACTGCGAGGCGCTTTAACCTCTATTAACTGCTGCCCTCGGCACCTCGCTGCTATCCAGCCTCCCAGGCCGGCGCCGCCAGTGCCGACCCCGTCGATGCGGGCGCAGGACGTGCGCTCACCCTCCCCCGAGGAGACTTGGCCCGAGGAGACTTGCGATGAAGGCAGCGCGCATCCTGGAATACAGAAAGCCGCTCGTTCTGGAAGACGTTTCCATCCCCGACATCCAGCCCGACGAGGTGCTGGTGAAGGTCGCCGCCTGTGGCATGTGCCGGTCGGACGTGCTGCTGATCGATGGCTTCTTCCAGGGCTACGGCGACATTCCGCCGCCGGTCATTCCCGGCCATGAGATCACCGGCACGATCGAGAGCATCGGCAACGTGGTGTCCAAGGCTGCCGGCATCGAGGAAGGCGATCACGTGGTGGTCGCGCCCGGCTGGGGCGACGGCGTCTGCCGACATTGCATGGTCGGCGACACGCATATCTGCCCCAATGTCCGCTGGCCGGGCTTCGGCCCCCATGGCGGCTTCGCGGAATATATCCCGGTACCGGCGCGCTACGTGATCAAGGTGCCCAAGCACCTGAAGTTCGAGCAGCTCGCGCCGCTGACCGATGCGGGGCTCACGCCCTATCGCGGCCTGAAGAAGATCCGGAATGCCGGAGGCCTGGGCCCGGATCGCGTGATCGGCGTGTTCGGCATCGGCGGGCTCGGATCATACGCCGTCCAGTACGCCAAGCTGCTGGGCGCCGGCGGCCCGGTCGTCGCCGTGGCCCGCAACGAGGAAAAGCTGCAGGTGGCCAGGAGATACGGTGCCGACCACATCATCGCCATAGAGGGCAAGTCCTCCGACGACGTGGGCAAGGAACTCAAGAAGGCCACCGGCCAGGACAAGTTCGACGCCATCATCGACTGCGCCGGTGCGACGGAGATGATGCGCCTCGCCTTCTCGCGGCTGGCGATAAGCGGACACTATGTCGATGTCGGCTTTGTCGGCGACCGGATCGACGTTCCGCTGTTTCCCCGCATATCGGGCGAGCAGACTTTCCACGGGTCGTTCTGGGGGAACAACGCGGACCTCACCGAGGTCATGGCGCTCGCGGCCGAAGGCAAGATCCAGCACACGATCAAGACGATCTCATTCGACGACATCAACGAACATATCGACCTGATGCGCGACAACAAGATCGTCGGGCGTGCGGTCGTGACGTTCTGATCATTCAAGGAGAAGACCGTGACCCAGCATGTCCTGTTCATCGTCACCAACGCCGCCGTGATCGGTCCGCACAATCGCAAGACCGGCTTCTTCTTCGCCGAGATCGCCCATCCTTTCGACGTGCTCGACAAGGCGGGGATCGCGGTGGAGTTCGCGTCGCCGGCCGGCGGCTGGACGCCCTATGACGCGTACGACGAGAAAGACCCCGCCCAGAAGGAGTTCATGGAGAGCAAGGCCTTTCGCCGACTGAACCACAGCCGCAGGCTGTCCGAAGTCGACGCCGCGGACTACGACGCCATCCTGGTGCCCGGAGGCCTCGGGCCCATGGTCGACATCCAGCGCAACGCGGACGTACAGCGGGCCGTCGTGCGCGCCTGGACCACGGACAAGCTCGTGACCGCCGTTTGCCACGGACCGTGCGCGCTGCTCGGCGTCGACCTCGGTGACGGCACGCCGTTCGTCCGCGGCAGGAAGCTCACGGCCTTCTCGAAGAAGGAAGAGTTCGACTATGCCCGCGAGGACGTGCCCTACGAACTCGAGGATGCGCTGAGGGCGGAGGGCGCCGAGTACTCGTCCACAGCCAACTGGGAGCCGCGCGTCATCGTCGACGGCCGGCTCATCACCGGCCAGAACCCCGCCTCGGCCGGACCGCTGGGCAAGGAGCTGCTGGCCGCGCTCAAGCGGGCTGCCGGTCCGGCGTGAACGCCTGAACTGCCCGTGTCCGCGCCGGTGCCGATGAAGGGGCTGTGCGCCAAAGAACCATTGCGGAGCAGCGCGCTCATCGCTCAGCGCTGCGCCTGATAGCGCGCGGCAAAGGCGATCAGTGTCTCGACGCCCCGCCGCAGAACCGCCTCCGGCTGCGCGAGGGTGATCCGGATATGAGAGCGCGCTGCTTCTCCGAAGCTCACGCCCGGCATGACCGCGACGTTTTCCTCCTCCAGCAGGCGCCAGGCGAAGGCTTCGCAGTCCCGCTCCACCGATCCGATATCGAGCATCACATACATCGCGCCCTCGGAGCCGCGGATGCGCAGGTGCTCCGACCGGCGAAGCTGGTCCGTCACCAGCTCGCGCCGGCTGCGATACCGCTCGGCGATCTCGGCCACGCCGACATCGCCCTCCAGCGCCACGATCGCCGCGCGGCTCGTGAAATCGGGCAGGCCGTAGGTCGAGACCAGGTTGAGGCCGACGAGAGTGCGGATCAGCGTCTCCGGCCCCGTCAGCCAGCCGATCCGCCAACCCGTCATGCCGTGGCTTTTCGACATGGAGTTGACCACCAGGGTGCGCTCCTTCATGCCGGCACGCGAGCGGGGCGAACGGTGCCGCCCATCCGTCATCGACCAGTAGACTTCGTCCGAGATCAGCCACAGATCATGCTCGCGGCAGAGCGCGGCCAGCATGTCCAGGGTCTCGGCCGAGTAGATGGCACCGGTCGGGTTGTTGGGCGAGTTGACGAAGATCGCCCTCGTATGCGGGCCGATCGCGGCTTCGATATCGCCCCTCTTCGGCTGGAAGCCGTTTTCCGCGCTGGCCTCGACGACATCGACCTCCGCGCCGGCAGCTCTTATCGTCCCGGGATACGTGGCGTAATAGGGAGCGATGACGATGGCCCGGCTTCCCGGATCAAGCGTTGCCTGGGCCGCCGCATAAAGAGCACCCTGACCGCCCGGCGTCACGATCACCTCATCTGCACTCGTGGAGACGCCCGTCACCCGGGACGACACAGTTGCCATGACCTGTCTCAGGCGCGGCAGGCCGCCCAACTGGATATAGTGGTGATGACCTTCCCTCAGCGCCGCCATGCAGGCCTCGACGGTCTGCGAGGGTGTGTCGAAGTCATGATCACCCGCCGTCATCATGACGATCTCGCCACCCGCCTGCTTGCGCGCCAGCGCCTCGAAATGGAGCTCCCAGCCGTCCTTTCCTGCCGGGACAATCTGCTGAATTCGACGAGACAGTACCGGCATTCCAGCCCCTTCCGTTCGACAAGCGCCGCACAATCATCAGCCGCTCTACCGACCCTGGATATAGCCTCTTGCGATGAAGCCGCCGACCGAACTGACTATGCCAGCAGACGATAAACCTGGGCCTTTGCCGAATTGTATTCGGCCGTTCGGGCATCTGCCGCTCATTCCGCCGCGCCACGCGTGATGCCGACCCAGCATGCGCTCCGTCTATCCATTTCGGCGAAATCCGATACCATCGTCGGCATGAACGGTGATCGAGCGAATGAACTATGGGATAACGCGCCAATTCCCGATCTGGACCGAGCCGACGTCGATATATTGCGGCTTCTGCAGAACAATGCGCGGCTGTCGGTCAAGGAGATTGCGGCGGAGGTCGGTCTCGCGGCCTCGACCACGCATGAGCGCATCCGGCGACTGCGTGACAACGGCATCCTGCGCGGCACGCATGTCGAGGTCGACGCCAAGGCTCTCGGCGTCGGCCTCGAGGCACTGTTCATGATCGAGCTCTCCAAGCACGAGCGCGGGACGGTCGATCAGTTCATGGACGAGATCGTCGATGTGCCGGAGGTTCGATCCGCCTTCCTCGTCACCGGGCGCTACGATCTGATCGTGCATGTCGTCGTACGCGATACCCAGCATCTCAAGGACCTGGCGTTCGATCGGTTCACCAATCGCCCCGGCGTCGCCCGCATCGAGACATCGATCATTTTCGAGGCGAGGAAACGATATGAGTTGCCGGTGTTTCGAGACGTCAAATAGGGCACGACTGACACCGATCATAGCGACAGCTTGCCAATCGAAGACCCGCCATCGACATGCAGCGTCTGCCCGGTCATGAACGCTGCGTCATCGGACAGAAGAAAGGTGATTGCCGCCGCGATTTCCTCCGGCCTGGCGAAGCGGCGCATCGGAACGCCGGCGAGATAGCGTGCCTCGCCCTCGCTGCCGGGTGCATTGTTGGCCCGGAACAGCTCGGTCTCGGTCGGACCCGGCGCCACGGCATTGACGGTGATGCCGCTCGCAGCCAATTCCAACGCCCAGCTTCGCGTGAAGCTTTCGAGTCCTGCCTTGGCCGCGGCATAGCTGGTGCGCTCGATGCTGCCGAGCACCGTCAGGCTGGATATGTTGACGATCCGGCCCCAGCCCCGCGCCTTCATGATGGGAAGCGCCGCCTGAGCGGCGACCAGCGCCGGATGCAGGTTGACCCGCAGCACCTCGTCCAGCGCCTCGATCAACACGCCATCCAGCGGCGCGGCCCGAACGAGGCCCACGTTGTTGACGACTCCATCGACGGGGCTGTCGCGAATGATCTGAGCAAGCTGGCCGACTGATCGTGCCTCACCGAGATCAAGGTGATGCAGGCGCCCCGGGAAGGCATCCATGGCATGGCGGGCGACGCCGATGACGTCATGACCCTGTGCCGCGAGCCGGTTGGCAGCCGCCAGGCCGATGCCCTTGCTGGCGCCCGTGATGAGGAATGTTCTCTTCATTGCAGATCCTTCCGGCCCTGCTCCGGCGGGGAGCAGCGCCTCGTCCATCGGGGTTCGATCAGGCGGCGAGGTTGGCCGCGCGGCGGAGCGCGGGCAGCATGTCGTCCGGCTCGGGACGGCGGGTATAGTCCGGATTCACCTCGGCATAGAGGATCACGCGGTCCTGGCCGATCACGTAGCGAGCGGGCATCGGCAGGGTCCAGCTCGCGTCGCCGTTGAAGGCCGGCAGATCGTTCTTGAGTGACTTGTAGAGATCGACCAGGTAGTCCTGCATCTCGAAGCGCAGGCCGAAGGCGGCGGCGACAGCGTTGTGCGGGTCAGACAGGATCGGAAAGGTCAGGTTGTTCTGGCGCACCGACTTGCGGCTGTTGACCGGGTTCTGCGGCGAGATGGCGACGAGTCCGGCGCCGAGCGCTTCAAACTGCGGCAGGGCTTCCTGCAGCGCCTTGAGCTCCATGTTGCAATACGGACACCAGACGCCGCGGTAGAAGCTGATGACCAGCGGGCCGGTCGCGAGCAGTCTCGCGGAGGAGACCGGATGGCCCTCATGATCGCCAAGCGTGAAATCGGGCAGAAGGTCTCCGGCCTTGAGCGCCGCCTGAACGGCGCCCGAGCCGATCAGTTCGGCGGTGGCGCGGCGCATCGTCTCGATCACCGAACGGGGAACATTGTACGGCGGCTTGCCGGCTTCGAAATCGGCCTTGAAGGCGTCGAGCTTGGCCTGCAGGGTCATGATGCTGCTCCTTGCATTGTCGGAATTGCGGTCGGGTCGTTGCGACGGGGTCAGCCGTTGGCGGCCATGGACCGGGCGACCTCGGCGGCACTGATGCCTTCGAGGGCAAGGCCGTAGCCGGCGCCTTCGTCGATGATCCGGCGCAGCTTCTGGGTCAGCGCGATGCGGGTGTAGCGGCTGGTCAGCGGCGGCAAAGTCGCGATCCCCTCGGCGATCTCATGAGCGCGGGCGAGCAATCTGTCGGCCGGCACGATCTCGTTGACCACGCCCCAGTCTTTGGCGGTCGCGGCGTCGAGCACCTGGCGGGTCAGGATGAAATGGCGACCGCGTGTACTGCCGATGAGTTCCGGCCACAGCAAGTTGACGCCGGCGCCCGGCACGAGGCCGAAGTCGAAGTGCGGTTTGTCCTGGAAGACGGTTTCCGGCGTGGCGAGGATGATGTCCGTCAGCAGGGCATACTCGCTGTGCAGCAGGACCGGGCCGTTCAGCGCCGTGATCATCGGCACCTCGATGTCGAGGATGTTCATCAGCACCTTCCGACCCTCGCGGAAGATCTTGTCGTAGCCGCGCGGCGAGAAGAAATCGAAGCCATCGGGGCTGATCGCATCCATGAAGGCGTCGCCGGAGCCGGTGAGGATGACGACGCGATTTTCGGAATCCGAGCCAATGCGGTGGAAGAGGTCGACGAACTGCTCGTGGGTGTGGCCGTTGAAGACGAGCTTGCCGCCATCGGTATGCAGCGCGACTTCCAGGACGCCGCTTGGCGAACGGGTCAGGCGGGCATTCGGGAAGGAATTCCTGTAGTCGAAGCGGGACATGGTGGTTCTCCTTTTATGTCTCTGCTTTGAAGTGAATTGGGAAACGGGAGCGTTGGATCAGGCGGTGGTCGCCTGGGTCCCGGCCAGGGCGTCGACGCGGGCAATGGCCCGCTGGACGGCGGGTCGCGCGGCAATCGACTCGTACCATCGGGACAGGTTCGGGCGACCATCGAACGTCAGGCCGGGGAACCGCCGACGCCAGAGCCAGCCAAAATGCGCAATGTCGGCGATGGTAAAATCGTCACCGGCGACGAAAACATGTTGAGTCAGCTTGGTGTCCAGAAGCCCGAGGATGCGCTCTGCCTCCCGGGCGAAGCGGTCCTCGGCGACGGGCTGCGGCTCCGGCGAAGAGCGCTTGAAGAAGCCTGCGTTGCCGAACGCGGGGCTCAGGGCGGAGGCATGAAAGAAGAGCTGTTCGAAGGAACGGGCACGAGCGAGGCCATCGGTGGGCAGGAGCTTGCCGGTCTTCTCGGCGAGGTGGACCAGGATCGCAGCGCTTTCCGTCAGGACGAGCCGCCGATCGCCCTCGTCGTCGACCAGAACCGGCACCTTGCCGTTTGGGTTGAACAGCAGGAAGGCCTCCGCCTTCTGCTCGCCCTTTCGAAGGTCGACGCGCTTCAACGCGTAGGCAAGGCCCATCTCTTCCAGCGCGATCGGCACCTTGACGCTGTTGGGGGTGCTGAATGCGTAAACCTCGATCATCTCGCTCTCCATCGACCATGCTGCGTCGTTGGAGAGAGGTATGGCCATTCCCGGCATGTTGCGGCAGGAAGGCGGAAGCGATAGCGTTTATTCCAAAGAGGAATAAACATGGACAGGTTTCAGGCGATGGCCGCGTTCGTGCGGGTGGTGGACACGGGATCCTTTTCCGCCGCTGCACGCCAGATTGGCGTCGGACAGCCGGCGATCTCCAAGACGATCGCGCAACTGGAGGACAGGCTTCAGGTCCGCCTGCTGGTGCGTTCCACCCATGGCCTGACGCCGACCGATGCGGGGCTGCGATTCTTTGAACGGGCGAAGAGCGCGATCCAGGAGGCCGATGAGGCGGAGCTGGAAGCCAAGGGCGCGGGCGCCGGCCTATCCGGCCGTCTCAGGGTCTGCGCCGCCACGACCTTCGCCAGGATCATGATCCTGCCCCATCTGCCGAAATTCATGGAGAGCCACCCGGACCTCGAGGTCGACGTCGTCCTCGACGATCGCGTCATCGACCTCGTCTCGGAGGGCATAGACGTGGCATTGCGTATGGGCGAATTGGCCGATTCCTCGGCGGTCGCCCGACGCATTACATCCGGCCGCCGTTCGGTCGTCGCCACCCCCGCCTATCTGAAGCGCAACGGCACTCCCCATGCGCCGGCAGAACTCGCTACCCACCAGGCCGTCGTCTACACCCAGCTGGGCAACAGCTGGACCTTCAGGCGGCAGGGAACGGAGGCATCCGTAGCCGTGACCGGAAGGGTGCGTTTCAGCGCTGCGGAAGGGATCCGCACCGCTGTACTGGCCGGCATGGGGCTTGCCGTCGCCTCGGACTGGATGTTCGCACCGGAATTGGCAAGCGGCGCTGTCCGCCGGGTCCTGGAAGACTGGGAGCTTCCCCCGGTCGATCTGTGGGCAGTGTTTCCGACCGGCAGGCTGGCAAGCGCTAAGGCACGCGCTTTCGCGGATTTCGTAGAAGCCGTTCTCGGATGAACCAACAGGCGCTAGGGCTGCGTCGGAGAAAATCGAAGGGAGGACGACCGGCGATGGGCTGGCAGGTTCGTGGGAGTTGGACGTCGAGAAGGTAAGCCGGCCGGAACGGCGCTGCCTGACAACGAAAATCACCGCCAAAAACTACCTGTCTTCCGAGTTCCCCAAAGCTGCATCTTCGACTAACCCGCCCCGTAGGAGGCCAGCCCCTCCAGACGGGAGACCTTGCCTACATAGCCGAGATCGCGGCGTGCGGCGCTGTCGTCGATCGTGAACTCGCGACCGATCATGCGCACCATCGTTCGGGTCAGTGCCGGGTCCCGATCCGAGCGCCCGAGTCTTGCGCCGAGCTCCATCATGCGTCCCATGAAGAACGCTGTCCCATAGGAAACCGAACGCAGCTTGTCGATCGACAGCCCCTGCAGCTTCGCCAGTCCGTCGATGAATGCGCGGAAGGTCGTGTTGTCGGGATCGCGAACGAAATAGGCCTTGCCGCCTTCGCCCCGATCGAGAGCGCAGATCAGCGCTTCGGCGACATTGTCGACGTGGCAGGTGGAATAGGGATAGTCGCCGCGCGCGATGAAGGCGAACTGGCCCGACCTGATCGCGTGCGGGATGTTGCGGCTGAAGGCGTCGCCCGGCCCCCAGATGCCCGGCGGACGAATGGCGATGGTGCGGAAACCGGGCCGGTTGGCCGCAAGAACGCCGGCCTCGCTCGTCGCCTTGCTGGCGATGTAGGGCGAGAAACTGTCCTGAAAGGTCGGCGCACGCTCATCGGCGTTGCGGATCGGCGAGCCGCGATCGTCCATGATGACGGCGGCGGCCGTCAGATAGATGAAGGATGAAACGCCTGCCGCCTGTGCTGCCCCTAGCAGCGCTTTCGTGCCGTCCACGTTGACGTGGAAGTAAGGCGCACGCGGACCGGCGAAATGGAAGTGGGCGGCCAGATGGATGACCGCGTTGACCGGCGGCATCGCCATCCCCCCGAGATTGTCCATGTCGCCGCGCACCGGCATCGCTCCGAGCGCCTGCACCTTGCCATCGGCCGAGGACGAGCGCGCCATGGCGAACACGTCATGGCCTTGCGCTACGAGCTTGGGGACAAGGCGTGAGCCGAGAAAGCCGGACCCACCGGTAACAAGGATTTTCATGCATCTACTCCGGTGAAGCGGATGTGCAGATCGCCTGCACGGCGCCGTCGCGCAGGCGGGCGACGATGGCGGGATCGGGCGTTCCCATTCCGACGCCCGGCTGGAGCGTGGCGCTCAGGAACAACATCGCGGCCGAATTGACCGAGGCCCAGACGACCTGAACAGCCGCCTCGGGCGCGATCGCCAGCCGGCCGGCAGCCTCGATCTGCGCGATGCGGTCGCGCAGCATCGCCTGTCCCTTCCGGGCCGCAGGCAGATCGGCGCCGGAGAGGAAACGCGCCATCATCGCCGCGTAAAGGCGCGGGCGCGCCGCGGCGAATCCGACATAGTTGTCCCAGCCCTCGATCAGCGCCGCGACCGGGTCCGGCGACTGGATGGCCGACTTCTTCGATGACAGGAACTGCTCGAATGCTTCAGCGATCGCCGCGCTCAGCAGACCGTCGGCGCTTTGGAAATGATGATAGAGCGTGGGCGCTGTCACCTTAGCGATGTCACAGACCGCGCGCGTCGAGAAGTGCGCCTCGCCCTCCTCCTCCAGCAGCGTCAAGGCCGCCGCCACCAATGCCGTCTTGGTATCCATGTTTCAAATATAGCATCGCTATAGAAGCGAGTCTATAGCATCGCTATACTCACACGATGCGGGAAATCTTCCCCCTGCCGCAAAGCGGCGAAGAGGTCTTTCGCCAGCGCGTCCGCTGCGGCCCGGCTCTGGCTAGCGCCGTCGCGCGTGAACTCCGCCGCCTGGGTGACGGAAAAAAATGGGCCAGCTCAAGGGGAATGAAAGACGGACGATAACGGTAACTGACGGAAGGCGAAAACCACCGCCGAAACCGTGCCATTGCCGCCGTCTGTATCCGTCACTCCCACTTGATTCTTCGGCGTCACACCAACCAATTGAATTCACCCATGAAATTTTTCCTTCACTCAAGAGCTACCGCTCGACGATCCGTCAAGAAACTACAGTCTTGATATCGTTGAAGAATTTTCATCGATCGCCGCGACCCATCTATCGACTTCTATTGGTTCCCGCCGTGCCACTCCAAGCTTGGCGTCCGAGCTGCAAACGCGGCGAAAAGTACCGTCAGCGCCCCTACATCCGCCTGTACGCGATCAAGCAGGGTGTGAGCTGCGGCGACCAGTTCGCTGAAGTCGCACGATGTGAGCATCGCCCTCACCACAGTAATATCGGCTTCCGCCTGCACCAATCACCGGTGACGTGGCGTCACGACTGACCTTCGCTTGTGATGCCAGTGATCTCTTCGCTCTTGCGCCAAAGCTCTTCGGCTGCGTCTCCGTCGATCGCATAGGCTTCGACGCCGGTCAGGCGAGTGACGCGATCTTCGGTATCGAGATCGACAGCGCCGCTCTTCGGCAGCACGGGCGTGATGTCTGAATCGGCGCAATAGACACCGCCCTTGCCATCGAGCTGTGGACTGACTGCGCACCAGACATGGGTGGCCGCACCCTGTGGCACCGATTTCAGGTCGCGGCTCAGATCGACGACAGGCCGATCATCCGCGTCTAAGAACCCGCTCTTTTTCAGCCTATCCAGTCCCACATGTGCGCCCAGATTCGTTCCCCCGGTGCCGCCGGGATGGAGCGCGAATGCACGAATCCCGTCTTCCTTGCCGCGCTTGTCAAGGGCGACCGCGAAAAGGATATTGGCCGTCTTCGACTGGCCATAGGCCTTGAAGGGCTCGTATTTGCGGTGGTCAAAGTTGATGTCGTCGAACACCATGGGCGAGAAGCGATGCCCGGCCGAAGAGACCGACACCACACGCGCGGCGCCGGCCCGCTTGAGCGCCGTCCAGAGGCGTAACGTCAGTCGGAAATGACCGAGGTGGTTCGTGGAGAATTGCAGCTCGTTGCCCTGCGCATCGCGCTTCAATTCCGGCAGCGCCATGATGCCTGCGTTGTTAATCAGCAGGTGAAGCGGCAGGCCCGATTCAACGAAGTTCCGCGCGAAATCATCAATCGAGCGCGGATCGGTGAGGTCCATCGCCTGGACCTCCAGAGTGCCGCCAGCCTTGGCGATCGCTTCGCGGGCCCGATCGACGTCACGGGCTGGAACGATAACACGCGCTCCGGCGGAGGCGAGCGTGCGCGCGGTTTCAAGCCCGAGGCCTGAATAGCCGCCGGTGACGACGGCCACCTTGCCGACCAGATCGACACCCCGAATGATGTCGACGGTTGTGGACGCACGGCTAAAGCCGGAAGGGATTGGAGCCTGTGCTGTAGTCACTTCGAAATCTCCATCTTCATGCGGACTTTCATGAGAGAAAAGCGCCGATCGATTTGGGCGAGCATGTCCGCACAATGTCTGCGCGATCGTCCGGCGTTATGTGCGTCAGCGCGCGAGCATGCCTCCGGCGGCCAGGCTTTGCGGCTAAGATGAGAGACGCGACGACGACGGGACAGTGCGGCCATCGACAGTCGTGCCGGCGAAGGCGAGCATCGGCGCTAGGGTCTCGTTGTTCTCGGCCGGGAAGTTCAGTTTCGGTTTCGAAGCCTCATCGAGTTTTCTGATCTGCTCCGATGACAAGGTGAGATCGAGCGAGTCGAGGTTGGCTTTGAGCTGATCGACTCGCCGAGCGCCGATGAGCGTGGAGCTCACGCCCGGCTGTGATCTGACCCAGGCCAGTGCGACCGATGCAGAACTCGCGCCGATCTCCGATGCCACGGCTGCGACCACTTCGATGATGTCGTAGTCGGACTCCCTCGGTACGCCCACCATGCCGGTGCGCTTCGTATCGACCGGATCGCTGCCGCCGCGCTTGAACTTGCCGCTAAGGAAGCCGCTCTTGAGTGGTGACCAGGGCATGATGCCAATGCCCAACGCCTGAGCCATGGGGAACAACTCGCCCTCGCTCGTCCGCTCAAGCAACGAATACTCAAGCTGGAGCGCGATGATTGGCGCCCATCCCCGGAAGTGGGCGATGGTCTGGGCTTCGGCCGTCTTCCAGGCCGGAATATCCGAGAAGCCGATGTACCGGATCTTGCCCGAGGTGACGAGATCGTCGAGACCACGCAAGGTCTCCTCCACAGGCGCTGTCTGATCCCAGTTGTGCAGCCAGTAGATGTCGATGTAGTCCATCTGCAGTCGCTTCAGCGAAGCTTCGCACTGCTGAATGAGAGCCTTGCGTCCAGCGCCGCCGCCGTTCGGGTCTCCCGGAAACAGGTTGCAGTAGAATTTCGTGCTGAGCACGATGCCGTCGCGACGGACGTCCTCTTGCCGCAGATAATCGCCGATGATCGTCTCGGAATGTCCGCCGGTATAGATGTTCGCCGTGTCAATGAAATTGCCGCCCCGATCACGGTATTCCGACATCATGGCATTCGAATCTTCCACGCTGGCACCCCAGCCGAAACCCTCGCCGAATGTCATGGCGCCCAGACAAAGCGGGCTGACCCGCAAGCCTGAATGGCCGAGTGTGATGAAGTGATCGAGAGACATGGCATGCTCCTGAGTTTCCCGAAGGCCGGAGTTATGTAGACGAGCTCAATCGAATGATGGATGCTTGATCATGCAAAAATTATGCGAGATAGTACAAAATCGTGTACGCAGACCCGCTCTCTGACGCTTTGGATCTCGCCGACGCGCGCTGCGTGCTTACCGGCACGCTTATCGCCGGCGGCGCCTGGGGCAGAAGATTCAGGCGTTCAGAGGCCGTGAAATTCTTGGCCGTCGTGCGGGGCGGGTGCTGGCTGGCGACCGAAGCCGACCACACGGCTCCAGTTCGTTTCGAGGCAGGTGACGTCGTAATCACGAATGGAGCACCGGCGATCCTCTTGGCCAGCGCCCCGGACGAGATCGCGAACGCACCCTCCACACCGCTCGAACGGGATGCTGAAGGCCGTCTTGTGGCAGGTGAAGGCACCGATTTCATGATGATCGGAGGCTTGCTGGAGGTGGACGAGCAACGTTTCGGCTTTCTCAGGGAAAGCCTTCCTCCCATTGTTCACGTCAATGGCCAGCAAGGCGAAGCAGAGAAGCTGCGGTGGCTTCTTACAACATTGGCCGAAGAGACGCAGCGCAAGCGGGCCGGCTCAGCCACCGCAATCACCCACTTGGCGAAGCTGTTATTCGTCGAGGCTCTACGGCTCCATATTGAATCGACCAAAGCCGACCAATCCGGATGGCTCACCGCGCTTGATGATCGACGCATCTCGATTGCACTACGCGGAATTCACGCCGATCCGTCGCACCCCTGGAACCTCGAAGAGCTTTCGAAGCTAGCGGGGATGTCGCGGACATCCTTCGCTGTGCAATTTCGTGACGTCGTAGGCGTTCCGCCCCTCACCTACGTCCTCAAGTGGCGGATGCGCATTGCGGAAAGAGAATTGAGCGAGACGGACCATTCTGTCGCCGACATCGCCTGGTCAATCGGCTATGGCTCCGAAAGCGCCTTCAGCAATGCATTCAGCCGTGCGACCGGCCTCTCGCCAGGCCGGTTTCGGAAAGAAGCGATGCGCACCTACTCAGAGCGTCGTCGCAAGGTGCACCGTCGCCTGATCGAAGTCGAATAGGCAGTAAGGCAACTTTCGGAGCCAGCCTCGCCGACACCTCGGCAGACAGGATGGACCTGGTGAATGTCCCACGCTCCAACCGCAACGCTGAACGACTGAGCCTCGATAGGCCTGAAGGACACCGAGATAGGGCGTCCAAAACAACGGCAACCACTGAAACTACCCTATCGACGCAGTTGCACTCTCATTCCCACTCAATGATTTCAACAAATTGAAAGCCACTGAATCTAATCCGCAAATTATTTCTGCACACAACGAAGAACCGTCTCTGCGACCCGTCAGAAATTCGCGCTCTTGATTCCAAAGATGAATTTGCACCATTCGAAGTCTGCTCGGCTTCCGCGACTATCGATATCAATTGGTCGACTTCTCTGACCGTCGCCGATCAAGCCACGCCAGAAGTTCTCAAAAAAGACTGTCACGAGGCTATCTGCAACGAGAGTCGGTCGCGAGACAGAAAGCGGATTAAGTAGTCGACCGGGCCAAACCAACGGCGGCGCGGCTCAAATCGACCCAAAGCGGACCTGACGCGTCGGCGCAGTCCGTCGGGCGAGTAGCGCGATCAAGCAGGAACGTACGTCAACCTAATCACGTCCTCGCCAATTGCATCGCTGGCGGCAAGGTGGAGCGGCGGCCGGGGGCTGGCGAAAAATGGCTTGCCGCGACCAAGCACGACGGGGTGGAAGTAGAGTCGATATTCATCAATAAGACCAAGGTCGGTTAGGCTTCGTGCTAGGTCTGGTCCGGAAACTGCAATCTCCCCAACGAACCGAGCCTTCAGGCCACGTATCACCGCCTCGATGTCATCCTCGACAAGTGTGGCGTTGGGGCCGACTGACTTCAACGAGCGCGACACGACCCACTTGGGTTGGCGCCGCCACGCCGCCGCGAACTCGCGTTGCTCCGCACTCCACTCAGGACGGTCTTCGTCCCAATAACGCATGGCCTCGTACATCCGGCGACCGTACACACTGCCGGTCAGGTCGCGCACGTGCTCTATCCAGTGACGAAAGAGCGCGGGACCTGGCGCAGGTAATTCCTGATGGTCGACGTAGCCGTCCAGCGACAGGTTCATTCCAAAGACGAGCTTCGCCATGCTACAAAATCTCCACCCCAGGTTTTTCAAAATAGCTTGAGCGGACGTGACGCAGAAGTGAGGTTGGACACAATCTGCGCGTCGCTTTGTCGGTGTGACCACGCTTCGGCGCATCGCCAGCTTTCGCCTTAACGGCACTGACTTGATATCCCGGAAGTCGGACAGGCAAGTTTAGATTATGCCGTACCGTCGTAACTCGACTACGACAATTCAGACGATTTCAAATTATGAAGGGCAACCCGCCCCCGAGCCGAACCATCTCGAGCAACATTAAGTCATCCCACAAAAAAGAACTGTCCGCGCCACGCGCTCTATCTGACGGTCTTTTGTTTCGGGTGGCACGCCCTTCAAGGAGAACCGTCAAAAAGACCGTCAACGTATCCAGATGCCGGAAGCCTCAGGCTGTTTATGTTCAGTAAATGTCTCTTGGTAAATCAATCAGTTATCGGATCAAGCAGATGAACG
>QFCS01002132.1_pt1 | contig 16799 bp, 12 predicted proteins | sample 3576561 | NCBI WGS metagenome assembly QFCS01 | reverse complement strand
GGGAACAGGAAGGCGGTCAGCACCGCGCCGACCTTTCCGACGGACGCGGACAGGCCGGCGCCCTTGCCGCGCAACGCCGTCGGGAAGACCTCGCCCGCCAGCAGGTAGGTCTGCGCATTGGGGCCCATGTTGGTCATGAAGTTGAACAGCATGAAGCCGCCGAACAGCAGGACGGTGCGCGTCGGTTCCTGAGCGTGCTGCGAGAACGCGGCCAGGGCGAGCCCGGCGGCGCAGCCGACGAAGCCGATGACCTGCAGCCGGATGCGGCCGAACCGGTCGGCGAGCAGGACCGCGGCCAGGATGCCGACGATCAGCAGGATATCGATCACCGCCGCGCCCTTGGCCGCGAGCATGTCGCGCTGGATGAGGGCGCTGACCGTATGGGCATGCTGGGTCTCGTGGCCGACCGCGCTGGCGAGGATGGTCGGCGTGAAGATGCCGATGCCGTACGTGCCGAGATCCTGCAGGAACCACGGCACCGAGGCCAGGATGGTGGCGCGCCGGCCGGGCCGCACGAACAGGGCACGCCAGCCGCTGCTGGCGCGGCCGGCGCCATCGGACGGCCGGTCGGCCAGCCGTACCTGCTTGGGATAGGGCGGTCGGCGCTCGAGCAGGCGGGCGAGCTCGGCTTCGGCTTCGGCACGGCGCCCCTGGCTCAGCAGCCAGTGGCCGCTGTCGCAGATCGTGCGGCGGCCGATCACGACCAGGACGGCCGGCAGGATGGCCGTCGCGTACATCCAGCGCCAGGCGCTGACCTCCGGCAGGTTGGCCAGGATGAGGTAGCCGATGGCGGTGCCGACCAGCGCGCCGACGGCCTGGAAGGCGAAGGCGCTGAGGACCAGCTTGCCGCGGTCCTTGCTGGCGATGCTTTCCGAGATCACCAGGTGCGCCGTGGGGTAGTCGCAGCCCAGCGCCAGGCCGACGCCGAACAGGAACACCACCAGCAACGGCAGGTTCGGGGCAAAGGCCAGCCCGGTCAGGAACAGGGCGAACACCACCATCTCGACCACGAACATCAGCCGCCGGCCGTAGACGTCTGCCATGCCGCCCAGGGCCAGGGCCCCGACCATGATGCCGGCAAGCGGCGCGGCGCTCACGATGCCCTTCTCGGCCGGCGACAGACCGAACTCCCGGACGATCAGGGGCAGGGCGACGCCCGTCATGAAGACGACCAGCCCCTCGAAGAACTTGCCGGCCGAGGCGAGCAGCCAGATGCGCCACTGCATGACGGTCATGGGGACATAGACCGTCGGCGTTCCGTCGGGCCAGTAGGGGGTCTGGTCGATGTAGCTTTGGACGCTACGCGGTTGCTCGCTCATGTGGTCACATCACCGTATCGACGAATGGTCGGGAAATCGCGCTGTGGAGACGCAGTGTTGTCGCCGCGGCCGTCGTGCCCGACAAGGACATGTCGGGCCCCAGGCCGCGCTCCCGGCGCTGCCAGGGAACGGGCCGCGTTCTCCGAGTGGCCGCGGAGAGCCGCATACGCCGGGCGCCGGTCGGGATGTCCGGCGTGGAGCTCGAGGATGGCATGCGGCCACCCTATCGCCGCAAGGTTACGGCTGGGCGTCCGAAGGCAGAGTGCTGCAGTTTACCGCAACGACGGCTGCTTCAGGCCGTTGGCCCCGGTGTGAAACGCCCATCCGTGAGACCCGAGCCCGCCCCCGGTGCCGCGGCGAGGCCGCCGGCCCAGGCCATGGAAGCGCGTCAGGTCGACGCCCTGCCGGGCGGCGCCGGCTGGCAGTTCGAGCCCAAGTGGGACGGCTTTCGGTGCCTTGCCCGCCGCGACGGTCGGCATGTCGAGCTGCTGGGACGATCGGGCAAGGATCTGGCGCGCTACTTTCCCGACGTCGCGGCGGCCTTGGCGTCCCTGCCGGTGAAGCGCTTCCGTTTCGACGGCGAACTGGTCATTCCGGTCGGCGGGGAGTTGTCCTTCGCGGCGTTGCAGATGCGCCTGCATCCTGCCCAGAGCCGCATCCGCCGTCTGGCGGCCGAGACCCCGGCGATGCTGGTCGTGTTCGATCTTCTGGAGGCACCGGACGACGTCGGCGTTGCGGCGAAGCCGCTGCGCCAGCGCCGCGCCGCCCTGGAAGCCCTGTTCGCCAGCCTTCCCGACACGGCCGCCCTCCGCCTGTCGCCGGTCACGATGCGCCGGGCCGAGGCCGAGCGCTGGCTGGCTCGGGCGGGCGGCGGCGTTCTCGATGGCGTCGTGGCCAAGAGGCTCGACGAGCCATACCGCGCGGGCGAACGGGTCATGCTCAAGATCAAGTGCCGGCGCAGCGCCGACTGCGTGGTCGGCGGCTTCCGCTATGCGACGGGCAGCCGGTCGGTCGGGTCGCTGCTGCTTGGCCTCTATAACGAGCGCGGGCTGCTCGATCACGTCGGCTTCACCTCGGGCATCGCAAAGGACGACCGAGCGGCGCTGACGAAGAAGCTCGAGAAGCTGCGCGGTGGGACCGGCTTTACGGGCGATGCACCGGGCGGTGCCAGCCGCTGGTCGACCGAGCGCAGTGCTCGGTGGGAGCCACTCGAGCCGCGTCTCGTCGTCGAGGTCCAGTACGACCATGTCACCGGCGACCGCTTTCGCCACGGCACGCGCTTTCTGCGCTGGCGGCCCGACAAGCGGCCCGACCAGTGCACCATCGAGCAGCTCCGGCGCGAAGGCCGTCCGTCGCGCCTGATGCGGGCGATGGGCCTATAGGAACTGGCGGATTGCCGCCAGCGCCACCAGGGCGCCGATCGCCATGACCGCGCTGCCCAGCGAGATCACGGAGAGAGCGCGGCCGGGCGAGAGCCGCGCCATGCTGGCGGCGATCCAGAAGAAGGGATCGTTGACGTGGCAGATCGCCATCGAGCCGGCGCCGACGGCCGCCGCCGCCAGCGCCCGCCCTGAGGCGGTGTCGAGGCCGAGCGCCGGCAGCATGGGCTCGACCATGCCCGAGGCGGTGAGGATGGCGGTCAGGGAGTTGCCCTGCATGGTCTTGACGATGGCGGCCGCCAGGAACGGGGTCAGGATGCCGTAACGCGGCTGCAGCACCTCCTCGGCCAGCAGCTCGGCCATGCCGGTCTCGTCGAACACGCGCGACAGGCCGCCGGCGGCGCCGACGACCAGCAGCAGCGGCGCCCAGCTGCGGCCGGCCAGCGCCGAGGGCTGCCAGCGCCCGGCGAACAGCACGCCCAGCGTGACGGCGATCGCCAGCAGCATCAGCGGCTTGGACAGGCCGATATAGAATTCCCGCGCGCCGCCCTTGCCCAGCGGCTCGCTGGGCATCTGCGCCACCGCCTGCGCGATCAGCAGGCCCACGGGCACGGCGACCGCGAGCCACGCCCAGCCGAGTTCGCCCGACCGCGCTCCCGAAGCCGGGACCTGGTGCGCCACGTGCCACCAGCCCAGCACGACGGCGACCAGCGCCACGGGCAGGCTGACGGCGAGCAGCCACCATGGATCGGTCTTCATGACCGAAGCCGCCGTGACGGCAAGCGGCGAGGGCGTCACCAGGGCCGCGACCGCGAGGAGCGTCAGCGCCATGCCGAGCGCCCGGCGCGGCGCGTCCTGGCCGGCCGGCTGCAGCAGCGCCAGCCCGCCGGCGGCCGACTGGCCGAGGCCGGCGAGGGCGCCCGCCGCGGCGCAGGTTCCGGTGCCGAGCGGCAGACGCAGCACCAGCCCCTGGACCAGCGCGCCGGCGATCACCAGCAGCCCGGTCTGCTCCAGCGCCGCCGAGAAGCCCAGCCCGAACGCCTTGCCGACCGACTGGAACGTCATGTCGGCGGCGATGCCGTAGAGCACGACGGTTGCCATGATGGCGAGGAACGCTGGAAGATGAAGACGCTGGACCAGCAGCACGATCGCCAGGACGGCGATCGGCACGAGGAGGGAGGCGAGAAGCATGACGGAATGACATTACCGTGCATGGCCGTCTTGTCACCCCGGGGTTATAGTCGCGCCATGCGCCTCGTCTTCGCATTGCTCCTGCTTCTCGGCATTGCACTGCCGGCGAGCGCCGACACGCTGGTGCGGATCGAGGGCAAGCGCTTCGTCGCTCCCGACGGCCGGACGCTGCTGATCAAGGGCATCAACCTCGGCAACTGGCTGATGCCCGAAGGCTACATGTTCAAGTTCGAGGTCGCCAAGTCGCCGCGCCTCATCTATGCCGCCTTCGACCGCCTGCTGGGCCGCGAGCGGGCGGCGGCGTTCTGGCGGCAGTACCGCGACGCCTATATCCGCCAGGACGACATCGGATTCATCAAGGCGGTCGGCTTCAACACCGTGCGCATACCGCTCCACTACCGCCTGTTCATGGACGACCGGGGCGAAATCGGCGGCGAGGGCTGGGCGCTGCTCGATCGCGTGGTCGGGTGGGCCGGACAGGCCGGCCTGTTCGTCATCCTCGACGTCCACGCCGCGCCCGGCGGCCAGACCGGCATCAACCATGATGACGGGCCGGGCTATCCGCTGATGTTCTACGTGCCGCAGCACCGCCGGCATACCGTCAGGCTGTGGCGGGCGATCGCGCAGCGCTATGCCGGCAATCCGACCATCCTGGGCTACGACCTGCTGAACGAGCCGATCGCGCCCTATCACGACGTGGCGACGCTCAATCCCCGGCTGGAGCCGTTCTACCGGGAGGCCACCGCGGCGATCCGCGAGGTCGATCCAGGGCGGGTGATCTTCCTTGCCGGCGGCCAGTGGAGCTCGAGCTTCGACATGCTCGGCCCACCCTTCGCCGACAACGTCGCCTACACCTACCACTCGTTCTGGGCGAGCACCCGGCGCGATTCGATCCAGCGCCACCTGAACTTCGCCAATCGCTACGACGTGCCGCTGTTCCTTGGCGAGACGGGCGAGCTCGACGACGAATGGAACGAGCTGTTCCGCCGGCTCCACGAGGAGCACGGCATCGGCTGGTCCTTCTGGACATATAAGAATCTCGACACGCCCTCGACCGTGGTATCCATCCCGCGGCCCGAGGGCTGGAACCAGATCGTCGCCTTCGCGGACGGCAGCCGGGAGACCCGGCCGTCCGAGGAGGTGATCGATCGCGCCATCGCCGAATACCTCGAAGGCATCAGGTTCAGGAATGGCGTGGTGCGCTGGAGTTATCTCGCGTCCCTCGGGCTGAAGAGCGGCCCTACCAACGATCCGGAGCGATAGTCGACACATGATCTCTCGTCGAAACCTGCTGATGGGTGCCAGTGGCCTCGCGGCGACGGCGTTGGCCGGCTGCGGTGGACAGCCGCCGACAGGGTCGGGCTTCAGCTCGCCCCATCCCGGCGCGCCCGGCCTCGATGCCGTGATCGACATCAGCAACAACGTCACCGTCACCGATATGGCGGCGGTGCGCCGCAGCAACATCCTCGCCGTGTTCCACAAATGCAGCGAGGGGGGCGACTGGTTCGATCCGGCCTATGCCACGCGTCGGGTGCAGGCCGAGCGGGCCGGGCTGCTGTGGGGGGCGTATCATTTCGGGACGCGCCAGTACTCCGGCGTCGAGCAGGCCAACGCGTTCCTGGCCGCGGCACGGCCGGGGCCGAAGACGCTGCTGGCGCTCGACCTCGAGCCCAACGAGCGCAATCCGCGCAACACGATGCAGCTCGCCCAGGCCGAGGCCTTCGTCCAGACGGTCTATCAGGCGACCGGCCGCTACCCCCTGCTCTACACGCACCCGACCTGGGCCAATGGTATCCCCTACGGCCGCCGCAGGCTCTCGCTCGACCGGGCCATCACGCCGCAGTCGGTGGCGGCGCGGTGCGATCTCTGGCTGGCGCACTATCGCGAGGAGCCGGAGATCCCCTTTGCCTGGGCGAACCGCGGCTGGCGGCTCTGGCAGTATGTCGCCGACGAGGATGCGAGCCACGCCGCCTATGGCTCCGAGCCGCGCACGGTGGCAGGCGTCAGCCATTGCGACCGCAACTACTTCGCCGGCAACGAAAGCGAACTCTTCCGCTACTGGCGCAGCGGCCCGCGCGTCGCCTGAGCGCGCCTCAGGCGGACCGCAGGCGCTGGCCGTAGTGGTCGGCCAGCGCGTCGAGCGCCGCCGCGCCGTCGCCCCTGAACGACGGCCCGTGCATCAGGGCGATGGTGGCCGGCGCGAGCGCGGCCAGCCGGCGCAGCGTCGGCGCGGCCAGCGGCGTCGCCGGCATGTAGGGCACGGCCTTCTCCGTGGCGATCGCCGGGCCGACGATGTCGGCTTCCGTGGTCGGCGTGGCCGGTCCCATCTGGGTGAAGAGATCGCTGCAGAACAGCGTGCCCGTCGTCTCCTCGTGGAGCACGCCGGCATCCCAGTTGTGCGGCACGTGCGGCGTGTCCAGCCAGCGCACCGTCTTGCCGCCGAGATCGAGGACCTCGCCGTCCTTGAGGACCCGCGGCGGCCGGTCGGCCATGTCGGTGAGCCAGATGTTGCAGCCGACCTGGCCGTGCGCCGGCGTGGCGTTCGGCGCCGCGGCCAGCCATTGGTTGAGCGCGCCGCACTCGTCGGCTTCGACATGGCTGCAGGCCGTCCAGCGGAGCCTGTCGAGCGGCATCACCCGCTGCACGGCCTCGCTGATCGGCACGAACAGCGCACGCTGGCCATAGTGGAAGAGCAGCGGCTCGTCGGCATCGATCAGGAACTGGTTGAAGGTGAAGCCGGTCGGGCCGATCTGCGGCACGAAGGTCGACAGGCGGTAGACCTTGTCGGCGATCTCGGAGACCTCGGTCTGCATGCGCGTCCTCGTTGTTCGGGTTCCTCTCCCTGGCGGAGGAGAGGAGCATGAGGCTAACCCTCCAGCACCTCGATCAGCTTCGCATTGAACGCGTCGGCGGCCTCGTAGGCAACCCAGTGGCCCGCACCGGCGATGACGTTCATCTGGAAATCCGGCTGCAGGGCGCGGAACAGGTCGATGCGCTCCTGGATGTGGGGATAGGTCGTCGAATCGAACTCGCCCCAGATGCCGGTGAGCGGCGTCGTCACGCGCGGCAGCACCTCGCTCAGCCTGAAGGCCTGGCCCATCTCGCGGCTGCGCGTCTTGGCGCGCGTGGTGTTCAGGATCTGCATGTGGATCGCCACGCCGTCGACCTTGGCCGGATCGTGCAGCATCAGGATCTCGAGATTGCGCCGCGCCTCGGCCGCCAGCGTCCCGGGCGGCATCTCGGGCAGCAGCTTGCGCAGCTTCGGCCCCGGCCGGCGCGTCGCCTTGAGCCCGCCGGCGCCGACCAGCACGAGGCGGCGGAGACGATGCGCGAACAGAGTCGCGATGTGCCCCGCCACCATGCCGCCGAACGAGAAGCCGGTGATGTCGAAGCTCCGGTCGGGCGGCAGCAGTTCCTTCATCGCCGTTTCCACGCAATGCGTCACCGACCAGATGTCGCGCACGTCGTCGGGCGGATCGCTGTCGCCGAGGCCCGGCAGGTCGGGCGCGTAGACGGTGAAGTGCCGCGACAGCGGCTGCACGTTGCGGATCCAGTGGATCCACGAGCCCGAGCCGCCATGGAACAGCAGCAGGATGGGCTTGCCCGAGCCTTCGCCCCAGACGTGCCACATCATGTGGCCGCCCTTGCCCTGGCGGTTCCGGAACATCGGGACGCGGACGGCGCGCGCCGAGGCCTCCACCTCGGCGATGTGCTCGGCGGCGGTGCGGCCGTCCGGCAGCCGCGGCACGGCCGAGTAGTCGAGGCTCATTTGCCGATCGCGCCCAGCAGCCGCTCGACGAAGCCCGGCGCCTTCTTGCGGTCGATCCAGCGCAGCACCGTGACGAGATCGTTGTCGGGGTCGATCCAGACGATGTGGCTGCCCCAGCCCAGCGCGAAATAGCTGCGCTCGGAGGCCGCCGCGAACTGCCGCCGGTCGGTGTTCAGCCACCACAGCAGGCCGTAGAACGGCGCCACCGGGCAGGGTTTCACCAGCTCGTCGGTCCAGCCCTGGGGCAGGATCCGCTGGCCCTCCCACACGCCGCCCTGCGCGACCAGCAGGCCGGTCAGGGCGAGGTCGCGCGCCGAGATCACGATGCCGCCGCCCCAGTGGCCGCCGCCCGGCACCGAGACCATCTCCCGGCCGTCGATCGTGACCGTCGAATTGCGGTAGCCGTCCCAGCGCCAGTCCGCCGAGGCGCCGATCGGATCCATGATGCGCCGCTTCAGCACCGACGGCAGCGGCTCCTTGAAGACGTGCAGCAGCGACAGCGACAGCCGGTTCACGCGCACGTCGTTGTACTCGTAGAAGGTGCCCGGCTTCTTCAGCGCGCGCCGCGTGCCCTTCGGCGCCTCGGCGACCGCCAGCCCGACCACGCGGTTGTGGTCGATGCGGTCCTCCTTGCCGAACACCGTGCCCGACCATTCGCTGGTCTGGGTCAGCAGGTGACGCCAGGTGATGTCCTTGTTCTGCTCGCTCTTGAAGCCGTCATCGAGCGCGGAGTCGGCCACCTTGTCGTCGAGGCTGCGGATCAGCCCGTCGCCCAGCGCCAGTCCGGCCAGCAGCGCGAGGTAGCTCTTGGCCACGCTGAACGTCATGTCGGCGCGGCCGACATCGCCCCATTCCGCCAGCAGCCTGCCGCCGCGATAGACGATGCCGGCGTGTCCGCCGCGCGGCGTGACCGGTCCCAGCACCTCGTTGTCGGGCGCCGTCTCGCCGGAATCGTAGGTCATGACGAACTGGCCGTCCGGCATGTGCATGCTCTCGGGCCACCCGGATTCGGCAGCCTTGGCGAAGGCGATCGCCTCTCTCAATGCGTTCATGCCTGCAATCAACATTGGAGCCCGCGCCGGAGCAAGCGTAGAAAGCGCCCCCATGACCGCAAGTCCCCGCACCGTCACCCTCCGCCGGCCCGACGACTGGCACGTCCATCTGCGCGACGGCGCGATGCTGCAGGCCTGCGCGGTCCACACCGCGCGCCAGTTCGCCCGCGCGATCATCATGCCCAACCTGGTGCCGCCGGTGACGACCGTCGCCGCTGCGGCGGCCTATCGCGACCGAATCCGCAGTGCGGTTCCGGCCGGTCTCGCCTTCGAGCCGCTGATGACCTGCTACCTGACCGACGGCGCCGATCCGGCCGAGCTCGCGCGCGGCAAGGCGGAAGGCGTCTGGGTGGCGGCCAAGCTCTATCCGGCGCATGCGACGACCAACTCGGCCCACGGCGTCACCTCGATGGACCGCATCGCCGGCGCGCTCGAGGCCATGGAGAAGGCCGGCATGCCGCTGCTGGTCCATGGCGAGGTGACCGAAGCCGAGGTCGACATCTTCGATCGCGAGGCGGTGTTCCTCGACAAGGTGCTGTCGCCGCTGCTGCGCCGCCACCCGGGGCTGAAGGTCGTGCTGGAGCACATCACGACGAAGGAGGGCGTGGCCTTCGTCGAGGCGAACGGCCCGCGCATGGGCGGCACGATCACGCCGCACCATCTCAGCTACAACCGCAACGCGATCTTCAAGGGCGGCATCCGTCCGCATCTCTACTGCCTGCCGATCGCCAAGAGCGAGGAGCATCGCCTGGCGCTGCGTCGCGCCGCGACGTCGGGCGGCGCCCAGTTCTTCCTCGGCACCGACACCGCGCCGCACACCATCGACACCAAGGAATGCGCCTGCGGCTGCGCCGGCATCTTCAACGCGCCGGTGGCGATGCAGGTCTATGCCCAGGTCTTCGCCGAGGAGAACGCGCTGGACCGGCTGGAGGCCTTCGCCTCCCTGAACGGCCCGCGCTTCTACGGCCTGCCGCCCAACGAGGAGCGCGTCACGCTGCGCACCGGCCCGCTCGACGCCCCCGAGCGCGTCGATGTGCCCGGCGGCGGCAAGAGCATCCTCGTCTTCCGCCCCGACACGCCGGTCGAGTGGTCGTTCTAGCGGACGCCGTCATCCCGGCCGGCGCCTCGCGCGCTCTCCCGTCATCCCGACCGGAGCGCAGCGCAGCGGAGGGATCTCCTCTCCACGACCTGTCGCCGGATCGCTGAAGCAAGGTTCCTCCGCGCGACCCTGCGGGCCTTGGTCGGAACGACGGGCCACTTCCCTCGCCGTCATTGCGACCAATTCGCATTTGCGATAGCGTCGCCGGGCCGTGTCATCCAACGCTACCTCTCTGTTCATGGAGCACCGCCGGTCGCTGGTGGACTATGCGACGCGCCTGGTCGGCTCGCGCGCCCATGCCGAGGACGTGGTGCAGGAAGCGTGGCTGCGCTTCGACGAGGCGACCCGCCAGCGTCTGCTCGACGAGCCGCTGGGGTATCTCTACCGCATCGTCCGCAACCTCGCGCTCGACGGCCGTCGCCGCGTCGCGCTGGAGAGCCGCCTCATGTCCGGCGGCGAAGGCAGCGCGCCATCGTCGATCCTGCCGGCGGCGCAGCCGACGCCCGAGGCTGTCGCGCTCCATCGCGACGAGTTGCGCCTGCTCATGGCGGCGCTGGAGGAGCTTCCCGAGCGCACCCGCATCGCCTTCGAGATGCATCGCTTCGGTGGCTGCAAGCTGCGCGAGATCGCCGAATTCCTCGACATTTCGCTGCCGTGGGCGCAGCGCCTGGTCGCCGACGGCGTGCTGCATTGCCGGCGCCGCCTCGGCCGCAGATGACCGCCGACGAGTGACGGTTGGACGAGTGACGGTTGGACGAGTGACGGTTGGACGAGCGACTGTTGGACGCGTGACGGTTGGCCGGGTGACCGCGCTCGACAAAGCCGGCGTTTGAGGGGAGCCTCCGGCCGTTCGATCGGCGCGCGCCGTGTCCGTCAGCGCGCAGACGGGAAGAGGGATGGAGCTGAGACTGGACCCTGACGAGGAGAGGGCGATCGGCGAGGCCACCGAATGGCTCATGCTGCTCCAGGATGAGCCCGAGGACGGCGACCTGCGCCGGAGCTTCGAAGCGTGGCGCGCCGCCAGCCCCGCCAATGCGGCCGCCTGGGAGGAGCTGCGCCATCTCTCCGACGTCGCCGCCGTCATGCAGCCGGCCTATGCGACGCGATGGGCGCCCTTCGTCGCGTCCCGCCGCGCCGGACGCATGGCATCGCCGCCGCTATCGCGCAGACCCTGGATCGGGCGGCATTGGGCGCTGGCGGTTGCGTCCGTGGCCGCGGCCTGCGCCCTGATGGTCGCGGCGCCCGGCCTGATCCTGCGGCTCGAAGCCGACCATCTCACGCCGACCGCCGAGCAGCGGCGCATCGAGCTGCCCGACGGCAGCCGCGTGACTCTGGCGCCGGCCAGCGCCATCGCCGTTTCCTACGAGGCGGCGGACCGGCGCGTCCGCCTGCTGTCGGGTCAGGCCTTCTTTCAGGTGCGCCCCGACCGCGACCGTCCGTTCCGTGTCGTTTCCCGCGGCGTCGGCGCGACGGTGCTCGGCACCAGCTTCGACGTGCGCCTGGACTCCGGCGAGGTCACGGTCTCGGTCGAGGAGGGAATCGTGCGGGTCGCCGCTGCCGGTGCCGCCGCCGGTGTCGCCGATGACGCCGCGGCGCCGGCCGAGCGCCTCACGGCCGGCCAGGCCGTGCGCGTGTCGTCCGCAGGTGCGATGGCGCGCAGCAGCCAGGCGCCGCAGCTCGTCGGCGCGTGGCGGCAGGGCAAGCTCTATGTCGAGGGCGAGAAGCTGGGCCGCGCGGTCGACCAGCTGCGGCGCTACTTCCACGGCACGATCCTCGTCACCGACGGCGCGCTGGCCGAGCGCGGAGTCACCGGCGCCTACGATCTCACCGATCCCGAGCATGCGCTGCGCGGCATGGCGCAGGCGCACGGCGCGACGGTGCGCCGGATCACGCCCTGGCTGCTGGTCCTGTCGGGCTCCTGACGTCGAGCGTCGGCGCGGCAGAAATTTGTAGAAAAGCGGCAGAGCCCCTCGTTGCCTTCATGAAGGGGCACACGGCAGCCCCGCGTGTCGGCAAGAGTGGTTGGGGCGATGAAGACGTGTATCGGCTGTGTTCACGGTCGCGAATTGCCGGCGGTGTCGGCGCTGAGGGCGGCGCTGCTGCTGGTGGCACTGCTGATGGCGGCACTGCTGGTCGCCGCACCCCCGCTGCAGGCGCAGCAGGTAGAAGGAAAGCCGCAGGTCGCACAGTCGGCACGCCGCGTCTTCGATATTCCGCCGCAGCCACTGTCCAGCGCGCTGCCGCTGTTCGGCCAGCAGTCGGGGCGGCAGGTGACGGCCGATTCCGAGCTGATCGGGGGCGTCGCGACACCGGGCGTCCGCGGCACGATGGGCGTCGAGGAGGCGCTGGGCCAGCTGCTGGCCGGCACCGGCCTGAGCTGGGCCAGCGGCACCGGCGGAACGATCGTGCTGCACAAGCCGCCGCGCGCGGGCCAGCTCGATCCGGGCGTCCTGCAGCTCGATCCGGTGCAGGTCCAGGGCTATGCCGTGCCGCCGCAGGCGATGATCGGCAATCTCATGACTCCGTTCGCCGGCGGCGAGGTCGCCCGCGGCGGCCGCGTCGGCGTGCTGGGCAATCGCGACTACATGGACACGCCGTTCAGCACGACGAGCTACACGGACAAGTACATCCGGGACAATCAGGCCCGCACCATGATCGACGTGGTCAGCGACGACCCTACGATCCGCCCGGGCTACGCCCCGTCGCAGTACGACGACCGTCTCATGATCCGCGGCTTTCCTCTGTACACTGCGGACATGGCCTTCAACGGCCTGTATGGCGTGCTGTCCCCGTTCCCGATGCCGCTGGCCGGCATCGAGCGCGTCGAGGTTTTCCGCGGTCCGACTGCCATGCTGAGCGGCATGGCCCCGAACGGCGCGGTCGGCGGCACGATCAACCTGGTGCCCAAGCGTGCCCCGGACGCCGGTATCGCGGAGTTCACCACGACCTATTCGACCAACGCGCAGTTCGGCGGCGCGATCGACGTCGGACGTCGGTTCGGCCCGGACAAGGTCGTGGGGCTTCGCGTCAATGCCGCCTATTCGGGAGGCGACACGCCGGTCGCCTATCAGTCCGACTCGCTGCTGAACGTGACGGCCGGCCTCGACTTCCGCGGAGAGAGGACGCGCCTCGATGCCGATGTCGGCTACATCAATCGTCGCATCGTGGGGGCGCAGGCCGGCACCTTTCTCGCCGCCGGGCTGCTGCTGCCGGCGGCGCCCAACGCGGCCGCCAACTACTATCAGCCCTGGGAATTCACCGCCTTCAATTCCACCTACGGCATGCTGCGCTTCGAGCACGATCTGACGGACGCCTTCACCACCTTCCTGAAGGTGGGGGGCAGCAGCTCGAACGGGGCCTTCATCGTCGGTTTCCCGACCATCACCGACACCTCGGGAACCACGACGGCGACACCCGGCAAGTTCGTGAGTTCCTTCCAGAGTCTCGGCACCGAGCTCGGCGTCCGGGCGCGTTTCGAGACCGGCGCGCTTCATCACGAAGCCGCCGTGAGCGGATCCTACTTCAACAACTGGACGGGCAGCGGCAGCCTGTTCACGTCCGCCGTGGGGTCGAACATCTACGCGCCGGCCGTCCAGCCGTCGCCCGACATCGCGGGCGCGCCGACCAGCCCCTCCCTCACCTCGCAGACCGTGCTGACCAGCGTCGGATTCATCGACGCCGTATCGGCATTGCAGGGGAAGCTGCAGCTGATCGGCGGCTTCCGGTGGCAGCAGATCCAGGTTGGCAACTGGAGCAGCACGACCGGCTTGCCGACGCCCGGTTCCGCCGAAGCCGTCGTGACGCCCTCGGTCAGTCTGATCGTCAGGCCCTGGAAGCAGCTCACCTTCTACGGCAACTTCACCCAGGCGCTCGAGCCGGGATCCATCGCCGATCCGGGCCTCGCCAACGCCGGCACCGCGCTGCCGCCGTTCGTGTCCACGCAGTTCGAAGCCGGCGCCAAGCTCGATCTCGGCAATTTCGGCGCGACCCTGGCCTTGTTCCAGATCACCAAGCCGAACGCCTTCGTCGACGCCACGACCAACAGTCTGGTCCTCAACGGCGAGCAGCGGAACAGCGGCCTGGAATTCACCCTGTTCGGCGAACCCTTCAAGGGCGTGAAGCCGCTCGGCGGCTTCCTCTGGATGAGTCCCGTGCTGACCAGCACGGCGGGCGGGACCGACAACGGCCACTATGCGCCCGGCGTCCCCACGTTCCAGGCGAACCTGGGCCTCGACTGGGAGACACCCTACGTCAAGGGGCTCACCGTCGGTGGCCGCGTGATCTATACCGGCCGCGCGTTCATCGACTCCGCCAATCTCCAGCCGGTGCCGGCCTGGACCCGGGTCGACCTCAGCGCCAAGTACGTCTTCGAGCGCAGCGACGGCCGGCCGCTGGCGCTGCGCGCCCAGGTCATCAATGTCGGCAACGACAACTACTGGATGGCGAATTCGGGCTACGTGACCCTGGGCCAGCCTCGCACCTTCATGCTGTCGCTGGCCGCCAATTTCTGAGCGTGGCCCGCGGCCCGCGATGGGCTCTTCCCGTCGACGGTGCGCGCGCCGCGCCGGCCGCCCGCAACGGACTGGCGGACGCCGTCACCCCGGCTGGTGCCTCGCGCTTCCCCCGATATCCCGACCAGCCGCCTGATGTCGAGGCAGGGTCCTGATCTCCGCAAGTCTCTCTGTGTCATCAGTCCAGGATGTCGAGCCGTGACGACCGGTCCAGAGGCCAGCGTCCTGCCGGTGAGGCGGCTCTCGGATCAGAAGCCGAGAATTCGGAGCAACGGAGCATGATCCACCAACGCACGGACCGTCTAGGCATTCACTTCCTTCCCATCAACGGCGCAGCATAGGCAGATCCGAATCGTCTCAGTTCATGCTGTCTCAGCTCGGCGATGCGACGATTTTTAACCTCATCAGTCTAGGCGTCTGCTGGGACAGCTTTCCATCTGCCGATTTGTCGCTTCATAGATGTGGCGCAATGCAAACCATATCCCACCGGGATCGGGATCGTGACCCGACAGCTGCCATTCTTTAAGGACTGCATCTGCAATTTGCTCAGGCGTTTCTCCATAGTTGACAACCGCCCAAAGATGAATCCCATCTTGAGCACCAATGACCGGCTTCGCACCCCTCTTGAGCAAGCCAAGGAGATGTTGGCGGACAAACGCCGCCAAAGACTCACCGGATAGGCCAAAGCCTTGTCGCCCGAAGGAAACAATCTGCCATAAGCCAACAGCGTCTACGGCGAGTTCATTTGGAACGCGCTCTAGGTGCTCCTCAATAGTTTGGCCATGGAACTTGTCTCGAAGCTCGTTGCTCATTCTTGGTAGATCTTGTGAAGTGAACGCCGTCGTCAGGACCAGTTTCAGCGGCTTCTTGGTTGGAAGCGGCTTGCCGAAGTCGTGCGGTTCCTCTTCTCGGAACCTTCTCAACCCATCATCATCTGTCGTTGTTGCGGTGTGGGCATGTGGGCGGCGCGACTTTCTCGACCACATCCCCGCCAACGACAACTCAATGGAGGACACCGACCGACAGGCTGGTCAATCTGGCGCTGTCTGACCACCGACGAGGCGCGGCGCCTGTCAACCGACGACTGTCCCAGCACATATCATTCCAGTTTATTCTAGCGTTGGTTTGAGGATATGTCTGCCTCAGAAGGTATCAAATAATCTATCGTTTGCGTACGAAGCCTCTTCAGTGCTTCAGCACAATCAGTTCTCGCCTCGGGATTCTCTTCAACCGCTCTATTGTACCAATATTTTGCAACAATAGGCTCGCCCAGAAGCTCGTAGCATTCGCCGAGCTTCTTTCCAAGATAACCACCATCCAATGACGGATCACCATCCGCCATGAAAATGTATACATTGATAGCATCTCTCACGCGATCAGACTCGATCAGCTCCTTTGCGCGTCTCTCCAGCACGTTGAAGTCAAGTGTCGCGGTCATTCTGCCCTCATTGCTATGTATGATCATGGTCGTAGTGGAATATGCTTATTCCCTTGCCCTGGCACTTCTAGATTTATGTGGGGACCTTGGCCTCGAAGATATTGGCCTGGAGCAATGTCAAAGCGGAGAATCAAGCCATTTGGAAATATAAACTGCGTCGCACCCTTGGTGGTAGGCACCAACCGGGGAACACCGCCTCCTAGAGCGGTCAGGTCTTCCGCAATGCCGGCGAGCTGTACGGGAGCAGACGTGGATGACCCCGGCGCATTACCAATCGGACTCGATGACGGCGTGAATACTGACGTCGGCGCAGTTGAAATTGTCGGCATTGGCGGGAGCGTTGCTGCGGACGCCGGTGTGACTGACGAGCCGGTTCGCGGTCCGCTTGACGTAGGAAATACGTCAGAAGGCATGCTTCCATCAGATAGCCAGAGTAACGTCGGCTGGAATTGCCCACCCATTGAAGGACCTAGGTCCTGTGCCGGAATGTATGAGCTTTGCCATAGCAACGGCTGCCAACGGCCAGAGCCACTTTCCATTGTCGGTTGTCCGGCCAGTCCTTGGGGATCAGTCAAAATGAGCGGATCGTTGCCCACGTACGCATAGAGGTTGGCGCCGGCGTCGTATCCGATGGGATCGGTCTGCAGGAACCGTCCGAAGGCGGTGGAGTAGTGGCGGGCGCGGTAGGAGTAGAGGCCGGTCTCGGCGTCGAAGCGCTGGCCGGTGAACCCGAACGGCGTCGCGGGCGTGCCGCTGCCATAGGGCAGGTAGCCGGATTTCGAGATCGTGCCCGAGCCTGCATCGACCGAAGCGATGATCGACCCCAGCAGGTCGGGGATCGGCATGGAGCGCGTGCCGGCGACGACGTCCATCTGGCCCAGCACGGCATTGGGGCCGAGGCCGTAGGCGTACCAGCGCAGGACCTGTCCGGTGGTGCCGTCGTATTCCAGCACCTCGCGGTCGTCGGCGTCGGTGACGGAGACCGTGGTGGTGCCGTCGACGGTGCGGGCGCTGCGCCGGCCCCGGGCGTCGTAGCGGTAG
>QFCS01002131.1_pt1 | contig 16822 bp, 16 predicted proteins | sample 3576561 | NCBI WGS metagenome assembly QFCS01 | reverse complement strand
CGTCTTTTCCGCCGGGACGGCCCTCCTGAACGGCACACTCCTCGTCAACGGCAGCATGGGCGGCAATATCGCCGTGAGCGGCGGGGCAATGCTCGGGGGAAGCGGGACCGTGAACGGCGTCGTCACCAATTGGGGTGCCATCACCCCCGGGAACTCGATCGGGACGCTCACGATCAACGGCAGCTACGTGCAGGCGGCGGGCGGCACGTATCAGGTCGAGGTGAATGCCGCCGGGCAAAGCGATCTCATCAGCGTGACGGGCAGTCCCGGGACGGCGCTCCTCCAGGGTGGAACGGTCGTCGTCAATGCCGCACCTGGCACCTATGCGCGCAACACGACCTATACCATCGTGAGCACCACCGGCGGCGTCAGTGGCACCTATGCCGGCGCCACGAGCAACTTCGCCTTCCTGACCCCCAGACTCGGCTACGATGCCAACAACGTCTACCTCACGCTCACGCTGACCCAGTCTGCCTTTGCCGAGGGTGGCCAGACCGTCAACCAGAAGGCCGTCGGCGGGGCCCTCGATCAGGGCAACGCGGCGGCGACGGGTGATTTCGACACGGTGCTCAACGCGCTGGCCAGCCTGAGCTCCGCGCAGGGACCGGCGGCACTGGATCAGCTCGGCGGCGAAGCCTACAGCGGCTTCGCCGTCACCGGTCTGAAGACCATCCAGCTGTTCATGAATCAGGTCGGCCGGGAAATGGCCGCCGCACGCGGCGTGGGCGGTGGCGCCAACCGTGTCGCCCTGGCCGAAGCCTGCGGCACCGATTGCGACGGCACCGACCTTTCCTGGAACGCCTGGGCCAATGCGCTTGGCGGCATCGGCAACGTGTCCGGCGATATAAACACGCATACCACAAGCTACACGATCGGCGGCTTCGCTGCCGGCGTCGACGTGCGGTTCGGTCCGCGGTTTCTCGCGGGCGTGGGAGTCGGATATTCCAGCGCGGTCTTCTCCCTGGGCGGCCTGAGTGGACAGGGCAGCAGCAGCGGTTTCCAGGCGGCGCTGTACGGCAGCTTCGACGACGGCGGTTTCTATCTGGATGCCTTGGCCGGATACGCCTATAGCGGCAATCAACTGCGCCGCAACATCTACATCCCTGGCCTTCAGCCGCGCACGGCGACGGGGCAGGCGGGATCGAACCAGTCCTTCGCCCGCGTCGAGGGCGGCTATCGGGTGGGTGTGTACGCACCCGCAGAGGCCTCCTTCACGCCGTTCGCGCGGCTGGAGAACTGGAACAGCAGCCAGAACGCCTTCAGCGAATGGGGTGCCGATTCGATCAGCCTCAACGTCCAGGGGCAGTCGACGACATCGGTGCGCAGCGTGGTCGGCGGTGAGCTGGCGGCGAGCGTGAAGGTCGGCTCTAGCTGCGCGGCCAATTTCGTCCTCAACCTCGGATGGGCGCACGAATACGCCGACTCCTCACATCCGGTCACCGCGAGCTTGGTCGGCGCTCCCAACGCACTGTTCACCGTGTTCGGCGCCATCCCGGCGCGCGACAGCGCGATCGTCGGTCTCGGCGTCAACACGGCGATCGGCGACGCGGCCTCGGTCTATGTGCGGTATGATGGCGAGATGGGGAGCGGTGACAGCAGCCACGCCCTCACCGCGGGCTTCAGGATGACCTGGTAGCCTCCATCCTGCCGATCACGACGGCATGGCGACGGCCTTGGCGTCCTTCAGGGCGGCGATCTCGGAGTCGCTGTAGCCGACCTCGCGCATGATCTCGATCGTGTGCTCGCCGACCATCGGTGATTTGCGGCGGGTTTCGACCGGCGCCTCGGAGAGGCGGATCGGATTGGCGGCCGACTTGATGGAGCCGAGGCCGGGATAGTCGATCTCCAGCACGCTGCCGCGCGCCTTGGCGTGCGGGTTCACCATGGCTTCGCTGATCTTGTAAGCGGCCGAGCAGGCCATGCCAGCGGGGATCAGCTTGTCGAGCAGTTCCTCACAGGTGTGCTGGAGGAAGTAGGTCTCGATCATGGGCTCGAGGATGGCGCGGTTGGCGACGCGGTCGGTGTTGGTCGAGAAGCGGCTGTCCTCCAGCCAGTCGGTCCTGCCCAGAGCCTTGCACAGCACGCGCCAAAAGGCGTCGTTGGTACCGGCGATGAAGATCGGCTGCGTCTTCGTGGGGAAGACGCGCAGCGGACAGATGATCGAGTTGGAGGTGCCCATGCGGATCGGGTCCTCGCCGGTCAGGCCCTGGTTGGTGATCCAGTGGCTCATCATGTGCATGCCGACATCGAACAGCGACAGGTCGAGACGCTGGCCGCGGCCGGTCTTGTGGCGGCCGAGCAGCGCGAAGGCGATGCCGGCGGCGCAGAACGAGCCCGTCGAATAGTCGATCGCCGCCGTGCCGACACGGCACATTTCGCCGCCGTCGGGGCCGGTCGCATCCATCAGGCCGATCTCGGCCTGGATGCACGGATCGTAGCCGGCGCGACCCGAGTAGGGGCCGGTCTGGCCGTAGCCTGACACGGAGGCATAGACCAGTCGCGGATTCTCCTTCGATACCGTGTCCCAGCCGAAGCCCAGCTTGTCGATCACGCCGGGTGTGAAGGCTTCCATGAAGACGTCGGCCTTGCGGACCAGCCGCATCAGCACCTCGCGACCGCCTTCGGTGCGAAGGTCGACGGCGAGACCGCGCTTGTTGCGGTTCATCGACGGCACCCAGGCGCCGCCGAAGTGCGGGCGGAAGTGCTCGCCGTTCAACGGCTCGACCTTGATCACGTCGGCGCCCATGTCGCCCAGGATCTGGCCGGCGGTGGGGCCGGCGATGACTTGCGTGAGATCGAGTACCAGCGTGTCGGAGAGCGGAAGCATGTTTCGGGACAAACTCTGTTGTGGAGCGCATCGACCCTTAGCGGGGTGGATCGCGGCACACCAGCTGCGCGGCCTGCGATCCAGAATTGCGAACAATTATCAATTACTTTACCGTCCGCCCCGCGCGTCGTCGAACGCGGCCTGAATCCGTGCGGGAAACTTCAAGTGAGCCGTGCGACCAGCGGTGGCTGGCAGGGCGGCGGCAGCATGTGATCGCGCGCATCAATTGCAAACGATTCGCACTTGCCATAGGGTGCGGTCGTGGCAGGCAAGGACATCCGCACCCTGTTCCTCGCGCATCGGCAGGAACTGCAGGTCTATCTCGCGCAGAAGGTGCGCAACGGGGAGACGGCCGCCGAGCTGATGCAGGAGGTGTTCCTGCGCTTCGCCGAGCAGGGCGAGGGTGGCCGGGCCGCGATCTCCCATCCCCGATCGTATCTCTACCGGGCGGCCCACAATCTGGCGGTCGACCATATCCGGCGGGAGCGCCGCGGCCGCATCGACAGCCTGCCGGACGAGGAGTTGGCGGCGATTGCCGATCCGGAGCCCTCGCCCGAGCGCGTCGCCGGCGGGCGCAGCGATGTCGCCGCCGCACGGGCGGCGCTGCGCGAACTGCCGGAACGCACACGCCAGGTGTTCGTGATGACCCGCATCGACGGCCTCACCTACGCCGAGGTGGCGCGGCGGCTGGAGATATCGCCCAGCTCCGTGCAGAAGCATCTCGCCCAGGCGATCCGCCACGTGATGCTTCGGCTGCAGTCGCTGTAGAATATCGTCGACGCCGCTTATCGATTCCGGACGGTCGGACGTCTTAATCTGATGCAGCATGGCCATTGACGGCAGGAACGGGGCAGGCGAAGCGCGTGACCGGGGCGAGCGACCGACAGGACGAGATCGAAGATTGCGCCGCCCTTTGGGCGGCCCGTCTCGGCGAAGGTCCGCTCGACGCCGATGCGCACCGCAGTCTCGAGCGCTGGCTGGCCGAGGATCCGAGCCATGCCGCGGCGTTCGCCGAGGCGCAGGCGGCGTGGGGGCTCATGACCGAGGTCGCGCTGATTCCGGGCGCCTTCGTCGATGACCTGCCGAGGCCGTCGCCGCCGCGTCCGGTTCCGCCGCGTCCGGCTCCGCAGAGCCGGGCCACGCAGAGTTGGGCCATGCACTGGCGGGCGCTGGCAGCGCTTGCGGCCAGTCTCGTGGTGCTGGTCGCCGGCACTGTCGTCTGGAACGGCGACTTCCTCCCCATGGTCCTGGCGGATCATCGCACCGCCCCCGGCGAGCGGCGCACGGTGACTCTGGCCGATGGCAGCATCGTCGAACTGGGACCGCACAGCGCCATCGCCCTGAAGTTCGGCGCTCGGGAGCGGCGGGTCGACCTGCTGCAGGGGCTCGCCTATTTCGTCGTCGCGCCGCGCCAGGGCAGCGAGAGCCGGCCCTTCATCGTCCACGCCGGATCAGGCTCGGCGCGGGCTGTCGGGACGCAGTTCGAGGTCCATCGCTTCTCCGATGCCGTGGAGGTCGTCGTCGCGGAGCATGACGTTGCGGTCGCCGCGGCGACCGTCGACGGGCCGACGGCCGAGGTCGTGCTGTCACCCGGCCAATCCGTGCGCTACGCCGAAGCTGGAATCGGGCAGGTGCACGCCGCGAATCTGGAACATGCCCTGGCCTGGCGAAGGGACCGCCTGATCTTCGATCGCGTGCCGCTGGGGCAGGTCGTCGACGAGCTCAACCTCTATCGGCATGGCCGCATCGTCATCGGCACGTCGGAGCTGGCGCGGCGACGGGTCTCCGGTGTCTTCGACATGACTGATCCGGATGTCGCGCTGAGGATCATCGCGCGCGAACTCGGCGTCCGCACGATCTCGGCGCCTCTGGTCACCTTGCTCTACTGAGAAAAATAGCGCCGGTCGTTACCGACTCATCCCGCGAGTCCGTCTCATTGAAGGAGAGCGGGTGCGAGGCATTCGCGGGACGACAGGGGAGTGTAGCGATGAGGTGCCGACGGCCGCAGCGAGTGCTTGTCCTTGCGGCAGCGACGACCGCCGTTTTCACGGCCGGCCTCACCATCGCGGGCGGACAGGCGTTCTCGCAGGAAACACCGGCGCTCGCTCAGGCGCCGGCCATCTACGATCTGCCGGCGCAGGATCTCAATGCGGCGCTGCTCACTTTCGCCAACCGCGCGGGGCTGCAGATCTTCTACGACGTCAGCCGCGTGCAGGGCCTGCGCAGCGCGCCGCTGGTCGGCAGCTTCACGCCCCAGCAGGCGCTGACGCAGCTTCTTTCGGGCACCGGGATCACCTTCCGCTTCACCGGTCCCAACACGGTCTCGCTCGAAGCGCCGGCTCCGGCCGGCGCTGGAGTCCTGCAGATCGATCCGGTGCAGGTGCAGGCCAATCTCGTTCCGCCGCAGGCCATGATCGACAACACGCCGCCGCCCTATGCCGGCGGGCAGGTGGCTCGCGGCGGACAGCTCGGCCTGCTCGGCAATCGCGACTTCATGGACACGCCGTTCGACATGACGACGTACACGTCGCAGAAGATCCAGGACCAGCAGGCCGCGACGGTGGCCGACGTGGTGAACACCGATCCCTCGGTGCGCGTCACCAGCCCGATGAACGGCATGCTCGATGCCTACTACATCCGCGGCTTTCCCATCGCCGAGGGCAACTTCGGCGAGATCGCGTTCGACGGCGTCTATGGCGTGGCGCCGAACTATCGCGTGTTCACCGACTATGTCGAGCGCATCGACGTCATCGCCGGGCCGGCTGCGATGCTGTTCGGCATGGCGCCCAACAGCAGCGTGGGCGGCTCGATCAACATCGTGCCCAAGAGGGCTGGCGCCACCGACCTGACGCGGGTCGCCGCGGAGTACACCGGCCTCTCGCAGGTCGGCACGCGCTTCGACTACAGCCGCCGCTTCGGCACCGACCGCGAGTACGGGCTGCGCTTCAATGCCGGCGGCTATACGGGCAATACGCAGATCAACCACCAGGCCCGGCAGGCGCTGGTCGGCGCCCTGGCGTTCGATTTCCGCGGCGAGCGGTTCCGCGCGACCATCGACGCCGTCAGCCAGTACGAGAACTTCACGGCGCCGTCGCGCCCGTTCCTGCTTGCCGCCGGCGTCGCGATGCCGGGCGCACCGAACGGCGCCAGCAACGTCACGCAGACCTGGGAATGGTCGCAGGCTGCCGACCAGTCGCTGCTGGTCCGGGCCGAATACGACATCCTGGACAACCTCACCTTCTTCGCCGATGTCGGCGGCGGCCTCACACAGGTGAACCGCCTCTTCGGCACGCCGACCATCACGAATGCGGCGGGTGCGACCAGCAGCCTCCCCGGCTACTTCAAGTTCAACGTCGACCGTCTGGCCTATGATGCGGGCCTGCGCGGCTCGTTCGACACCGGGGCGATCCGGCACGCCCTGGCGCTGCAGGCCAGCCGCTATCAGGACTGGCTGTATCGGGGCTCGGTCAATGCCGCGAGCGCGGTGATCTCGAACATCTATTCGCCGACGGCCCAGACTTCGCAGAACGTGGCGGCGCCGACCCAGGTGCCGAAGATCTCCCAGACCACGCTGACCAGCATCGCGCTGGCCGACACGCTCTCGGCTTTCGACGAACGCGTCCAGCTCACGGCGGGCCTGCGCTGGCAGCAGATCGCGTCCGACAATTTCGCCACGACCGGGGCGATCACCTCGGCCTACAATCAGGGCGTCGTGACGCCGATGGTCGGGCTGGTCGTCAAGCCGTGGAGCAACATCGCCCTCTACGCCAATTACATCCAGGGGCTCAGCAAGGGTGACGTCGCGCCGGCTGCAGCCAGCAACGCCGGGCAGGTGCTGGCGCCTTACGTCGCCCAGCAGGTCGAGGTCGGCGCCAAGGTCGACTTCGGCAAGATCGCGACGACGCTCAGCCTGTTCCAGATTCAGAAGCCGTTCGCGACGCTGGTCAACGGCGTGTACACGGCGAGCGGCCAGCAGACCAATCACGGTGCCGAATTCAAGGTGTTCGGCGAACTGATGCCGTCCTTGCGCATGCTGGGCGGGGTGGCGCTGATCGACGCCCGGCTGAGCCAGACGGGCAATGTGGCGACAAGCGGCAACGTCGCGGTCGGCGTTCCTGTCTTCAAGGGCACGCTGGGGCTGGAGTGGGACACGTCCTTCGTCAAGGGGCTGACGATCGGCGGCAACCTGATCACGACCACCAGCCAGTACGTCGATGCCGCCAACACGCAGAGCATTCCGACCTGGACGACGCTCGACCTCGATATCCGCTACAGGATGACGGTCGGCAACAAGCCGGTGACCTTCCGCGGCGCCGTCCAGAACGTGTTCGACAGCAGCTACTGGCTGGGCGTGGCGAGCTACGGTGCCGTCTCGCAGGGCCTGCCGCGCACCTTCCTGCTCTCGGCGACGGTCGACTTCTGAAGCTGTTTCGTCAGACGGCCAGCAGCCGCCGGGCGAGGAGGGCGTGCATGTCGCGGCGGCCGTCGGCGACGAGCAATACGACCACCTGAGACCCCAGTACGCGGTAGACGATCAGGTAGGGCTTGAAGTGCACTTCCCTGAAACTCCTGTTTCCCAATTCCAGGAGCTCGCGAGGATAATTGCCGCGATTGGGCAGCAGCGACAGAGATGCATATACCTGTTCGATCCGGCGCCCGACCTGTTCCGCCCTCGCAGGTCCATCGCGTAGCGTGATATGGTGCGCAATGTCGTCGAGGTCGAGAAGCGCGTGCTCGGTTACGAGCACCTTGTAGCGCTTCATTCTTCTGCCTGGGCGCGCCGGATTTTCGAACGGAAACGGCGTGTGGCTTCAGCGGCAGAGACGGTCTTGCCTTCCTTGACCTGTTGCTCGCCCAGCGCAAGGATCCTGAGCAGGGCGAGCGTTTCCTGCGTCTTCTCATAGGAGACGATATCCTGAACGACGGCCTTCGCCTCGCCGTTCTGGGTTATGATCATGGGCTCGCCGACCTCACTGAGCTCCTCGATGATCTCGGCAGCATGCGCCTTGAAGTAGCTGATCGGCTTGATGCGGCTGGCGCGGGCCATGCTACAGTCCTAATAGTAAAATCCAAATTTAGTCCGATAAGAGTCTTCTTACAAGGAGCCGCCATGAAGCCCGCCGACCGTCCCAACCTCAAAGTGGATTCCGACCGTCTCTGGTCGAGTCTCATGGAGCTGGCGCAGATCGGCGGGACGGAGAAGGGCGGCGTCTGCCGCATTGCGCTGACCGACCTCGACCGGCAGGGACGCGACCTGTTCGTGCGCTGGGCGAAGGAAGCCGGCGCCACGATCAAGGTCGACCAGCTCGGCAACGTCTTCGCGCGCCGCGAGGGTCGCGATCCGGCCAGGCCGCCGGTGATGACAGGCTCTCATCTGGACACTCAGCCGACGGGTGGCAAGTTCGACGGCGCCTACGGCGTCATGGCCGGTCTCGAGGTGCTGCGCGTGCTGCACGATTCGGGCTACGTCACCGAGGCGCCGATCGAGGTCGCCGTCTGGACCAACGAGGAAGGCTGCCGCTTCGCGCCGGCCATGGTGGCGTCGGGCGTGTTCGGTGGCGCCTTCACCCTGGAGCATGCGCTGTCGATCAAGGACCGTGACGGGATGAGCTTCGGCGAGGCGCTGAAGGCGATCGGGTACGATGGCGCCGAGCCGGTTGGTGGACGGCCGGTCGGCGCCTTCTTCGAGGCGCACATCGAGCAAGGCCCGATCCTCGAGCGTGAGAAGAAGACGATCGGCGTCGTCACCGGTGCGCAGGGCCAGCGCTGGTACGAGATCACCTGGACCGGCATGGAGAGCCATGCCGGCACGACACCGATGGAGGGACGCCGCGATGCGCTGGTCGGCGCAGCCGAGCTGATCGTCGAATGTCGCCGCATCGGCAACCGGCCGGACGGCCGCTCGACCGTCGGCGTGCTCGAGAGCCGCCCGCAATCGCGCAATACGATTCCCGGCCATGTCTTCATGACGGTCGACTTCCGCCATCCCGACGATGGCGAGCTCACGAAGATGGATGCCGAGATGCGGGCGGCGGCCGCCGAGATCGCCGCACGGCATCGCCTGAACGTGACGATCGAGCAGATCTGGTATTTCCCGCCATCGCCCTTCGCGCCGCATCTCGTTGAATCGGTGCGGCGTGCCGCGGCGCAGGCCGGTTACGACCACATGGATATCGTGAGCGGGGCCGGCCATGACGCCTGCTACGTCTCGCGCGTGGCCCCGACCGCCATGGTCTTCGTGCCCTGCCGGGACGGCATCAGCCACAACGAGGTCGAGGACGCCGACAAGGCCGATGTCGGCGCCGGCTGCCAGATCCTGCTGCAGGCGATGGTCGAGCAGGCCGACGCCTGAGCAGCAGTCTGACGGACACACCATGAAATCAGGTCTCGTATCGACCGCCACCGCGGCGCTGGTGGCGACCGTCGCGGGTGTCGGCGGCACGCTGCCGGTGGTGCTGGCGGCGGCCGAAGCGGTAGGCGCCACGCCGGCGCAGGCGAGCTCGTGGGTCGCCGGGCTGGGGCTCGCCACGGCGGTCAGCGCGCTGGTCCTGAGCGCGCGTTACCGCATGCCGATCATCACGGCATGGTCGACCCCGGGGGCGGCGCTGATCGCCTCGACATCCGGCGTGCCGGGCTTCCGTGCCGCGGTTGGGGCCTTCGTGCTGGCCGCTCTGCTGATCCTGCTGACGGCGGCGGTGCGGCCGCTGGGCCGGCTGATCGAGCGCATTCCGGCCAGCATTGCCGCGGCGATGCTGGCCGGCATCCTTCTGCGGCTGGTGATCGCCATGGTCGAGCACGTGCCTGGCGCGCCGCTGCTGGTGCTGCCGCTGATCGGGCTGTTCCTGGTGGCGCGGCTCGCGATGCCGACCATGGCGTCGCTGATCGTGCTCGCGGCCGGCACGCTGCTGGCCTGGACGCTCGGTCTGGTGAAGCCGCTGCCGGCGATCGGCATCTCGACGCCCGAGCTGGTCCTGCCGGCGTGGGACTTCGCGACCCTGATCGGGCTCGGCGTGCCGCTCTACCTCGTCACCATGGCGTCGCAGAACCTGCCGGGCTTCGCCGTGTTGCGCGCGTCGGGCTACCAGCCACCGACTCAGCCGGTGCTGGCGGTGACCGGCGCCGCGTCATTGGCCACCGCATTCATGGGCGCGCATACCTCGAACCTGGCGGCCATCTCGGCGGCGCTGTGCACCGGGCCGGAGGCTCATCCCGATCCGGCGCAGCGCTGGAAGGCCGGCATCTTCTACGCGGTGTGGTGGGGACTGATCGCGCTGTTCGGCGCGTCGCTCGTCGGCTTGTTCGGCGCCCTGCCGCCCGCGCTGCTGGCCACCGTCGCCGGCACGGCGCTGCTCGGCTCGATGGCCGGCGCCATGGGGGCCGCGCTGGTGGGCGAGCACGATCGCTTCGCAGCGGCCGGGACGCTCGCCGTGACGGCGTCCGGCGTGACCCTGTTGGGCGTCGGTTCGGCCTTCTGGGGCCTGTGTTTCGGGCTGCTGGTGATGGCGGTGCAGCGGCTCATGAAACGCTAGCCAGACCGGTGGCGATGCTTCCCAGGATCGCGATCGTCGGTGCCGGCATCGTCGGCGCTTCGCTGGCCTGGCATCTGGTGCGCGGCGGTGCACGGGTGACAGTGCTCGAGGCCGGTGCCGCCGGCGGCGGCGCCACGCGTCATTCGTGGGGCTGGATCAATGCCGGGTGGGGCAATCCCGAGCCGTACTTCCGGCTCCGCGCAAGGGCAATGGCGGAATGGCGCAGGCTCGAGCGTGAGGTCGACGGCGTGCAGGTCGCCTGGAGTGGCAGCCTGAGCTGGGCGCTGCCGGTCGGCACGCTGCAATCGTTCGTCACGCAGCATGCCGCCTGGGGCTACGACATTCGGCTCGTGCGAGGGTCCGAGATTCGTCGCATCGAGCCGGCGCTTGCCGAGCCGCCCGAGGTCGCCGCACATGCGTCGGCAGAGGGCGCCATCGAGGCGGCGGCGGTGACGCGGGCGCTGCTCGCCGCCGCACAAGGCCTTGGCACCGACGTGCTCCTCGGACCGGCCGCCCGATTCCTCGAAAGGCGCGGCAGTCGCGTCGCCGGCGTACGCATGAGCGACGGCACCACGGTCGAAGCGGACACTGTCATCGTCGCGGCCGGCGCCGGCAGCCAGGCCCTGGCGGCGACGGCGGACGTCGCGCTGCCGCTCGCCGATCCGCCAGCGCTGATCATGACGACCAGACCCTGCCGTCGCGTGCTGCGCGGCCTCGTCATGACGCCGGCTGTGGAGTTGCGGCAGTCCGCCGACGGCCGGCTTGTGACGGCGGCGGCCTTCGGAAACGCCGATGCCGTCGACGGAGGCACCGGCTCGGCGCGGGCGTTGGTCGGCATGATCGGGCGGCTGCTGGCATGCGGACCACTGGAACTCGACGGGTACGTTGCGGCGCGGCGACCAATCCCGCATGACGGACTGCCGATCGTCGGGCGCGTCGCGGCGATCGATGGCCTGTACCTTGCTGTGGCGCATTCCGGCGTGACGCTCGCCCCGGCACTGGGGCAGTTCCTGGCGGAGGAGGTGTTGACTGGCCGACGCGAGCCACTGCTGGCGCCCTTCGGCGTCGAGCGCTTCACGGCGTAGAAGGCAAAGGCACAGCGTAGCTCTCCGGCGGCAGGTCGAGCGCACGGCAGAGGAAGCTGATCGTGTGATAGTAGCCGACAAGGGCGATCGTCTCGATGATCTGCTCCTCATCGAAATGAGTCGCCAGTCGGGTCCAGGCGGCTTCGCTGATCGTATGACGATCGACGAGATCGTCGACGGCCGCGATCAGCGCCTGTTCCGCGACGCTCCAGCAATCGGCATCGCTAGCGGCTGCGGCAGTGGCTGCCACCTGCTCCGTCGTAAAGCCCGCCTTCCCGGCGAAGAAGGCGATATGGACGCCCCATTCGTAGGCGCAGCCAAGCCGCGCGGTGGTCCGGTCGATGACGACCTCGCGGTCGCGCAACGACAGCGCGCCCTTGTCGAGCAGGGCGCCGGCGAACATGCGCTGAAAGACCCGCGAGCTTCTGGCCATGGTGCGGAAGAGCAGCAGCGGCGGCACGCCATCTGGCATGATCCGGTCGAGGGCGGCGGCGACCTGGGGCTCGTAGGGCGGTTCGGCGGGGGCGATGCGCGGCATGGATGCTCCTTGGAAGCGTCGACATCGCCATGTGCTACAGTTCTTGTAGCGGAAGTGCTACAAAAAATGTAGCAGCAAGGTGAAATGGATGGTGAAGAAGGTGCGCGGGTCGCGGACGGGCCGGCCGATCATGGTCCTGCTCGACCTGCTGGGACGACGCTGGATGCTGCGCATCGTCTGGGAGTTGCGCGACGAGCCCCGACGTTTCCGGGCGCTGCAGGAGGCGATCGGCGCCAGCCCGACCGTGATCAACACGCGGCTGGCCGAGCTGCGCGAGGCGAAGCTGGTCGAGCTGGACGATGCAGCCGGCTACCGGCTGACCGTCCTGGGACGGGAGCTGCTGCGGCTCTTCCTGCCGCTGCATGTCTGGTCGGAGAAGTGGGCGGAGGCCCTCGACGGATGATCGCGATCAGTACGCGTGCACCAGATAGTCGACGATCTTCGGCACGTCGGACGGCTCGATGGGCGCGCCGTAGACGTTGATCATCTTGGCGACCTCGGCCTCCCAGAATGCCTTCTTGAAGGCGGGGCCGTGTGGCTGGGTGGCGATGTAGTCGGCCGAATGGCAGGCTCCGCAATTGCCCTGCACGACCTCGAGGTTCGGCCCGGGCTTGAACTCGGCGGTTTCCTCGGGAAGCTCATAGGTAACCGGCTTGGCGCTGGCGGCAACGAAGCCGCCGGCCGAGAGGGCAATGCTGCCGAGCAGCAGAAGAGTCGTGCGCTTCATCGCGATCCTCCTCACGCCGCCGTCACGTGGACCGTTTCCACGACATTGCGCAGGTAGCCGGCCGGGTTCCAGAGCGGCGTCAGCGGCTGGGTCTGGCCGCCATTGCTCGTGGCGCGCACCTTGAGATCGTGCGATCCCGCCGCAAGCGTCACCGGCAACTGCCATTCGCGGAACGAATACTTGCCCAGATCCTGGCCGAGCTTCGCCACGGCCCAGCTCTTGCCGTCATCGGTCGAGACGGCGACCTCCTTGATGCCCGTGCCGCCGTCGAAGGCGATGCCCTTGAGGGTGATCGGCTGGCCGGCCGGCACCCTGGCGTCGTTGGCGAGACTGGTGATGAACGAGCGGACGGTGAGGCGGCCGATCGGTACGGTGGTTTTGGGCGGCGTGCCGGGCTCGGTGCAATTGCAGTCGTTGTCGGGAATGCGATAGGCGCTCTTCATCCAGAAGCCGTCGAACACGTGGTCGATGACGTTGATCTCGCTGAGATGCTTCATCCAGTACGTGCCGTAGTAGCCGGGCACGACCAGGCGCACCGGGAAGCCATTGAGGAACGGCAGGTCCAGGCCGTTCATGGCGTAGGCCACCATGACTTCGCCGTTGCGGGCGACGTCGAGGTCGAGCGCCTTCACGAAATCGGGCGTCTTCTCGATGATCGGCGTATCCAGCCCGTCGAAGGTCACCTGACGGGCATCCTTCTGCACGCCGGCGCGATCGAGCACGGCCTGCAGCGACACACCCTTCCAGCGCGCATTGCCCATGGCGCCATTGCCCAGCTGGCCGCCGGCGACGCGGGGCGAGAAGAATCCGCGGCTGTTGCCCGAACACTGGTTGACCGCGACGATCTCCATCGAGGGCATGGCCTTGAGTTGGGCCAGCGACAGGCTGAGCGGCTTGCCGACCTTGCCCTTGACCTCGAGCCGGTAGGTCTCGGGATCGATCTCGAGAGGAATGCCGGCCAGGTGATAGCGGACGAAAAATGCATCGTTGGGCGTGATCACGCCGTCATTGAACACGGAGAATGGTGTCTCGAGCTGTGGCGGTCGGCTGGTCAGGCCGATCATCGGCCGCTTCTGCGGATACTTGACCATCGGCCGTTCGCCGTTGCCGAAAGGCAGGTTCACCGTGTCTGCAATCGCGCCGAGCGGGCGCAACGCCAAAGCAGCCCCTGCTGCTGCCACGGCGGCGCCCGACTGTCTGAAGAGCGTTCTTCTCTCGATCATACGGGCTTCCTCCGGGCAACGTCCCTTCGAACGGCACCTGACGATAGCCTAAGGCTTCCTCCGCGTCAGCCAGCCGGACAGGATCAGGGCGCTCGCGGCGATCACGACCACGATCGTGGCGAGCGCATTGATCTGCGGATCGACGCCCAGCCGCACGCTGGAATAGACGCGCATCGGCAAGGTCTGTGACTGCGCGCCGGCGACGAACTGCGTGAGGATCAGATCGTCGAGCGACAAGGTGAAGGCAAGCAGCCAGCCGGAGCCGACGGCCGGCAGGATCAGCGGCAGGGTCACGGTGCGGAACACCGTCCAGGGCGTGGCGCCGAGATCCATCGCCGCCTCCTCGAGCGAACGATCGAAGTCGGTCAGTCGCGCCTGCACGACGACCGCGACGAAGGCGATCGAGAAGGTGATATGGGCGATGGCGATGGTGAGGAAGCCGCGGTCCGGTCCGCCGAACAGCCGCTCCGAGCCGACGAACAGCAGCAGCATGGAGATGCCCATCACCACCTCGGGCATGACCATGGGGGCGATGACCAGGCTGCCGAACAGCGTGCGCCCGAAGAAGCGCGGCGCGCGCGCCAGCGTGTAGCCGGCGGCGAGGCCGATCACTGCCGCCACCGTGGCACTCGTCAGGGCGATGCGCAGCGACAGCCAGGCGGCGCTCAGCATCGCCTCGTTCGCGAATAACGCGCTCCACCACCTGGTCGAGAAGCCGGCCCAAACCGTCACCAGACGCGATTCGTTGAAGGAGTAGACCACCACGAGGGCGATCGGCAGGTAGAGGAAGGCATAGCCGAAGGCCAATACCGTGAAGGCGAAGCGTGCACGGTCAGCCATCACCGCACGTCCGTGCTGCGTGCCTGCTGGCGCTGGAACAGCGCGATCGGGCCGACCAGCAGGACGAGCAGGCAGATCGCCACCGCCGAGGCGAGCGGCCAGTCGCCGTTGAGGAAGAACTCGTCCCACAGGACCTTGCCGATCATCAGCGTCTCGGTACCGCCGAGCAGGTCGGGGATCACGAATTCGCCGACGGCCGGAATGAAGACGAGCAGGCAGCCCGCGACGATGCCGGGCAGCGATAGGGGCAGGGTGACGGTGAGGAACGTCGTGACCGGGCCGGCGCCGAGATCGGACGCCGCCTCGAGCAGGCTGGTATCGAGCTTCTCCAGCGCGGCGTAGAGCGGGAGCACCATGAACGGCAGATAGGCGTAGACGATGCCGAGATGAACGGCCCATTCGGTGCCGAGGATGGTACCCGGCGCGTCGACCAGGCCGGTGGCGCGCAGGATCTGGTTCAGGATGCCGTTGCTCGAGAGCAGGCCCATCCAGGCGTAGACGCGGATCAGGAACGAGGTCCAAAATGGCAGGATGACCAGCATCAGTAGCAGCGGCCGCCGGTTGGGCGCGGCTCGGGCGATGGCGTAGGCCATCGGATAGCCGAGCAGCAGGGCGAGCAGCGTCGAGGTCGCGGCGATGCGGATCGAGGACAGCCAGGCCGCGAGATAGAGGTCGTCGGTAAAGAGCAGCTTGAAGTTCGCAAACGACAGGCCGAGCGAGACCGGTGGCACGGTGTCGGGATCGTTGGTGCCGAGCGCGATCGCCAGCACGAGCGCGAATGGCAGCAGGAAGAAGACGGCGAGCCAGGCGTAGGGCAGGGCGATGACGAAGCGCATGGCGCTACCCTTTTCTCGCCACGTGCAGCGTGGGGAGGGAACGCGCCTTTCTACTCATCGAACTCGTGTCCCGAATCGGCGGACCAGCCCAGCCACACTTCCTGGCCACGACGGAAAGGCTCGGCGATGCGGCTTACGTTGGCTGACGAAACCAGCAGGATGCGGTCATCGGCGAGGGCGACGCGATGCAGCGAGCGATCACCTTCGTAGGAGCTGTTGACGATGCGGCCCTGGGCGACATGGGCGGTTTCCGGCCGCGTCGCGAACACGCCGATCTTTTCGGGTCGCAGGGCGATCCAGCGGCCATCGCCGGCCGGCAGGATGTTGGCGTCGCCGATGAAGCCGGCCACGAAGCGCGAGGCAGGCCGCTCGTAGACCTCGTGGGGCGTACCGAGTTGCTCGATGCGGCCGCGATTCATCACCGCCAGGCGGCTGGCCATCGACATCGCTTCTTCCTGGTCGTGCGTCACCATGACGAAGGTGAGGCCGAGCTCTTCCTGCAGGCGCACCAGCTCGAAGCGCGTGCCCTCCCGCAGCTTGCGGTCGAGCGCGGCGAGCGGCTCGTCGAGCAGCAGGAGCTTGGGCCGCTTGATGAGGGCACGGGCCAGCGCGACGCGCTGGCGCTGACCACCCGAAAGCTGGGCCGGTCGGCGCGCGGCATAGTCGGACAGGCGGACCTGCTCCAGCGCTTCGGCGACACGCCGGCCGATCTCGGCCTTCGGCAGACCGTCGCGCCGCAGCCCGTAGCCGACGTTCGCCGCGACGTCCATGTGCGGAAACAGGGCATATGACTGGAACATCATGTTCACCGGCCGCCGGTAGGGCGGCACGCCGGTCATGTCCTGTCCGTCGATCAGGATGCGCCCTGCGTCGGGTGCCTCGAAACCGGCGAGCATGCGCAGCAAGGTGGTCTTGCCGCAGCCCGAGCCGCCCAGCAGGGCGAACAGCTCGCCGCGGCGGATTTCCAGATCGACGCGGTCGACCGCGATGACGGGGCCGAACCGCTTGGAAAGGTCGGTGACCGAGACGATCGCCTCTGCGTTCAATTCATCGACCCGTCTTCACCGAGGTCCACAGCCGCGTGCGCGCGCGCGTCTGTTCGGCGTTGCCGGCCGTGATGGTGTAGAACCTGGCGCGGACGTCGGCCGGCGGATAGATCAGGGGATTGCCGGATATGTCCCTGGGTAGCAGCGCCGTGGCGGCGGTGTTGGCATTGG
>QFCS01003787.1_pt1 | contig 16838 bp, 15 predicted proteins | sample 3576561 | NCBI WGS metagenome assembly QFCS01 | reverse complement strand
GCCGGCCCCACCACCCGCGTCGCCCACTCCGCCGAGCGCGCCAGCTCCTCGTCATGAAAAGCCGCCGCGCGCTCCATCATCTCGCCCATGTTCCCCGTGCGCTCACCCACGCTCAGCATGCGCAACGACACCGGCGTGGTCAGCCCGTGCGCCGCCAGCGCGCCCGACAAAGGCAGGCCCTCACGCACCTGCGCACTCGCGGCCCCCAGGTTCTCGCGCAGGCCCGGAGACAGCAGACCTTGCACCATCTCCAGCGCCGGCACCACCGCAATGCCCCCGCGCAGCAGCATGCCCACCGTGCGGTACAACCGCGCCAGTTGAAACACCCGCAGACGATCACCGATCGCGGGCAGCGTCCACAGCTTCTGCAACAACGTCGCCCACGCACCACGCCCCAGCGGCGACGCCGCCAGCACCACCACGCCGCCCAGCGCCACCACCAGCGCCATGCCGTTCTGCTCCACCGTCTGCCCCCAGTGCAGCATCCAGCGTGAGGCCCAGGGCAGCTTGTCGCCCATGTCCTGGTACACGTTCGCGAAGCGCGGCACCACGTAGACCATCAGGAAGCCGATCACCAGCAGGCTCACCAGCACCAGCATCACCGGGTAGATGGCCGCGTTGATCAACTTGCCCTTGATCTCGTCCACGCGGCGCGCGTAGTCCACGTAGCGCTCCAGCGCCTCGGCCAGGCTGCTGGTGCGCTCGCTGGCGCGCACCGTGGCCACGTACAGCGGCGTGAAGGCGTGCGGCTGCGCCTGCAGCGCGGCCGAGAAGGTCAGGCCCTGGCGCAAGGCGGCGCGGATGCGCTCCAGCACCTCGCGCGTGGCGGCCTTGCTCTCTTTCTCCACCAGCGTCTGCACCGCTTCCACGATGCCCACACCCGAGCGCAGCAGCGCCAGCAGCTCCTGGCTGAACAGCACCAAGGGAAACGCCGCGCGGCGACGGCCACCGCCCAGCGCCCCCTCGCCCGATCGCACCGAGACCACCTCGTGGCCGCGCTCACCCATCAGGCGGCGCGCCTCGGCCTCGTCGAGCGCGTCCACCGTCTGCGTGACGAGCCGAAGGTCGGGCTGGAAGGACTTGATGCGAAAGCGCATGGCAGTGCTGAGCGAAACGCTCACCAGCTCACGATGTCCTGGTTCTCACCGGTGCCGCCGGCCTGGCGGTCCTTGCCGTAGGACATCAGGTCGTATTCGCCATGCTCGCCAGGCGAGCGGTACACGTAGGCCTGGCCCCAGGGATCGGGCGGCGCCACCTTGCTCAGGTAGGGGCCGTTCCAGCGCGGGTCACCCGCCACGCGCTCCACGAGCACGCCCAGGCCTTCGTCGCTGGTGGGGTAGCGGCCCATGTCCAGGCGGAACTGGTCGAGCGCCTTGCCGAAGGCCGTGATCTGCGCCTGCGCGGTCTTCACCTCGGACTTGCCGACCTGCGAGAAGAAGCGCGGCCCCACGAAGCCCGCGAGCAGGCCGATGATCACCATGACCACCAGCAGCTCGAGCAGGGTGAAGCCTCGGGCGACGGCGCGGGTGTGTCGTGCCCGCGCACGCAAGTTGTGAAACATGGGTACACCTTCCGAAGCGATGTCGTGCGCAAAGCTGCGCCGCTCATCCAAGCGTACGAACCGCTCGTGAAGATGGGGTTACACCGGGGCCTTTGGTGGAGGCTTCTGCCGCTTCTTGGGACGGGGATGGTCCGAACGGACTACGCCGGCGGCGTCGCCTGAGGCCAGGGACCGGCCCGTCAGTGAGGGCCCGAACGTGCCCGGGTCCCTGTCAGTGATGCGCCAGCCATTCCCGCTGCCCGAACGGATCCTCGAACACCCAGCCCTTCTCAAGCAAGGGCTCGAGCCGCGGCCTCAGCTCCTTGAGGCTCTCCCGACTCAGCACGATCACCACCGGCGGCACCGGCACCGGCAGGGACGACAAGTGATCAATGTCCTCCGGTCCGAATCCGGTGTACTGGAAGTTGCCCGACGAGCCTGTGATCACGCGCTCCTGCGGCTCGGCGCCCCACTCGCTCAGGTCGAGCTTCAGCAGGCGTTTGCTGCCAACAAATGCCGACAGAAACTCCTTCCTGCCACCGTGCGCTGGCGACACCTCGGTGCGCTGGAAGGCCACCACCTCCAGACGGCATCCCTCTTGCTTCAGCACCTGGCGCAAACGGAGCCAGGACTGCCGGTCGCAATACGAATGCCTCGCTGTCGTGAACTCCAGGCGGGTGTTGCTGAATTCGCGCCAGGTGCGCAGGTCCACGCGAAGGTTCATATCAGATCGAATCAGGTGCTGCCACCACATGGCGCTGTAACGCGCCAACTGAACGTCATCCAGCGGACCCTCCAGGCGCGTAGGGCGATGCCAGTCCACGATGTCCAGTAACTGATCGAACGTCGTGTTCACGGGTTCCGAGATGACGTAGCAGGACACCGCAATCCCCAGGGCCTTGTTCTGCGGCAGGCGATTCAAATCGGATTGGCCCCAGCCTTTGAGGTGGACCTCCAGCGGCACGCGCCCCGACTGCCCCTTGCCTGGTTGGCCAAAGAGCGACTCGAGGTAACAGGGAACCGGCTCGCAGCTGAACCGAGTCAGCCCGAAACAACGCGCCACGGCAGGATGGCCGGGCGGTGGCAGCACCAGGGTCCGGACGGGGCAGGCGGGACTCGCCAGCACGCGCTGGAGTCCGGGCCACCCCTCTGAGTCCGCGGCCATGTCGGCCAGGTCCAGCTTGCGCATGTCCGCGAACCCGATATCAGCAAGAAAGGCATCTACCCGGCGTTGATCGAGGCCGCGGCTGACCAGCAGATCGTGGAAAGCGTGCTGGTGCATGTCCTCTCGCTCCCCAGCCAGGAGGCAGCTGAACACGAGTTCGACCTGCACCTTGGGCGTGTCGTCGTACCACACCCATGCTTCCCACTCCGCTGTTTGTCCCTCCAACATGTTTTGGCGGCCGACATACAGGGTCTGCAGCGGCGAGTGGCGATCGCACGCCAAAACCTGCTCTTTCAGCAAGTCCATCTGAGCGAAGGACGGCGGCACATACTGCTCGCCCCGCCGGACGCGAATGCGCGACACGTCCAATGCCGGGACACGCAGCTTCGGCAAGTGCCGGAAGAGAGCCTCGAAGTCGTCGATGCGCCCCAGGACCAAACACTTCATGAGGGGTTCATCGGACAGGCCGCAGGACGCGCTCAATGTGGACAGCAATCGGGCCAGCGCCTCCTGCGTCAAAGGGCCTTGCTGTGAGAGGTCCAGTCGGCCATCCGGCACTCGGCGCAGCGCGGCTGCCAGCTCTTCCCGGGAACTCGCCTGAGCTGCGTTCAGGAGATCCCAGATGGCCTTCGGCGCGTCCGCGCTCGCATCACCGCCACCTGGTTCTGCATGTGCCTGCGCGGTCGTCTGCGTTCCGCCAAGCCCTTGCCTCTTGTTGTTCCAGCCCTTTCCCCTCAAGCCCATCAGCATGGTCGATCCCCATCCAAAACGGCATCTGGGTGTGACTTCCCGCGATCGGGTTCCCTTGTTCAGTAGACCCAGGCAACGGCGATCCGCCACAGCGAGCCTTACCCGCCCTCGGCCAGCGCAAAGCTGTACCCACTCCCCCGAATCGTGCGGATCATGCGATCCAGACCCGCCGGCAGCAGCGCGTTGCGCAGGCGGCTGATGTGCACGTCCACCGTGCGGTCGTCCCCCACGAAGTCCGCCCCCCACACGTGGTCGAGCAGCTGCGATCGGCTGTACACGCGGTCCGCATGCGTGATGAGGAAGTGCAGCAAACGGAACTCGGTGCCGCCGATGCTCAGCGGCCGGCCCGCCGCGCTCACCGTCATCGCCGCCGGGTCGAGCACGATGCCGGCCAGGCGCACCACCTCGGCGTTCGCCTGCGGCGCGCGCCGGCGCAGCACCACGCCGATGCGCGCGATCAGCTCGCGCGTGGAGAAGGGCTTGGTGATGTAGTCGTCAGCGCCCACTTCCAGGCCCGCGATCTTGTCGCGCTCCTCGTTGCGCGCCGACACCAGGATCACCGGCACCTCGCGCTGCTTCGGGTCGCTGCGCAGCACGCGGATCAGGTCCACCCCCGACATGCCGGGCAGCTCCCAATCCAATAGCAGCAGGTCGGGACGCCACTGCAACAGCAGCTCGCGCGCTTCCTCGGCGCCGCCCACGCAGCGCACCGCGTGGCCAGCCCGCACGAGGTTGGCCGTGAGCAGCGTCTGGATGGCCGGCTCGTCTTCGACCACAAGGATTTGAGCAGCCATGTAGGGGTTCGTTCGAAAGTGGCGCGATCGTAGGAAGCCGGGGTGACGTTTTGATTGCATGCACCGCTGTCGCACCCTGTGCCGGCATGAGCCGTATGGACCATGGGCGGGCGGCCCCGGTCACACATTTGACGTACTGGATTCCTAGACTGCCGCCCACCTGCTGCACCACCGCATGAAAGAAGACAGTCCCATGTTCGCGACTCCGATCCACACGACACGGGCCCTGTTGCTGGCGATGTGCGCGGCCGCCGCCATCGGCGCCAACGCGCAGGACATCACCGGCGCCGGTGCGACGTTCCCCGCGCCGGCCTACGCCAAGTGGGCCGAGGCCTTCAGCCGCGAGACGGGCATCAAGGTCAACTACCAGGCCATCGGCTCCAGCGGCGGCATCCGCCAGATCGACAGCCGCACGGTGGACTTCGGTGCCACCGACGCGCCGCTGAAGGACGAGGAACTCGAACGCAAATCGCAGCTGCAATTCCCCGCGCTCATCGGTGGCGTGGTGCCCGTGGTGAACCTGCGCGGCGTCAAACCCGGCGAGCTGCGCCTCACCGGTGCCGTGCTCGCCGACATCTACATGGGCAAGCTCACGCGCTGGAGCGACCCGGCGATCAAGGCACTCAACCCGAACCTGCCGCTGCCCGACGCCACCATCGCGCCGGTCTACCGCTCCGACGGCTCGGGCACCACCTTCATCTTCACCAACTACCTGTCCAAGGTCAGCAGCGACTGGCGCTCGCGCATCGGCGAAGGCGCCACCGTGGGCTGGCCGCTGGGCACGGGTGGCCGCGGCAACCCGGGCGTGGCCGCGCTGGTGGCCCGCGTGTCCAACAGCATCGGCTACGTGGAGTACGCCTACGTGCAGCAATCGCGCCTGACGCACGCGATCGTGCAGAACGCGGCGGGCCAGTGGGTGGCGCCCGGCACCGAGGCCTTCCGCGCCGCGAGCACGGGCGTGGACTGGAACGCCTCCAGCGGCCAGATGCTGACCCAGCAAGCCTCGCCCGAGGCCTGGCCCATCACCGGCGCCACCTTCGTGCTGATGCCGCGCAAGCCCGAGCGTCCCGAGCAGGCCGCCAACAGCCTGCGCTTCTTCCACTGGGCATTCCACAACGGTGCCGAGCTCGCGCAGTCGCTGGGCTACGCGGCCCTGCCGCCGGCCGTGGCCTCCACGCTGGTCACGCGCTGGGAAGGCATCACCGGTGCCGACGGCAAGCCCCTGTTCAAGCCCTGAGACACCTTTCCACGGCGCGACTGGCGCCGCGCCATCTCCCTTCAGGAGTCCTACCCATGAACACCATTCGCCACACCCCGGCGCTGCCGCGCCGTCTGCTGAGCGCGCTGTGCGCCGCCTCCCTCCTGCTGCTGGCCGCCTGCGGCAACGCCGACGAAGGCGGGCCCGCGCAGGCCTCGCAAGTGGCCGCCAAGGTGGGCAGCAACGAGATCTCGGTGCACCAGATCAACCAGGTCCTCAGCCGCACGCCGGTCAATGCCAATTCGAAGGAAGCGGTGCAGGCCGCCAGCCGCCAGGCGCTGGAACGCCTGATCGACCAGCAGCTCGCCGTGGACCAGGCCACCGAGCAGAAGCTGCACCGCTCGCCCGACGTGGTGGCCCAACTGGAAGCGGCGCGCCGCGAGGTGCTGGCGCGCGCGTACCTGCAGCAGGTCACGTCGGCCGCACCCAAGCCCACGCCCGAGGAGATCCGCAAGTACTACCAGGACAACCCCGCGCTCTTCTCCGAACGCCGCGTGTTCAACCTGCAGGAGCTGCGCATCAGCAACGCCACGCCCGTGATGGACACACTGCAGACCATGGCCAAGGAAGGCCGCCGCATGGAAGACGTGGTGGCCATGCTGCGCGAGCGTGGCATCGCCTTCACCGGTGGCAGTGCGACACGCTCGGCCGAGCAGGTGCCGCTGGACCTGCTGCCCAGGCTGCATGCCCTGCAGGACGGCCAGAGCCTGGTCGTGCCGGTCGGCGACAACGCCACCGTGATTCGCGTGGTGGCCTCGCGCAGCATGCCCGTGGGCGAGGACCAGGCCAGCGCCGGCATCGCCCAGTACCTGGGCAACCGCACCGCGGTCGAGGTCATGAACAACGAGATCAAGCGCCTGCGCGCGGCCACCACCGTCACCTACGTGGGCGAGTTCGAGCAGGCCGCTGCCGCGCCCGGCGAGACCGCGGCGACCGCACCGGCCTCGGTCACCGAAGATCCGAAGAAGGAAGAATCCAACGTTCTCGAACGCGGCATCCAGGGCTTGAAATGACCCGGCTGCTCCGCCTGCTCGCGCTGCTGCTGGTCTGCGCACCGGCCTGGGCGCAGTCGCCCTCCTCCGGCGACTACCCGCTCGCCGCCGGCGACGTGATCCGCATCCAGGTGTTCCAGAACCCCGACCTCGCGCTGGAAACCCGCATCACCGAAAGCGGCACCATCAGCTACCCGCTGATCGGCAGCGTGCGCGTGGGCGGGCTCACCGTGGCCACGGCCGAGCGGCGCATCGCCGAGGCCTTGCGCACGGGTGGCTTCCTGCAGAACCCGCAGGTCACCGTGCTGCTCACGCAGATCCGCGGCAGCCAGGTGTCGGTGCTGGGCCAGGTGGGCCGCCCCGGGCGCTTCCCGCTGGAAAGCCCCAACACGCGCCTAAGCGACATGCTCGCCAACGCGGGCGGCGCCAGCCCCGCCGGCGACGACATCGTCATCGTCACCGGCCAGCGCGACGGCCAGCCCTTTCGCGCCGAGATCGACCTGCCCGCCCTCTTCCTGAAAGCGGGCGGCGCGCAGGACATCGTGCTGCACGGCGGCGACGTGGTCTACGTGCACCGCGCGCCCACCTTCTACGTGTTCGGCGAAGCGCAGCGCCCGGGTTCCTTCCGCATCGACCGCGGCATGACCGTGATGCAGGCCCTGGCCCAGGCCGGCGGCCCCACGCCGCGCGGCTCGCTCAGCCGCCTGCGCCTGCACCGCCAGCAGGCCGACGGATCGATCCTGGAGATCGAGCCCGCCATGAACGACAAGGTGCAGGCCAACGACGTGCTCTACGTGCGCGAAAGCCTTTTCTGAAGCGGACCGCGCCATGACCCCTCATCAGTTCTTCCTCATCCTGCGCGCGCGCTGGCTCGTGCTGCTGCTCACCTTCGTGGCGGTGGTGGGCACCACCGCCGTGGTCTCTTTCATGGCCGACAAGCAGTACACCGCCACCGCCTCCGTGGTGCTGGACGTGAAGTCCCCCGACCCGGTGAGCGGCATGATGCTCGCGGGCCTGATGGCGCCGGGCTACATGGCCACGCAGGTCGACATCATCAAGAGCGACCGCGTCGCCAAACGCGTGGTGCGCAACCTGCGCATGGACAGCAGCGCCGCCATCCAGGCCCAGTGGGCCGAGGCCACCGGCAGCCGCGGCAGCCTGATCGACTGGCTGGCCGAGCTGCTCAAGCGCAACCTCGACGTGAAGCCCTCGCGCGAGAGCAACGTCATCAACATCGAATACATCGGCACCGACCCGAAGTTCGCCGCCGCCGTGGCCAACGCGTTCGCGCAGGCCTACGTTGACGTCAACCTGGACCTGCGCACCGAGCCGGCGCGCCAGTACGCCGGCTTCTTCGACGAGCAGACCCGCGGCGCGCGCGAGCGCCTGGAACGCGCCCAGCGCGCGCTCTCCGACTACCAGCAGCGCCACGGCATCACCTCCACCGACGAGCGCCTGGACTTCGAGACCGCCAAGCTCAACGAGACCAGCAGCCAGCTCACCGCCATCCAGGCCGCCACCACCGACAGCCAGAGCAAGCGCCAGCACAGGGACGGCGACTCCATTGCGGAGGTAATGCAAAGCCCACTGATCAACGGTCTGAAGGCCGACATCGCGCGCCAGGAAGCCAAGCTCACCGAGGCCAGCGTCAACCTGGGCGCGAACCACCCGCAGCACCAGCGCATGCAGACCGAGTTGAACGCGCTGCGCGAGCAGTTGCGTTCGGAGACCGACCGCATCACCGGCTCCATCACCACCACCTACGAGGTGAACCGCCAGCGCGAGGCGCAGTTGCGCGCGGCGCTGCAGGAGCAGAAGACGCGCGTGCTCGAACTCAACCAGCAGCGCGACGAGATGGCCGTTTTGCGCCGCGAGATCGAATCGGCCCAGCGCCTGTTCGACACCCTGAGCCAGCGCGCCTCGCAAAGCACGCTGGAGAGCCAGGCCAGCCAGACCAACATCTCGGTGCTCAACCCGGCGGTACCGCCCACCGAGCCCTCGGGCCCGCGCACGCGCCTGAACGTGGCCATCGCCATCTTCCTGGGCGGCCTGCTGGGCGTGTTGCTGGCCACCGCGCTCGAGTTCGCGCGCCGCCGCGTGCGCTCCATCGACGACCTCAGCGCGCTGGGCGACCTGCCACTGCTGGGCCAGGTGGGCTCGGCGCGCGGCATGATCCGCCCGCTGCGCTTCGGCCTGGGCAAGGGAGCCACCGCATGAACGCGCCCGAACGCATCCAGCCGGCCAGCGCCATCGGCGAGATCCTGGTCTCGCGCGGCCTGCTGCGCGAGCAGGACATCGAGCCCATCATCGAGCGCCAGCGCAGCAAGGGCGAGCCCTTCGGCGAGGCGGCCATCGCGCTCAAGCTCATCGCGCGGCCCGACCTGGACGCCGCGCTGTCCACCCAGTTCAACTACGGTTACCTGCGCGACGGACAAGGCACGCTCTCTCGCGAACTGGTCACGGCCTACAAGCCCTTTTCCAAAGTCGCCGAGCAGATGCGCGCGCTGCGTGGCCAGCTCATGCTGCGCTGGTTCACCGGCGACCCGCTGCAAAAGGTGCTCACCGTGGTGAGCCACCAGCCGCGCGACGGCCGCAGCTTCCTCGCGGCCAACCTCGCCGTGGCTTTCTCCCAGCAGGGCCAGCGCACGCTGCTCATCGACGGCGACCTGCGCAAGCCGCGCCAGCACGCGCTCTTCCACACCAGCCACAGCGCGGGTTTCGCCGGCATCCTCGCGGGCCGCGCCGGGCTGGAGGTCATCGAGAACGTGCCGGGTCTGCCGGGCCTGCGCGTGCTGCCCGCCGGGGCGGTTCCTCCCAACCCGCAGGAGCTGGTGGGCATGCCCAACCTGGCCGACCTGCTGGAGCACGCCATGGAGCAGAGCGACGTGGTGCTGATCGACACCCCCGACGCCAGCACCTGCGCCGACGCCGAGATGATGGCCGCGCGCACCGGCGCGGCACTGATGGTGACGCGGCGCCACCGCACGCCCCTGCGCGGCGCCAGCGAGTTCACGCGTCGCCTGCAAGACACGGGTGTGGCGCTCGTGGGCGCCGTGCTCAATGACGGCTGAGGGAATCCTCGGAATGCAAGGCCTTCATCTCACGCCGATGCCACAGCACCGCGTGCACCGCCGTGCCGATGGCCGCGCCCACCGCGTTGGCCAGCAGGTCGTCCATGTCCAGCGAGCGCGTGGGGTCGAAGGCCTGCAGGCCTTCGTCAATGGCACCCACCAGCAGCGCCAGGCCGAAGCACAGCCACAGGTCGCGCGCGCGGCGCACGCCGATGAGCCAGCCCACGCACAGCGACACCACGGTGAACAGCACGATGTGCACCGGCTTGTCCCACGGCGACACCAGCACGTGCAGCACCGCGGCGTGAACGCGGGAACCCCCGACCCAGACCGCCAGGCAACCTGCCACGGCGGCCACCCACTTCAAGGCGCGGCGCGCCGTCGGATTTCGCGAGGTTGATGTGAACACGATCGGTCGTTCTCCCGGTGCGGCCAGCGGCACGCTGGCGCGTCAGTTGCTTGAATGGGCACCGATTCTGCTGGGTTTGTGTGTCCTCTATGTGCCAACCCTGGTGGGCCTGTTCACCGGCCCCTGGGCGCAGGACGACCAGTACCACGGTCCCATCGTGCTGGGCATCTCGCTGTGGCTGCTGCACCGCAACTGGCCGGCCATGGAAGCGGCCGCCGAGGGGCGCAAGGGAAACCCCTTCGGCTGGGTGCTGGTGGTGTTCGGGCTGTTCCTGTACGCCATCGGCCGCTCGCAGGGCATCGGCGTGTTCGAGTCCGGCTCGGTGATCTGGCTGCTGGCGGGTTTGATCGTGCTGCTGCGCGGCTGGGCCGCGCTGAAGGCGCAGTGGTTCGCGCTGTTCTTCATGCTGTTCATGGTGCCCCTGCCGCCGCAGGTGGTGGACGTGGTGACCATGCCGATGAAGATGGCCGTGTCCTACGCGGCCGAGAACATTCTCTATGCCGTGGGTTACCCCATCGGTCGCAATGGCGTGGTGCTGCAGATCGGGCAGTACATGCTGCTGGTGGCAGACGCCTGCGCGGGGCTGCAGACGCTGCTGACGCTGGAGGCCCTGGGCCTGCTGTACCTGAATCTGGTGCGGCGCGATTCGCTGTTCCGCAACGTGACGCTGGCGGTGCTGATCGTGCCGATCTCCTTCACCGCGAACGTGATCCGCGTGATCGCGCTCTCTCTCATCACCTATCACTTCGGCAACGAAGCCGGCCAGGGTTTCCTGCACGGCTTCGCGGGGATGGTGCTGTTCCTCAGCGCGCTGGTGCTGATCATCGCCTTCGACAGTTTCCTGCAGTTCGTCGAAGGGTTGCGCCGTGGACCTCCGCCACCTCCCTCCTCCACTTCTTCGGCGGCAGCGGCGTGATGAGTACCTTGCTCGCTAACACCTCGCCGGATGGCGGCGCCACGGCGCCCTGCTCCGCGAATGTCCCCCGCCAAGGGCTGCGCCCTTGGCTCCTCCTTTATTTCGCTGCGCAGGGCGCCGTGTCACCGCCATCTGCCTGCACGTTGGATCGCCGGCGTTTGCGCGCCAACTTGGTTGGTGGCCTGCGGACACTGGGTGGACGGCGCAGCGAAATAAAGGAGGAGGACCGGCGCAGCCGGTCCGGGGGACATTCGCGGAGCCGTTCACCCAGTGGCCGCAGGCAAGGAAGCAGCGCAGGCGCGAAACGCAACGAGAACCAAAAATGAAACAGAGCTGGAAACACCTGGTCCTCATGGCCCTGATGCTCACCTCAGCCGCCATGGCCGCCGTGATGCGCCCCACCGGCAGCCTCGCCGACGACCGCGCCCCCATCGATCTTGAGGCCATGGTCCCCACCCAATTCGGTGAATGGCGTGAACAGACCAGCGTCCCCGTGCAGATCGTCGATCCTGAAATGCAGCAAACCATCGACGCCATCTACACCCAGGTCCTCACCCGCACCTACATGCACGCCAGCGGCTACCGCGTCATGCTCTCCATCGCCTACGGCAAGGCGCAAACCGACAACCTGCAGCTCCATCTGCCCGAAGTCTGCTACCCCGCCCAGGGCTTCAAGCTCGAACGCATCGAGAAGGTGCCACTGACCCTCGGCAGCGACACCATCACCGCGCGCCGCATGCAGACCCACCTGGGCCAGCGCTTCGAACCCGTCACCTACTGGACCGTCGTCGGCGACCACATCACCGCCGGCGGCCTCGACAAGAAGCTCACCGAACTGCGCTACGGCCTGCGCGGCCGCATCCCCGACGGCATGCTCGTGCGCGTCTCCTCCATCGACCGCGACACGGCGAAGGCGCATGGCATGCAGGCCTTGTTCGCGAACGCCCTGGTGGGAGCGATCGATCCGGCGGTTCGGTCTCGGTTCGCGGGACTTCATGGAGTTCAACCGTGAGGCGCTCGTCGCCTGGTTGGCGAGCCTCGGGCTTGGGGCATGGGCTGGCGGGCTTCACTGCGCTGCCCTTCGCTTCGCGAAGGGTTCCCTGCGATGCTCGGGCAACCGACCGTGCGGCGGAACTCGCTGCGCGCGCTTCGCGCGCTCCGCTCAAACAGCCGCCGCAAGTCAGAGCACGAAGCGCGCTGCGCGCGCCGGCCGGTTGCCCTGCGCTTCTCGGCAGCGCACAGGCGCCCGCCAGCCCATGCCCCAAGCCCGAGGCCAGCGAGGTGCCAGCACACCAGCGCTTGAGTGCCAACCTGGCCTCAGCCCCCGCGACACCGACATACCCACGCTTGAGCGCCAGCCCTGTCTCAGTCAGGCCTGGGCCCACGGCTGCGCAGGCGCCTATGCGGCGCCGAGAAGCGCAGGACGGACGGCCGCGCGCGCAGCGCGCTTCGTGCTCTGACTTGCGGCAGCTGTTTGAACGGAGCTGGCGACGCCAGCGCAGTGAGTTCTGCCGCGGGCCGTCCGTCCGAGCATCGCAGGGAACCCTTCGCGAAGCGAAGGGCGCCGCATTTGAAGCCGGAGCAGCCGTGGGCCCAGGCCTGACACGCCAATCACGCAGGCAATAGACACAACGAAGCAGAACATGAGCCAGAAAACCGCACTCATCACCGGCATCACCGGCCAGGACGGCGCCTACCTCGCCGAGCTGCTGCTCGCCAAGGGCTACCGCGTGCACGGCATCAAACGCCGCGCCTCGTCCTTCAACACCGACCGCATCGACCACCTCTACCAGGACCCGCACGAGGCCGACCGCAAGCTGGTGCTGCACTACGGTGACCTCACCGACAGCAGCAACCTCATCCGTCTGGTCGGCCAGATCCGCCCCGACGAGGTCTACAACCTCGGCGCCATGAGCCACGTCGCCGTGAGCTTCGAAACCCCCGAGTACACCGCCGACACCGACGCCATGGGCACCCTGCGCCTGCTCGAGGCCATCCGCCTGCACGGGCTGGAGAAGACCTGCCGCTTCTACCAGGCCTCCACCAGCGAGCTCTACGGCCAGGTGCAGGAGATCCCGCAGAAAGAGACCACGCCCTTCTACCCGCGCAGCCCCTACGCGGTGGCCAAGCTCTACGCCTACTGGATCACGGTGAACTACCGCGAGGCCTATGGTCTGTACGCCTGCAACGGCATCCTCTTCAACCACGAGAGCCCGCTGCGCGGCGAAACCTTCGTCACGCGCAAGATCACGCGCGGACTCTCGCGCATCGCCATCGGCCTGCAGGACTGCCTGTACCTCGGCAACATGAGCGCCCTGCGCGACTGGGGCCACGCGCGGGACTACGTCGAGATGCAGTGGCTGATGCTGCAGCAGGACCGCCCCGAGGACTTCGTGATCGCCACCGGGGTGCAGCACAGCGTGCGCCAGTTCGTCGAGATGGCCGCTGGCGAACTGGGCATCACCCTCAGTTGGGTGGGTGAAGGTGTGGACGAGGCCGGTGTGGTGGCCTCCGTGAGCCGCACCGACCTGCGCGTGAACGAGGGCGACGTCATCGTGCGCGTGGACCCGCGCTACTTCCGCCCCACCGAGGTGGAAACCCTGCTGGGCGACCCGACCCGTGCGCGCGAGAAGCTGGGCTGGGTGCCCAGGACCGACCTGGCCACGCTGGTGCGCGAGATGGTGCTCACCGACTTCCAGATCGCGCGGCGCGACGCCATGGTCAAGCTCGCGGGCTTCCCCTCCTACGCCTACGAAGAGTGATGTGATGGACCGCGACGCCCGCATCTTCGTCGCCGGCCACCGGGGCCTCGTGGGCTCGGCCATCGTGCGCGCCCTGCGCGCCGCCGGCCACACCCACCTGCTGCTGCGCACGCGCGACGAACTGGACCTGCGCGACCCCGTGGCCACGGCGGCCTTCTTCGACAAGGCCAGGCCCGAATTCGTGTTCCTCGCCGCAGCCCGCGTGGGCGGCATCCTGGCCAACCAGCGCGAACCGGCGGACTTCATCCGCGACAACCTGCAGATCCAGACCAACGTGATCCACGAGGCCTGGCGCACCGGCGTGCAGCGCCTGCTGTTTCTCGGGTCGAGCTGCATCTACCCGCGCCTGGCACCGCAGCCGCTGCGCGAGGAGTACCTGCTCACCGGCCCGCTGGAGGCCACCAACCGCGCTTACGCCCTGGCCAAGATCGCCGGCATCGAGATGTGCTGGGCGCACAACCGCCAGCACGGCACGCGCTTCCTGGCGGCCATGCCCACCAACCTGTACGGGCCCGAGGACAACTTCGACCTCGACAGCAGCCACGTCATCCCCGCCCTGCTGCGCAAGTTCCACGAGGCGCGCGTCGCGGATGCACCCAGCGTGACCATCTGGGGCAGTGGCACACCGCGGCGCGAGTTCATGCACAGCTTCGATATGGCGCAGGCCTGCCTGTTCCTGATGAACCTGGACGACGAGCGCTTCGACGCCCTGCTGGGCAGCGACGAGGCCCTCACCGGCCGCTTCGAGCCACCGCTCATCAACATCGGCGTGGGCGCGGACATCAGCATCCGCGAACTGGCCGAGACCATCGCCGAGGTGGTGGGCTACGACGGCCTCATCGAACACGACCGCAGCAAGCCCGACGGCACGCCGCGCAAGCTGATGGACGTGAGCCGCCTGAACGCGCTGGGGTTTCGCGCGCGCATCGAACTGAAGGACGGTCTGCGTCACGTGCACGAGGTGGTGTTCACCTCGTCGCAAGCGGACCCGGCCTGAGGCCGATGCCATGGACGTGCTCTACCTCGGCCCGCGCAGCGGCACCTGCCAGGACCGCGCCAACGCGCTGCGCCGACTGGGCGCGAACGTCGAGCACCTGAGCCTGCGCGAGCTGTTGCCGCCGTCTCGCTGGGTGGACCGCTGGACCTGGCACGTGGGCGGCCACTGGTTCGGCCGCTGGATCGACGCGGCCCTGGCCAAAGCCCTGCACGGCCGCGCCTTCGACCTGTGCCACGTGGACGGGGGCGAATGGGTCACGCCGGCCGTGATCGAGCGGCTGCGCCAGCACGCGCGCCGCGTGGTGAACTACAACATCGACGACCCCACCGGCCCGCGCGACGGCCCGCGCTTCGAGGCCTATCGGCAGGCCGCCCCGCACTACGACCTGTTGGTGGTGGTGCGCGAGGAGAACCTGCCCGAGCTGGAGCGCCTGGGCGCGCAGTGCGTGATGCGCGTGTTCCGCAGCGCGGACGAAGTCAACCACGCACCGCGCCGCATCAGCGCCATCGACGAACTGGCCTGGGCCAGCGAGGTGCTGTTCCTGGGTTCGTGGTTTCCGGAGCGCGGCCCCTTCCTGCTGGACCTGGTGGCGCGCGGCGTGCCGCTCACCATTCGTGGCCCCAACTGGCACAAGGCACCCGAATGGGACCGGCTGCGCGCGCACTGGGCCGGCGGCGCCGTGGGCGGCGACGACTACGCCAAGGCACTGCAATGCGCGCGGCTCAACCTGGGCCTGCTCTCGCGCGACAACCGCGACAGCCACACCACGCGCTCGCTGGAGATCCCCTCGCTGGGCGGCCTGCTGTGCGCCGAGCGCACGGCGGAGCACCAGTCGATGTACCAGGAAGGCGCCGAGGCCCTGTTCTGGGGCGACGCGCGCGAATGCGCCGAGGTGTGCCTGGCCGCGCTGGCCGACGAGGGCCGGCGCGCGCGCATCGCCCGCGCCGGCCACGAGCGCTTCCTGCGCGACGGACACCGCAATGAGCGCGTGATGCAGCGCATCGTGGACGCCGCGCTGGACGCCGAGCCGGTCGGCGCGTCGAACAGGCGAAGCGGGCTGGAGGTGGCGGCGTGAACGGCTTCGTCGACACGGCCACCGCGCCCGGGCTGGCGCTGGACACGCCGCTGCGCGTGGGCATCCTCAACGCCGCCTGGAACGTGCAGCGCCACAACACCGACCACCGCTGCGTGCTCGACATGGCGAGCCTGAGCGCCTTCGACGCCTCGCTGGAGGTGGGCTTCGTGCCCGGCCCCTGGCAGAGCCTGCGCTGCAACGCCAACTTCGTGGCGCGCCGCCTCGGCGCACCGCTGCCGTTTCCGCGCATCCGACTGGCCAATTCGCAGCTCGGCAGCGACGTGCTCTACCAGTACGGCAGTGACCTGCGTGGCATCGTGCTGCCCAGCCGGCGCCGCGCGCCGCCGCTGATGGCCACCACCGGCTTCCCCAGCCTGCGCCGCGTGCTCGCGCGCGGCGCGGACTTTCTCGAGGCGCAGGCGCGCATCGTCGACGCCAGCGCGGGCCGCGCGGCGTTGCTGCACTTTCACACCGACACCATGCGCGAGCTCTACCTGGAGCGGCGCCCACATGACCGCCACCGCGCCCTCACCCTGCCCTTCTTTCTGCCGCACCTGCGCGTGCTGGACGAAGCGGCCGTGCGCGACAAGTTCGCTCGTGAAGAGACCCTGCTGCTCTTCGTCGGCGCCGACGGCAAGCGCAAGGGCATCGAGACCCTGTGCGAGGCGCTGGATGCGCACGCCGACACACTGCACGCGCGGCGCGTGCGCGCCGTGATCGTGAGCCGCGACACACCCGGCTGCCAGCGCTTCAAGGCCTTGCGCCACGAACGCCAGTTGCCGCGCGAACAGGTGCAGGCCCTCATGCGCGAGGCGCACCTCTACTGCATGGTGCCGCACCACGAGTCCTATGGCCTGGTGTTCGTGGAGGCCATGGCCGCGGGCTGCGCGGTGCTGGCCGACGACGACCTGCCGCGCCAGGAGATGCTGGATGGCGGACGCTGCGGCGCCCTGGTGCCCAGCGGCGACGCCGCCGCGCTGGGCGCGGCCCTGATGGGCCTGCTGGACGACCGCGAAGAACTGCTCGCGCTGGCGCTGCGCGCGCGCGAACGCGCGGCCCGGCGCCACCACCCGCTGGGCGTGGCCAGCGCGTACGCCCAGGCCTTGTCT
>QFCS01001245.1_pt1 | contig 16853 bp, 16 predicted proteins | sample 3576561 | NCBI WGS metagenome assembly QFCS01 | reverse complement strand
GCGCGGCACCGAGCCGCTGCTGCTGGTCCGCTCGATCCCCGCCTCCCAGCCCACGCTGTCGGACACGCTGTCACCCGCCGCCCAGGCTCTCGTGGCGGCCTGCCTGGACGCCGACGTCTCAGCACGGCCGCGCACCGCCGCCGAGGTCGCCGAGCGCGCATCGAGCCTGGTGTCCGAGCTCGGATCCGCGGTCTGAGGGCGGGTCGATGGAACTCCACGTCACCCTGCGCGAACTGGTCCTCGCCCACGGAACGGGCATCCTCGCCGACGCCGAGGGCTTCCGTGGCGTCCTCGACGACGTGCTGGAGGAGGACCAGGCCAGCACCGGCGACATCAACCTGCTCGTCGACGCCGTCCGCTTCGACGCGCTCGGCCCGCTCACGGAGATGGTCGAGGGGGGAGCGGACCCGGCCCGTGCCGTCGAGGAGGCCGGGCTCCGTCTGGCCCGCAACCGTGGAGGCGACGACCAGGCTGCCTCCAGCTGGGCCGCCGCGATCCTCGGCTACGCCGTGGGCAAGGTGCCCGAGGCCGTGGTGGCGCGCTACCGCTCGACCCGTCCCGGAAGCACCCACCTGCCGCCGCCCACCGGCACCGCCCCGAGCGGCCCTCCGGTGTCCTCGCCGCCCTACGCGGCGCCCCCGACCGCCTGGCCCGCCGCGCCCGGCCACCCCACGGCTCCTCCACCGGGGAGCCCGACGATCCTGCCCGGGCACGGCTCGGCGCCCCCGGCGGGACGGCCCTCGTCGTACGGCTCACCTGCGTCGTACCCGTCGGCTCCGGGCTCGGCGCAGCCTCCGGGCGGCTATGCACCACCCCCGGGATTCGGGGCGGTGCCGGCGAAGCGGAAGAGCCCGGTGGTGTGGGTCGCCGCGGCCGTCGCGGGCATCGTCGTGGTCGGAGGCGGGGTGACGGCTGTCGTTCTCGCGTCCGGCGGCGACGACGACCCGGGGGCGAAGAAGAGCCCGACCACGTCCGAGACGACGTCGCCGACGCCGACCGTCGACGTCGAGCCAGCGGCCCTCGACAGCCGCTACAACGCGCTCGCCTCGAAGGTCACGGCCGGCGCCTCCGCGTGCGAGGCGGCCAGCCCCGGGACCGGCCAGGCGGAGGTCGTCGACTGCGCCGTCAGCACCGGCGAGCTGCGGCTGGTCACGTACGACGACGAGGCGGCCCTGCTCGCGGCCCGCACCGCGCGCCTGGACTACCGGGCGGGCACGCTGACGGCCGACAACGGCGACACCGCGCTCTACGAGTTCGACCCCGAGCGGGGCGGCACATCCGATCCCGCGATCGTCTACTGGGACAGCAAGAGCGCGCTGCAGTCGGCGACACTGACCGGTGAGGGCAGTGCGAAGGTCGACACCCTCGTCACGGTGTTCACGAACACCTCGCCGCGGGTCAAGGAGCCGGTGGCGCCGGCGCACCCGGTGCTGCGCGAGTTCATCAACATCAACATGAAGGTGGCGACCTGCGCCCGGCAGCGCACGTTCTTCAAGGGCGAGACCGAGGAGAGCAAGTGCGAGGCGAACGTCGACGGCGTCGTCGTGAACGTGGGCCGCTATGCCACCCGCAAGGATCTGCGTGGCGACCGGAAGTACTACCGCGGTCAGTACAACAAGGCTGCGACGCAGGGCAACGGCGGCACCTGGCGCTTCGGTGAGGGCGAGGCCGAGGGCGCCTACTACGCGTACCTGGACAGCACCGGCGAGACCGCCACCCTCTACTGGGACTGGAACAAGTCCGACTGCCACTGCTACGGCGTCGCCTGGAGCTTCGACGGCAACCTCGACAAGCTCGAGATGTGGTGGCCCAGCGACTGACCTCCCCTCCGCCGAGTGGGGGATTCCCGACACCCGAGTGGGGGATTCCCGACGCCCGAGTGGGGGATTCCCGACACCCGAGTGGGGGATTCCCGACTGCCGAGATGACGGCCGCCGCGATCTCGGCGGTCGGGAATCCCCCACTGGACGGTCGGGAATCCCCCACTCGGCGAGGAGAGGTCAGTCGGGGACGGGCACCGTGTCGGCGAGGTCGGGGCGCGGGGCGCCGCTAACGTCGGAGCGCACCAGCAGCGCCATGTTGGTGTCGTCGCCACCGATGAGCGCCGGCTCGGCGAGCCATTCGGGCAGCTGCTCGCGGATCCAGGGCAGGCCCCGGGCCCGGCTGAACTCCAACAGCTGCTCGCCGGTCTGGCGCCACCAGCCGTCGGCGTCCACGCGGGAGCGTCCGAAGCCGTCGGTGCACAAGAAGACGAGCGCCACCTCGTGGGCGTCGACGACGGCGACGCGCAGCGAGTCGAGGGGACGCGGCTGGCACAGCGAGCTGGTGTGGAGGCCGTCGAGGTCGGGATCCTCGGGCAGCGGCCGGGTGGCGACGCCGGACGGTGAGACGAGCACCGAGTCGCCGTCGCCGATCTGCCAGAAGGCCATCGTGTCGCCGACGGCGGCGGCCGCCAGGACCGTCGTACCGTAGGCGCGCAAGGGGTCGGCGCCCGCGCCGAGGTCGTCCTCGACCGGCGAGTACGGGTTCGCGAGGAGATGGTGCTCGACCTTGGCGGTCCACGTGGCGACGAGTGCGGCCCCGGCCTGGCGGAGGATCTCCCGGGCGGCCTCCTCGTCCGGGGCGGCGTCGAGGTCGGGTAGGACCCGGCGCAGCTCCTCGACGGCGCTGACCACGGCGAGCGCGGCCCCGGTGTCGCTGCGGAAGTGCAGCTTGTGTCCGTGGCCGTCGGCGACGGCCACGACCGCCTGGCCGGCGGAATGGTCGCTCCAGGTCAAGACGGCGTCCTGGATCGGCACCTGGTCGCGCACGTGCACCGAGCCGATGGTCGTGGCCGACAGGGGAGTCCAGCCGGTGCTCGCCGCCGCACTGCCCTCCGGCCGGTCGCCGAACGGGCCGTGGGTCATCCGAGCGTGCTCCAGATCGGGTCGCCGATCGGGCTGGGCGGTACGGCGGTCACGCCGGTCCCGGGCCCGACCACCGGCCGGGAGGCGACCTTGCTGGCGGCCTTCGAGGCCCACACGATGTACTCGACGAGCTGCTCGGGGTTGTCGGCGCGCAGCAGCGGGACGTCCTCGTCGCCGATGAAGCGGCGCAGCGAGTGCATGTCGGCGTCGCGGCCGACGCCGAGGGCGAGCCGGACGGCGGTCGCGCCCCAACGGTTGTTCAGCAGCGACTGCAGGCCCTCGGCGAAGGTGACGCCGCTGCTCTGCGTGGGCCGGCCGTCGGAGACCAGGATGATCGCCGGCGGGAACGCGCTCGTCGACTCGTCGAGGTTGTCGAGCGCACCGGCAAGGGTCTGCAGGGCGCTGCCGAGCTCGGTGAACCCGCGCGGGACGGCCTCGAGCCGGCGCCAGTGCACCTGGTCGACGGGCGTGGGCTCCTCGACGATCCACTGGGGCTCGTTGGCGAAGGCGAGGACGCGCACGAGCATCTCGGCGTGCGGGTTGGCCCGCGCCTCGTCCTTCAGGTGCGGGAGGACCTCGGCGATGGCGTTGTTGAGTGCCTGGATCCGTCCGCCGCGCAGCATCGACCCCGATACGTCGAGGACGAAGATGAAGTGCAGCGGCTTGCGCGCCAGGGCGCCGCCGAGCCGATCGCTCATGGCAGCCCTCCTTCCGATGGGGTCGGGTGGTCGAGCATCCCTCGCCCAACGCTACTGCTGTTCGGGTGGGAGGACGGTGTTTCAACTTCCCCTGATCTGTCGAGGCTATACATTGTCACGCAGGTCGAGCAGCGCGAATACGGAGGTCCGGATCACCCATGGTGCTGGCAGAAGGCGTCGAGGTCGACCTCGGCCCGTTGGGCCGCGCCCGTGTGACCTCCCTGCTGGGTCAGGGCGGCCAGGGCTACGTGTTCGAGGTGCGTCGCGACTCGGGTGAGCCGCTGGCGCTGAAGTGGTACAAGCCCGAGAGCGCGACCGCCCAGCAGTACGACGAGATGCAGCAGCTCGTCGAGATCGGCTCGCCGCACCAACGCTTCCTGTGGCCCCTCAGCATGGCGAGGGTCGGCACGGAGCCGAGCTTCGGCTACGTCATGCATCTGCGCCATCCGCGGTTCCTCGAGCTCAGCTACCTGCTCCTGAACGCCGACCGCGACGGCAGGCCGCTCGACGTCTCGTTCTCCTCGATCATCGAGCTGTGCCGGCAGCTGAGCTACAGCTTCCTGCGGTTGCATGCGCGGGGCCTGTGCTACCGCGACATCTCGTTCGGCAACGTCTTCTTCGACCCGGGCAACGGGGACGTGCTGATCTGCGACAACGACAACGTGGGCATCGACAACGGCACCGGCCGGGTGCTCGGGACGCCGTACTTAATGGCGCCCGAGGTGGTCCGCGACACGACCTACCGCACGCTGCCCAACACCGACACCGACCGGCACTCGCTGGCCGTGCTGCTGTTCTACTCCCTCTTCCTCGGCCATCCGCTGGAGGGAGCGCGCACCGATGCGGGGGTCCGTGACGCGCATTGGCTGATGACGCACTTCGGGACCGAGCCGATCTTCTGCATGCACCCGCAGCGGGCGGACAACCGGCCGGCGCAGATCGTGCAGCAGTACTGGGAGATCTATCCGCCGTTCCTGCGCGACCTTTTCGTGCAGGCGTTCGTCGACGGCATGGACAACCCCGGTGCGCGAGTCACCGAGGGACAGTGGATCAAGGCGCTCGACCGGCTGCGCGACGGGATGCTGGCCTGCCCGACCTGCGGTACGACGAACTTCTGGAGCACCGGGCAGGAGAGCGTGACCTGCTGGCAGGACGGTACGGCGGTGCGGCCGCCGTACCTGCTGCAGGTCGGTCGCCGCACGGTGGCGGTCGGACCGCAGACCGCGATCCGGTCCGACCACCTGGCGTCGGGCACCGATCATCCGACGGTGCTGGCGCGGGTGCGCCAGCACCCGGAGGCGCCGGACCGCTGGGGCCTGCACAACGCCTCCGACTTCTCCTGGCCGGTGTCCTACCCGGGCGGTCAGAACTTCCTGCTCGAGCCGGACCGGACCATCGAGCTCGTCAACGGCGCGCAGATCCAGATCCGCACCGCCACCGTCCAGGTCCGTCGTCCGGCTGCGCCGGACGGCGGACGGTGAGGAGCGATCCCATGTCCGCACTCGTGATCGAGGTCGAGGGCCGTGTGCTGCGCCTCGAGGGCAAGCCGGTCTACCGGATCGGGCGGGCGATCGAGGCCGACGTGGTCCTGACCGCCGGGTCGGTGTCGCGCCAGCACGCCGAGCTGCAGTCCTCCGCGTACGGCTGGGTGCTGGTCGACGCGGGCAGCCAGTTCGGCACCTACGTCGAGGACGAGCGGGTCACCGAGTACCCGGTCGAGCGGCGGATCGAGGTGCGCTGCGGTCCGCCGGCCGCGGGGGCGACGCTGCGCATCATCCCCGCCGATCAGTACGACGCGGCGGCGCCGCTCAATGCGCCTGCTGCGGTACCGGCGCCGGTCGGCGGCGTGCCCGGCGCCCTGGTCGACGAGCCCACGCAGCCGCCCTTCCCGGCGACACCGGTGCTGGGTACCCCGGTGCCCCCGGCAGCACCCCCGGCAGCACGCTCGGCGGTGCCGCCCGCCGCTCCTTCCGCCCCGCCCGGAGCGGCGCGGTTCGCTCCGCCGGGCGCGATGCCGCCGGTCATGCCGCCGGTCACGCCGCCGCCGTCCGGTCCTCCTGTCGCAGGCGCGCCGTCGGCCGTCGTACCGGGTGGGCGCCCGGCGGGTGCCCCCGGGCTTCCGCCGGAGCTGTCGGGCAACGACGCGACGCAGATCCTCGCCGCGTCGGGGTTCCCGGCGGGCCCGCCGGGACCGCACGGCTACGCCGGGCCACCGCCGGTGCGCTCGGGGCCGGACCTGCTGCTGGTCGCGGAGGGGCGCGAGCACCGCTTCCGCCACCCGGCGCAGATCACCGTCGGGCGGCGCAGCGACTGCACGGTCGTGATCGGCGACCCCGCGTGCTCGCGGGTGCACGGTCGCGTCGACCCGGTGCCGGGCGGCTGGACGTACACGAACCTCTCGAACGAGGGGACCTTCCTCGACGGCCGTCGGGTCACGACCCGCAAGTTCGACGAGCGGGTGGCGCTGCGTCTGGGGCACCCGGTGGCGGGACCGGAGCTCACACTGGTGCCGATCCTGTCGGCGGCCGAGGAGGAGCGCCGGATCGCCCGCCGGCGCTGGGGGCGCCGCCTGGTGATCCTCGGCGCTGCCGCCGCCTCGCTGGTGCTCATCGCGGGCGTGGTGCTCGCGGCCGTGCTCCTGGGTCGCGACGAGCCGCAGCGCACCGGGGGTGGCGGTGGTTCCGACGGCCTGGACGCGGCGAAGGCGGCGACGGTGAAGATCACCGCGGAGAGCCACCGCATCGACAACCCCTACGACACCGGCACCTACCACGGGTCCGGCTCGATCATCCGCTCCGACGGTCTGATCCTGACCAATGCGCATGTGGCGGCGCCGGAGTCGCAGGGCCTGGCGGAGAAGTACGGATCGGGAGCGGCGATCGCCAACCCCGAGTACCTGATGATCTCCCTGACCGACGGCATGACCGACACGAACGCGCCGGCGGCCTACCGGGCGCGGGTCGTCGAGGCCGACGGCTACCTCGACGTCGCGGTCATCCAGATCTACGCCGACGCGGAGGGCAACGACCTCGACGAGGAGCTGGACCTCCCGACCGTGCCGATCGGGAGCTCCGCCGAGCTGCGGGCCGGCGACAGCGTCACGGTGCTCGGGTTCCCCGCCGTGGCAGGGTCGGGGGAGTCGATCACGGTCACCACGGGTGTGATCTCGACGGTCCTCAACGACCCGGACCTCGGACCCCGTTCGGAGCTCGACACCGACGCGCGCATCGCCCCGGGCAACTCCGGCGGCATGGCCATCGACGACGAGGGCCGGCTCATCGGCATCCCGACGTCGCTGTTCGCCGACCAGGGGAGCACGGTGACGAGCGGCCGGATCCGGTCGATCGACGCGGTCAAGGAGCTCATCGAGCGCGCGGAGGCGGCGACGAGCTGAGCCTCAGCTGGCCTTCTTGGCGGTGGCCTTCTTCGCCGTCTTCTTGGCCGCGGTCTTCTTCGCCGCCGACTTCTTCGCCGCCGACTTCTTGGCGGTCGTCTTCTTGGCTGTCGTCTTCTTCGCAGCCGTCTGCTTCGCGGGTGTCTTCTTGGCGGTGGTCTTCTTCGCCGGACCCGCCGACGCGGAGGGCGCCTCGCCGCGCGACGACTTCGCCGCGTCCACCGAGCGCTGGAGCGCGGCCAGCAGGTCGACCACCTCGCCGCCGGTCTTGGTCGAGGTCTCGGTGCGCTGCACCTCGCCGCCCTCGATCTTGGCCTTCACCACGGCCTGGACGGCGTCGGCGTAGTCGTCCTCGAACTCCGCAGGGTCGAAGTCGCCCGACAGCGTCTCGACCAGCATCTGCGCCATCTTGACCTCGGCGTCCTTGACCTCGCCGGTCTCGACGCTGAAGTCGGGCGTGCGGATCTCGTCGGGCCACATCATCGTCTGCAGCACGATCACGTCGTCGCGGACCCGCAGGACCGCCGTCGAGGTGCGCTGGCGCAGCGCGATCGTGACCACGGCCATCCGGTCGGCCTCGAGGAGCGCCTGGCGCAGCAGGGCGTACGGCTTCGCGCCGGTGCCCTCCGGCTCGAGGTAGTAGGACTTCTCGAACAGCATCGGGTCGATCTGGTCGCTCGGCACGAACTTCTCCACCGCGATCTCCCGCGAGGAGGTCGTCGGCAGGTTCGCCATGTCGTCCTCGGTGAGGACGACCATCTCGCCGTCCTCGGTCTCGTACCCCTTCGCGATGTCGGAGTACGGCACCTCCTCGCCGTCGATGGCGCAGACCCGCTGGTACCTGATCCGGCCGCCGTCCTTGGCGTGGACCTGGCGGAACGACACGTCGTGGCTCTCGGTCGCGCTGTAGAGCTTGACCGGCACGCTGACCAGGCCGAACGAGACGGCACCCTTCCAGATCGCACGCATGCGCTCACCCTACGCGGGCGCGAGGACATCGGGGGAGGGCTCCGGCTGCGACGATGTCCTTCGTGGAGCAGCGCATCGCCGTCGTCGGAGGTGGCATCGTCGGGCTCGCGGTCGCCCGCGAGATCGTCCGGCGGCGCCCGGGCGCCCAGGTCACGGTCCTGGAGAAGGAGGACCGGGTCGGCGCCCACCAGACCGGCCACAACTCGGGGGTGGTGCACGCCGGGATCTACTACCAGCCGGGCAGCCTCAAGGCCGAGCTGTGCACACGCGGGCGGCTGCTGCTGCGCGACTACTGCGCCGAGCACCGTCTTCCCTACGTCGAGTGCGGCAAGGTCGTGGTCGCCGTGGATGCGACGGAGACGGCCCGCTTCGACGCGCTGGAGCGCACCGCGACCGCCAACGGCGTGCCCGGCCTGCGCCGACTCGACCAGGCCGCCCTCCGCGACGTCGAGCCGCACGCGGCGGGCCTCGCGGCCCTGCACTCGCCCCGGACCGCGATCACCGACTACGTCGGGGTCGCCGGGCAGATCGGCCGGGACGTGCGGGCCGCGGGAGGCGCCGTGCGGCTGTCCTCCCCGGTCACGCGGATCACCCGGGTGCCGGGAGGCGTGCGGGTCCTGGCGGGCGCGGCGTCGTACGACGTCGAGAGGGTGGTGCTCTGCGGCGGACTCCAGTCCGACCGCCTCGGCCGGCTCGCCGGTGGGGACGCGGAGCCGCGGATCCTGCCCTTCCGGGGCGAGTACCTCGTCGTGGCTCCGGAGAAGCAGGACCTGGTGCGCGGCATGGTCTACCCGGTGCCCGACCCGCGCTACCCGTTCCTCGGCGTGCACTTCACCCGCCGCGTCGACGGCTCGCTGGAGGTCGGCCCGAACGCGGTGCTGGCGCCCCATCGCGACTCCTACCGGCGCGCCTCGCTCAGCATGCGGGACCTCGCCAGCACCGCCGTCTGGCCGGGCTTCTGGCACATGGCGGGCCGACACTGGCGAACCGGTGCGCGCGAGGTGCGCGGCTCGCTGTCGGTGCGTGCCTACCTGCGCGACGCGCGGCGCTACGTGCCGGCGATCGGCGTCGACGACGTACGGCGTCGCGGGTTCGGCATCCGCGCTCAGGCCGTCGAGCGCGACGGCACGCTGGTCGACGACTTCCGCATCGAGCACGCCGACGGCCTCACCAGCGTCCGCAACGCCCCCTCGCCCGCCGCCACGTCGAGCCTGGCGATCGCCGAGCACGTGGTCGACCGGATCCCGGCATGATGGGAACCGTGCCCGACCTGCTGCCGATGCTCGCGACCCCGAGCAGCCACGTGCCGCCCGGGGAGGAGTGGACCCACGAGGTCAAGTGGGACGGCCTCCGTGCGCTCGGCGCGGTCACCGGCGGCACGGTCGCCCTGACCAGCCGCAACGGCAACCGGATCACCGCCGCCTGGCCCGAGCTCCACACGCCGCCGCCCGGCGTCCACGACCTCGTCGTCGACGGCGAGATCATCGCCCTCAACGAGCGCGGCCTCCCCGACTTCCGGGTCCTCGCTGAGCGGATGCACGTGCGCAACGTCACCTCCGTCGCCCGGCTCGCGGCCCGGATCCCGGCCACCTACATGGTCTTCGACGTGCTGCGCCTCGACGGTGAGGACCTCTGCCGCCTGCCGCTCGACGAGCGCCGCCGGCGCCTGGCCGAGGTCGACCTCGCGGCCGTCGGCTGGCAGGTCCCGGCCCAGTACGACGACGGCGCGATGCTGCACGAGGCCACCCGCGCGCAGGGCCTCGAGGGGATCGTCAGCAAGCGCCGCGACTCGATCTACCGCCCCGGCGAGCGGACCCACCACTGGCTCAAGATGCCCCACCGGCACCGCGGCTCCTACGTCATCGGTGGCTGGCGCCCCCAGGTCGGCACCAGCGACCGGCTCGCCGCCGTCCTGGTGGGGGAGCCGACTGCCGACGGCCTGCGCTACCGCGGTCGGGTCGGGAGCGGCATCGGCCCCCAGCAGTCCCGCACGCTGGCCGAGCTCCTCGCCCCGCTCGCCCGCACCACCAGCCCGTTCGCGGACGACGTGCCTCGCGCCGACGCCGACGGCACTCGGTGGATCGAGCCGGTCGTGGTGGTCGACGTCGAGACCCACGGGGTGGGCTACGAGCGGCTGCGTCAGCCGGCCTTCCAGGGCGTCCGGACCGACCTCACCCCCGAGGACCTCTGATGCCCAAGAAGCCCGAGCACCCCCAGTCCGAGGTCCACGTCGACGTCGAGGGCCGCACGATGCGGCTGACCAACCTGGAGAAGGTGCTCTACCCGAGCACCGGCACGACCAAAGGGGAGGTGCTCGACTACTACGTCCGGGTCGCGCCGTACCTGGTCCCGCACCTGGTCGCCCGCCCGGTGACCCGGATCCGCTGGCCGCACGGCGTCGGCGACCTCAGCTTCTTCGAGAAGAACGCACCCCGCGGCACCCCGAGCTGGGTTCGTACCGCCGAGGTCCCGACCACCGGCAGCCGCGGCCCGAGCCGGCACGGCGACACCCTCGTCTTCCCGATCATCGACCAGCTGCCGACCCTGGTCTGGGCGGTCAACCTGGCCGCGCTGGAGCTGCACGTGCACCAGTGGACCGTCGACGACGACGGCGACCCGGTCGGTGCCGACCGGATCGTGATCGACCTCGACCCGGGCGAGCCCGCCGGCCTGCACGAGTGCTGCCAGGTCGCGCTGCTCGTGCGCGATGCCCTCGCCGAGCGCGGGTACGACGCCCTGCCGGTCACCAGCGGCAGCAAGGGCCTGCACCGGTACGCACCGCTGGCCGAGCCGGCTGATCCGGCGGAGACGAGCGAGATCGCCAAGGAGATCGCCGAGGAGCTCGCCGCCGCGCACCCCCAGGAGGTCACCGCCACCATGACCAAGGAGCGACGCCGGGGCAAGGTCTTCCGCGACTGGTCGCAGAACGCCGGCTCCAAGACCACCGTGGCGCCGTACTCGCTGCGGGGGACGGCGCGCCCCCAGGTCGCCACCCCGATCGACTGGGACGAGGTGGCCGCGGGCGCCGACGATCCGCTCGGGCTCGACCAGTTCACGCCGGCCCAGGTGCTCGAGCGGGTCGACGCGTACGGCGACCTGTTCGCCTCCTGAGGCGTCCTCAGGAGATGCGGCGCCGCAGGGCGTAGACGTCGAACTCGGTGACGGCGCCGGCGGGGTCGCCGCCGGACCCGACGGCGTGCGCGACCTCGTCGGGCGTCACCGCGTGGTCCGCCTCGTCGAGGGTGGCGTCGATGAGGAGCTGGAACTCGGGCGAGGGGTGGTCGACCCGCACGGGTGTGGTCTCGATCCGCCATCCTTGGCGTCCGAGCTCGTTGAACAGCGCCATCAGGGTGGTGTTCTTCTCGGCCGCGACGCCCTCGAACCCGTCGGCGGCCTCGATCAGGTACACCGGCCGCGTCACGGCGAGCGTGGCAGCGTCGTACAACGGCACCCACAGGCGCGCGTACTCGTAGGACCGCGTTGCGCTCACGACGCCAGTGTAGGACTCCGCACCCCCGGCGGTGGCGGACGACGCCGTCAGGCCGAGCGCAGGGGCCGGACCGCGACGGGGTCCACGACGTTGCCCAGGTCGAGGGCGGCGCCGACGACGAGCCCGTTGCCGGCCACGCCGGGTCCGTCGACGACGTCGGCCACGACGACGGTCACGTTGTCGCGGCTGCCGCCGTCGAGCGCGGCACGGACGATGCGCTCGCTCGCCGTGCTGCGCGACTCCAGACCCAGCAGCATGGCGAGCGCGGCGGAGGAGAGCACGTCGCTGACGCCGTCGCTGCACAGCAGGAGGCGGTCGCCGGGCCGCAGGTCGAGCACGACCAGGTCCGGCTCGACCCGGTGCTCGGCGTCGACGGCGCGCAGCACCACGTTGCGGTACGGCGAGGCGGCGGCCTCGGCGGGAGTGATCCGGCCCTCGTCGACCATGGACTGGACGAGGGTGTGGTCGTGGGACAGTTGGGTGATCTCGCCGTCGCGCCACCGGTAGGCGCGGGAGTCACCGACGTGTGCGAGCACGGTGCGGGCGCCGTCGGTGAGGACGGCGGTCAGGGTCGTGGCCATGCCCGTACGACGGGGATCCGCGGCCACGCCGGCAGTCAGCTGCTCGTGGGCCTCGCGGGCGGCGGCGCGCAGGAGTCGTGCAGGCTCATGGCCCGGGTGGGCGAGGGACCGGGCGCTGACGACATAGGTGGCGGTCGCGGCGGCGATCTCACCGGCGGCCTGGCCGCCGACACCGTCGGCGACGCAGAGCAGGTAGGGGCCGGCGAAGCCGGCATCCTCGTTGTGCTCGCGCACCCGGCCGGTCTCGCTGCGCGCGTCGAAGCGGAACTGCAGCACCGCACTCACCTCCCGGGGTCGTACCTGTCCAACGCGCGGGAGGGCGTCCCCGTTCCCGGCGCAGGCGACGCCAGGGGTCGCGTACGCCGGGACGGGACGAGAGTCAGGAGCGGAAGCCGACCTGACCGGTGGTGCTGCGGCCGATCTCGACGTAGGCGAGCTTGGCGACGGGGACGACGGTCACCTTCCCCTTGGTGTCGGTGAGGCTCAGCACGCCGTCGGACGCCAGCGCGTCCTTGACCAGCGCGGCGACGCCGTCGTTGGTCTCGTCGGTCTCGATGACGAGCTCTCGGGCGGTGTTCTGCACACCGATCTTGACCTCGACGGTCATGGTCACTCTCCTCGTTCGTGGGGACGGCGCCGGCCACCGGGCGCCTCCTGCGACCAGCCTAGTCAGGCGTCCGCGGAGGTTCCCTCGTCGGTCAGGGGGTAGCCGCGGATCCCGCGCCAGGCGAGTCCGGAGACGAGGGCGGTGGCCTGGTCGCGGGTCAGTCCCGCGAGGCCGCCGTCAGTGTCGCCCAGCCAGAACCGCGCGCTCACCTGGGCCATTCCCACCAGTGACACGGCGAGCAGCTGCGAGGCGGCGTGGGGGAGCCCGGTGTCGTCCTCGATGACCGCGGCGATCATGTCGGCGCACTCGGTCGTGACCCGGTCGACGTGACCGCGCACGGCGGGCTCGTTGGTGAGGTCGGACTCGAAGACGAGACGGAAGGCGCCGGTGTCGTGCCCGACGTAGCCGTAGAACGCGTCGATGGCCGCCGCGACGCGCTGCTTGTTGTCCTGGGTGGACTCCAGCGCCTTGCGGCAGTTCACGATGATCGCGTCGCAGGCGGCGTCGAGGATCGCCAGGTAGAGCTCGAGCTTGCCGGGGAAGTGCTGGTAGAGCACCGGCTTGGAGACGCCGGCGCGCTCGGCGATGTCGTCCATCGCGGCGGCGTGGTAGCCCTGCGCGACGAAGACCTCCAGCGCCGCGGACAGCAGCTGGGCGCGCCTCTCGCGGCGCGGAAGTCGTACGCCGCGGGGTCGCGCGTCGTCCAGGTCGAACTGCTCGGTCACCACACGGTGAGCCTACTCGCTGGTAGGTGGCGTTCCGAGCGGGACCCGGCGCGCGGCGCCGTACCGGGTCGGTCCGGATGACGGGACGTGGTGTCCGGTCCGTGGGCGAGCCGGGGACGATGGAGGGGTCGAGGGAACAGCCGGACCGGCCACCGCGTTGCACCTTGACTGCCCCGCACGGGGTCCGACGCCCGGACCCACCCGACAGAGGAGTACCCGTGAGCTTTCCCGCGCTGGTCGAGCCGGCCGCCGAGCTGACCATCGACGAGGTCCGCCGCTACAGCCGGCACCTGATCATCCCCGACGTCGCGATGGACGGTCAGAAGCGGCTCAAGAACGCCAAGGTGCTCGTGATCGGCGCCGGAGGCCTGGGCAGCCCGGCGCTGCTCTACCTGGCCGCCGCGGGCGTCGGCACCCTCGGCATCGCCGAGTTCGACGAGGTCGACGAGTCGAACCTGCAGCGCCAGGTCATCCACGGCATGTCCGACCTCGGGAAGCCCAAGGGCCTCTCGGCCAAGGAGTCGATCCTCGAGATCAACCCGCTGGTCGACGTGGTCCTCCACGAGGAGCGCCTCGACAACGACAACGTCATGGACGTCTTCCGGGGCTACGACCTGATCGTCGACGGCACCGACAACTTCGCGACGCGCTACATGGTCAACGACGCGGCGTACTTCCTGGGCATTCCCTACGTGTGGGGCTCGATCTACCGCTTCGACGGCCAGGCGTCGGTCTTCGCGCCCACCATGGCCGACGACGCGCCCTGCTACCGCTGCCTCTACCCGGAGCCCCCGCCGCCGGGCATGGTTCCCTCGTGCGCTGAGGGTGGCGTCCTGGGAGTGCTGTGCGCCTCCATCGGCTCGATCCAGGTCAACGAGGCCATCAAGCTCCTCATCGGCGCCGGCGACCCCGCCATCGGCAAGCTCGTCATCTACGACGCCCTGGAGCTGGAGTGGCGCAAGCTGAAGGTCCGCAAGGACCCCAACTGCGCGCTGTGCGGTGAGAACCCCACCGTCACCGGCCTCATCGACTACGACGCCTTCTGCGGCGCGATCTCCGAGGAGGCCGCCGACGCGGCCGTCGACGCGACCATCTCGGTCACGCAGCTGTCCGCGATGATCAAGGAGAAGGAGGAGGGCAGCCGCGACTTCGTCCTCATCGACGTGCGCGAGCCCGCCGAGGCCGAGATCAACCACATCCCCGGTGCGGTGCTCATCCCCAAGGGCGACTTCCTCAACGGCACCGCCCTGGGCCAGCTGCCGCCGGTCGACTCCGGCAAGCAGGTCGTGCTGCACTGCAAGAGCGGCGTGCGGTCGGCCGAGTGCCTCGCGATCGTCAAGGGCGCCGGGTACGACGACGCCGTCCACGTGGGTGGCGGCGTCGTGGCGTGGGTCAACCAGATCGACCCGTCGCAGCCCAGCTACTGAGCCGCGTGCAGCCTGCGCCGTACGTAACCGCGACCGGGCCGGTTCGTTGATCTGACGACGCCGCGACGGGGCCTGGCCCCGGGCGTGGCCGTCCCTCAGGCAGGAGGACCGCACCACCCGAGGGAGCGTCCGAGAGCCCCGTCCTGCAGGACGGGGCTCTCGGTCATTTCGGCTCCCGCCCCGGCCCCGGCACAATCGCCGTCGTGGCCGAGGGATACGTCGAGCGGGTGCTGGAGCTGGTCGAGCAGGTCCCGCCGGGCCGCGTCACGACGTACGGGACCCTCGCCGCCGTCGTCGGTGGCGGACCACGGCAGGTGGGGTCGGTGATGGCGCGCTACGGCGCACCGGTGCCGTGGTGGCGGGTGGTGCGTGCCGACGGGACGCTCCCGCGCAGCCACGACGACCGGGCGCACGCCGCCTATCGGGCCGAGAGGACGCCGCTGCGCAGCAGCGGCGCCCTCGACATGCCGCGGGCCTTCTGGGATCCCGCGACGGGCGACTGATCGGGCCCGGGCGGGTCAGCCGAGGGCCGCGACGGCCGCGTCGTAGTCCGGCTCGGTGGCGATCTCGGGGACGAGCTGGGAGTGCAGCACCGTGCCGTCGCTGTCGACCACGACGACGGAGCGCGCGAGCAGGCCCTCGAGCTTGCCGTCGGTCATCGTGACGCCGTAGTCGGCGCCGAAGGTGGAGCGGAAGCCCGAGCCGACCTGGACGTTGTCGATGCCCTCGGCGCCGCAGAAGCGGGCCTGCGCCATCGGAAGGTCCTGGGAGACGTTGATGACGGTGGTGTTCTCCAGGCCCGCGGCGAGCTCGTTGAACTTGCGCACGCTCGCCGCGCACACGCCGGTGTCGATGCTGGGGAAGATGTTCAGGACGGCCCGCGAGCCCTCTGGCAGCGACACCGTGCTGAAGTCGGAGCCGACGAGCTGGAACGCGGGGGCGGGGGCGCCGACGGCCGGAAGGTCGCCGACGGTGGTGACGGGGTTGCCGCCGAGTGCAGTGGTAGCCATGGTCCGATGTCTAGCAGGTCGCTGTGCGCCCCACGTCACCGGAGGCGTCCCAACAGGCCCACGGCGTCCCGGACCTCCAGCAGCCGTCGCTCCCAGGTGATGCCGACGACGGTGAGGAGGGCGCCGGCCAGGCCGATCCACACCCACTTCGGGAACTCGCCCGCGTAGGGCCCGAGCTCACGCAGCACGATGGCGGCTCCCACGCTCGCGCCCACCAGCAGCGGGGCGCTCCATCGCAGGGCAGCGCCGGCGACGGCTAGGGCGAGGCAGGCCGCCCCCAGCAGCAGGGCCCGCAGCGACAGCGGGTCGCCGAGGACCCAGATCAGCGACGGCGCCGTGGCGACCGCGAGGCCCGGGAGCAGCGCCTCCGCGGTACCGATCTCGCGGGAGCCCTGCATCCGCCACAGGCCCACGGCCAGGAGCGCGGCCGCAAGCGGCAGCGTGTAGGGCTCCGGCTGCTGTACGTGCAGGTCGGCCAGGCGCACCCACGACGCGACGACCAGGAGCCCGGCGCCGACCGGGGCGGCCCAGCGGCGGTGGCGATGCAGGAGGGCGGTGGCACACGCCAGGCAGCCGGCGACGGTCAGCCACAGGGCGCCGACACCGCCGGTGTCCTGCGCGGCCTCGAGCGAGAGCGGGAGGGCGAGCAGCGCCGCGAGCGCGGCGACGACCTCGAGCTCGACGCGCGGCAGAGCGAGCGCCAGGACGCCGGTGGCGATCAGCACGGGTACGGCCGTCCAGGCCGCGTCGCCCCCCGCGAGGTGGACCGCCGCGGTCGTCGCGATCGCGAGGAAGGCGGCCGACGGGGCGCCGGCCACCTGGCGGGTGCGTGAGCCCGGAACGGCGGCCAGCGCGACGGTGAGGACCGTGGCGACGCCGGCGGCGGCGAGAGTGAGGATGTCGCTCGGGAGCGCCGCCAGGACCGCGACTCCGGCAACGCCGGCGCACGTCCAGGCGAACGCGACGGACTCGGCGCCCGCGGTCGTGAAGGCCCACGCCGCCGCCGCGATGGCGGTCGCTGCGACCACGGCGAGGGGAAGGGCCAG
>QFCS01004985.1_pt1 | contig 16883 bp, 16 predicted proteins | sample 3576561 | NCBI WGS metagenome assembly QFCS01 | reverse complement strand
TTGTCTAATTAAATCGCTCGTTTTTATATAGCATATATGGGTATTTTAAACCCCTGTTTTATAATAAAATATCTTACTATTATTAAAATAAACTATACATTAAAATCAACCAATTATGAATTACGGGTATATTCGAATTAGTACGGACAAGCAAACCACCGAGAATCAACGATTCGAGATTGAAAAGTTTGCTAGGGTTAAGCAATTAAAAATAGATGAATGGATAGAAGAAACCATAAGTTCTATGAAACGTCTAGAAAGTAGGAAATTTGGCAACTTGCTTGAGAGGATGGAAAAGGGAGATGTAATAATAGTTTCAGAATTGTCAAGAATGGGTAGAAATCTCATGCAAATAATGAAAATACTGCACGACTGTATGGAAAAGCATGTAATGGTGTATACTGTTAAGGAAGGATATGAGTTAGGTAATAATATCAATTCCAAAGTTTTGGCATTTGCGTTTGGTTTGTCTGCAGAAATTGAACGAAATCTAATTTCACAACGAACAAAGGAAGCCCTTGCTAGAAAAAAAGCTGAGGGGCAAATATTGGGCAGACCAAAAGGAAGCAAGTCGCAAATTCGAAAACTAACAGGTAAAGAAATTGAAATTGACGATTTATTGAAAAAGCGAGTTTCTTATAGTGCGATCGGTCGGATATTAGGAGTCCATAGATTAACAGTTTCCTCGTTTGTCAAACAATTAAAAGATACATCTATCCTAAAATAATAAAATTTTAATTGGCGTGAAAAAAAAGGAAGCTTAAATAAGATATTAAAAATCAAAATCCAAAAGCTTCTTTGGATGAACTTCTAAGCCTTTGGCAATCGCGTGCAGTGTAGATATAGTTATGCTTCGCTCAGCATTTATAGCTCTATAGACTTGTTTAGTTTCAATATTTGCAAAGGATGCTACATCATCTGGTGATAACCCCTTCTCATGAAGAATTTTTTTTAGGTGGTTGCCGAATGCGATTAAATATGCTTGGTCTTTCACTTTCACAAAATGAAAGTGAAGAATCATTACAAAATATAATTGTCCAATTGGACAATTATTGAAATTTATTAGTATATTAGCGTAGAAAATTTAAATTGCGAACCTTCATATAAAATCTTTTGAAGCATTCGCTTTGAGTCTCGCTATAGAAACCTAGGAAATTTCCCATTGCACGAGACGATAAGTAGAATGCCCACGTTACGGCGTGGGCTCTCTTATTCGTGCAAGGGCCTCCTAGGGCCTCTATAGCGGTAAGTTGAGTTCCACGCTATTTTTTTGGAACCTTCTTATTCAGACTCCGATTCACCTTAAATCAGGAGTATGAAAAACCGACATAACCCGATTTTTTACAGTCCCTCTCCCAGGTGGGCCCTGCATCTGCTCTTAACGCAGTTTGCTAAAAAACCAAAGAATCCCATATAGGCCCGGGGGGTTCAGGGCGGCATCCGTGCTGCCCTTTATTGCTTACACATTCTTTCACCAAAACATCTACTATGCGTTGTTTTATACGTGTACAGGCCTTGTTTTGTCTGTGCTTAACCAGTTTTCTTACCCCCATTTTTTCTCAAACAACTTATCAAGGGAAGGTGCTTGATGGCAGTACCTTACAGCCTATTTCCAGTGCCAGCATTCAGCTTACAAAGACCGGTAAGATCACTCTCTCCCGACCTGACGGTTCTTTTCAGTTATCAGCCAAACCCGCTGACAGTATTCAAATCAGTATGGTCGGCTATACTTCTCTTGTACAATTATTTAATCCGCTTATCACCCAATACCTCTTACAACCTGCATCGGGTTATTCAGCAGTAACGGTGCAAACCGGTTACCAGTCTCTACCCAGAGAAAGGGCCACCGGTTCATTTGCGGTTCTGGATCAAAAACTGGTAGAAAGGAGGGTGTCTACTTCAATTCTAGACCGAATTGACGGGATCACGCCCGGCATTTTGTTTAATAACAATATAGGGGAGGAGCGTCTCAATATCCGGGGAAGAACCACACTTGCTCAAACAGGCGGACAGGCTGATCCGCTTATTATCCTTGACAATTTCCCATTTGAGGGAAATCTGAATAATATCAATCCAAATGATGTGGAGTCAATAACCGTATTGAAAGATGCTTCGGCAGCATCTATCTGGGGCGCCCGCTCTGCCAATGGGGTGATTGTCATTACGACCAAGAAGGGAAGATTTAATCAACCCTTACAAATCAGCGTTAACCAGAATCTGACGTTTAGTTCAGTGCCTGATCTGTATTATACGCAGAACTATCTTCCCTCCAAAGATTATATCGATGTTGAACGTTTTCTTTTTGACCGTGGATTTTATAATTCCAGCCTCAATAATACCACTACCAGGACAGCGGTTTCACCTGTGGTGGAACTATTACAACAGCATCGGTCAGGGCTCATCAGTACTCAGCAACTGGAAGCCGAAATTGGGCTACTTGAACAGACTGACCTCAGAAATGAGTTCAGCCGTCATATCTATCGAAAGGAAGCCCGTCAGCAGTATTCTTTACAATTGCAAGGAGGTTCTGACAAACATTCTTTTAGTTTTTCGATGGGTTATGACCATAACCGGGAGATGATGATTAAAAATGATTACCAGCGTTATACCCTTCAATCGCAACAGGTATTCAGACCCATCAAGAACCTTGAACTGACTGCGGGAGTTTATTATACCAGTTCCTTACAGAACCGTACCAATAGTTTATCCTTCAGGAGCTCACTGACCAATTTTAATACCAGCAGCCAGCTTTATCCCTATGCCCGCTTTGCAGATACAAACGGGAATCCACTGAGTACGATCAAGGATTACCGGACGGGCTATATTGATAGTGTGGAAGCACTTGGTTTTCTTCCATGGCGCTATCGTTTGCTGGAAGAAATTGATCAGACCACCAATACAGCCAATATTAAAAGCCTGATCGCCAAAGTTGGTATCCGTTATCGTTTTTCTTCCAAAGTGAGTCTTGATCTTCAGTACCAGCAGGAGTATCAAACCAACAGTGGTTACTGGTTGCGCAATGAACAAACTTATGCTGCAAGAAATCTGGTAAATCGTTTTTCTCAAAGAAATACCAGCACAGGTGCATTTACTTACCAGGTTCCGTTGGGTGGTATTCTTGAACTTTCTGAAAATGTATTGAACAGTCAGAACCTCAGAGGCCAGGTGAATGTGCAGCAGTATTGGGGTAGTGATCATCAACTTACCGGAATTGGTGGTTTTGAAATCCGTCAGCGAAAAACTACGGGTTATAGCCGCACCAGTTATGGCTATGATGAGACTTATGGATTATCGCAAGGCAACCTGAATTTTCAATCCAGTCTGCCGGTGCATCCTTTTGGAAATGCTGTGATTCCAGCTCCATCTGGTGGTGTTACAGAAATATTGAACCGATATGTATCTTTTTTTGCCAATGCGGGTTACCAGTACAAAAAGAAATATTTACTGAATCTTAGTGCACGGTCTGATGGGGCAAATCTTTTTGGTGTTAAAACGAATGAACGGATCACACCGCTCTGGTCGGCTGGTATCGGATGGGAGATCGGGAAAGAATCGTTTTTTCCAGCCCAACTTTTTTCACTTATGCGTCTTCGTGCCACCTATGGATTTAACGGGAATGCTGTTAATGCGAATTCACTCCTTACTGCCCGTTTTGCTACCAGTCCGAATACGGGTCTTCCAAATGGAACACTGGTTTCTGCTCCCAATCCTGAACTGCGATGGGAGCGAGTGAAGACGATTAATATTGGTCTTGACTTTCAAAGCAGCAACCAACGAATTTCCGGTAGTATTGAATGGTATAATAAAAGAGGACTTGACCTGATACAGGATATGCAGTTACCTCCATCCACCGGATTTTTAACTTTTAAAGGTAATGGCGCTTCTACCAGCACCAGCGGTTTTGAGTTAAATCTGAATATTAAGGTGCATCGTAAAAAGTGGTTATGGGATATGGTGGTGATCGCCAATACTTTATCCGATAAGGTGGTGAGTTTTGAAAGGGCTTATCAGGCCAGCGATCTGGTCATGACCTTTGGTGATATCGTGGCTAAACCCGGTAAACCACTATTTAGTATCTGGAGTTATCCATGGGCTGGTCTTGATCCTGTCAATGGTGATCCGCAGGGACTCTTGAATGGAAAACCTTCTACTAATTATTCGGCTCTGATTGCGAATGCTAAACCTGACAGCCTTGTTTTTCATGGTTCGGCTCGTCCGACATTCTGGGGGGCGCTACGTAACCAGTTTTCCTATAAAGGTTTCGGGATTTCTTTTAACCTATTGTTTAAAGGTGGGTATTATCTCCGGAGTCGTTCCATTCCTCTGAATTATTCTGAACTGGTTGGATCGAGGCAACATCTTGATTATTATCAAAGATGGCAGCAGCCGGGTGATGAAAACAAGACGAATGTCCCTTCCCTGGTGTATCCTTCCAATAATCTTCGTTCCAGTTTTTATGGCGCTTCCTCAGTGCTGGTTGAAAAGGGAGATCACCTGCGTTTCCAGGATATCCGTTTGTCTTACCGTATTGATCAGCTAAAAATCAAAGGACTTGGCAAAACAGGGATAGAGTTTTATGGCTATCTCAATAATGTGGGTATTCTCTGGCGCGCCAATCAAAAAGGCATTGACCCTGATACCAATGATTTTGCAAATACATCCGACAATGTACCGAGCATGCGCACCGTGAGTGTCGGTTTTTTATTACTCTTTAAATGAATTTTTATGAAAACGCAATATATCGTTTTGTTAATTCTTTTACTGACAGGGATTGTTTCCTGTCAAAAACAGGAGGAATGGTTGGATGTTAAAGTGGAGAGAAGCAGTGTGGTACCCTCGAGGTTATCAGATTATCAATCCTTACTGGATGGCGATAATCTTTATCAGCAACATAGTTTGCTAGGATTGATCAGTACGGATCAGTTTTATGTAACAGATGGTGTATATGCTTCTATATCTTTTCCAACGGAACGGAATGGCTATATCTGGGCTAAAGAAATTTATGAGAACAGGATGCCAGTTGAATGGAGTCGTATGTACCAGTATATAGCTGTTGCTAATATATGTCTGGAGGGATTGGAGAAAATCCCGGTAAATGATCAAAATATCCAACAATGGAAAACGGTGCAAGGCATGTCATTATTTATTCGTGGACATGCTCTTTATAATCTGCTTCAATATTTCGCGAAGCCTTATGACGTCACAAATGCAGCCACTGAATTGGGTGTCCCTATCAGATTGCGTTCTGATGTAAATGAGCGTCCCGGCAGATCCAGTATAGAAGTTTGTTACCAACAGGTGTTAAAAGACCTGAAAGATGCGGAAGCGGTACTTCCGCTTAGGCCGGCCATTAAAACCAGGCCGGGACAGGCTGCTGTCAAAGGTTTGTTGGCGAGAGTATTCCTGACAATGGAAAACTGGCAGGAATCGCAAAAGCACGCGGAGGCAGCACTTGGAATAGTATCTGATTTAATGGATTTTAATACTTTGAGTACCACTGCTACACTTCCTTTTCCTCCACTGCAAAACAACCCTCCTGAAATCATTTTTTATGCCGAAGGGATGTCTTCTTCTTTTTATAATGGGAATAATGCCATAATTGATTCACTACTCTACCGCTCTTATGCCAATAATGATTTAAGGAAAAGTATTTTTTATCGTTTAGTGGGTGGTCTGCCGTTTTTTAAAGGATTTTATACCGGGCAAACAGGAAGGCCTTTTGCTGGCATTGCCACCAATGAATTGTATCTCATTGTTGCGGAAACAAAGACCCGAAATGGTGATTATGCCAGTGGTCTACAGGTACTGAATACCCTGTTATTAAAAAGATGGCGTAGCGGCAGTTTTACTCCCTTAACGGCTTCGAATGAGGATGCTGCGTTAAGACTGATCATCAGTGAAAGAAGAAAGGAACTGCCTTTTTCGGCTAATCTGATCTGGGAAGATTTAAGAAGGCTAAATAAGGATCCCCGTTTTGCAAGAACAATGAAAAGAATCATCCATGGTATTGTGTATGAGATTTCACCCAATGATGCCCGTTACACTTTTGCTATTCCAGAAATTGAAATTCAATTAACAGGCATTCAACAAAACAAAAGATGAAAAAAACTATTTTATTCTCAGGGTTAGCTCTGTTTGTTTTATCGAGCTCTTTTGCGCAAAGTTCAGATGGATTTCAACTGGATGGGGTTATTCATCCCAATGGATATCCTGTTGTCAAAGTGATCCTTTCTTACCATGATACGCTAGGAAGAAAGGTCAGTGATACAGCATCCGTTGTTAAAGGAACTTTTGTTTTTAAGGGAAAACTGGATGAGTCAAAGCGTGTAGTTTTTTCAATGGTTCCGGATACCAGCAGGGTTCCACCGAAAAAAAGATTCCCGGTAATAATCGGTTTTGCTTTGGAAAATAAGTTTATGAAAATGGCCCTGATTGATCCTGCTAATTTTATCATTTCCGGCTCTTCGCTTCACATGGAAGACAGGGCATTTCAGCAGAATATTCAACTACAAACCAAGGGCTTGTCTCCGGCTGCAACAGCCAGTGTAATCAGGCAAATCAAGACAAGTTTTATTCGTGATCATCCCCGTTCTAAACTCACTCTAATTTTGATGGATGAGCTGGTAAGCCAGGCTTTTGTCAGTGGAGAACTGGGAGAATTGTGGAACAATGTAGATCATTCGTTGCAAATGGGCCTAACAGGCAGGAGAATCTCTGAAAGACTGGAGCAGATGGTGTCGGTTACAATCGGGAGTTGCGCACCCAGCTTTTTACTTCCTGATCAGGCTGGTGTGGAATATCCGGTAGGAGCTATTCATGGAAAATATGTATTGCTTCATTTCTGGGCGAGTTGGTGTATCCCATGCAGAGAGGAGAATGAATATCTTGTAAGAGCCAGACAACAGTTTGATTCTGCTAAAATTGCCTTTGTGGGTGTGTCCATTGATAAGTCCGAATATCGGGAAAACTGGATTGCTGCCAAGCAGAAGGATCGTCTTGAGTGGCTTCAATTGGTGGACTTGAGGGGGATAGAAGGTGAATCTGCCAAAGCATTTAGTGTCAGAGGTGTTCCCAGAAATTACCTGATAGATCCCAATGGGATCATCGTTGCGATGGACTTGCGGGGTGATCAATTAAAAGCAACTCTATTGAAGTTTATTAAATGACAAATGCCGGAGCAATCCGGCATTTGTTTTTTTTAAGGGGTTTGTACAAAAATTTTTTCAGGATCACCTTGCGGACTGTAATCGGCCGGATTTTGTGAGCTTCCTGGTTCTCCTTCACCTACCCATTCATAGGAGCAGTAGTAATCACCCGGATCGCAGTTACCCGGACCAGTGATTTCTCTGAAATCATTTTCACCAACCCTGTAAAATAGAGTAGTTGATTGTTTTGTTGTAAACGCACTCATGATGGCAACAAGCATCACAGAGGCAATTAATAAAGGCATCTTTTTCATAGTGATCAATTTTGATTTTGCCTACTTGGTTTGGGGGAGGCGTCGGCATTCCTCCATTTTCCGTGGCCAGGAAATGATTTTAGGTATAGGATGGTTGTCGTTATTGAAAGGATGGTCAGGGCGCTGTTTACCCAGGTGTGCTGGACCCAGTTTAGCTGGGAGAACAATCCACCACAGGGGCAGGTGGTGAGCTCCCAGGCCGTGAACCTTATAAAAAGTACATAACCTGTAAACAATAGCATTAATGAACTGGTAAGGATCAATCCTATTAAACGCAGGGTCGAAAGTATCAGCAGTGTAGCGGCTAATAATTCAGTAAAAGGAATGAGGTAAACAAGCCAGTCAACCAACCATTCCGGCAGGGGTTGGGAATACATGGATCGTTTATAGTGGTTTAAGTTTAGCAATTTGGCAAATGCTGTATAGACAAGCACAAAGAGTAATAAAAGCCAGGATGTGGTAATAAATATTCGACGAAACATAGGATCGGATGTTGGTATCCCAAAATCGATGATTGTGATTTATTAGACAAGGGGGAGCATGTTCAAAAAGGCAGAACGTATAACAAAAAAGAATAGAACCACCTTTTTTCGTTATTGAAATTGCTGAAAACGTTATTGATTGCGACCATTAAATTTTTCAATCTGCTTTTTTTGGCTTTTAAATCCAAGCGCATGAAAAAATTGATGGTTGTTTTATTTTTTGGTTTGTTGTTTTCAAACTGTCAAAAAGAAAACCTTGATCCTGGTAATCTGTATCTGAAGATTCTTAAGACTAAAATGGCTCCTTCAAATTTTCAGCGAATAGACCAAACAAGTCTTCAATCTTATTTTATCAATGAAGGAAAGAAGGTACTGGTCAGGGCGCGAATAGGGGAAGGGGAACTGGTAGTTTTGTTTGACAGACAAAACAGGATTGAATCCGGGAAAATACTCGAGGTTGGTTTGGATTCCATTTCACGCCCTGCAACTGCTCAGGTATATTCATTGGATGGAGGGATGACTGAAACTTATGTTATTGAAAACGGAATCGCACGAACGGATCAGGTTGTTCGCTCCAGTTCAATGCCGGATGATCAGTGCGATGATTGTACGATACCTGAATTTATTACCGTTACCAGTTATGCATCCGGAACCAGTGAGCAGTTTTCCTATTACTCACTTTACTGGATTTTGGGTGGAAGTTCTCCGCAGGATGCTTATTTGCCGATGTACAATGATTCAGGGGCAGGAGGTGATGCTATCACGGTGGACATGATCGAATCGATGGATAAAGAGAAGATCGATGTTCAAAAGTTTATTGATTGTTTTGGGCAGGTATCCAGTGAACTGGCCACTTATACTATTACGATTGCCGCAGACCTTCCTGTTGACCGGAACTCTTGCGTTTTCTTTGACTGGAAGGACCGGTTTCCCGGGCATGCTTATATCGAGCTGGGTAAATCAAATCCCTATTCTACTGTACGTCAGACCTTTGGATTTTATCCCAGTGTTTCTTTTAAGGTATTAACCGGCCATGATATAGATGCTAAAATAGTCAATGATGGCGGGCATGAATACCAGGCACGGTATACCATTTCGGTTAGTGCAGCAGAGTTCCAGGCGGCGGTGAATAAATTGATTACAGAAAGTACCCATCCTTACAATGTTTCCTATTATAATTGTGTGAACTTCGCTGTTAATGTATTTAATGCCGGAGGTGGTAACTTAAGTGTTCCGCAATATTCCATTCCCGGTTTTGGTGTGCCAGGTGGAAGCAGTTCACCACAAGGATTGTATGAGCAGATCAGGGGAATGCAGCTTCAAGGGAACCCCATGGCCTATACCACCCAGCAGAAAGAATTTATGAACCCCAGCAATGGGCCCTGTGAATAAAAATCAGCCAAATGAAAAATGCTCTATTCAACATTCTGACGTCACCAATTGTGCAAATCATTGTGTTTAGTTGGATACTGGTTGGTAGTGATTATTTCGGTGGGTTTTATCTCTATTTTCTTGTTGGTGGTATAAGTGGCGGCGAAGCCTATGCCATAACCGGTTGTTTAGGGATTGCCATGCTTGCGGTACAACAATTTTATTCCAAAAAAGTATTGCAAGTTATTGGAACCACCTGTCTGATTGGTTCTTTATTGCTTTTCTATTTTGGGCATGTTAACGGACCCAAGCAAATAAGTTTTACTGAAATATTACCGCTCTTAAGTCTAATTAGCTTCTGTGTCATACAGGTGCTGGTATTGCTAAAACTGATAAGATGGAAGAATTACTAAAGTTACTGGAGACTTTTAACCCAGTTCCCACTGAATTACAAGTTTATTTATTACATCATCTTCCCAAGGAAACACATCGTGCCAATAAAACCATCCTTCATGAAGGAGATGTGTGTGATTGGATCGCTTTTGTTGAAAAAGGACTGTTGAAGATTTATTATGAGCTTGAAGATGGAACAGAGCGTATTATATGGTTTCAAAAGGAAGGTGATGTTATTGGTTCTATGAAATCTTATTTCTCCGGGCTGCCGTCAAAACTTACCATCCGGACCATGGAAGAGACCCATTTAAGAAAAATCAAGAAAACTGATCTTGAAGCCTTAATGGTGCAGTTTCCCAGTTTTAATGTAAATGCGCGCAAAATCACCGAACAATATTATAGCCGCAATGAAGATCATGTGATCCTACTTGCCATGCCTCCCAAAGAACGGCTTAAAAAACTGGAAGCAGAATATCCCTGGATTGTAGCTGATCCGCGTATTAAGGATTATATGCTGGCTGGGTATCTGGGGATTGATAAGACGACGCTAAGTAAGTATAGGAATAATGGGGCGTGAATCCAGGTTTAAAAATATCTTCTTTTTAGGGAAATTGATATATGGGCTCTAATTTCTAAATGTACATCTTCCGAAAAATCTGATGATTTGGTCAGAAAGACTCAATTTTACCTCACCCAAATAATTTAGTGATTTTAATCCTGATTCGAGTTCTGTAAAATTGCTATAAAAAGTCCTTGCAATTCGATCCTGAATTTTGTCATCATAAATAAGGTAAATTGATGTACTGGCAGTGCCATTAAGAGGACTTTCCATAACACAGACATACCCTTGAATATAATCCATTGAAATTAGTTTCTTCCTAAAGAAGAAGTTTCTGAAAATAATTGTTCTATTCGATTGATCAATGGTGATTTTTAATACAGATAAAATTAGGAAAGAAAAATATAGAAATAGTAAAACCAGCATTGATATAAGATATACTTTAACATTGCTATGTAAGCCTGCCTTTTTATAAATATAATAAAGGGTAGAAATCGGCATAATATAGAATGCCCAATAAAAACTATTATATCTAGAGTGTATCAATTTTGTGTTTTTTTTTGAAACAAATAAAGTGAAACTTGTTTAATAACTTTTCAGTGACCCAAGATAAGGAGAAACTAACAGCAAGCATTAATATCTACTTAATATCTATTTGTAAAACATCAAAAGAGAGCCCTTTAGTTTAAAAAAGTGGATCTTCAATGAATACTACAATAGGATTGCCAAGCACAAATTTTCCAGTTTGAGTATGTCTCAATAGATATATCAAGGTTTCTAAGTCTTCTGAACTTAAAATTGCTTCCGTTTTTGGCTTCTTGACTTCTTTAACCCGTTTCAGTACCACTGGTACGAGTAATTTACAATTCTTATTAAGCTTTATGGTATTGCTTTTGTTTTCTAATAATTTGGATAAATCATTGGCATTAAAGCGTGCTAATAAACTATCGTTATTGTTAATATTTATGATATCTTTTTTTAAATAATGAATTCTTGTTCCTTTAATAGTTTTGTTTTTTTCAAATTTAACTTCTATAACAAAAAGATTTGACGAACTCTCCTTAGTGACCAATCCAAAATTGACCAGGTAATTTGTAATTTTTGCTTGAAAGTCAAGCGTGTTTTGTTGGCCGAAACTATTTTGATAAATTATTAGCCAAAGAAGACATACGATAGTTTTTTTCATATTAAAGATATTAATTGCAAGGAGTTCCTTTATCATGAATTCGATGCCTTGCATTGGTTACCTCCAGATTCTGTGCCTCTGTTGGATTATCCGTTTTAAATTTTGTCCATGCAGGTGTATCCGTTAAACCACCCCATGATAAGGCTTTTGCATCGTGATCGGAAATATTGGGAAAGAGACTATGTAAGGAACTTTCAAGTTGAGAAACATACTGTTCAGTCATAACAATGTGTTGTAGATTTTGTCCAGTCAATCCTAAAGTCCTCAAATAGGCATGTATTATTTCATGATATATTGTAGCCGCAGTAAATTCTTTTGATGCATTGACCAATACTGCTGTATTTAATTTAATATTAAAGTCAATTCTCCCATTACTATAAACAAAAGGTTCTGTTTTCCCATCTTTCATTGGATCATTTAAATCTTCGTCTAAAAAATTAATATTAAAGTCCGATGTACTGCCAAAAGTATTATATAAAATGTTGCTTATTTTATTGCTAAAGTTATTAGAGATTGCATCGTTAAGAGTAGCATTTAGGCATTCGTTATCTACATTATTTGTAATATCTTTTAATTCGGCTATGCCATCGTTATCATCATTATTTTCAGGTTCGATAAATGCATTTGGATCGAAATTTGAATAAGGATCGTTATTGTTGCAACCAGAATATTCACAAGGGTTACTTCCTCCAGCATCCCAAAGTGTTGTTGTAGTATAACCTAAACTATTTACTAAAGTTACCCAAAAAAATCCCCAATTCGCCGCAGGTCTATAACCTGTTACCGTAACTGTTGGAAGAGTATTACTTGTAGATTGAGTGATTAAATCATTAGTTTTAGTAAATGTTATATTTACATCATTGATTGCTGTTCCTTTATTATACTGAATACCTGCAATAAAGCCTTTTTTTAAGTCCCATGCAGCAATAATACCATTGTAATTTTTTAAACTAAATTTTCCATAATGTTCATTCGAATGAGTATCATCAGGGAGGAACTCATAAATTGTTGAGTAATAACCTCTCCCATTTTTCCAAGGAAAAAGATAAAGTGATCGATAGCCGCGATAGTTATTATTCTGATTAATCTCAGTCACTGGTACAGTGATAGCATGATATCCATTTTCATAAGTAAAAACATTTGCTTTTTCCCAATGAACCCTTATGTTTTTAAACATATCCAATTTAGCAGAATTCTTTTCATAAGAATTGAACCATGATTTTGCTTGAAGTATTTTGGATTCGTTATTTCTTTTAATAGTTATTTCATGCTTGCAGGAAATATACAGTACACTCATTAAAAGGAATAGTGACAAAATGCAAAAATTTTTCACAAGAATTCGGTATTTATTTGATTGATAATGAAATTTGACACGCGTTTGGGGGAGAACGCATTTCTTATAATTCAAATATAGAACTATTATACTATATCCGAATTTTTAAATTATTTTTTATTCTTATAATTGTTTTGTAAGTTTTTCTAAAAGCAAACTGGTTTAATCAACGGAACAAGCATTATATGCTGGAGGGGTATGAGGGGATTGATAAGACTACTTTAGGTGAATATAGGAATCAAGGGGAGTGAGGTTGGAGATAGAGTAGTGCTTCCTCCTTAATTCTTGCAGAGATTGGGTTTTCAATTTTTATGGGCATTTTTGTTATTATTTCAGCATATTTTTTTGCCTGATTAATATTATTAGTATTTACAGCAATATTCATAAGATTATATAGTGGGATAAATCTCGTAGGAACAAGAAGATGGGCTTTTTGAAAATTGATATTGGCGTTATTGTAATTCATACTTTTTAAATATGCATTACCTGTAAGAATGTAATATTCATACTGGTTAAAATATTTTTTAAATTTTTGACTTATCTCGAAGAATGATGAAATATCATTTTTTACTAATAAAAAGTTGCTATAATCATTCAAGAAATACTGATTGTTGTTTAGCTGGTCGAGTGTATTCGCAAAAAGATTTAGCTTTTCATTGTATCCTGCGTATGGTATCATTTTGGCATATTGCCAATTTGATTTAGCCCTGAAATATTTTTGGGTCGGGTACAAAAACAATAAAACTGTGCATGTTGTGGTGCAGACTATTATCAGTCTTCTTATCCTGAAAAAATTTAAAATAAGAATGATGTGATTTATTGAGAAAATAAGTATTATCCAAATGCTATGAAGCGGGTAAGAGACTAGGGAAATTGAAAAAATTATCAAATTGGATAATGCACAAGCTTTTGTAAGCTTGTTTTTTTTAATAAATAGTGCCTTAATATTTAGTGTCATCAATGCTCCGATGACCAAAATGGATCCTACTCCGAATTCAATATAATAATGAAAGATTTCGTTAAATGCAAATGATGGTGATTCTGCTAACTTATGGTATATGCTAAAATCCTTATGATTGCCAAAATATTCAATTTGCCAGGTGGCATATGTTTCTTTAAAACTGTTAAATCCAAATCCGAATATGGGTATTTGCGGACTATTCTTAATTATTATTTCCCAAATGAAAAAACGCCCAACAATAGAGCCAGTATTTATGAATGCACAAACTAATACAAACCCAATAAAAAGCAATAGTTTGTAAGGTTTATGAATTTTGAGTTTGAAATCTGTTTGATTTATTAGATATAAGAATACAACAATTATGCATAAACTCCTGCTTTCAAGTAGCAGGCCAAAAAGGATAAAGGAAACTAATAAAACGAATTGGAGGGTTTTATTAGTTAGTTGAAGAAAGAAAGGATAGAGACATGCTAGAAAGCATGCCAATATCCCTTCTGGCCATAATTCAAAAATCATTTATTCAAAATTCTCAAGAGTTGATTGATATTGCTAACTAATCTAGGCTGACTCAGTTTTGCTTTATTTAATTTCTCAATTATTTCGTTTAAATTCTCGGATTTAAACAAGATTGAGCTATAGCCCATTTTTTTTTCTGGGGCATTAAAATATCTAATTTCGATATACTTTTTATAAAACAAGGGCTGTTTCAATATATTATTCCCATAGCCGATATTTGCAGATGTCGAATCAATTTCAGACAATGTGATGTCTAGTTTGTGATAGTTAGTATTCGTATTCAATGGTAACGTCAGATTTTCAAAACCATCTATTTTTTTTACAACCGTTAAGTTTTGATAAGTGATATTTCTTAAGTGTGTGATTGAGAAATAACCATTTTGATCAGTCCCAATTTCATGCCTTTCATTAAAAATAATTGAAGCATTTGCAATTCCTTTTCCATCAGCATTTTTTAGATAGCCTTTTATATAAACAGAATCAAAAGACGGAATTGTCTCTGTTTTATATTGATAACTAACATTTTGTAATATTGGAAAGTTCATTTCGCTAAAGGTGAAGTTCAGTATGCCAGGCTTAACTTCACTCCATTTTCCAACATCAAAATATTTTATATAGTTTCCTTCAAAGCTTAGAAAAATGAAACTTGAATCATCGTTTAATATCCAGGTTGTTGGTGTTAAATTTTCTGTTTTGCCTTCATAAATACCATAATGCACCTTTGATTTCTGGCCTCTTGCATTTAAGAAAAGGGATATAGCAAATAATGTCAAACTTAATATTCTGGTCATAAAAAATGATTTTATGGGCATATGTGCCCTTTTGGAGTACTATAATTCTCATTGACTTGTTTCGAGCCATCAGGATCTTTTTCGGCATTAACCCTGTCAAGTATTCTCACCCTAGTTGTTTGATCTAGAGCAAGGAATGCATTACTATCAAAAGTTCCTGCCCAAGCTAAATCTTTGCAATAATCTAATGTAATGCCACTGATTTGTTTAGCTTGTGCGAATTCATAAAGGGCATCTGCAATTAAACCAATATACCTATTTACAAAATCTTGATGTTGGGCAGCTTGACCTTGATTTACTATGTATCTTAACGTGCTGTCGACGCTGATAGTTTCCTCAGAAAATAAGTACCCATATTCCTCGGCTAATTGTCTTTTCATTGCTGTATCATTTTGGTTTAATGCTATTCTATACCAAGACAACAATTGACAATGAAAAGCTTCATGTATTATAGTAGAAGCAAGAGCCAAATCCGTTGCTTTATTATATAAACTATTTATTCTAACCAATAATGTATCTGATGTAATATTAGATGGAGTTTCTCCTCCAGCCAACGAATTCAAATTTTCATACTTAAGATTCATTGTGAAGCTAGCATCATTTCCAAAAAAGTTTCTTATTAATTTTGGAAGCTTTGAACTAATGGAAGTTAATGTGGATAAAGCTGCAGCCACGCAAGGATTATTTGTACTGTCTATTATGCTTTCGTCTACCCATTGTGCATCATATAATTCCTGGGTTATTATATTAATAATATCCTTGTCAAAGTAATCTTCTGGATTTTCTGAATATGAACAGCCGGTATATTCACATGGATTTTCATTAGAGCCACCATCCCAAAGGTAAAATGTTGAGTATCCGAGGTTGTTCATTAATGTTATCCAGTAAAATCCCCACCCTGCTAAAGGTGCTGGTGTAATATCGGTAACAGTTGGTGGTCCAGCATGAGCTTCCTTTTTAATTGATGTAGATTGAATTTTATTAGTACTTAAATTATTGCTTATTGTCTTTTTAAATTCAATGGAAATATTTTTAATGGGTTGGCCATTATTAAATTTAGCACCTCGGCTGAACCCCTTTTTTAAGTCCCAAGTGCTAATATAACCACTGAATGTACTCAAATTAATATCACCATTATTTAGCTGTAAATGTTCCCGATCTGGAATTAGTTCAAAAATTGATGAATAATATCCTTTGCCATTCTTCCAAGGATATAAGTATAAAATTCTTTTTCCTCTATAGCCATTATGTAGTTTTGTTTCGGTTATTGGCACTGTAATTGCTTTATAGCCATTTTTAAAGGTAAATGTCTTCGCTTTACTCCAATGATATTTAATTCCTTTAAACATGGCATTAACTTCATTGCTAGCTAGATAATTCTCAAACCAAATTCTAGAATCAGCAATTTTTGTACTTTCTTGATCTGCCATTAGCGTTTCTCTTTTACATCCAAAAAACACAAAAGAATAAAAACTTAGGAGAAATAATAAAAGGGTGTTACGCATACAATGGATTTTTTTGTTTATCATGTTAAATAATATTAATCAACTAAAGGAGGTAATTGGGTATGTTTTACCTATGTGCCTTTTCAATATTAATAGTAGAAAAAAGATAGTTCATACTTGAAGTTTTGATTTGCGTTGCATTAATTACTCTTCCTATTGTGAGCATAAATGATTACATCTTAAAAAGAAGTCACTTTTATTATTTTTTTATTAGATTAAACACAAATTTTACCATGTGAGTATAATACCACGCAACGATTTTTATGACATCTGGATAAGGTCATAATGAAACCAATTGTTATTATTTTCGGGGGGGGGGGGGGGGAG
>QFCS01002130.1_pt1 | contig 16915 bp, 17 predicted proteins | sample 3576561 | NCBI WGS metagenome assembly QFCS01 | reverse complement strand
GCCCCGGCGGCAAACTCCCGGCCGCTTTTCAGTACCCCCCTGTCAGGAGGATTCCCATGTCGACCGTCACCCAGACCAAGCCGCCCTCCTCGACGCCGATCAACGGGGGCACCCTGATCACCAGGGGCATGCTGATCGGCGGCACGTGGGTCGACAGCGCCTCGGGCGCCCGCATCACGGTCGAGAACCCGGCCAAGCGCACGCCGCTCGCCGAGGTGCCGCGCGGCAATGCCGCCGATGTCGAGCGTGCCGTGACGGCGGCGGCGAAGGCCTATGGCGAATGGCGCAAGGTGCCGCCGCGCGAGCGCGGCAAGGTGCTGCTCAAGATCGCCGAGGCGCTGCAGGCGCGGGCCGAGGAGATGGCGCGCACCATCGCGTCGGAGACCGGCAACGCCCTGCGGACCCAGGCGCGCGGCGAGGCCAACCTGACGGCCGACATCTTCCGCTATTTCGGCGGCCTGGGCGGCGAGCTCAAGGGCGAGACCATCCCGCTCGGCGAGCACGTCCTTTCCTATACGCGCCGCGAGCCGCTGGGCGTGGTCGGCGCCATCATCCCGTGGAACGCGCCGGTGATGCTGGGCGCGCTCAAGATCGCGCCGGCCCTGTGCGCCGGCAACACGATGGTCATGAAGGCGGCCGAGGATGCGCCGCTCGGCGTGCTGCTGATGGCCGAGATCTGCCAGGAGTTCCTGCCGCTCGGCGTGTTGAACGTGCTGACCGGCCTGGGCGAGGAATGCGGCGGTCCGCTGCTCGCCCATCCCGGCATATCCAAGCTGTCCTTCACCGGCTCGACCGAGGTCGGCAAGATCGTCATGCGGGCGGCGGCCGAGCGCATCGTGCCGGTGTCGCTGGAACTCGGCGGCAAGAGTCCGTCGATCGTCTATCCCGATGCCGACGAGGATTGGGCGGTCGACGGCATCATCGCGGCGATGCGCTTCACGCGGCAGAGCCAGAGCTGCACCGCGGGCTCGCGGCTGTTCCTGCACGAGGACATCTTCGATTCGTTCCTCGCCAAGCTCGAGAAGAAGACGTCGGCACTCCAGATCGGCGACCCGCTCGACGAGAAGACCGACATCGGCACCATCATCAACAACAAGCAGTTCACCAAGGTCTGCAAGTATGTCGAGGAGGGGCTGCGGCGGGCCGATGCCAAGCTCGTGTTCGGTGGCCTGCCGCCGAAGTCGGGGCCGCTGAGCGAGGGCTACTACGCCATCCCGACAGTGTTCGCCGACCGCTCCAACGACTGGCGGCTGGCGCGCGAGGAGATCTTCGGTCCGGTGCTGGTGGCGATCCGCTGGAGCGACGAGGCCGAGGCGATCCGCATGGCCAACGACAGCCACTATGGCCTCGCCGCCTATGTCTGGACGCACGACATCGGCACCGGCCTGCGCACCGCGCACGCGATCGAATCGGGCTGGGTCCAGGTCAACCAGGGCCTCGGCCAGGTGCCGGGCATGTCCTACGGCGGCTACAAGCAGAGCGGCATCGGCCGCGAATTCTCGCTCGAAGGCATGCTCGACAGCTTCACCCAGCGCAAGAACGTCACAGTGAACCTCGACGTCCGCCGGTAGCTGCCGGCGCTTCGCCGAGAGGCTTTGCCTACGCCGGCACCTTGCGGTGATGGTCGGTCGCGCCCTGGTAGGCGTGGCCGATACGGTAGAGGGTGGCCTCGTCGAAGGGGCGGCCGACGATCTGCAGGCCGATCGGCAGGCCGCTGGTGTCGAAGCCGCAGGGCAGCGACAGGGCGGGGATGCCGAGCGTGTTGAAGGGCCGCGTGAGGCCGGTGAAGCGCGCCACCATGCTGAGCGTCGCCGGGCCGCCCGACGCCTCGACGTCGGTCTCTTCGATGGTCGGGATCGGAAAGGGGATCGCCGGCAGCAGCACGGCATCGACATTCTCCAGGGCGATCGCCAGGAACTCGCGCACGAAATGCGCGCGCAGGCGCAGCGCGTCGATGTACTGGGTGGCCGGGATGAAGAAGCCCGCCTCCATGCGCGTGCGCACCTGGTTGGCGTAAGGCGCGTTGGCCTCCATCCATGGCCGGTGCATGGCCGCCGCCTCGCACTTCACGATGACCTCGGCGGCACGGTAGAGCGCCGTGAAGTCCGGCATCTTCGCCGCCGCGATCGTGGCGCCGAGCCGGCCCAGCGCGTCGGCCGCGGCCTGCACCGCGGCGCCGACCTGGGGGTCGACCGGGACCAGCGCCTCGGGCAGCGAGAGGCCGAGCCGCAGGCCCTTCACGCCGCCCTCCAGCAGGGCTTCGTAGTCGGGCACCGGTTTCTCGCTGGTCGTCGAATCGTCGGGATCGTGCCCGGCAACGGCGGCGAGCATGCGGGCATTGTCACGCACGGTCCGGGTCAGCGGTCCGACATGGTCGAGCGTCCAGGACCGCGCCAGGGCGCCGGCGCGGCTGACGCGGCCGTAGGTTGCCTTCATGCCGACCACGCCGCAGGCCGATGCAGGCAGGCGGATCGAGCCGCCGGTATCCGAGCCCAGCGCGCCATAGACCATGCGCGCGGCGACGGAGGCGCCCGAGCCGCTGGAACTGCCGCCGGTCACGCGCGTGCCGTCCCACGGATTGCGGCAATGGCCGTGATGCACATTGTGGCCGGTCGGACCGGCCGCGAACTCGGCCATGTTGAGGAAGCCCAGCTCGACGACGCCGGCCGCGTCGAGCTTCTGCAGCACCGTAGAGGTGACCGGGGCGGCCCAGTTGCGGCGGATCTCGCTGCCGCCGGTCGAGAGCTCGCCGGCGCGGTAGTACATGTCCTTGTGCGCCATCGGCACGCCGTGCAGCGGGCCGCGTCGCTTGCCGGCAGCCAGTTCCTGGTCGAGCACGCGCGCCTGCGCCAGCGCCTTGCACCTGTAGAGGCCCAGGAAGGCATTGGTGCGCGGCTGCCATTCCTCGATCCGCGCCAGGCAGGCCTCGGTGGCCTGCACCGAGGTGATGCGGCCGGCGGCGATGGCGTCGGCGACCTCGCTGAGGTCGCGCAGGGCGAGATCGTCGTTGATCATTTGGTTTCCTCTCCCACGCTGGCCTCTCCCACGCTGGCCTTGGCCATGACGCTGGCGAACGCGGCGGGATCGTCGTCGAAGGTCAGGCGCTGCGCGGCGGCCTTGCGCACGGCGTCGTTCAGCACCTCGACCTCGGCCGCGATCTCGGCCAGGCGCTTCTCGTCATAGGTCAGTCCCTGCAACTGCCGGGCGATGCCGGCGGCGAGGCGGGTCTTGTCGTCCACGGTGAACCTCCTCAGGCGGCGAGCCGGAGCCGGCGCTGCTCGAGGCGGGCGCGGTCGTCTTCGCCGAACGTCATGATCTTGCGGATCTTCTGGTCGAACTTCATGCCGACCGCCTCGGCGCAAGCAGCAAGCATGCCGGTCTCGGCCTCGAACAGGAAATGCGTGAAGGTGAGCACCTTGTCCGTGTAGGCGGCGAGGCCGCTCATCACCACGAGCAGGTCGCCGGCGCGCAGCGGACGGCGATAGTGGTTCAGCATCTCGACCACGACCGAGCCTTCCTGACGCGTCTGCATCGCCGCGCGATCGAAGCCGAGATGGTTCCACAGCAGCGGCGCACCGTCGGAATAACGGCCGAACTGGTGGCGTGGCAGGAACTCGCCTTGCTCGTCGCATTCCATCGGCGCGATCAGGCGGCGCCCGACCTCGATCAGGCCATGCTCCGCCGCGTCGCCCAGCGCCATGTCGGGCAAGGTGAGCTTGCCGACGCTGCGCGGCCGCGCCTGCTCGGGCAGTTCCACCGTCGCCGCCTCGGCGCGCCGGCGAAAGGATTCCGGCCAGGCCGCGCTGCACTCGATGCGCCGGCGCGCGGTCGCGGCGATCCGGCCGTCCGACGGATTGCGGATCTCGTGATAGGCGACCAGATGGCGCTCGCCGACCTCGACAGGAGCGGAATGGACCTCGACCGGATCGACCGCCCGGAACTCCCGCAGATAGCGGATATGGTCCTCGGCATGCCGAGTCTCGAGGCCGGCGGCGCGCCGGGCCCGCGGGCCGAGGCCGAGCTGGGCCAGCAGGTGTGCCGACGCCTCATGGGCGAATTCGGTGTAGAACTGGACGTTCAGGTGATCATTTTCATCGCACTGCCAAGTATTCACGGCGGTGCTGAAAGTCGGGATCAGGCCGGGCCTCGACACGCTACGCTCTCTCTGCAATCTGTGGATGACTGGTCCAAATGGCCGAAAAAGCCCCAATAATCGACACTTTCCGCGGTTTGAGGGCTTGCGGGCCAAGGATTCGTGGATAACCTTGGGCCGTCAACGCCGACCTGGGGCGTCAGGCGACGGTTGACGAACGATAATGCAAGGGACCCCTCACTATGGCAACGAAACCTTCCGCTCCGACTATCCCCCTGTCCAAGGTGGCGGCCGAACTGGCTGAGAAGACGGGCATGACCAAGAAGGACGCCAGCGGCGCCCTCGAGGAATTCGTGAACCTGGTCGTGAAGAACCTCAAGAAGGGCAACAAGGTCCGCATCACGGGCCTGGGCATCCTTCAGGTTCGCGCCCGTCCGGCGCGCATGGGCCGCAATCCCGCCACGGGCGAGGCGATCAAGATCAAGGCGTCGAAGAAGGTTGCCTTCCGCGTCGCCAAGGATCTCAAGGAAGCGATCTAAGTCCCTTCGAGTCTCTCTCGACAGGGGAAGATCGGGCGGGTCCCGGCGGAAGCCGGATCCGCCCTTCCTTTTTGCGGTTCGGTCTTTCGAGGTTCGGTCGCGGCGCGCCGGCGGTCTTTGCCGGATAGGGACGGGGCAGGTATAGCCGAGCGTTCCGAGCCGCATGGATACATTCACCTTCCTGAAATACCTGACGGTCCTCGCCCTGCCCCCCGCGTCCATGGCGGTGGGCCTGCTGGCGGGCGGCCTGCTTGCGATCGTCGGATTGCGGCGGCTTGCGGTCACCATCGGAGCGGCGGCGATCGCAGAGACCCTGATCCTGTCGTTTCCGCCCGTCACCGACGCCCTGTTCGAATCGCTGCAGGCAACGGCGCGTGCCGAGGCGGCGGCAGCGCCGGCCTGCTGCTACGCCGCGATCGTCGTGCTGGGCGGCAATATTGCGCCGGAGATGCCGCCGTATCTCACGGAGCCGGATCTCACCGATGCCGCCGACCGCACATGGTATGCCGCGCGGCTCTATCATCGCGGCGTCGCGCCCAGGATCATCGTCAGCGGCGGCTCTCTGCCGTCGCAGGCCGGCCGGCCGACGTCGGAGGCGGAGGCCATGCGGCGCTTCCTTACCGATCTGGGTGTCCCGTTCGGCGCGATCGTCTCCGAAGGCGATTCGCTGAACACGATCCAGAACATCCGCAACGTGCGGCAAATGGTTGGCGATCAGCGCGTCGCGCTCGTCACTTCCGGCTACCACATGCCGCGGGCGATGGAACTGGCGCGGCGCGGCGGGCTTTCCGCCGCTGCGTTCCCGACCGACTGGCGCGTGCCGGCGGCGGCAGGTTCGCCGTGGGAACACTGGGTGCCGTCGGCCGCCGGCCTGGCGTCGTCGGGAATTGCCTTGCGCGAGCATCTGGCCTTGCTGTTCGATCCGCGCGGGAGGTGATTGACGACATGACTGCCTACCGTGTGTCCCGTCGCGTCGCGCTGCGAGCCGCCGCCGGTCTCGCCATCGGCGGTCCCCTGCTGATGCCGCTCGCGCGCCGCGCGCGGGCGCAGACGCTGGACAGGGTGAGCTTCCATACCGACTGGCGCGCCCAGGCCGAGCATGGCGGCTACTACCAGGCGATCGCCGCCGGCCTCTATGCCAAGGCCGGCATCGAGTGCGAGCTGCGCCAGGGAGGGCCCAGCCTGAACATCAGCCAGCTCCTGCTGGCGGGCCGCGTCGACATGATCATGTCGAACAGTTTCGAGGCGTTCAATTTCGTCAATATCGGCGCGCCGTTCTTCACCATCGCCGCGATCTTCCAGAAGGATCCGCAGGTGCTGATCGGCCATCCCGACACGGGATTCGATTCCTTCGAGAAGCTGAAGGGCCGCACGCTGCTGATCGCCAGCGGCGGCCGGATCACCTACTGGCCCTATATCCGGCGCAAGTACGATCTCTCCGATACGCAGCTGCGACCGTACAATTTCAACATGGCGCCATTCCTCGCCGACAGGAACGCCGTGCAGCAGGGCTTCCTGTCGTCCGAACCCTTTTCCATCCAGCAGGTGCTGGGCCGTCCGCCCGTCGTGTTGCTGCTGGCCGATGCCGGCTACAGCGCCTATCAGACCACGATCGCGATCTCGCGGCGCATGGCGACGGAGAAGCGTGACCTGGTGCAGCGCTTCGTCGACGCCTCCCTGGAGGGTTGGGCGCAGTATCTCAAGGGGGGGCCGGGGACCGCCGCGGCGAATGCCCTGATCAAGCAGGCAAATCCGGAGCAGACCGACGAGCGTATCGACTATGCCGTCAGGGTGATGAACGAGCGCGGCATCGTGCTGTCGGGCGATGCCCTGCAGGACGGCATCGGCGCCATGAGCGCGCGGCGCTGGCAGGACTTCTACGAGTCGATGGTCGCGGTCGGCGTGCTGCCGGGTGGGCTGGACGTGGCGCGTACGCATACGCTGGAATTCGTGAACAAGGGAATCGGAAAGGCATAGGAGCAGGCATGTACAAGGTCAGCGAAGAGCACGCGATGCTGCGCGAGCTCGTGAAGAAGTTCGTGCGCAACGAGCTGATGCCGCTCGAGAAGAACATCCTCGACCGCTTCGCCTCGGGCCAGCCGGCGGCACTCTCCGACGAGGAGAACCAGAAGCTCTTCAAGCAGTGCAAGGAGCTCGGCCTGTGGGCGCTCGACGTGCCGGAAGAGGCGGGCGGCGCCAACCTGCCGGCGGTGGCGCTGGTCGGCGTCAACGAGGAGCTGGGGTACACGGCGGTGCCGTTCACCTTCCCGCCCGACTCGCCCAATCTGCACATGATGCTGGCGACGGTGACGCCCGAGCAGCGCCGCAAGTACCTGGAACCGTACGCCGCCGGCGAGACGACGTCTGCCATCGCCATTTCCGAGCCCGGCGCGGGGGGTGATCCGGCCGGCATGAAGACGCGCGCGGTGAAGGACGGTGACCACTGGGTGATCAACGGCCGCAAGATCTGGATCAGCCGCATCGCCAAGGCCGACTTCACCATCGTCATGGCGGTGACCGATCCGGAGCGCGGCGCGCGCGGCGGCATCACCGCCTTTCTGGTCGACAAGGGCACACCGGGCCTTGTCGTGGCGCGCGCCATCCCGATGCTGGCCGGCCAGCGCACCTACGAGGTCGTGTTCGAGGATTGCCGCGTGCATGAGAGCCAGGTGCTGGGCCGCATCGGCGCCGGCTTCGCGCCCATGCAGCTGCGCCTCACCGTGCGCCGCCTGCAGATGGGGTCGTGGTGCATCGGCATGGCGCAACGGGCGCTCGACATGCTGGTCGAGCACGCCAACCAGCGCGTCACCTTCGGTCAGAAGCTCGCCGACCGGCAGGCCGTCCAATGGTGGGTCGCCGATGCCGCCACCAAGCTGCATGCCTGCCGCCTGATGGTGATGGACGCGGCGGTGAAGCAGGACGAGGGCCGCGACGTGCGCATGGAAGCCTCGATGATCAAGGTCTTCGCGACCGAGATGGCGACCGAGGTGATCGATCACGCCCAGCAAGCCTTCGGTGCCATGGGCGTCACGCAGGAGCTGCCGCTGTCGTGGCTGGCGCAGAAGGTGCGCACGATGCGCGTCTACGAAGGCCCCTCGGAGGTCCATCGAATGGTGATCGCCCGCCGTATCCTGGGCGGCCGCTGACGCGACGCAGTCACAGATCGGTCATCGCCGACGCGTTGACCATGTGGACGGCAGCGCGGATCCCGCGTGGCCTCCCATGGTCCACGATGCGATCTTCGACGGCGACGGAACTCCTGGGACGGTCGATCGTCATTCCAGGCGATTCGTGTCGAGCAGGGCGTCAGCCACGCTGGGCGTCACGTACTTGCGCACGGCAAGCGACCGATAGCTCGCGAGTTCCCTTATGGTGCTGCTGCTGATGAACTGGAACTCTGGCGGCGCCACCAGGAAGATGGTGTTGATCTCGGGGGCAATGTCATAGTTGATGCCGTGCATCTCGAATTCGTAGTTGAAATCCTGTGCCGCTCGGAGGCCCCGAATATTGAATCGTATGTCGTGGTTCCTGCAGTAGTCCACCAGGAGACCGGTGAACGTCCCGATTTGAAATGAATTCCTCTCGTTGCCGAACCACTCCATGAACTCCAAAGACTCTTCAATCAGTTTCAGACGCTTCTCGATGGTGAACAACCCGCCACCTTTCTTTGGATTGACACCGATCATGATGTGCAGTTCATCGACGACTAGGCGTGCGCGACGCATGACATCTAGGTGTCCAAGCGTCGTAGGATCGAAGGATCCTGCATAGATTCCACGTTTCATGTTGCTGTGTCGTGCCTCCGCCGCGTGATGTCGTTGGCCGCCACGCTGATCGTGAGAGCGTGGCGGAGCGGGCTGCCGATTTCCAGCAGTTAATCGACGGACGGTTCCTGGGCGGCTGCTCCGTGACCATTGCTTCCGTGTCGAGGATGGGTTGAAGGTGCCTCGAGGTGTGGCAGGGGGATCTTGTCTTGTTCAGCGGCTGGCGGATTCTTCGTGTGCGCGGACGTATTCCTCGCCGGCAACGGCGAAGTTCAGGTTCTGGCCAGCGCGGAAATAGAAGGTGGTGATGCCCAGCAGGTTGCCGCGCGCATCGAACAGACCGCCGCCCGACGAACCCTGCGAAATCGGCGCCGAAGTCTGGATCACGCGCGACTGGTTGAAGGTGCGCTTGGAGGACACGATGCCTTCGGCCGCAGTCAGCTCCAGCCCCTGCGGCGTGCCGATCGTGATGGCGCGTTCGCCGACCCTGATGTCGTCGTAGGGCCGCACGGCGACCCAGTTCGGGAGCTTGCCGGCGGTGCGCAGCACGCAACGGTCGGCGTCGGCCTGGCGCGAGACGACTTGCGCCGCTTGCTCCGCCTTGGCGCGCGCGATCTTGACCGCGGCCAGGTCGCCCACGACGTGGCAGTTGGTCAGCAGCTCGCTGTCGCTGATCGCCACCGCCGAGCCCAGCCGGCGGTCGGCCTTGACGACATAGACGGCGCCGGACGCCCGCTCGAACACCTCGTCGGTGCGCAGGTCGGGACCTTGGCGAAGCTCCAGGTGGACTGCATCCGTCGTGCCGGAGCCGTCGATGCCGGACTGGTCTGCGGCGCCGGTCTTCGGCCCGCCGCGCGCCATCGGCCCTCCGTGCGCTATCGGCTCGTCGCTGAAGCCCGACGGCGCCAGCGGCAGCTCCTCGATCTTGGGCCGCGGCAGGACAGTCGGATCGGGCGTGCGCGTGACGAGAAGGCTCGACGCCATGGCCGCGAACAGGCCGCGATGTTTCTGCAGCAGCTCGACCGGCAGCGCCATCTCGGTCCAGATCGAACCGGCCGGATGGCAGGCGACCTTGATGAAGCTGGCGCTGTCTCCGTGGTTGAACGAGGCGACGAAGCCGTTGTCCAGGCGGGCCCGGAAGGCCGCGCCGACCGTCGCGCGGGCGTAGAGGCTAGCCATGTTCCGGCAGCTCGGATGGCCGTAGTTCACGCCGATGGACTGGCTGATCTCGCCGCTCCCTGCATAGACCAGCGCACCACCCTCGCTGCGCGGCGTGCCGAAGGAGACGAGCTTCGAAGGGACACCGACGGCGAAGCCGACCGCGGGATCGCGCAGCATCGCCCATCCCACGGCGTCGCGCTCGGCCAGCGCCTGCTCGATCAGTTCACCGGTCTGCTCGGCGGTCAGCCGGCCGCTCGCCGCATGGTTTCGCGATTTCTGCCAGGCCAGCGTGGCGCGTCGCACGGCGTCGCCCAGGTCACCCTTGAACAGACCATCGAGATGGCCAGTCCACATCAGTGCTTCGCGCACATCGGCGGCCGTGATCGCCTCGGCCGGCGGCGCGTCAGTCCATCGCTGGGCGAAGACGCCGGGCTGCTGGGCGTGGACTGGGTGAACCAGAAGCAGGTTGACCAGGAGCAGGTTGATCAGGAGCAGGCCGGGCGCGACGGCTGCGTGGGCGAGTGGCCGGAGGCTGGATGCGAGCGTGAACAAGACGCGGTTCTCCCGCGCGCATCTTCCGCGATGCCGGGGCGCCGGCCCACGGCTGCATTGTATCAAACAAGTTTCCGTCCCGCTGCGCTGCGGCCGCGCCGGTTGTCGTTGCCCCAGGTCTCCATGGCGTCGAGGATCGGACCGAGGGTCAGTCCCTTCCGCGTGAATGAATACTCGACGTGGGGCGGCACGCTCTGATGGACCTTGCGCGAGACGATGCCGTCACGCTCCAGCGCGCGCAGCTGCAAGGTGAGCATGCGCTGCGTGATGCCCGGCACCAGTCGTCGCAGTTCGTTGAAGCGTCGCGGCCGGTCCTTGAGCTGGAAGAGGATCGTGGGTTTCCAACGCCCGCCGATCACCTCCACTGTCGCCGTCACCCCGCACCAGGGCGCCCTGGTCGGCATCGCGTCCCTCCCTCTGCCGTCTCCATGCCTGATACCCAGTATAAAAAATGTGCGTACTTATGCGAAGCGAACTGCCATGGTACGGCGCAGGCATGATTGATCATGCCCTGTCTGTGCTGGTCATCGCAGGCGCTCTCGGCTGCGGCCTTGTGGCGGGCATCTTCTTCGCATTCTCGTCGTTCGTGATGGCGGCGCTGGGGCGGCTTTCCGCCGCCGACGGCATCGCGGCGATGAACGCGATCAACGTCACCGTCATCAATCCGGGCTTCATGCTGGCCTTCTTCGGCACGGCGGCCGTGTGTCTCGCGGCAGCCGTCGTGGCCGCCCTGCACGGGACCGCAGGCACGGCACTCATCGCCGCCGCCGCGGCGCTCTATCTCGTCGGCTGCATCGGCGTCACGATCGTCCGCAACGTGCCGCTCAACAACCTGCTCGCTGCGGCGACGGTCGGCACGCCGGAGGCCACGGCCCTGTGGACGCGCTACCTCGGCACGTGGACCTTCTGGAACACCGTGCGGACGATGGCGTCCGCCGCCGCGGCCATGCTGCTGATGATCGCGCAGATCTGATCGAATTGGCCTGATGGAGCTGTCCTGACCGCAGGGTCAGGACAGGCGGGCGGCCGCTTCGGCGTTGGCCTTGCGCCGGCTGTCCAGCAGCGGCGCCAGCCGGTCGCGCAGGCGGTTCACCGTCTCGGGGTTGGCCTTCTCGGGCGAACCGGCGTCGAACGGCGGTTGCGGGTCGTATTCGAGCACGAGCTGGATCGTTCGCGCGACCTCCTCGCCGGCCAGCTCGGCGGCGAGGGTGAGGCCGAAGTCGATGCCGGCGGTCACGCCGCCGCCCGAGATACGGTTGCGGTCGCGCACGACGCGCTCGGCGACGGGCGTCGCGCCGAAATCCTTCAGCATGTCGCGCCACATCCAGTGGCAGGCGGAGCGGTATCCTTTCAGCAGGCCGGCGGCGCCGAGCACGAGGGAGCCGGTGCACACCGAGGTCACGTAGCGCGCGCCCGCCGCCTGACGTCGCAGGAAGTCGAGCGTCTCGGGATCGTTCATCAGGGCGGCCTGGCCGACACCGCCCGGAACGCAGATGACGTCGAGCTGCGGACAGTCGGCGAAGGAGGTGGTCGGCACGATCGAAAACCCCGAATCGGTCGGGACGGGTTCACGCGTCTTCCAGATCATGTGCAGGCGGGACTCGGGCAGGCGGGACAGGACCTGGGCCGGGCCCGTGGCGTCGAGCTGGGTCACGTCGGGATAGAGCAGGATGCCGATCTGAATGGCCTCGGCCATGGGAACCTCCTTGGTTGCCCGCAGGCTAGGCGTCCTGGCCACTGGCAGAAATGACAAACGACGTTTATTTTCTGCCAATGAGCAACAAGCATCATCGCGTGTCGATCCTCGCCTATGAGGGCTGCCAGCTCCTCGACGTCACCGGCCCGGCCGCGGTGTTCGGTGCCGTCAACGAAGGGCGGCGCGCCGAGGGGCAGGGCGAGCCCTTCTATGACCTGCGCATCGTGTCGCCCGACGGCGGCGCCGTGACCGCAAGCTGCGGCGTGACGATCCAGAGCCGCAAGATCGGCGGCAGGGCGGAGACGCTGCCCGATACCCTGCTGGTGGCCGGCGGCTCGCGCGGCCTCAAGGCGGCGATGATGCGTGAGGATCTGCGGCGCTGGCTGCGCCTGGCGGCGCCGCGGGCGAAGCGCTTCGGCTCGGTGTGCACCGGCGCCTTCGTGCTGGCGGCGGCCGGGCTGCTCGACGGAAGGCGCGTGGCGACGCATTGGGCGAGCTGCGATCGGCTGGCTGCCAGCTTTCCCGCGCTGGAGGTCGACGCCGATTCGCTCTACGTCGTCGACGGCAAGGTCTGGACATCGGCCGGCGTCACGACCGGCATCGACATGGCGCTGGCCCTGGTCGAAGCCGACCTTGGTGCAACCGTCGCCAACCTGATCGCGCGGCACTTCGTTCTCTATGCGCGGCGGCCCGGCTACCAGTCGCAGTTCAGCCCGCTGCTGCAGGCGCAGACCAGGAGCGATGCGCAGTTCGCGGCGCTGGTCGACTGGATGCAGGAGAATCTCGACGGCCGGCTCGACGTGCCCGCGCTGGCGGCCCGCGCCGGCCTTTCGGAGCGCAGCTTCTATCGCAAGTTCACCGAGGCCACCGGCAAGACGCCGGCGCACTTCGTCGAGGGCCTGCGGCTCGATGCGGCGCGGACCCTGCTGGCGCAGGGGCTGCCGATCAAGGCGATCGCCGGCAAGGTCGGCCTCAATTCGCCGGCCCGGCTCGCCCAGGCCTTCGAGCGGCGCTTCGGCATGGCGCCGTCGCTGTTCCGCGAGATGCACCGCGCCGTCGGGTCGGCAGAGGCGCTCAGCCGGACAGGAACGACGTGCTGAGGACGTGGATGACCACGCCGACGAGCCCGCCCACCAGCGTTCCGTTGATCCTGATGTATTGCAGGTCCTTGCCGACCTGCAGTTCGATACGGTGGATCAGCGTGGCCGTGTCCCAGCTCTCGACCACATGCGTGACGAAGGCACCGATCTCCGTCCGCCGAGGCACGATGGCGCGGCGCAGCAGGTATCTCATCCAGCGATTGAGGCGCTTCGCGAGGCCCGGATCGTCGCGCAGCTACCGCCCCGCGGCCGCGAGAGCCGCTTCGGCCACGAGCTCGACCTGGCCCGCATAGGCCGACAGATCCTGCGGCATGTGGCTGCCCACCTCACGCCACAGGGCCAGGATCTGAGCGCGGACCAGCGGATCGGCGATGAGGTCGGCCTTTGCGGCCTCGACGCTCGCCTGCAGCTCGGGGTCGGACTTGAGCCGCTCAATCAGCGACTCGACCGTCTGCCTGAACTCGACCCGCCAAGGATGCTCGGGGTCGCGCATTTCCGCGAGCGTGGTCTGCAGTCCGGCGATGAGCCGGTCGGCGAAGATGCCGTCGATCCATCGCGGGATCCAGCGCGAGGACCCTGCCTCGACCTTGCGCCGGATGGCATCCTTGTGGCTGGCGAGGGAGCCCTCGGCCAGCTCGAGGCAGCGCTCGATCAGCTTCTGCGTCTGGCCCTGAGCCCAGACGATTTCCAGCAGATTGGCGGCCAGCGGCGCCGCCGGCAGCGCGGTCACGCCACGCTGGACGGCCTTGCCCAGGACATCGTCGACATGCGCACGCGGCAGGGCATGTACGACCTCGATGATCACCCGCGCCGCCGCACGGCCGGCGCGCCGGGCATTGTCCACATCGGTCAGCCACGTCGCGACCCAGCGGGCGGCGTCGACGGTGGCCAGCCGCTGCGCGAGCACCCTGGGGCTGAGAAAGTTGTTGGTGATGAACCGGCCCATGGCGCCGGCGATGCGGGCCTTGTTGCGCGGCACGATCGCCGTATGAGGAATCGGCAGGCCGAGCGGTCGCCGAAACAGAGCCACGACCGCGAACCAGTCGGCGCAGGCGCCGACCATGCCGGCTTCGGCGAAGGCGCGTACGTAGGCAAGCCACGGGTATTGCACCTGCCCGATGGAGGCCGCGACGAAGACGCCGATCATCGCCGCGAGCAGCAGCGTGGCAAGTGTCCGCATGCGTCGCAGGCCCGCGATCAACGCCTGCTCGGTAGGGGCAACCGGAGTCTGGGGCACGGACATGGGCGACCGCAGCGCCGCTCAGCGCGCCGACCGCATCCGGGACGCCGCTTCCTCGTAGTGCCGGCGCACGAGGTCCGCTCCGTGGAGGCGCTCGAGCCGTCGTACGAGGAAGTGGCTTCGCGCGATCTGCTGGAAGTGCTGCATGAAGATCATGTTGACGGTGGCGCCGCCCAGCGCACCGAGCACCGGGAGAGTGCTGACGGCGAGGCGGTCGGACACGACGATGCTGAAGCGCGCCACCAGCTCGGTCACGAAGCGGCTTAGCAAGGGGCTCGACAGCTCGACGGCTCCCCGTTCCATCAGGAACGCGGCGGCGTCGCCGGTGATCTGCCCCAGCATTGTCCGGGAGGCGACATAGCCGACGTCGGGCCGGGCGGCCTTGGGCCGGGCGCCCAGGGCGAACACCTCGAGGCAGGCCAGGCGGGCTTCGATCCTCGAGAGATCCTCGCCGCTCGCACGTGCGATGTCGGCTATGGCGCGCAGCATCACGGTGGTCGTCACGGGCAGCTCCATCGGCAGAGCCGCGATCCCGAGGAAGCCGCTGACACCACCAGTGATGCCGACCGCCATCGAGTTCAGCCATGGCTTTGGGGGACGGGACGGGACACCGTCCAGCGTCACGATGGCCGTCTTCAGGCACTGCATCATCGCGGCCTCGACCGTCTTCGACAGAGCCGCATCGACGGCCGACGGCAGGAGGTCGAGGACGCGGTTCACCGGCGCGCCGGCGTAGTCCGCAATCCGCGCGGCGAGACTGGGGTTCTCCAGAACGTCCACCGCCCGTGCGAGCTCTTCGAGATCCGCCGCGTCGAGCGGGATCGCACCGGCATTGCGTGGCACAGGCTCCATGAGGCTCACTGGTACTTCAGCATCGGCCGCATGCCGTTGAGGGTCGCGATGATGGCGGAACCGTTGCTCAGCAGGGCGGTCGTCGTGGGGCTGATCAGCCCGCCGGGAAGCGCCAGGCCCAGGGCGAGCGTGTTCAGGCCCGCGACGATCGCGTAGTTCTGCCGGATGAGGCCGACGGCGCCGCGGGAGATCTCGAAGGCCTGCGCCAGCTTCCACAGCGAATCCTCCATCAGCACCACATGGGCCGATTCATGCGTCACCTCGGCGCCGTACTTCATCGCCACGCCGACATCGGCGAAGCTGAGGGCGGGGGAATCGTTGATCCCGTCGCCCACCATGGCGACCACGTGGCCGCGCTGCTGCAGGTCTCGGATCACGTCCGCCTTGTCGGCCGGCATCATGTCGGCGATCGCCTTGTCCAGGCCGATGCGTTCGCCGACGGCGCGCGCAACCACCGCATTGTCGCCTGTGAGCATGATCGTGTTTCGGATTCCCAGGCGATGCAGCCGGGCGATGACGTCGCGGCTTTCCGGCCGGATCTTGTCGGCATAGGAGACGAGACCGCCCAGCTTTCCGTCGACCGTGACATAGAGGCTGGAATGGCCCCTGTGGTCTAGGGCAGCACGGTCGACGGCGGCGCATGCGACGTCGATACCGCTCTGCCGCATGAAGCGCTCGCTGCCGACATGCATGTAGTAGCCGTTGACCTGGCCCTGGACGCCGAGCCCCACCTTGTAGTCGGTCTCATCGCACTCCGGGATGTTGACGGCCAGCTCGCGGGCGCGGGCGCGCAGGGCCTCCGCGACGGGGTGGTGGAGGCGGGTCTCCGCGGCGGCAGCCAGGCCGAGGAGATGGCCGGGCGTGATTTGGTCCATGAAAGGAACGACGTCGACGATCGCTGGAACGCCGTGCGTGAGGGTGCCCGTCTTGTCGAACACGACGGTGTCGACCTTCGACAGGCGCTCCATGTGGGCGCCGCTCTTGATGATGATGCCGGCCCGTGCTGCATGCGTCATGGAGGACAGGACCGAGGTTGGCGCGGCGACGCGGATGCCGGTGCCGTAGTCGACGATCACGAGAGAGAGGAAGCGGCTGAAGTCCGACGTCACGGCGGCCGTGCCGGTGGCCAGGACGACGGTGGGCAGGACCAGCCGGTCGGCCAGCAGCTCGGCGTGGTTCTGCATGCGCGTGTCGCCCAGCGGGGCGGACTCGACGAGATGGGCGATCTGGCCGGCTGCGGTATCGCCGCCGACCCGCGTCGCCCGGATGGTCAGCTGGCCTTCGCGGAGGACGGTCGCGGCGAAGGCCGTGTCGCCCTGGCGGCGGTTGACCGGCAGGCCCTCGCCCGTGATCGTCTTCTGGTCGATGCTGGCGACGCCCTCGACGATCTCGCCGTCGACCGGGATCATCTCGCCCGGATAGACGACGACCAGATCGTCCACGGCAAGCTCGAACGCCGGGATCGAAACGATGCGGCCGTCGCGCCTGACCCAGGCATTCTTGGACTGGAATTCGAGGAGCTCGCTGATGGCGCGCCGCGAGCCGGCGGCCGTCAGGTCGCGGATCCAGTCACCGAACTTGATCAGCCAGGTCACGATCGACCCGGCCAGGGCGTTGCCCTGCGCGACCGAGGCGATGATGGCGAGCGTGTCGAGGAAATCGACGTTCAGCCGCTTCTCGTTGCGGATCACTTGCCAGGCGCGCCGGGCAATCGGCAGCCCGTTCCACAGCATCAGCGGCATGTTGATGGCCACGACGACCGGATTGGTCGAGAAGGCCATGGCCAGCGAAAGCGTCGGGAGAGCGAGCGGGGACTGGGTTGAGAACAGGCCGGGCACCTCCGACCGTGTCGGCGGCGCGTTGGAGTTCTTGATGTTGGACTGGGTCGCGACCAGCCCACCGTCGTCGGAGGAGTTGC
>QFCS01005683.1_pt1 | contig 16927 bp, 12 predicted proteins | sample 3576561 | NCBI WGS metagenome assembly QFCS01 | reverse complement strand
TGATAATAGTGCCTCCGTTAAGGCTCTGAAAAATCTCTGCACAGTCCCGGGTGTAAAAATAAGCGGTGTTGGGGCCTGCTCCTTCAACCCGCCAGTCAACACAAACGGTGGCTAAGGTCTCTTCTGCCGCCTGGTTTTCTGCGGCGTTACTGCTGTGCAATGAAAATGTTGCCACGGCCATAAACAAAGCGATTACTGATAGTTTTTTCATAATGGTTTGATTTAGTTAATATTAATTATTTATTTAAATACGACTCATATTTATTTTTCAGCCAAAAAATGGCACTACTTATCTTTGGTCAGCCAACAGGTTGGCAATGGTATGGTTGGATTTCAATTTTTATCCTTCTGTCTTGAACTGTAAGCTGTTGTCAAACTTCTGCAATAAAAACGGGAAAAAAATCCCTACAAATGGGGATTTTTTAGTTTGTATCAAAAAAAACAAAAGATGCCTAATGGCATCTTGTTAAAATCAAGTATATTGGAATTTGTGTTTACCTATCCATTGTCAGGTTATTATTTGAATTGAATGTTGTTGCACTTGTTTTCTTCGTTTTACACGAGACAAAAAAATAATTAAATATTTATTCATAAAATATTTTTTTTACCAGTTTCAAAACTAAATTCCCAAAAATAAAGTATAACCACACAAAAAAAGTAATCATTAAAACAATAAAAGGAATAAACAAAACAATGACCAAAGCTCCCTTTATACCATAGACCTGTGCATCATTAAAATTGACAGGAATAATTCCTGAAAGAGTTAATACGAGATGAATAACAGCAAAAGGTAAATATCCGAATAAAAAAGTAAAAAACAGTCTCTTAAACAAGTTACCGGGCATTTCCGAGTACTTTTCAATAATATTTTTCATAATTTAACTAATTTAAATCCATCCCAAAACACCAGCAAAAGCTTACGCCTGCCCTTTATTCTATTTTTATTTACTTCTGCAAAATCTAATCATTAAAAAACTTTACTTAACTCTTACTCTACTTTTTGTTGGTATATCCAATTTAGTTTTTGCACCTCTTGAGAGACTTGTTGTTGTAAACTTTCCCAGTTTCGAACTGTTTAAAAATAGTAATTTTAAACTGTACTAGTTTTGGGGGAGCTTACAACTTTATGCTTGCCTTTATCCCATTTTTATTTACTTCTGCAAAATCAAATCATTAAAAAATTTCGCTTAACACTTACTCTACTTTTTGTTTGTATATCCAACATTACCCAAAGTTATGGACATAAGTCTCGATATTTGTTTTTATCAACAATTATATAAACATAAATAAAGCTTTCAGCATTATGCTCAGAATATGTTACCTTAATAGGTTTTTTTGTTAAATAATCACATTCATCATCTGTTTCTTCAATATTTATGACTTCTTTGCTAAACGAAAAGAGATAATCATACTTTTTAAAGTCATATTTATCATAATCGATAAAATCCTTTAAAAGATATAATGGTTTATGTTTCTGACTAAAAATATGTTCAAGTTGAACTTTACTGGTTACTATTTTTGCAGGATATTGGAAATTTTCCTTAATTTTTATTTTTTCAGTAAAATTAAATTCAACAGATTTTAGTGTTTCTCGGTTACATCCAATCAAAATTAAAAGTAAGATTGAAAACATTAAATTTTTCTTCATTATTTATAATTTAGGTCCCGTAGGAAATTGTATTGAGGATTGTGGATTATATTGCTTTCCATTTCTGAAATATTGCCAAACACCACCTTTAACAGCTTGACTTACTGGTATGGTAGCTCTTCCTGTATTTTCATTTATATTTAGTTTTCTATTAGTTCCTCTAACTTTATCCACTCCAGTCTTACTAAAAGAGACCGCTAATGTTTCTTTAGTTCCTGCTAAAGGCTGAGTGGTATTATTTGAATTACAAGTATTAAGAATTAATATTGTATTTGATAAATCTGCTGCAGGTGTTGGTAAATCTGAAACATTTGTACCAGCAGTTCCAGAGACGTTTGTTTTACCATTACCTGTAGATACAATATATTCCCCTTTTTCTGCATCTAAATGAAGAGCTTGGTTAGTACCATAATTATTCAAGGTAATTGACTCGGGTGCACCATCCATATCACCCCAATCTTTAGCAAATTCAGCTTCTGTATTTGCGTCACTTAATGCTACAGAACCTTCTCCATATTTTTCGACTAAGGTATCATATTGAGCTAAAGCTTGTTTGGGAAATCCACCGTTTTCCCCATTAGGTTTTGGGTCATAAAAAATATAATGCTTAACATTTTTCCTTTCTTCTTTTGTTAATTCCCTTCCTTCTTTGTCTTTCCAATCATCACTTGTTAATCCTTTTGCAACTTCCACCTGCATCCCATCGGGGTCAACAAAATAAATAGGATTATTGTAAGTATAATTATAAGGAGTCCAGCGTCGTGACATTTCCGCCAATGGGTCAATATTCATCCATCGACCAATCGCAGGGTTATAATTTCGTGCTCCATAGTCATAGAAGTTAAGTCCTAATTCGTCCTGCCACTCGTTTCCATTATATTTATACTTATTTGCCAACGCCAAAACATCCCCGTTATACCCTTCATGTTTTAACCCAAACGGATAATAATGGTTCTCTTCTAAAATTTCATTGGTTTCAATACTGCCGTTCTGGTTCAGGTCACAGTACTTTAACCGGATATTGCCCAAATGATCCGTAAAAGTAAAAACGTGCCGGTAGGTGCTGCTGCCTTCTTTGGTTACATATCCTTCGGCATGCGGAAAAAAATTAAGAACGTTGTTTTCGTACTGATAAACACCCATATACTTCGTCGTGGTTACCGTACTGCCTTCGGTCACGATCTTTTCGCGTTTCTGACCTAAGGCATTGTAAACATACTCAATTTCTCCCGAAACGGCAAATGTAATTTAACGAAAAATAGTACATTATGTATCTATAACATTGAAATTTGTTTTAAAATGAAAAAGGCAAACTTTACACTTGCCTTTATCCTATTTTATTTACTTCTGCAAAATCAAATCTTTAAAAAATTTCGCTTAACTCTTACTCTACTTTTTGTTAGTATATCCACTTTCAATAACAACCACTTTATGGGTAACGCGTTCATCATTTTCTATAAGCCTAAACAACTCATTTCCCTCACTGTCATTTGAGTGTAAATCTATAAAAACAATATCGTTAATTAATCCATCTATATAATAAACACCTGGCTTTGTAAATTTAATGTTGTAAAATGGTATTGTCCTGTTATTTATAGCACCAAATGTATCCTTAACAATTCGTTTTAAATGTTTATAATCATAATTTACATCATTTGTTGTTGTTAAAATAAAACGTGTATATCGGTTTTTTTCTTGCCCTCCAAAGGTTGTAGTGAGAGTGTCCAAAATACTTTTATATTCAATTACTCCATCTTTTGGCTGATTCACATAAAGTGTATCAGGAAATTTAATTTTAAACTCAATAACCTTTCTATTACTTTCTTCGTATATTTTTTTATTAATTAATTCTTCATTATTAATTTCTTTGTTATCCTTACAGCAAAGAGCTAAAAAAATACTTGACGACAAAACAATCAATATAATAAGTTTTTGTGAAATTTTGTATCTTTTAAAGTCCATATTGTCTATTGTTAATTTTCGCAGATTCAGCAGCATTAATTGAATCCTTTGTGTTTAAAGCTTTAATTTTATTTACATCTCTTTTTAATACAGTGGTGTCTTTTTTGTTACCTCCATGTACAGTTGATATAGCCGCATTTCCTCCTCCTAAAACATCTGTTGCCTTGTAATTAATTCTCTCTACAGTTTCAAATTCAGAATCAGTATTTACACTAGTTTTCATTGTGGTGGAGTTCCTAGAAGGAAAAGAGTTTTCTTCTGGGTTTGCGTTTCTTAAGTCTGTACCTGGTATATTTGTTTCAGGACCGTGAACATTAATTAACTCCATCAATATATCAACTTTAACCTCTGGAGTATCTTTATTGCCAATCGCTTTAGGTGCTAAACCTTTGTTAGCATTTTCAGGATTGTCTACTTTAAAATCAACACCATTACTAACTTTTTGTCCAAAATCTTTGAACCAATTCCCTGCTTGTTTAAGTCCTGATTTTTCAGTAAACTTTGAAGCATCATATTTTATTTCAGCAATCTGCTTGTCAACATATGCACCTGCACTTTTTATAGTAGACTTCGCTACTTCTTTTACAACATTCCAAGAAGGCCATGGCCACATTCCATCAGGGTCAATAAAGTAAACTGGATTATCAAAGGCATAATTATATGGAGTCCATCTTCTGCCTTGTTCTGCCAAAGGGTCAATAGTAAACCATCTACCTACTGCTGGATCGTAGAGTCTTGCTCCATAGTCGTAGAAGTTAAGCCCCAACTCGTCTTGCCACTCCATCCCATTGTATTTATACTTATACTTATAGGAATTTGAAAGGTTATCCAAAGAACGTTTTAAAGCATAAATTTACAATTTAATTCTCACATCCAAAAGTAAATCTTCAAAACTGAAATTAACACCAACAAGCTTTTACTAAAACAAATTGTCCGACGATTTAATCGCTTTAGATGAGTTCTCAAAGTTAGATTCTTCCTTTCAATAGTGTTGGTGCCAAACCGTTTTACAGAATGCAAATTCTCATCAATCAAATAGCTGTAGTTCTTTAATCTGTCGGTAAATACCTTTTTAGCTTCTGATAATTTTAAAGTATCCACGACACGACTCAGTGTTTTATTTGTTCGTTTTCCAACATTAAAACTCACAACAGTTTTAGACTTCTTCTCTAAAGCATAAACTAACCATATAAAATTTCGTTTGTGCCCAATGTAAGTACACATTTCGTCAACCTCATAAATTTTCCCTCTACTAATAACTGGCTGAGGAATGTTTCTGGCAATTGAAACAATTCTTTTCAATACTGTTGTGGTTGAAATTTTCAATACTCTTGCCGTACTTCTTATTCCCAAACCTTCTTTGGTAAAAATAATAATGTTCTTATTCGTGCTTGCTTTACAAGCATTGTAATTGTATTTCTTTTGTTGTCCTTTTCTGCAAATAGTGCATTTATAGCGTTGGCTTCCATTAATTTGAAATCCGTTTTTAATACATTTTCCATTACAAAAATTACATTCGATTTTTACCACCTATTTTGATACATTAAGTTATTATAAAAGCATTTTAAGGCTTTTTAAAACCCTAAAAATAGAAGAGACGACCAACAGGCCGTCTCTTTTTAATCAAAAATTTTAATTTAATACTGTTTTTCAAATGGTTACATTGTAATTTTATCAAAACACCTAATCTGATACATTACCAAATTTTGGTTCATCATTAACTTTGGAAAACGAAAACTACCAATCTTTATGAATAGTTTTCTAATTCCTCATTCAAATCTCGACTAAACTCCTCTAAATTAACAATGAATCCTGTTTTATCACTTACTGGAAAAACGTTTATTAAATAACTATTTTCTTCAATGATTTTATAAACAACTTCTTCGAAGAAATCTAGTGGAATTTCTTTTATAATTGCTTCTTCCCAACCATTTATTAAACAACTTTCAGCAAACTCAAAAGAAGACCATACCGGAATTAACTGTTCGTCCTCAAATTCTGAGTAGATAAAATTATTTTCCTTATCTACTAACATATAAACTGTCTCGCTATCAGCAATTCTTTTAATGAGATAGCTATATCTCTTAAATGGATCAAGAGATGATACTTTTTCTATTTCTTTTTGATCATTTTTCATTAGTGACTTATTCTTCTTTCTTTGTTATGTCTACCATTATTATCATATCTGTGTTGGTTTCTGTGATCAATCTGATTTTGAAGATTAGTATGTTTGTAAGAATAACCTTTTGCAGCTTCTCTTCCTCTTTCATGTGCCAAAACTTTTCCTGGAGGATTTCGAATACTAGTTCTTTTACCTCTATCAATTTGATTGATTTCTTGTTTAACCCATCCTTTATCTGCTTTTCCTGCCTTTGGATCATTTACTATATCTCTTAGTCTCTCTTGTCTTCCGGTTCTACCAGCAGGTGTTTTTCGTGTAGCAACAGTCTCAACAACTGCAACTGTTACAACTGCCATAGCAGCACCTTGCTGTTCATTTGTCATATTTGGTATTTCTGCGACAGTATCAATTGCATTAGCAATTCCAGTAGCAGTTTTATTTTCCATACCCATCAAATTAGATAGTCCGGTTACATCTCCAACCAGCAAGGCAGCACTATTTAGAGTATTTGAAAGTCCCTTAATACCTTCATTTATAGGGTCTCTAGAAAATTCCTGAACTTTATTATAAAAATCATTAGACATTTTCTGAGCTGCCTTATTCCAACCAGATAAACGAGAAGTATTATCCACATTCTTGATTGGGGGGTCGGTAAATTCAACTGCGAGATCATCTAATAAACCATCAGGATCTATTCTGATAACAGGATTATTTTGAACATAATTATATGTTGATAACCACTCCCTATCGTCTGCCATTGGATCTATTTGCCAGAATCTTGGAACAATCGGATCATAGACCCTTCCTCCATAATCATAAACATCTAGTCCTAATTCATCTTGCCATTCTTTTTGATTATAACGATACCGATTTGCCAAAACAGAAACATCCCCGTTATACCCCTCGTGCTTTAACCCAAACGGATAATAATGGTTCTCTTCTAAAATTTCATTGGTTTCAATGCTGCCGTTCTGGTTCAGGTCACAGTACTTTAACCGGATATTGCCTAAATGATCCGTAAAAGTAAAAACATGCCGGTAGGTGCTGCCTTCTTTGGTTACATACCCCTCTGCATGCGGAAAAAATTTAAGAACGTTGTTTTCGTACTGGTAGCCACTCTCCATATACTTGGTGGTGGTTACCGTACTGCCTTCGGTCACGATCTTTTCACGCTTCCGGCCTAAGGCATTGTAAACATACTCAATTTCTCCCGAAACGGCAAATGTAATCTAACGAAAAATAGTACAATATTGTGTATCTGTAACCTTGAAATAAGTATTGTCTTTTTTTATTGTGCTTGTTTTAAAATGAAAAAGACAAACTTTATGTTTGCCTTTTTTCTAATTTTTATTTACTTCTGCCAAATCAAATCTTTAAAAAATTTCGCTTAACTCTTACTCTACTTTTTGTTAGTATATCCACTTAACTTATACTAAAGTTTTTGTTAGTATATCCAACTCCATTTTTAGGACTAGTCATAAGCTAAATTCTATTTTTATTTCTTCTCGTTTAATACATTATCTATTGGTCTACGATTCCATAGAAGTAACGATAATTGTCCTATTTTTAATAATCTTTCAGGTTTAACACTATTATCTAAAGCCCATTTAATCCATTTTTTTATAGCTGTCTCCCAATAAATCCAACCCAAAACACCAGCAATAATAGCACTAATTTTTCCATTTATTTCAAGATAAGCTACTAAACAATACCAGACTACCAGTATTATTATCATTGAAGGAATATTAACCCATAGCCAGCCTCTGTTTATCAATTCTATGGTAGATAGTTCTTTGTTATTGCTCATAAATAATTTTTAATTTTAATTATTAATAATTCTTTAATTGATAAAATTTAAATTCATAATTATTGGCTTCTAAAAACTCTTTGGCTTTTTCTAAAAACTCCTTCGCTTTTTTGTTAGGACTGTATTTCATTGCAACTTGAATAACAAATTTTTTATCTGTGGCATTCGGATAGACTTCATAAATCTGTCCATTTTCTATAACTTCTAAATAAGCATTAATTTTATCTTCTAAAATTAGTAAGTGCTCTTCATCGTTATCCCATTTTAAATGATCAGAGATTGTTAAAACTACATTGTTAGATTTATTAATACTTATAAAATCTATAACATCTTTATTATCAACAGCCATAATGTCTTTTATTTAATTATTCTTTTGGACGAACAACATCTACTTTGGTTGGAGGTAGTTTTGTTCCTCCCGGATATCCCGGTTTACCTTTACCAACAATAGTCCCTCCATTTTTCTCTATAGCTGGAAACCCAGTCTTTTGATTTTTTGTTAAAGGAGCTGTTTTAGATGACTTTGCTTCTGTCAAAACAGTTTTGCCATCTTTAGTACTAACCTTATCCATTTTTACTTTACCATTAGCTCCATTAGGTTTAATAGTCACTTGATCTTGAATATTTTTGTGACCATCTTTCTTTAAATCTTGACCTACTTTTTGTTCAAAATTTTTACCTTTTTCTTGGTTCTTAGCTAAAGTTTCTGCCTTTTTAGATTTGTTAGGAGTAATTCCTGGTGTTTTATTAGGAACAGTTCCTGTTGTTCCTCGTAAGTTTCCGCCTCTCTTAATTACAGTTTCTGAAACAATTGTTCTATTTTCCTTAGAGGCTTCATAATTTCTAGAATCAGTTTCACGATTCCCTGTAGGAGCGTTTGCAAATTCAGAATAAAGTAAAGCAGCAATTACATATATACAAACAGGACACCTTCCATCTGGATCATCAAAAGAAATTGGGTTATTATAACCATAGCCATAAGGATTTAAATTATCAGTATTAAATATACCCTCCCCTGTTTCAAGTTTTGTAATTAAAGCTTCATAAATGTCATCCTCGTCATCTTCATCAATATTGCTATCATCAAATGTAAACTTTAAATCATTTAATAATGGATCCATTGTCGTCCATCTTGCAATAGCTGGGTCATAATTCCGATATCCATAATAATACCAATTTAGACCAAGATCATTCTGCCACTCCTTACCATTGTACTTATACTTATTCGCCAAAATAGAAGTATTTCCATTATACCCTTCGTGTTTTAGCCCAAACGGATAGTAATGGTTCTCTTCTAAAATTTCATTGGTTTCAATGCTGCCGTTCTGGTTCAGGTCACAGTACTTTAACCGGATATTGCCTAAATGGTCGATATAATTGAAAACGTGTCGGTAGGTGCTGCTGCCTTCTTTGGTTACATATCCCTCAGCATGCGGAAAAAAGGTAAGAACGTTGTTTTCATATTGATAACCGTCTAAATACTTGGTGGTGGTTACCGTACTGCCCTCGGTCACGATCTTTTCGCGTTTCCGGCCTAAGGCATTGTAAACATACTCAATTTCTCCCGAAACGGCAAATGTAATTTTGGTCGGCAGGTTTAAATGGTTGTACCTGATGGCGGTAATGCCCTTGTTATCGTCCCGGATCATGTTGCCAAAATCATCGTAGCCGTATTCTTCGGGATTATCGGCTCCGTCCACAAACCCGCCGTTGCTTGTGGGGGTGGAGTCATCCCTTACCTTGATCAGCTCATTGCTGTTATCCCGGTAAGTATAAACCAGGTCGTCGATCTCTATCGGCTGTACCTCATCTTCCACACCACCGTTGCGGAACAGCCCGGTGATGTTCCCGTTCTTGTCGTACCCGGTTATTTTTTCGTCATACGAATGCAGCCGCTGGTTGTTCCGGTGAAATATGGCCTCATTCAGGCGGTTCAGGGGGTCATAGGTATAGCTGTAGCTCCGGGCCGTGTTGTCGGCCGCCGTTTTCCAGAACGTTTCGGCTATATTCCCGTTATAAAGAGGCTTTACGGTGGCGTTTACATCGTTCACTACCGTATCGTAGCTGATCCTGAACGCAAATAAGTCCAGCGGGTCGTTACCGTTCTGCAGGTCTGCCATATCATTGATTCCCGTTAACCAGCCGCGGGCGTTATAGCGGTAATCTACTTTTTGCAGCGGTGCCGCCCCGGTCAGGTCTTCACCGCCTACCCTTTTGGAAAGAAGGTTGCCCAGCTCGTCATACTCGTTATAGGAAATCAGCTGTGGCGTATTACTGTTGAGCTGTTGCGTATGACTGATCAGCTTATCCTGGGCCGAATAGGTATAAAAATCCCTGACGGTCACACCCGATTCGCTGTTGATGCGTTTGTGCAGCGTAACGGTATATTCCGCCTTTCCGCTAAAGTCAAATTTTGTATCGGTCTGCGTATAGCCGCCTGCCCCCAGCTCGCCGTTCCGGTTAAATACCCGTACCGGCCTTTCTTTTTTATCATAAAGTGTATAACCGGTTTCGTTCCGGTAGGATGTGCTCGTCCGGAGCACCCTTGTCCAGGTGCCTGTGACCAGCCCGACCGGTTTGCGGGTGTTGTGGTAATACACTTCCTGGTCTTCAATGTCCGCCGGGATGGTCGGAGCATTCGGGTAATCGTAATCGTCATAATAGGTAACGCTCAGCACATGGTAACCCGAGGTTGGCCAGGCATCGTTGCTGTAACGGTAGGTTACCCCCATCACCGTTACATCGGCCGTAGCTGCATTCCTGGACTCGCTGAAGCTCGTGGTTTCGGCATTCCGGGCATCCTGCAGCGTTTTACGCAGGGTACTGCTGATGGTTGAGGCAGAACTCATCCACCCGGTTAAAACGGGCCGGTTGAATTTGTCGTATTTGGTTATGGCCCAGCCGTAGTTGGTCAGGTTGCTGAAAGGGGGCCGGACAGGCCCTACAGCCACCACCCGGTCCAGCTTGTCATACATCATAAACTCCCACATTTTGCCCGGTAGCTTCTTTTCAACCATACGGTTCCGGTGGTCATACCGGTACTGGTAGCAAAGCCCGTCTAATATGGTTTGCGATACCGTCTGGCTGGCATCCGCCTTGGGCGGGATCACATAGGTTAAATTCCCGTAAATATCATACACATAATAGGTGTCATGCGGTTCTTCTGAGGCAGTAAGCGTATTGGCGTATGTACGCTTTAAGACCACCTGCCCCTGTTTGTTCTTGAATTCTTCGGTCGTGTGGTTCTTTCCTGAAGCAGACGTCCAGTTCTCGTCTTTGGTGATGGTCTTATAGAGCTCACCGGGAGCGTAAAAATTATCTTTTACCAGGGCAATGGTATATAATCCCAATGAAGAAGACCAGGCCGTAGTGGCTTTAAAATACACCACTTCATCCGCCTGATTGGTCTGATAGTCAAATTTAACGGTCTTGCCGTTGGCCTTGTGCCAGGTATCACCCGGGGCTGCCTGCTGCCATACCCTTGAAAGCGGGGAAGATTCCAGTACTTTTTCGCCATACGGGTTGCCCGTGGTTTCAAAATGCGGGTTACCGGTCAGCGAAACGTTATTCGCAGCATAAAAGCCCAGTGTACTGGCTTCGCCCGAAGTATCAAAGCTCAGCGAGGCACTTGAACGGACATAAGGCAGGAACTCATGGGTCTGCCGGCCGTAAGCATCATACTGCGTATGCACAATGATGTCCTTGCCCGTATTAGACTGTTTATGGGCGATCTGCTGAACGGGTCTGCCCAGGCCGTCTAAATACTGCATCGTTACAGCGGCCTCCTCCGGGTCGGGACTGCCAATGGAACTTAACGACGGAACCTTATAGACAGTGCTTTTGATGTAATTCTGATTCAGGGTCTGGTTGCGGTAATAGTACTCGTTTTCGCTCAAGATGTTTTGCTCCGCATCTTTCACGGTTTCCAGCCTGCCAAAGGTATCGTAATGGTAGGTTGTCGTATAATCCTTCGGGTCGGTCACAGAAGCAATGCCCACCACAGGCTTGTAGGTTAACGTGGTCACCTGTGCCCCCGCCAGGGCCGTATCGCTCCGCAGGGCATCCAAAGCAGCCAGCAGAGCCGTTTCGGTGGTGGCCGTATGAATGGCACTGATCAGGTGACCCGGAATGCTGTTGTAGGCCATGTTTTCGATCTTGGCCACCGGTTCGGTGTGGTTGTAACCCCAGATGTAGCTTACCGGCACACCGCTTTCCTGCTGAAGCTCCAGGATGTTCCCCCTGCTGTTGTATTGATTAAAAATAATACGGGTTTCCGGGGTCAGCGGATCGCTGTCGCTTCCTTTTTTAGACAAAATATATTTAGGCAACAGTAAGTTGTCAATAGAAGTATCGTTGCCGTAAACCGTCTTCTTCTCCTCTACTTTATTCGCATTGTCAAAAGATTCTACTTTGATGACCTGTGCAATCACATTTCTGCCCACTAATTGCGGGACAAAAGGATCGCCTATTACCGCGGCATCGTGTGCATAATAAAATTTTGAGGTCAGGTTGCCGCCGGTGGAATTGGAAACAGTCTGCTGGCTTATTTTCCGGTTATAGGGGCTGTAGGTATTGTAAGTGTCCGTCTGTAACACAGAACTGTTTGATCCTTCGTAAAAATATTCCTTTTTTTCGGAGTGGTCTAACCTGGCCCAGCCGAAAGCTTCGGTCAGCAGGCTGTAATATATAAAATCAGCCGGCATGCCGAAATAACAGAAGCAGGGTGAGCAATTCGTAATGTCATACACATACGCCTGGTATTCAGTAATCCCCTTGTAGTTGATAAACTGGTAGTTGTTCAGGTTATAAAACCGCAGGCCGGTATGCAGCGTATCCTCTTCAAAGCTGTATGCGTTGGTGGTTTCTTTGAGTAGCCGGTTGCTCTGGTCAAAAACCTTTTCCTTGAGCAGCAACCCTCTTTTGTAGTCAATATTCAGCGTAGGCAGGTAAGGATAATGCGTATGGGTATGGTCAATGGTTTCAGGGTATTCAATGGCCGAGGTATAGGTATATTCCGTCCGGCCGTTGCCGGTTTCAAAAACCGTTACGTTCCGGTACCCCACATCTGATCCTTTTGTTTTCACAAAGGCCAGGTTGTTATCAGAAGTAGTCACGTCATACGCCAGGTCATACTCCGCTATCGTGATCAGGTTAGAGTGGGTCACACATTCCCTTTTGCTTTTTTCATACGTAAAAACCGGTTCGGGATACACCAGCGAACCGCTTGACTGGCTGGGCTCGTCAAAGGAGCTGTAGTCAAAGCGTTTGGTTTTCAGCGGGGTTAACGCATAGGAAGTGGCCGCATCTTCAAAATAATTTATTTCCTTTATCCGGATTCCGCCGCCGTGCAGGTATTCCCTGGGCACAAAACCGCCAAGGCCGGAACGCCTTATCTTATAATGGGCCTTTACGCTCACACTGTAAGTATTGTCCGGAATAACCTGCGGAGAGGTAAAGCTGACGGAATATTCTCCCGCTGGCAGGTTTACCAGAAGACGACTGCAGGTGCTGTCCGGACAGGACATGGCCGTTAACCCGCCAACAGCCTGGTTGGTCGCCACATTACGCACCGTAAGAAACCAGTCATTCATGCCCGAGCTCATAAAGTCCAGTTCGGTAGCAAGGTAAACCGACTGTTCCTCAAAAATTTCAAAAAAAGAAGTGGTATTATTGCTTCTTGTAGTAAAAACCGCCGGAGGCGTTGTAAAAAACAGCCAGTTTTCCGGGTTGGCATCAAAATCCTCAACCGGCTCGTTACCGATATAGGAATACTGGTTTGATTCGAAAGAAAATTCGATTGCCCCGCCGGTCGGCAGGGTCATTTTTTCCAGCACATCAATAGTGGCAAAGTTGATCTTGTTCTGGGCATGGTTGAACTCGTCTTCAATCAACGGTGCCTGCTTATAGGCAAAATAATGGCTGTTAAAGTTGGTGTGCGTATTGTCATATTCCCTGACCTCAGCCAGCTGTAAGCGTTTTTTATCGTGGCCGGGAGCCGTAAAAAGCAGGTTTACCCTTTTAACCGGGTTGTTGTCCCAGTCTTTTACAGCTATCTCACTTAACTTATAAGCATTAGACGGGTTGTGCATGTTATAATCCGGACGGCCCTGCGTGTAGGTAAAATTCAGCCTGGCTTTCCCGATAATCCGTATCTCGGAAAGCTTTCTGGTAGAGGTATTGTTTTGATGGGTAAATGAGGAAACAAGCGGTAAAGGATCAAAGCTGGTCACCGAATAGTTTAGTGTATAGTACTGGTAAAGATCATATAGCGAACCGTTCTTTTCATGGTTCCGTGCCTGAGAATGCTTTGCAGAGATCTCGGAAACCGGATTTTCGTTATAGACGAGATCCAGCAGCAGCACATCATTGTGGTCATAGACCTTAGAGAGGTGGAAAGCACTTCTGAACTCATAATCAAGCCCGGGCGACACGGTATGGTTATTCCCTACGGCAGGGGTTCCGGTGGCCATCTGGCTGCTGTGTGTATTGTCGATCACATCAAAAACATAGCGGTTTCCGAGATCGTCTATAATCGTAAACGAATTGGGTACATAGGTCGTTCCGTTATAATCGTTGATGATCTTTAAATTATTCTTGTCGAGCTTAAAAACCTCCAGCTGGCCATTGACCTTTTTGATGATAAACCGGCCGGTCTGCCCTAAAAAATTATACTGGTACAAATCGTGCTCCGTGTCGTATTTTCCTTTCACACTGACATCCCACATATATTCGTTGATCATTTCGGGAGAAGCAGTGCCGATCGCGTTGTTTTCCACCAGTTCGCTGAACTCGTAAAAGCGGTTGATGTTATAGGCAACATTGGTGTGGTAGATCCCTATTTTCTGCCCGATCTCGAGGATCTCATCCGGCATGCCCCGGACGGTTCGCGATATCGTTCCGCCGGCCATCAAGCTCCAGCCGAGTCCGACATCCGAAGCTACGATATTCCGGTCAACCAGGTCCACATTAGCGGCATGATAGCTGAGCTTTACGTCAAAATTATTCCCGTTGGCCAGCTTGCTGCCGAACAGCGGAATACTGATCTCCGGTATGCCGGTATAGTTACTCACAGGGATTTCTTCAAACTTCATCAGCGAAGCCACCGTGGGCGAAGGGGCAATGATGTTGGGCAGATCAAGGTTGATATCCGGGTTTTCCGATTGGGCGTTCAGTTCAGGCAGCCCCATCAGAAGAGCTATTAAACAAAGCAGGTACTGTGTGATGTTTTGCTGGCTTTTCATATTGTCTGTAATAAATGTTGCTGGTTGTTATTTTTTTGTGATTCCCTTGATCACCTTTACCCCGTCTTTCTGCACATTGGTCCGGATCTCGATGACGTAGATCCCCTCGGGCAATCCGTCCAGATCTACCGGAACGGTGCGTTCTTTGGCAATGGCAAAGCTCTGCAGCTGCCTGCCGCCCAGGTCAAAAACCGAGCAGGTTCCTGTTTCATATTCATACCCGATAATCACGTTGGTATATTGTGCCGTTGGGTTCGGAAAGGCTTCTATGGCCAGCTTGTCTTCATCGGGTTTGTCCTTGTCCTTGAGCTTGACCACCCAAAAATCGTTTTTGCCAACCGGGGCTTTTTTATCGCCCGAGGCTTTGCCTTTACTGGTTCCTGCCATCAGGTAACTGCCGTCCCTGAGCGGTATCGCTTTTTTCAAAACATCCTCTCCGCCGCTGCCAATGGTCTTCCGCCAGATTTCCTCCCCGGCCTGATCAACCTTAACAGCCACATAATCATTAATGTTCTCCCTGTCTTTTTTTGTCGTGCCATATACTTCGCTGCGGGCATAACAGCCTAACAGTAAACTCTGATCATCATTTTCAACCAGCGAGGTCAGGTAATCGGCTTTCCCGATGTCAATCGTTTTTTGCCAGCGTATTTCACCGGCCGGATCAATTTTGACCAGCCAGATATCGCTTCCTTTGCCGTTGGCAGCATTTTTATTACCGCTGGTGCCGGAATAAGAATTGCCTGCCAGCAGGTAATGACCGTCACGGGTCTGGTGAATGGCATAAAGCTGATCATCACCTTCACCGCCATACACTTTTTGCCATTCCTGTTTGCCGTCCTTATCCAGCTTTATCACCCAGTAATCGCCCAGGCCATAATTTTTCTCCGTTTTATTGCCGGATTCGGGCGAATTGGAATAGCCTCCCACGATATAGCCGCCATCGCCGGTTTGTTCTATACTGCGGACAATATCGGCAAAACGGCCGCCAAAACTGCTCTGCCATTCTATTTCTCCCTTCCGGTCAAGCTTAACAATCCAGTAATCCAGGTTCCCGAAGCTGTGTTGGTTTTTGGCATATTGCCTGTGCGGAACAGATTGCTCGGCAGGAATGGCATCAGAGCCTGAAGCTCCGCCAATTATATAACCACCATCTGTGGTTTGCTTAATGCTGTGCAGCTGCTCCTGCCCTTTTCCGCCCAGGGTTCTTTGCCATTGTTCGTTCCCTCTGGCATCCAGTTTGATAATCCAGAAATCATCTCCGCCAAAAGAAGCCTCCTTTTTATCGCCTCCCCGGGCAGAGTTTGAAGAGCCTGCCAGTATATAGCCGCCATCGTTTGTAAGGGCTATACTTTTGAGCAGATCCGTGCCCTTACCGCCATAACTCTTCTGCCATTCCGGATCGCCTTTTTCATCCATTTTCCAGAGCCAATAATCCAGGTCACCCTGATTGTCATCCGTCTTTTTTCCGGTTTTTCCGGAAAGTGAGCTGCCTGCAAGGATATAGCCGTAATCTGCTGTTGCTACTGCGTCAAAAAGGTAATCGGCATGTTTGCCGCCAATGGATTTTTCCCACAAGATGTCCTGGGAAAACAAGAACATATTGCCTGAAAAGCACCATAAGACAAGGGGTCCAAAAAATGATTTGTACTGTTTCATATCGATGAGTTAAGGAGTAAACGAATCAAAAAAAAAGTTACAGCTTGGGGTGTAATGTAACCGGCTTCGGGTAATGCATTTTACAGGTTCTCCGTAAAACCACTAAATTTACCAAAAACAATTTTAGTTAATTTTAACATATAAAACAATATTTTATTGTGCTTTTTTAAAAAAATAATTAAAAAAACTAAAATTTTAAACTAAAAATGATATTAAATACAACTGTAATTGCTTGTGTTGATTAACCAACCTGGAACTTTTTAACCGCAAAGACGCTTCTCTTTTTAACGGAGCACGGATTTAAGGAGTTGAAGAATTTCGATGCTTAGCAATAACCAACCTAAACTTTTTAACCGCAGAGAACGCAGAGGAGGTCGCAAAGGGCACTAAGACGCTTCGCTTTTAATGGAGCACGTTTAGGGAGTTGAAGAATTTAGATGCTTAGCAATAACCAACCTAAACTTTTTAACCGCAGAGAACGCAAAGGAGGT
>QFCS01002420.1_pt1 | contig 16969 bp, 19 predicted proteins | sample 3576561 | NCBI WGS metagenome assembly QFCS01 | reverse complement strand
TGTCGCCGGGCGAGACCGGCAAAATCGAGATCGCTACCCCGCCGGCACCACCGCCGCCTCCGGACATGGCCACCGTGCCGTTGGCACCGGCCCCGCCGCCGCCCGCGCCGGACGCCTCAAGATTGATCCAGTATGTCCCGGGCCCGACGACGTGCGAGTAGACTCCCGCAGCCACCCAGCCGACATATCCGGCCGCGAGGTTCTGGGTCAGGCCGGTCAGCTGCAGCGCGGTGCCGGTCAGGATGGCGTCGAAGATGCGACCGCCGATGAGGTCACCCGACTGCACGGCTTGGCCCAGAGGTCGCACAATCGGAATAGGACCGAGTCCGTCGATGTTGATCGTCGCCGCCGCCGTATTGGTGGCCGGCGCGATGATCCGGAGCGGCATTCCCGCCGCGTCGGCGTAGGAGCTCAGTGGCGGGGCGAGCGCCAGGGTCAGGGCGTTCGCGCTTCCCCCGCAAACCCCGTAGTTGACGCGCTGCGATCGGATTGCTCGGATCAGCTGGGCGAGGTTGCCGGCGGTCGGGGCCAGGCCGGAACTCTCGATCACCGCCATGATCTCTTCCTGGACGGCGTTGTGCCAGCTCGCGGCGAGCTCGGTTCCCGGCACGCCAGCGACGGTGTCCTTGCCGCGAAAGCCGCGGCGGCCGCCGCCCAGGTCGATCGTGTTGGCGCCAACAATCCGGTCCATGGCCTTACCTCAGATGTATCGGAAGACGACTTCGGTATGGGCCGGTTTCAGCCGCCGGATGTCGCATTCAACGTCGGAAAGAACGATATCGAGCAGGAGATCACCGGCTTGCGACTCGTCGGCCTTGGCGACGACTTCGCCCAGCAGAGCGAGGCTGACTGTCCCGATGAACTGCTCGGGCGTCTCGATCAGTTCATCGCCAGCCACCGCCGCGTCGGCCATCGTCACGAGGTTCTCTTCGATCGCGATGGTGACCCCGCGCTTGGCCGCAAGATCGATGAAATACTGCCTGCTGGCGCCGCCGCGGGCGGTCCAGCGCTGGTGTGCGAGCTGGCGGCGATCGCCCAGCGACATGGTTGAAGTGTCACGACCACAAGGGTCGGGGCCGAGGACGCGCTCATAGTCGATGAGGCAGAGCGTGGCGCTGCGCGGATCGAGCTCGTCGATCATCGCGGCTGCCGTCTGCTCTATCAGCGAAATCTCGCCGGCCAGCGGCTCCAGCAGAGCCGCCAACAGCGTATCCTGTTGGCGCTTCGGCCAGAGCCAGCCATCCGGTAGCAGCGCAATCATCTCGGCGCGAACGTCATCCACCGGTCGCGTCATGGCGGCGCCTGCCATGTCACTAGGCCGGCCGTGACGAGTTCGCGCGCAGCGGGGACGATGTCCGCGGACGGGGCGACGATGTAATGGCGGTACTCGCCGCTGGCGGCTGAGAGCGCCTCAGAAAGTCGGGAGCGGTAGAGGGGCAGGCCAATCTCGGCCTCGGCCGCCAGATAGCTTCGGCGGGCGGCATCGACGGCGGCGCGAACCTGCGCGGTGTCCGGCGACACAGCGAGCGTCATGGGCTCAGGCCGAAGGATGACAGCGACCGTGTGCACCTCGGCAGTCACGGGGCGAACGGCGTCCAGATGGGCCGCTATCGCGTCGAGCTCGGCGGGCGTCGGTACACGCGGCGCCTCGATCGAGCCCATCGCCACGACAACGCCGACCGAGCCCGCACCGGTCCAGTTCGGCAATGCCTTCACCTTCACGGCGGCAAAGGCGTTCTGGACCCAGACCGGATAGTCGAACGCCGCGCCGCCGTGCCCGGGCTCGCGGATGACGGCGAGCAGGCGTGCGAGCAGGGAGGCTTCGGTTTCCTCCTCGGTCCCGCCCGCCATGCCGTCCAGATCGAGACGTGCCTCCTGCGGATCGAGCCCGGCGAGCACCGTGACGACAGGCAGCCGGACGAAACCGGGCGCATTCCCTGCCGTGCCGCCCTCGGCCGCCTGCACAGGCAGGATCAGCGATCCGCCCCCATCAATCGCTCCGGCCGCCGTGGTGACCGCGAGCCCAGCTGGCAACCGCAGCTCGAGGCCCGCCGGTACGACCGTGCCCGGGACGCCTTCGAAGCTGGCGAAGCCGACCGCCTTGGTCGCCGGGCGCTTGTAGACGCCCCAGACCGCAGCGTGTCTGATCAAGTACTCGTCCTGAGCGGAATCCGGCAGCATCTGGTCGCCGAGCCAGCGCAGGTGCAGCTGCGTCTCGTACGCCGTCATCACCTGGTCGCGCAGGATGATGCCGAGCATTCCCTTCTCGGACCGGATGGCCCTGGACAGCGCTGCCGGATCGATGTCCGGACGGACGCGGCGGATTGCCGTCTCGAGGCGGGCCTGCGCCCTCTGCAGCATCTCTGCCGGTGTTGCGAGCGGAAACGGCATCAGGCCACCGGGAGCTCGAGCTCGGTATCCGCGACCCGGCAAGTCAGCGCCAGGATGCCGCTCCGCAGCCAGGAGACCGCGATGCCAGCGGCCGTGCCGGTCTCGGTGCCGACCCAGCGCAGCGCCTCGCGGGCGATGTCCTCAACGAACAGGCGCGTGAGCTCGTCCTGCTTCTCGCGATCGAGCAGCCAGAGCCGCGAGCCGATGCGGCGGCCAAAGGGATCGAGCGCGTCGCCGGCCCAGCCGCGCCGCGTCACGAATGACGACGACGCATTCAGCGCATCGACGCCAGTCGGAAGATCATCATCGAGATGGGCGCGGCGATCGCTGCCGAGCGAGATCAGCATCGGCGTCAGCGGGGTTTCGTCGATCAGCAGGTCGCCATCGGGCCCGAGCGCAAGATCGCCCGTTCTCGTCTCCGGATCGAAGACTAATGCGATGTCGAACCAGTCGGCCATGCGGGCGACAATGTCGCGCGCGCGCAAGGCTGGACACGACCCGAGCTCGGGTCGTCAGACGTCCGGCTCAGGATCCGGTCCGACCACCGGCACGACCGAGCAGAAGATCCCGGCATCCGTCACGACGATCCAGTGGGCGCCCTTGCGCATCTTCACATAGTCCGGCCGGACGACGAGCCGTGGGGCGCCGGCGCCTTCGCCGATCCGGCCGATGATCCGGTCCACGAGCCAGTCGAGCACGGTCTGCTTGACCTTGAAGAAGAAGCGCTTGCTGCTCTTGCCCTCGACCGTGCCGTCCGCCTTGACGTGGATGCGATCGGCCTTGTGGTTGTGGAGCGCCGCCTCGCCCTCCTGCAAGCCGCCCAGGCGGTTGCCAGGTGCCTGGACTGGCAAGCCGACGAGGTCGCCCTGATCGCCGCCGACCGCAAGCACCACCATCTCGCCGCCCGCCGGCGGCCGGGACGAGACGCCGAACTGCCCGAGGATCTCGACATCGCTGCGATCGACATGGCGATGGGTCTCGACGGTCGCGGTCTGTGTCGCGCCCTTGTCATTGGTCGAGCGGACCGCGGCGCGGGCGACGATGCCGCGATAGGCGTGAGCGGTTTCCGGATCCTGCGACATACCGGCCCCTCAGAGCGGGTTTGCGGTGCCGTCGAGCTTGCCGCCGCCGCTCTTCGACGAGGCCTTCTTGCCCGACTTCTTGTTGGACCGCCTGTCGCCGACCGGCAGGAGGTCGTAGGCTTCCAGGCCGGTGACGCGCAGGTTCGTAGACTCGCCGCGCTCGTCATAGGAGAGCCGCACGCCGGCGAGCAGCATCTCGCGGTTGAGGCCGGCATAGTCGTCCTGGACGAAGGCCTTGGTATTGGACTTCCACGGCAGCTGATCCGGGCCGGCCGTCAGTCCGGCATAGCGATAGTCGAGCTTGTCGCCCTTGGCGCGGCGGGTGCGCATCTCCCATTCGGCCTGCGTCTGGGCGTCGACGTCCTTCGCCTGGGTCCGCGCCATCGAGATGTGCGGGCGCCAGCGCGTGACCTCTTCATCCTTCGCATGGCCCATGACGTGGGCGCCGGCGCCGCCGGGCTTGTCCAACGGGGAATCGCTCGCGGGTTCCGGCTGCTCCGGCGGCTCGTCGCCGGGCTCGTCATCGACGCTGAGTGCCGCCTTTTCCGGCCGGCGACCGCCGTTCTTCTCACTCTGGCCTTTCACGAAATAATCGCTGAAGCGTTCGCGGGCCGAGAAGGCGACGCGCGAGCGCACCACGTTCCCGGGAAACATGATGTCGTCGGCCGCGTCTTCCTTCCCGGAGCGGGTGATGACCAGCGTGCCTACTCGGTCCGTGGTGATCAGGACGCCCTTCTGCTTGGCGTATTTGCCCAGCACCGAGATCACCGTTTCGCCGGCCTCGACCGTCGCCTTGTCGAGCGGCGCGCCGGTATCAACGTCGCAGCGGACCTTGATCCCGAAGGGCGCGCAGAGCTTCTTGGCGAACTCCTCGAGCTTGATCTTGCGGTACTCGTGCTTGCCGCGCGGATCCGGCGGACAGTCGACCAGGTCGCCCGTCAGATCCCGACCGATGATCGTGACCAAGCCGCCCTGGCCGCCGGCCTCGGGGAGGACGTCGTCGATCCAGCCGATCAGCCAAGGCTCGCCGTCGATCAGGATCTCGGCCTTCGCGCCCCAATCCAGAAAGGTCGCGTCGCCCGGCCGCGAGCACCAGGGCCAGGCCGTCTGCGCCCGGACATCGTCGCGCATGGTGAGCTCGAAGGAGGCCGCGAGCTCGGAGAGATCATGGCAGAGGTCGACCTTGATCCAGCGGTCCAGGACCTGGCCTTCGATCCGCAGCGCGATCCGGCGGCTCTCGACCTTGTTCGGCAGGAATACCCTCACCGCAGCACCTCGACCGGGTCGGCGCCGAGCAGCGCGGGATGGCGCAGCCGATTGCGGCGGCGGATGTCGTGGAGTGTCTCGACGACGCGCGAGGGCTCGTCGCCGGCGAGGTGCTGGGCGAGCAGCCAGGTCGAGCCCCGCGGCGGCAAGATCCGCTCGGCTGCAGGCAAGCGCCCGATGACCTCGGACAGGTCAACCGCAACGGTGCCGCGCAGCTTCTCCAGCGACTGCCAAAGGGCCGAGGCCTCGGCCGGCGCCTCGAAGGCCAGTGCCGAGGCGCGTTCGCAGGTCGCGGTGATCGCCGCGTCGAGGCGGTCCTGCCAGCCCTGCGCGTCCTGACGGCTGTCATAGGCGATCTCAACGGCCAGCGAGACCGCTTGCGCGAGAAAGCCGGATTCCCCGGCGAGATAGATCAGCTTCTCGGTCAGGCTCGCCGGCCGGCGCAGATTGGCGACCAGGGCGGACCGCTCCGGATCGGCTGCGATCGCGCTCAAGGCTGAGGTCTGCGCGCCACTAGCCCACGCCCCGAGGGCCGAGGCGATCTCCAGCATCAGCTCCGCACCACGCCGCGGATCCGGGGGCGCCGGCACCACTGCGGCAGCGCGCGGCTGCCCGGGTGTTTCGGCGAGCCCGACGCCGGAAGGCGGTGCGGGCCGAAAAGGCGCGCCGAGCTCGGCCGGCGCCTCCGACAGAACCTGCGCCAGGGCGCCGGCGACGGCCTGGCGGCCCGAGAGTGTTGCGGCGAGCGCCACGCGGGTCGACAGTGAGGCGGCGATCGGCAGCAGCCGCGGCGCCTCGCGGGTGGCGCCGACGATGGCGCGGGCGATGCCGATGACGCCGGCGACTGCGCCGACGCCAAAGTTCCAGATGGAAACCGCCATCACCGCAACGCCGAGCACCGTGTTGACGACGCCGAACACCGCCCCGACGACGCCGGCGACGGCGCCGATGATGCCGGCGACGGAAGAGAGCAAGCCGCCGACTAGGCCGCCCAGGAAGCCGCCGAGCAGTCCGCCGACGCCGATCTCCTCGCCGGTCGGTTCGAAGGTGACATCGATGCGCGCGACGCGCAGCTCGTCGGAGGCGAAGGAGATCCGCGCCGGCCGCGACAGAACGCAGTCGATCGGCCCGCGCCAGGGATGGATGAACGTGCCGGAGCCGGCCTTGCGGAAGGCGGCGTGCAGCGCCTCGGCCTGCTGGACATAGTCGTCGCCGATGACGAGGCCGCTGACATCGATCGGCCCGTCCAATGGGCCGGTATCGTCGAAGGTCTTGAGGTCGAGCCCGGGATAGAGCGTCGCATGGATGCGCCGGCCGATCTCGTGCTCGATGTCGATGACCCAGAAGGTCTTGCCGCGCCAGCTGGCCGGCCGGAGCCCCGGCAGCAGGCTGGCGCGATCGGCGAAGTTCAGCATTAGGCGCGGCCCACCATCGTGCCGCGGTTCGGTGTGACCGGCACTGCGGGGTTCGAGGACTGGACATTGGTGACCGCCGCGCCGCCGGTCGCGGTCACGGTGATCTGGCCGCCAACCTGGACGTTGCTGTTCGCCGCCTGCGCGGTGCGCTGCGCGAAGCCGTTCGAGCCGCCGATCGCCCCGCCCGTCGCCGAGCTCGGTGTGAAGCCGGTCGCGTTACCCATCGGGTCGACGGCCGGAGCGGGCGCGGATTTTGTCCCCGACGTTGCGCCCGGGGCATCAGAGCCACCCCCAATCCACCGCTTCAGGCCTTCGGGAATGCTCGGCCAGGTGATGATGTTCGACAGGTCGATTTTGCCGATCGCGGCGACAATTTTACCGGGCAGACCAGCGAACCAGGCTAGAAGCTCGGCTCCTTTCTTTTCTACCCCCTCCACAATCGCGCCGATCAGGCGACCGCCGGCCTGCGTGAGCGCATCGAGATTGTTGAGCAGCGCGGTCACGAGATCCGCGGCGATCCTGATCCCGATCGTGGTCAGCAAAACTGTGCCTGTCGTTAGGCCTTCTCCGATCGCCGCAATCAGTTTGCCGCCCGCTTCGACCATCGCCGGCAAAGCAGCCACCACAGCGGTCGCCAGTTCAGGCACTTTCTGTCCGAGCCATGCGATCATGCCTTCGAGGGCCTGGCCGGATTTCACCTTCTCCCACGCATCCGCAAACCCCTGGCCGATGCGTTGTCCGAAATCGGCGAAAGCGCCGGACAAGTTATCGACACCGAGCAGCCGGCCGATCTCATCGATGCCGAGTCGGACCACTTCTTTGACTATTGCCCAGCCTTGACGAAACGCCTGCGCCAGCATCGGGCCGAGCCGCGAGAGCGAGCCGACGACGCTGCTGAAATCGAGGTTCAACAGGCCCTGAAACAGCGTCCGCAGCGCACCGGCGACGTCGCCGAGCGTGTCTTTCAGCCGCTCGAAGAAGGGCGCGAAGGTTTCCCAGCGGCGATAGATCAGCGTCGCGGCGCCGACGAATACGGCGACGAGCACGCCGATCGGCGAGAGCAGCGCCAGCAGCGCGACCTTGACCAGGCCGAGCATGGCGCCGAGCGCCGAGAAGACCGGCGTCAGGATGGCAAGCCCCGCGCCAAGCGCCAGCAGCGCGCCGGTCCAGGACAGGACGCCGTCGATCAGCCCGGGCCAGGCGGCATCGATCCGCGTGGTCCATTCCAGCAGCTGCGTCATTGCCGCGTTCGCCATCGGCAGGTTCGTGGCGAAGGCGATTCCGACCCGGCGCATTACCTGCGTGCCGATCTCGCCGAAGAGGTTGAGCTGCTGCGAGAGGCCAGCCATGCGCGCAGCGAAGTCGTCGGCGATGACGTCCAGGCCCGCCTTGGCGATCTCCGACTTCATTTCCTTGTATTTCCCGGTGTTGAGCATCATCGGGATCAGGAAATCGAGCACCTGCATGTCGGCGTAGATCTTGCCGACCTTGGAGCCGCTGATCAGCTGCTCGATGCGCTGGCGCACCTCCTTCTCGGCATCCTTGCCGGTCAGCCCGCTCTGGCCGGCGCTCTTCAGGATCTTGTCGATCTCGGCCTTCGGGACCTTCATCTTCTCGACCATCTTCTGGATGACCGACTCGACAGGGTTCAGGCCTTTCGCAGTGGCGTCGGTCATCACGCCGACGACGTCGACCGAGAGCTCCTTCTCGAACTTCTTGATCGCCTCGGGCGCGTTGATCTTGGTCAGGAAGTTCTTGAGGTTGTTCGCCGCGACGGACGGATCGTCCGTGCCGAGCATGGCGGTCTGCAGCGAGGCGCCGAGGAAGTTGACCGCCTCCATGCCGGTGATGCCGAGCTTGGCCATCTGAGCCGTGAGCCCCGGGAACTCCTTCGCCATGTTGTTGAACTCGAAACGGCCGAGCTTGCCAGCGGTGACGAGCTTCGCCAGCGCGAGCTCCATCTCCTCCGGCTTGATCTTCAGCGTCTCGTTCAGGGCGAAGGCGGTCTTCGCGGCATCCTCGACGGCCGCGTTGGCGGCGGTCGCGACGCGGCCGATCGTCGGCATCAGCCGGTCAATGAGGCCGTCGTTCATGCCAGCCGCGATCAGCAGCTGGGCGCCTTTCGCCAGCGTCTCCGAGCGCTGGCCAACATCGATCGCGAGCTGCTGGTAGCGCTTGCTGGTCTCGCCGATCATCTGCTCGACGGCGCCGCCGGTCTTGCCGGCGGTGATCGCGATATCGCGCAGCTGCGAATCCCAGGCGGCCGCCTGCTGGATCGGTGAGGTGAAGGAGATCGCGGCGAGCGCTCCGCCGATGATGCCGATGCGGCGGCCGATGTCTCCGAGGCGGGAGCCGAGCCCGCCGAGCATCCCGGTGATCCCGCGCAAGGGCGCGGTGAGCCGGTCGACGAGCTGGACGAGAACCGAGACCTTCATGTCGCGACCGGACATCTCAGCCCTCCTGTGCGCGTTTCTCCAGTTCGGCGGCTGCGTTGTGCCACCAGCGCAGTTCCGAGAGCGTCAGGGCCTCGGCCCGGTCAAAGCCGCCGCCGTAGTACCGGGCGACGGCAGCGACGATCAGGTGCCACTCGTCGGGCCAATCATTCCGAAAGAAAGGAGATGATTTCGGACGCCGCCTTCACGTCCCGGGCAGGCAGCTGATCGAAGATGACGTTCATGCGCGGGACGCTGATGCGAGAGGTGCGCGCCAAAGCGACCACCGACTGCTGCGCTTCTGACGCCTGGGCGATGGCACGCAAATCGGCGCCGGTGAGTTCATGGAAGGTCAGCTCGCTGACCTGCTCGGTCTGGTTCCGGCCCGAGCCGGTTTTGACTTCGTAGGTCACGGCGCGGCTGAGCGGCAGGGTGACCGTACCGTCCTCGTTCCTGATGGCGCGCGCCGGCAGAGGCGTCTTCTGGGAGACATCCTCCTCATCAACGACGATGCCGCCGGTGACACCGATCGCAGAGCCTTCGGTTTCATCGACGATCGCGGATCTCGCCCCATGCGGGTCGATCTTCATCTTGTTGACGGGCGCAGTCACTGCACGATCTCCTCGTAATCGCCGGCGGCCCATTTCAGCGGCACCTTGCCGCCTTCGCCGCCGGTCATTTCGCGCTGGTCCGCCAGGAAGGCGTCCGGGAAGGTGTAGATCTGGCCCGTGTCGCACTGGACCTGCAGTTCGCCCTCGCCGACCTGGTAGAGTTCTTTGAAGCGCTGTCCGCGCTCGAGCACAGTGACCGCCTCGATCTCGGACTGCTTGAACTCCTGCGCCCGGCCGACCTTGCGACCGTAGGTGACAGGGTTGTTGACGATGCCGCCGAGCTTCAGCTTGGCGCCCTTCTCGACAGGGACGTTCCGGCCCTGCCAGACGATGTCGACGATGCCGAGTACCTGCGTCACGGCGTGCTCCTTTCAAAAGGCGTTGAAGCGCCGGTTCAGACCTCGAATTCGAGCGCGGCGGCGAGCACCATCAGATTGCCGATGATGTTGATGCGCTGCTGGCCGTTGAGGCGGTTCTTGTCGCTCTCGTCGATCTCGAAGCGGCTCTGCTCGACCGTGCGGTTGACGTCGACGATCCAGGCCTGGCGCTCGTAGATCTTGCAGCGGGCCGCCCAGGAGCCGAGCATCCGCTTGGGCGTGACGACGACGTCGTTGTTGTTCGCAGCGACGCTTTCGTCCGGCGCCAGTTTGTGGCGCGGATACATGAGCGTGACGTAGCTCGCCCAGTCGTAGCGGATCCGCGTGAGCGTCTTCGGCACCATGATGTCGAGCCACGCCGTGTCGAGCACGTTGAGGTTCGAGACCTTGTAGGTGGTGATGACGCGCTCGATCACGACGCTGCCGTCGACGAGCCGGTTCCAGGTCGAGATGCCCTGGCGCAGAAGGAGGTCGCGCTCCGTCTCGCTGAAGCAGTCGACATCATCCGGCGCATCGATGCCGGTGAGCACGAGCGAGCGCAGCTGCCGCGCCGGATCGTTGGTGAGATGGAAGGTTGCGAGGGCGCCGAGCGCCGCCGCCCATTCGTGGGGCGCCTGGAAACCGCGCTTGAAGCCGATCGCGGTCAGGTGCGGCGAGTTGGTCAGCGCGCCCTTGGTGCCGAGCTGGCCGTAGGTGCCCTGGTGGCCGACATAGACGTGGCCGTCCTTCTTACCCACGGCCAGGTAGCGGGCGACCAGGGCTTCCGCGACCGCCTCGAGGTTGGCCGCGTCGTCCCAGGGCATGACGAAATCGGTGTACCAGGCGTTCTCGATGACATCGAGGATGTCCTGGACATCAGGATTGCCCGAGCCCGCGACGCCGGCCGTGATCGCGATGGCGAGCGTGCCCGGGAGCATGTCCTCGGGCGTCTTGCGCGTGCGGAGGTCGATGTGGTTGCCGACCTCGCCGGCATGCTTGGCCGTCAGGGTGACGACGCCGAGCGCCGAGGTCGCAACGACGGGCATGTCCGGGTCGGCATTGATCGCCAACACGGCCGCGGAAGCGTGCTGCGTCGGCGTCATCGACGACGTCGCCTTGTAGCGGACGCGCCGGCCCTGAATGTAAAGCGGAACCGTGCCGGCGCCGGCGCCGGTGAAGGTCAGAGTGAAAGTCGCCTTCACGCCGGCGGCATCGTCGGGCAGGGCGATCGCGAAGACCTGATTGGTCTTGTTGACCTTCTTCCAGGCGCGCAGCTGCTGCTGGCCGACCGATCCCGCGCCGAAGAGCGCAGTCGCATCCTCGGTTCGGGTGATCTCATAGGGCAAGCCGGCGACGGCCGAGCCGGCCGCGAGCTTCTGCACGAAGATGAGAGCCTTCGCCGGAAACGGCACGAGGCCCATGTTCTGGTAGACGGGGCGCGTTTCGACGAAGGTGCCGGGAACGCGCCAGTCATACGGAATCTGGTCGAAGTTGATCATCGGCCCCTCACTTCTTCTCGTCGGCTGCCGGCTTCACCGGCTTGGGAGGCGTCGCCTCGATCAGGTCGCCATCGGCGAGGCGGCGCCGGACGAAGCGCGTGCGCTCCGTCCAGTCGCCATCGGCGGGCCAGCGCGCGCCGTCGCTCTCGCGACGCACGATCCGGCCCTCGGCTTCCTTCAGGAACAGGCGCTTTTCGCTCATGGGGCTGGCCTCACATCGATGGGCGCGTCCGGAGCCTGGTCTTCCGGCCAGGGTTCGAATGCGGAGACGAATTTCAAGAAGTCGGGCGCGCTGGCGAGGTCGCCGGTCGCGTCGCCGATGACGACTAGGCACCCGATGTCGATGGTGGCGATCGCAATGTTGTGGTCGCCGTAGCCTTCGGCATATGCCTGCGCGATCGCGGTGACGCTAAAAGTGCCAACCGTCGGATCCGTGAAGCCGTTGACGAGCGCGACGGCGCCAGCGATCGCCGGAAAAAGACCCGGGCCGCGCGCATCGCCCATGAAGCGCTTGCCGGCATCGAGCGGATGCTTGACGACGATGGTCAGGCGCATGCCGAGCTCGCCTTGGAAGCGCCGCCCGACAGTCTTCGACGGATTGAACTGGCGCCATCCGAGGGCGAGCAGCGGCGTCGTGCGCGTAACCGCCTTGAACTCGTCGAGCGACATCGGGTCGGGAACGACGGCGAACGCCCAGGGCTTCCGGAAAAAGGTGCACAGCCGCGTCTCGATCGCGGTGAAAGCGGCGCTGATCGGGTCGAGCTCGGCCATCACAGCCCCCGTTCGCCGTGGCGGCCGACCATGCGCTCACGGTCCTGGTAGCGCGCGCCGGTTGAGGCCTCGACAGTCGCAGCGTTCTCTAGGGTGACGGTGCCGTTCGCGAGCTGGGTCAACCAGGCGACGGTATCCTTGCGATCGTTCTTGACCTGATCGGCCGGCTCGCGGTCGCCGCCAACGCTGAGTTCGTAGCGGGCAAGGACGCAGGAAGCGCGCGTGATCACCTGCGGCACGGGGGCGAGCGGCACGCGGTAGCGCTTGCGCAGATAACTATCGATGATCGCGTCCGCGTCGGCGATCGCCTGCTCGACCGGCGCCGGCGCCACCTCATCCGGCAGCACGCCATCGACCGACGAGAGCCGAAGCATCTCGATCTGTCCGAAGCGGCCGATCATGTCCTGGACGGTGGCGTAGGCCATGGGTTCCAATTCCAAGGCGACGGCCGCCCCGCACGCCGGCGGCCGTCAGGTCCTGGGATGTCCGGGACAGAGCCAAGCCGAAGCTTTCTCCGCCTAACCGAGCCGCTCAGCGTGCGAGGGCGACCCGAACCCGCTCCGGGGGTATTTCGTCAGCCGCCGCTGGCCTGCGCCCGGGCGAAGTCCTCGGCGGCAGCCCGCAGCTCCTCGTCGGTCGGCTCGAAACCGATCGCGGCAACGGCCCGGCGCCGTGCGTCCACGCGCAGGCTGCCGGCGGCGGTGAAGTCGCCCATCGTCAGGGTCTTGAAGAAGTCGAGCAGGGCCGCAGAGCGTTCCTCGCCCTCCGGCGCCGCGACGACGGCGCCCTCTCCGAGCACGCCCGCATCGATCAGCGGCCAAGCCGCCTTCTCCTCGAGCACGATAACCGTCTCGTCCTCGGCCGGGCCGTAGTCCTTTCCGTCGTGGGTCAGCTTCGACAGCACCGGGAACGTCTTCTTCGCCATGGTCTGGCTCCCTTGAATGAGGCTTGAAGGCCCTCTTCAAAGCTCCCGCCGCCGGGCAGGAGCTTTCGCAGGAAGGCCCCGCGAACTCCGACCGCGCGTCAGGCGATCACGTTCTGCAGGAAGTAGGCGACGGCCGGCGCGGCGATCATTTCCTTGACGCGTTCGCCGACGCGGATGCTGTTGCCGCCCTGCAGGCCGATGTTCGGGTCGGGGATGCGGCCGGAGAGGCGCGTGCCGTACTGCGCGGTGTAGCCGAAGGTCATGCCCGCATCGGGACCGGCGACGCTGTTCTGGTAGATCAGCGAGATGTGCTTGCCCCAGACCCGGTTCATGACGGCGGCCTGGCCCTTCTTCGCCGTGTTGACGAAGGACGAGCCGACGATCACTTCCTGCAGTTCGAAGAGCTCGGCGACCTGCTCGCGGGTGGCGTTGCCTTTGTTGAGGTTGCCGCCCTTGACCGCATTGACGATGTGCGGATGCGACCGGAACTTCGTCCAGGCTGCCTGGCCGATCACCATCTTGTTCGGCCGCATCACGAAGGTGGAATCGAGCGCGTTGTTGACGACGCCGATCGGGTCGGAATTGGCGAAGTCGGAGAACTGCGACGTGCCGGCGAGGGTCTGGCGGTTGGCCGCCGGATAGGTGTTGAGGTCGAAGACCTTCGCCGCCACGCGGATCTCGCGATCGAGCAGCACGAGATCGGTCAGGACCTCGGAAGCACGCGCCTCGGGGTCATAGGTCGAGAAGCCTGCGGCGCGCTGCTGCGCAGCCGCGGCGACATCGGAATTCGGCACGAGATCGTCCAGGCCGTAATCCTCGACCGAGGCGGTCTCCTCGGTCGCGCCGACCTCGATCTGGTTCGGCCGGCCCTTGCGACCGACGAAGGTGTTGGGGACGGTGAAGCTGTCCTCAATCGGGAACTTCAGCCAGGAGAACTTCTCGCCGCCGACCGGGACGCGCGGCAGTACCCTGTCCGCGATCAGGTTGACGTCGGGATTGGCGAACTTGATCGAGATCGCCGTCAGAACGGGATCCACGATGAAGGGACGAGCAGTGGCCATGGACGGCTCCGATTACGGTTGAAGCTGCAGAGCGTCAGGCGCCCTGCATCAGGCAGGGCTGGACGAGGACGGGAATGATGTCGCCGGCAACGCCACTCGCCAGGGCGAAGGCGCCGACGCGGGCGTTGGCGCCCGCCGCGGGAGCTGCCGCGATGGCCGCGCCGTTTGCGTCGGAGGTCAGCGGACCGCCGCGCGTGACGTTGCCGCCGAGCACGATCTCGGTCTGGCCGCTGTGGACGACGTCGAGCCGGTCGCCCTGGGCAGCGTCGACCTTCTCGAAGACGCCGACGATGAGGCTGGCCGCTCCGGTCGCCTCGACCATCTCAGTGTCGGACGCGCCGAAGACGGCGAAGCGGCGGGCGCGGACGGCGGCGCCCGCGACATAGGTCTTGATCAGCGTGGGCGAGTTCATCAGCGCCTCCCGGTCACGTGAAGGATCGCGTCGGTCGACGAGACCGTGATCCCGGCCTTGGCCTGCTCGGCCTGGTGCAGCGAGGCTGCGGCCATGATTTCGTCGGTGGTGGCGCCCTCGGCGAGCGAGCCCGACTTCTTCGGCGGCTGCAGGATGCCGCCGGCATGGATCGAGACGAGAGCGCCGATCTCCTTCTCGACGGCCGCCGCATCCTTCTGGTGGCGGTCGATGTAGTGGTCCCGCAGCGGCAAGATCGGCTTGCCGGCGCCGATCGCCGCATCGACGAAGGCAACGGCCTTTTCCTTCGCGCCCTCGGTCTGCAGCGTGGTGAGCTGCGATTGCAGGGTGATCACCGTCTTGCGCAGCTCGGCGTCACCGCCGCCGGCGGAATTCAGATGCGTCGTGATCTGCTCGGCGCTGGCCTGGTCGAAGTCGACGCCGGCGGCCTTCAGGCCGGCCTTGACCGCCTCGACCTTCGGATCGGGCTTCGCGCGGGCATTCAGATGCGTGACGAGCTCGTCGCCCGTGGCATCGGCCTTGAGCCCACCGGCCTGGGCGACCTTGCCGGCGGCCGCGGCGATCGCCGCATGGCCGGTGACGGCCGTGATCGCCGTGTCCTCGGTCGCATCTTCCTTCAGGCCGAGCGCCTTGCGCAGACGGCTGAGCAAATCCATGTCGTTCTCCCGGGAGTGGAGCGTGGTCAGGGTCAGGTTGGGATCGTTGACGAGCGAGGCGCGCAGGATCCGCAGGAGCTTTCCCGCCTGGGTGCTCATCAGCACCGGCGAGATGCCGCGATAGGCCTTGTCCTCAACCAGGCTGTGCCCGGCCGCGGTCCATTCGACGCGGCCCCACAGCCCGTCCGACCGCATCTGCATTTCGACGATCCACCCGCGAGCGGGCGCCGGTTCGCCCTTGGGGGCGGCCAGATCGGTCGAATGGTTCTCGTCGAGCGCGAGCTTGCCGGCCGACATCGAGGCGCGGATCACATCGTCGGGGTTCTCCAGCGTGAAAGGCCCACGACCATCGTTTCCGCGAAAAGTCCCGGCCGGCGCCAGGTGCACCCATTCGGGTACGGCACCGGCCGGGATCGCGAAGTGAAGGGAGGAAATAACGGTCGTCATCCCCGCCAATCTGGCCGGCGGCACGACAACGCGACACGACCCGAGTTCGGGTCGTCAGGTCATGGCGAGGATGGGGATGGGTCGCGAAGCGCTCAGCGCCGGCGACCGCCGGATGATGAACCGGAACCCAGGGCGCGGGCAAGCGCTCCTTCGACGACGTCGAGGATCATCACCTGGTCGTCGCTGGAAATGCCGAGATAGGGGCGCGCCGGGATCGTGACGGATTCGGTCCGGATGAAGCGGCCGCCCATCTTGAAGGCGAGTTTGCCCGAGCCCTTGGCTTTGATGGTCCCGCCGAACTGGTGGATCGCGCCGTAGATCTTATTGGTTCCGACCTGAACCTCCGAGCGGCCGGCTCGATAGGTGATCGAGCCCTGCAGACCGCCACGCATGCCACTCTCGCGCAGGATGCCGGGACCGCGCTTGCCGGCGGCATAGGTCGGGTTCAACGCCGGCCAGGCGGCGCCGTCCGGGCCTTGGCCGGCATCCATCCGATCATGGGTGTTGCTCTGCAGGCCGGTGCCGATCGCCCGCATGATCGGCGTCGTATCAGCGACCGCGCGCTCCAGCCGGCGGAAGGCCGATTGCGCTTCCGCAGCATCCAGGCGGGTGATCAGAACGGCGCCGGTCATGCAGCCGTCCGAAGCTCACTCCAGGCCTTGCCCGGATTGTAGTCGAAGCCGAAGTCGACCCCTTCAGATCCGCGCAGGATCTCGCCGGTGCGCTTGTTGATCGTCTGGACCGAGATGCGCTCCGGGGCAACGTCGACGCCGATCCGGCCCTGACGCCGCAACATCGTCTCGGACAGGATGCGCACGCGGCAACCGCAGCCCCAGCCGTTCGGCGGATAGGCCCAGTCCCAGAATGGATCGTCGGCGCGCAGGACCGTGCCGTTCCAGGCAAGGTGCTGCTTGCGGGGATGACGCGCGCCGGAATGGACGTACTGCCAATACGGGAAGGCCGCGAGCGTCTCGGGCTCGGTCTGCTGGGCGTAGCGACCGGCTGAATAGGCCATTGAAAGGTTGGTCTCGTAGATCACCCGCGAGCGCCAGCCGGGCTTGCCGACATGCTCCCAGCCATGCTTGCGCACGATCTCGTCGAACCGCTCGCGGAACTCCTGGAGCGTCAAGCCGGTTTCGAGCGCCTTTGCGACCTCCCGCCGGAAATCCTCGACGAGGGCCTCCACGTTCGCGCCAGCGACGGTGAAGCTCTTGGCGTTCGCCTTGCGCCAGACATCCGTCCAGCCGGTCGAGGTGACGTTGACCTTCTGCCGCAGGTATTCAATCGCCTCGTCAAAGGGCAGATCGAGCGCCTGCAGGGTCGAGATGAAATCGCTCATGGCGCGGCCCGGAGGTCGAGCCGCAGGGAAGCCCGTACAGGCGCTCGGCCGCACGCGGCGGCAACGCCCCGGAAAATTCCTTGAAACCGGAATTGAAAGCCCTGTGGCCGATTGGCGGGCCTTCCGCGGCGCCGTGTCATGGCGTCAGTTGCGACTGTCACCGGCATCGCCCGCAACCTCCTCGAGGAGAGCGGCCCGGCCGGCGAGGTGGGACAGCGCCATAGCCCGCCCCATCGCTGCTGCGAGCCTGGTCGGATCGCGGCTCACTCCCGCCAGCCGGTCGGCCAG
>QFCS01000357.1_pt1 | contig 16970 bp, 20 predicted proteins | sample 3576561 | NCBI WGS metagenome assembly QFCS01 | reverse complement strand
TCGTGGGAAGCAGCGGCTGGATAACAGACCACTCGAAATCCGTCAGATCGAAACGCGCCATGATCGCCTCCTGCAAATTGCAGGAACGGAATCACAGCCGCGGCCGATTGGGAATCCCGTTTATGGGTATGTGACCTAGACGATTTTGCCTGGTGCGGCGCATGAATTGATTAGACGTACCGTTCAGTTTCATTGATCGGTCGGGAAGATTTTTCGCCGGCTCGGCGTTTGCCTCGCAGGCTACGACCGGTCCCGGCGGGCCGCCGCTTTCCCGCGCTTGTGCGGGAAGGGAAAATCGGATGAAGTCGGCGGAATGGGAGCGGTGCGAGCGTCGCGCATGGACGACAGGCGGAGAGCGATCCTGGAAGAGATCCCGAGGCTGCGCCGTTATGCGCGGGCGTTGCTGCGCGACCGCGACAGGGCGGACGATCTCGTCCAGGACTGCCTCGAACGCGCGCTCGGCCATCTGGAGAACTGGCGCAGCGGCGAAAGCCCACGCAAATGGCTGTTCACGATCATGCACCACCTCTTCGTCGACCAGATGCGCAAGGACAGGCGGCGCGGCGAATCATCGATGCTGTCGCTCGAAGGCGCCGAAGCGATGTCGGTGCCGTCGCATCAGTTCGAGGATGCCGCGGCACGCGAGGTGATGCAGGCGTTGCAGGCGATCAGCCCCGAGCGGCGTGCCGCCATCCTCATGGTGGCGGTCGAGGGCTTTTCCTACGCTGAGGCCTCGGCCATCCTGGGCGTGCCGGCGGGAACGTTGATGTCGCGCATCGCCCGCGGCCGCGACGACTTGCGCGCGCTGCTCGACGACGGGGCGCGGCGCCGGGCGATCAGGGTGGTCGACCAATGACCCGGCGCGACTTCATCGAACGCGACATCCACCTGGCGCTCGACGGCGAGTTGCCGGAGGACGAACGCGCCTCCTACGCCGCCTGGCTGGAAGCCAATCCCGAGATGAAGGCGCGGGCAGCCCGCTATGCCGCCGACATGGCGCTCATCCGCGGCGCCGTGGGCGGCGTTGTCGACGAGCCGGTGCCTGAGGCCCTGAGCGGCATCGTCACCGGCGAGCGACCCCGACCGACCGCATCACGGACCGTGTGGTGGCGCAATCTCGCCGCCGCGGTGGTGTTGTTCGCGCTTGGCGGAGTGGTCGGCTACTTCATCGGCCTCGCCGGCGCGGACGCTCCGTCTCTGGCGAAGGAAGAGGATCGCCTCGCCGACCATGCCATCGGCGCCTATGTGACCTACGCCGTCGACCAGTCGCACGCCGTCGAGGTCGACGGCGGCGACCGGGATTATCTACAGCGCTGGCTGTCGAAGCGGACCGGACTGAAGCTGGTGGTGCCGGACCTGGCGGAGCAAGGTTTCGAACTCGTCGGCGGGCGCCTGCTGTCGACGGACGGCGCGGCCACGGCTGCGCTGCTGGTCTACAAGGACCGGACCGACAATCAGGTATCGATCTACATGACCGCCGAAGGCAAGGCCAAGGCCAAGGGCACCTATGCGACGGCAGCGAACGGCCCCGTGGCCATCTACTGGCTCGATGACGGGTTCGGCTGCGCCATCGTCAGCGCCGTGTCGAAGGACCGCCTCGACGCGGTCGCCGGCAACGCCTGGCGGCAGATCAAGCAGGGGTTTGCCAGCTAGAAACGCATGCGGAGCCCGGACGGGTTCGTCTCTTGCTCGGGGCCACAATTCAGCCCGAATCTGGGAGAGAGTTCCCGACCGAAGCCGGTGTATGCAAGCGCTCCGGCGACACGGTCGTCGCACGTCCCGCCGGCGCGGGCAGAGGTTTCTCCAGCCGCTCATGTCCCTCGAAATCCGCCCGGCCCGCGCGTCCGATCTCGACGCCCTCGTGGCGATCGAGCAGGCCGTCTTCGATGCCGATCGCATCTCTCGCCGTGCTTTCCGCGCCCTGATCATCGGCGACCACCCGATTGTGCTGGTGGCGGAAGCCGGCGGTATGATCGCCGGTTGCTGCGTGATCCTGACACGCGCCGACAGTCACAAGGCCCGTCTCTATTCGCTCGCCGCGGCCCCCGGTCGCACCGGTGTCGGCCGCGCCCTCCTGCAGGGTGCGGAAGCCGCCGCGCGTGCGCGCGGCTCGACCGGCATGCGGCTGGAAGTGCGCGCGGACAATGCGCGCGCTATCGCGCTTTACGAAAAGGCGGGCTACCGCGTGTTCGGGCAAAAGCCCGACTACTATGCCGACGGCGCGACGGCTCTGCGTTTCGAAAAGCTTTTCGCCGACCAGGCCCGAGCGAGTTCCGACATGGCGACCATGCACGGAACGCCGCCGCCATGACGGCGTTGTGCAGGGCCGTCCCGCGACGGCAATCGTCAGCCGCTCCATTGCAACATCCTCGCAAACGGAACTTTCGATGACCTGGGTCATCCTGACCGGCCGGAACAGCGACCTCGACCAGGTCGACACGCCCCACAAGATCATCACCAACCGCGATTATCTCGCCCACCCGGTGCTGTTCCGCGGCCAGCGGCCGAAGGTGATCAACCTGTCGAACAGCTACGCCTATCAAAGCCGCGGCTATTACGCGTCGCTGCTCGCCGGATCGCGTGGCCACAAGGTGATCCCGACAGTCGAGACGATGATCGACCTGTCCGAGCGCAAGCTGTACGAAAACGCCCTGCCCGAACTCGAGGTGGCGCTGAACAAATGCCGTAAGGACCTCGGCGGGGTGTTTCCGGCCAAGGTGGTGTTCTTCTTCGGCATCGGGCCGTCGAAAGCCTGGGACCGCTTCGCCAAACTGCTGTTCGACTGGTTCCGCGCACCGGCGCTGGAGGTGGTGATCCGCGACAGTCAGCAATGGGCATCGATCCACAAGATCGGTTTCCACTCGCTGGCGCGGCTGACGCCGGAGGAGAAGCCGCGCTTCCTCGCCAGCCTCGAAGCCTATACCAGCCGCGAATGGCGGGACTCGCGCGCCCGCACCCCGGCGCGCTACAGCTTCGCCACGCTGGTCGACCCGCACGAGCAGCTGCCGCCGTCGGAGATCACCTCGTTGCGCCACTGGGCGCGCATCGCCGAGAAAATGGGCGTCGAGGTTGAGCCGATCACCAGGCGAGACCTCGCCAAGCTCGCCAATTACGACGCGCTGTTCATCCGCGAGACCACCGCCATCTCCAACCACACCTACCGGTTCGCGCGGCGCGCCCAGCAGGAGGGCATGCCGGTGATCGACGACCCGCTGTCGATGATCCGCTGCACCAACAAGGTCTATCTCAACGAACTGATGACCTTCAACAAGGTGCCGGTGCCGCCGACGGTGATGATCGCCGGACCGGCCGACCTGCAGCTCGCCGCCGACACGCTCGGCTTTCCGCTGGTCCTGAAAATCCCCGACAGCTCGTTCTCGCGCGGCGTCAAGAAAGCCTCGACCTTCGAGGAACTGAAGACGCTCGCCGAACAGTGGCTGGAGGATTCCGATCTGCTGATCGCCCAGAAATTCATCCCGACGGACTATGACTGGCGGGTCGGCGTGCTCGGCGGCCAGCCGCTGTTTGCCGTGCACTACCTGATGGCCAAGCAGCACTGGCAGATCGTCAACCACAAGGCCAATGGCAAGCCCGACCAGGGCGGCATCAAGACGTTCACGCTCAAGGAAGCGCCGGCGCATGTCGTCGACACGGCGGTGAAAGCGGCGCGCTGCATAGGCGACGGGCTCTACGGCGTCGATTTGAAGGAGACGAAGGACGGCGTCTTCGTCATCGAGGTCAACGACAATCCCAATCTCGACCACGGCTGCGAGGACACCGGCGAGAAGGACGAGGTCTGGGTGCGGCTGACGCAGTGGTTTCTGGACCGGCTTGAGCGTCAGGGGCGGTAGTCGCTGCCGATTGAGCCGTGCCATTCATCCCGTCATAGAGGAACGCCGCAAGCGGCGGGATGCCAGGCGACCGTCCGGGCTGTTTCGCTTTTCACGGAATAATTCTCCGCGTCCCGGGTTCTCGGCCTGCAAGACGGCGACAAGTCGGCGCGTCGTGTGAATTGCGGTCGTTCCCGATCGCCGGGAAGCAGCAGGAGTCTCGTCTTGGTCGCGCGGCCGTTAAAACAACGGCGGGCTTTGCAGGCGGGCAAGCTTGCGGGGCGCCACCGAAACAGGCCGAGCACGGATCTTGCGGGTCCGGTTGGCCGCCTTGCTGCGCAGGAAATAACGTCCTGTCAGCCACCAGATCAGCCCGGCAATCAGCATCGACGCGTAGCCGTCAATCGCGTAGTGCCAGCCGGCGTAGACCGAACCGAACTGCATGATGGCGAGAAACGTCCATCCGGCGATCGTCAGTGGTCGCAGCCGCATGCTGGACAGAAATAGTGCGTTGAGCGTCGCTATTGCGATATGCATGCTTGGCATGGCCGAGATGCCGCAGCCGAAAGCGGCTTCCCTGCCGTCATAGCGTTCGATCAGGTAGCGGGCGAAGTGAACGACCGTTTGCGGCAGGTTGCCCGTGTCGAGTGCCTCGCTCAGGCCGGCAAACCGGCTGCCGCCATAAAACCTGTCGTAGAAGATCGGCCCGACCGAGGAAAAGGCCGTGGCCAGAATGGTGCCCGCCACGACCGTCGTCAGGCCGAGAGCCCACAGATATCGTTCCTTTCGCGGCCCTGGCTTCGACAGCGCGACATAAAGCACGACGCCGAACCATTGGCCGAACCAGATGATCGAGTAGAAGAAATCGATGAGAAGCGAGGTGGCCCGCCGCGGCAGCGCGTGGGCGAGTTCCCACGGCACCGCGCCGTGCAGTCTTTCGTCGAGCGCGGCGAGATAGGGATCGGCATAATACGGCACGACGTTCGGGATATTGAATTTGAGCGTGTTGTAGGCGGCAACACAGACGAGAAACACGAGGAGGATGTTGATCGCCGCGGCCAGGTTGTTGCCCAGTGCCTTGCGTGCGCCCACCAGCGGCGCCCTCGGCGCCTCTATGCACCCCACGAACAGGATCGTCGCAATGATGATAAGGGGCAGAGTAAAAATCAGCACGATCGTGTGCTGCCACAATACGGTGAGGAAATCGCCGGGGAAAAACAAGGCCGTCAGCCCGACGTAGAGCGCGCAACAGATACTCAGCACTTGCAACGAACTGACCCGCACGGCACTCCGATCACATTGTTGACCGAGCACTTGCCCATGTTAATAATGTATTAAAACCTCAGGTGAGGCAATAGACGGCACCTCACGATGCAGGTCGATCACAAGATGATCCCCTACACGAGGAAAACCTCGTCGATCGTTCGAGTGCTTTTAAAGATATATGATCCGTTGAGCCGGGTTTCCTGGCTGCCGAAATGTCGGCCAAGGACAATATCTTGCCACACGATACCTGCCGGGATCAGGAGGTATCCTACATCGCCGGTGGATAGGTTACACGTCAGCTCGTGGCATTCCGGACGACCGTCAGCCGGCGGCCACCGTTGCTTCCCGAGCCGTAACAATCAGCGAGAACCGGCTCAGGAATGCCTCCTGTACCTGCTGCGTCGGCTTTGGCTCCAGTTCGAGGCCGTCGCGGGTGATGCCGTTGGGGCGGCCGAAATATCGTGCCGCCTCATGCTGCGAGAATCCGGCAAGCTGTGTCGCCTCGAAAAAGGCGGCGACCTGGTCGGCACGCTTGACTGCCTTGCGTGTCGCCTGCGCCACCGAAGCTGGCAGCGCGAAGCGCAGGTGGACCGCCTTTTGCAGTCGCGCCTCCACGGACTTGTAGTCGCCGCCCACCACCGACTTGAACGGCGAGATCATGTCGCCGATGACATATTCGGGAGCGTCGTGCAGCAGCGCCACCAGCCGTTGTTCCGCTGTCGCCTCGGGCTGATGGCGGCGGAAGATCGTCTCCACCAGCAGCGAATGCTGTGCCACCGAAAAGGCGTGATCGCCGACCGTCTGGCCGTTCCAGCGGGCGACCCGGGCGAGTCCGTGGGCGATGTCGGTGATTTCGATGTCGAGCGGCGAAGGGTCGAGCAGGTCGAGCCGCCGCCCCGACAGCATGCGCTGCCAGGCGCGCTGCGGCGCTGCCGGCCGGTCCGACATCAGGCATCCTCCGTGGGCGCGTCCTGCGGGAAAGTGAAACGCGCCCAGCCGGGAATGGCGAGGGACAGTGTCGCCTCGCCGGTGGTGATCGGCAGCCCGCCATCCATCGCCGCCTTGACCTTGTCGATGCGAACGACGGCGATGGCCGCGTCGCCGGCCGTCGATCCGAGCGTGCCTATGGAGCGGCCGCCCGCCTGGATGTCCGTTCCCGCGTCCGGCAGCACGCCTGTTGCGCTGGCAACGAGCACGCGGCGGCGTGCCGTACCGCGATGCTGCATGCGCGACACCACCTCCTGGCCGACGTAGCAGCCTTTGCCGACACCGACGCCGCCCATCTGCTCCAGCAGCACATCGTGCGGAAAGGCATCGCCCAGCGCATAATCGTCACCGCTTTCGGCGATGCCGTTCATGATGCGAAAGGCGTGCCAGGCGGCGAGGTCGCCCCCCTCCCCCGGCATCTCGACATAGCCGCGCCATACTGTTGCCGGCTCGGCGAAGCGACGGTCCCGCAGTTGGCCGTCCGTCGTTGAATCGGAAGATGAGGAGATTGAATCGGATTCCCACCAGACTTGAACAACCGCCTGATCGCGTTTTGATATGTCGGCCTTGGCGCGCAATCGGTAGAGTATCAGCCGGCGCGCCAGTTCATCGGCTTTGTCGGCGCGGCATTCGAGCAAAAAGCCTTCGCTGCCGCTGCGGGAAACCAGGAAATCGAACAGGATCTTGCCTTGTGGCGCCAGAAGCGCGCCTGGCTTGGCTTCGCCCGACACCAGTGCGTCGAGATCGGTGGTGATGACGTTCTGCAGCAGATGCTCGGCGTCAGGCCCGGAAACGGAGATCAGCGCGCGGTCGGCGAGGAAGGCGGTCGGCATGGTATGGCCCGAAGCTTGCAATCGGCAGGGCCATTACGTAAGCCCCGGTGGACCGACGAGCAAGGGCGACTGGTGACATGGCTGTCAGCTACGATCTCATCCTGACGGGCGGCATCGTCGCCAACCATGATGGCGTCGGCCGGCGTGATGTCGGCGTTGTTGCCGGCCGCATCGCAGCGCTCGGCGACCTGTCGCGGGCTTCGGCGGGAGAGACGATCGACTGCACAGGCCTGCACATCCTGCCGGGCGTGGTCGACAGCCAGGTGCATTTTCGCGAGCCGGGGCTGGAGCATAAGGAAGACCTGGAAACCGGTTCTCGCGCCGCCGTGCTCGGTGGAGTCACGGCCGTGTTCGAGATGCCGAACACCAACCCGCTGACCACCAGCGAGGCAACGCTGGCCGACAAGGTGGCGCGGGCGACCAACCGCATGCATTGCGACTTCGCGTTCTGGGTGGGCGGCACGCGCGACAATGCCGGCGAGGTCGGCGAACTCGAGCGGCTGCCGGGCGCCGCCGGCATCAAGGTATTCATGGGATCCTCGACCGGTGACCTGCTGGTCGAGGACGACGACGGCGTGTTCTCGATCCTCAAGAACACGCGGCGGCGCGCCGCCTTCCACTCGGAGGACGAGTTCCGCCTGCGCGAGCGCGCCGGGTTCAGGATCGCCGGCGACCCTGCCTCGCATCCGGTGTGGCGCGACGAGATCGCGGCGCTGCAATGCACCGAACGGCTGGTCGCCGTGGCGCGGCGGGCGCGCGCCCGCATCCATGTGCTGCACATTTCCACCGCCGAGGAGATCGCCTTCCTGCGCGGCCAAAAGGATGTCGCGACCTGCGAGGCGACACCACACCATCTGACGATGACGGCCGACGACTATGCGCGGCTCGGCACGCTTTTGCAGATGAACCCGCCTGTGCGCGAGCGCCGGCATCGCGACGGCGTCTGGCTGGGTATCGCCGACGGAGTCGTCGACGTGCTCGGCTCCGACCATGCGCCGCACACGCTGGAGGAGAAGGCGAAACCCTATCCGGCGTCGCCCTCCGGCATGACGGGTGTGCAGACGCTGGTGCCGATCATGCTCGACCACGTCAATGCCGGCCGGCTGACGCTGGAGCGTTTCGTCGACCTGAGCAGCCACGGCCCCAACCGGCTGTTCGGCATGGCCGGCAAGGGCCGCATCGCCGCCGGCTACGATGCCGACTTCACCATCGCCGACCTGAAACGCAGCGAGACCATCACCAACGCCCAGGCTGGTTCCAAGGCAGGCTGGACGCCTTATGACGGCAAACGTGTCACCGGTTGGCCCGTGGGCACGATAGTGCGCGGCACGCGGGTGATGTGGGAAGGAGAGATCGTGACGCCCGGCCAAGGCCGGCCGGTGCGGTTCTCCGAGGCGCTTTCGATCTGAGCGGGGAGTGACCGCTCCGCGCGCGCCTACAGCAGGCTGAGCTGGCCGTCGTCGGACGGCGGCATTCGCCTTCGCGCGGCAGCCACCGGTTCCTTGGCAATCTCCACGCGCTCCTGAATTCCGGGGTCGGTGTTGTCGACCTTGTTGACGCGGTCGGAGATGGGGATCGCTTCGAACAGGTCAGGCTCCGCCGGCCGAAGGATGTCGCGGACGTCGCGCGGCTCGATCCGGCGGCAGTCGAGCCAGCGGGCGAAATCCTGTGGCCGCACTACCACCGGCATGCGGTGGTGGATCGATGCGATGTCCGCGCTGGCGGCGGTAGTGAGGATCGCGCCGGTGTCGATCTCGGAGCCGTTGGGATCGGCGTAAGTCTCCATCAGGCCAGCGAAGGCGACCAGGCCGCCGTGGCGCGGCTTCAGGAAGAATGCCTGCTTCGACTTGCCGACCGTCCGCCATTCGTAAAAGCCGCTGGCCGGCACCAGCGTGCGGCGGTGGCGCATCGCGGTCTTGAACGAGGCACGCTCTTCCGCCTCCTCGGAGCGGGCGTTGAAAAGAACAGGCAGAGCCTTGGGGTCTTTCGACCAGGCCGGGATGAGCCCCCAGCGCACCAGCTGGCAACGCCGGTCGGGCAGGTTCGAGCCGGGCGCGCGCGGCGGGCCGGCGATCGCCATCAGAATCGGCTGGGTGGGCGCGATGTTGAAGCGCGGCGGAAAATCCTCGACGTCCATCAACGACATGAACACCGAGATCTGGTCTGGCGTCGCAGTCAGCGTGAAGCGTCCGCACATGAGCACTCTCCGTGGCGATGACCGGCGTGTCGGCAGCCAAGCCTCATGCCGAAATCGATTCTGGGTCTTTGAGGCCGGGCTTTAGTGTGGTTATTGCGAAAGCCCGCCGCAACCCTTGGCGTTGCGCAAACACCCGTCGTTCACAAGGTGAGCAGTGACCGGAACCGACCCGATCCCCGCCGTCTCGGTCGCGCTGGTGCGCGGCGATCGTGTTCTGCTGGTGAAACGCGGCATGGCGCCATCGCGCGGGCTTTATGCCTTTCCCGGCGGCCGCGTCGAGGCCGGCGAGACGCTGGAGGAAGCGGCACGCCGGGAGCTTCTCGAGGAGACTGGGCTGCTGGCCGGGACGCTCACGCCGGTCGTCGAACTTATCGTCGGCGGCGCCAAGGGCGATGCGCCGGTGTCTTACCGGCTGCAGGTGTTTGCCGCCCCGCATGTCGGCGGCGAGCCGGTCAGCGCCAGCGACGCCGAGGAGGCGGCTTTTTTCACCTTGGCTGAGTTGCAGCAGTTGCCCCTGACCGGGATGATCGCAGAGATTGCCGAAGATCTTCTGGATCAGGTCGGCAGCAGACCTGACTGAGATGTCGCGCCCGATCACTGTCCCTTGCAGGCGATAAGGAGGCCGGCGCAGTATTACGCCTACGCCGCGCGAAAATCCTCGACGACCGTTCCGGCCGCCAGCACATCGCCCTCGTGGCCGGGCTCGCGCCAGGTCTCGGCCAGGGCCGAGCCATACCACTCGCGCATAGCCGGCAGGTCGAGCAGCAGCGCGGGATAGGCTGCGGCAGGGCCGTCGAAGGTGAGGCCATAGCTCTGCGCGCGGAAGGCGACCGGCGCGAAGAATGCGTCGACGGCCGTGAAGGTATCTCCAGCCAGAAACGGCCCGCCGAAGCGGCCGAGCCCGTCGTTCCAGAGGTCGGAGAGGCGGAACAGGTCCTGCTTCAGCGCCGCGGACTTCTCGTTCAATGCGACGCGCACGCCACAGCACATCGGGCAGTCGTTGCGCAGTGCCGTGAAGCTGGAGTGCATCTCGGCGGCGGCCGAGCGCGCCCAGGCGCGTGCGCCGGCGTCGGACGGCCAGACGTCGGCGTGGCGTTCGGCCAGATACTCGACGATCGCCAGGGAGTCCCACACGGCGCGGCCGCCGTCGGTGAGGCACGGCACGCGGCCGCTCGGCGAGAACGACCGGTAGAGTTCGAAGCTGGGGCCGCTCGGGAACGGCACCTGGTGCTCGCTGAACGGGATGCCCAGCATACGCATAAGCAGCCACGGCCGCAGCGACCACGACGAATAGTTCTTGTTGGCGATGTGCAGCGTGTACATCCTGTTCCCTCAACGATCCCTACTGAAGACGAGCGGCCAGGAATAGATGGCAAGAGCGATCCAGATCAGGCCGAAGGCCGCGGCGCGCACGCCGCCGAAAGGCTCGCCGAACACCAGCACCGCGGTGATCAGCACGATCGACGGGGCGATGTATTGCATGATGCCGATGGTGGAGAAGCGCAGCAGCTTCGCTCCGAAGGCGTAGAGCAGCAGCGGCAGCGCGGTGACCGGGCCGCACAGCATCAGCAGAAGAATGTCATTGGGGTGCGACGGCAGGTAATGCCCCTCCCCATGCATTTGCAGCCACAGGATATAGCCCAGCGCCGGCAGGCAGAGGATGAGCACCTCCAGGAAGAAACCCTGGCTGGGACCGATCGGCAGCGTCTTGCGCAGGTAGCCGTACACGGCGAAGGTGAGCGCCAGCGCAAGCGACACCCAGGGCAGGCCGCCCGCGTAGATTGTCAGGATCAGCACCGCCAGCGCCGCCAGGCCGATTGCCGCCATCTGCGCGGCCGTCAGCTTTTCGCCGAGCAGGACGGCGCCCATCACCACGCTGACCAGCGGGTTGATGTAATAGCCGAGCGCCGTCTCGACCGCCCGGTCGGCGGCGATCGCCCAGACGTAGATGCCCCAGTTGACGGTGATCAGCGCGGCGGTCACCGCCGCCATCACCAGCGTGCGCGGCGAGCGCAGCGCGGCCTTCAGGTCGGCGGTGCGGCCGAGCGCGAGCAGCACGACGCCGGCGACGGGCACCGACCAGAGGATGCGGTGCGCCACCACCTCGGTGGCGGGAATGTGCGCCACCAGCTTCATGAACATCGGCTGCACGCCCCAGAAGGTGTAGGCGGCGAGCGCGTAGAGAAAGCCGCGCTGGGCGGCGTTGCGGTCCGGTACCGTGGCTTCGGCGGTCATCGCCGTCCTATGCGCCCTCGCGGCGCCGAGCACCATCCAAAAATAGTGATCGACACGTGCAGCAAGGTGATGGGAGATGGCGGCCGCGATCTCTGGGCCTCGCGACTTGATCCTCGCCCGCCACCGCAACTGGTCACGCGCTGTCGGCCGCTGCCGGGATCCGCGCAACAACCTTGATCTCGAAGTCGAAGCCGGCAAGCCAGGTCACGCCCACAGCCGTCCAGGTCGGATAGGGCGGCTCGCCGATCTCCTCGGCACGCACCGCCATCATTGTTTCGAACTGCGTGGCCGGATCGGTGTGGAAGCTGGTGACGTCGATGACGTCGTCGAAGCTGCATCCGGCCGCGGCCAGCACGGCGCGCAGATTGGCGAAGGCCCGCCGCACCTGGTCCTCGAACACCGGCTCGGGCGAGCCGTCCTCCCGGCTGCCGACCTGTCCGGACACATACAGCAGGTCGCCGGAGCGAATGGCCGCGGAATAGCGGTGGAGATCGTAGAGCGCATGGCGGTTGGCGGGGAAGATTGCATCGCGCTTGGGCATGTCGTGTTCCTTTCTCCTGATCGAACCGGCCCGGCCGGCTTCGATGACACCGGAGATAGGGCATTGCCATAACGCGCATTAGACGTTGAAATCGGCATGGCTTGATGCAAAATTCCTAGCAATGCAGCGTCCATCCCTCAACGATCTGACCGCCTTCATGGCCGTCGCGACCCACCGCGGCTTCCGCCGCGCGGCGGACGAGCTTGGCACGGCTCCCTCCACTCTGAGCCATGCCATGCGTGCCCTTGAGGAACGGATGGGCGTGCGCCTGCTCAACCGCACGACGCGCAGCGTCTCGCCGACCGAGGCCGGCTTCCTGCTGCTCGACCGCCTCCAGCCGGCGCTGGCCGCGCTGGACGATGCGCTGGACAGCGTCGCCGCCTTCAGCGGCAACGTAACCGGCACGGTGCGTATCAACGCCTCGCGCGCGCCCGCCGCCGTCCTCGTCCGCGGTGTGCTTCCCGTAGTCGCGCGGCGTTTTCCCGACGTGACCGTCGACATCGTCGTCGAGAACAGGCTGATCGACATCGTGTCGGCCGGCTTCGATGCCGGCATTCGTTTCGCCGCCTCCGTGCCGCGTGACATGATCGCCGTCCCGCTTGCCCCTCCGGCGCACTTCCTCTGCGTAGCCTCGCCCGCCTATCTCGATCGTTTCGGCGAGCCGCAAACCCCGGAGGAACTGATGCGCCATCGCTGCGTCCGCTACCGGCTGCCGAGCGGCAAGATCTATCGCTGGGAGTTCGAGCGCGCCGGACAGGAACTGTCGATCGACCCCCACGGCCCGGTCATCCTCGACGACGACGATCTGATGGTCGACGCAGCGATAAAGAGCCTGGGCATCGCCTATGTGGCGGACGCGTCGGCCGAGCGGGCGCTCGCGCAAGGGCAGCTGCGCGCGATTCTCGTCCCCTGGACACCGGCGCCGGAGCCGCTGGCGATCTATTATCCCGGCCACCGCGCCGTGCAGCCGGCCCTGCGCGCCTTCCTCGACGTCGTCAAGCAAACGCAGCGGCCGACGGCGCCGGCGCAAACGCCCCGGTGAAATTTCGACCGAACCGGCGGAGCCGTCATCCTCAAGCATCCCGAGATGCGGTAAAGTCGCTCCAGGGCGGACGGAAAGCCAGGAGAGGATGACATGCGTATCCGAATGGCATTGGGCTCGGCGGCATTGTTTGCGTTGACCGCGATCGCGTTCGCCAAGGCTCCCGCCGACATCGCCGATCTCGTCGGCGCCCGCGCGCCCGGCGCCGAGAGCGAGATGCAGAACCGGGGTTATGTCGACGTCGGCGGCAACAACACCTGGTGGAATGCCGCTACCAGCGTCTGCGTGCGGGTCCACGTTTCGCAAGGCAAATACGCCGCGATCTCGCAGATCAAGGCGTCCGCCTGCGGACAGCGGGGCGGCAGCACCAGCGAATGCCCGCCAGACCTCTCGCAGGCCGATCTCTACGAGCATCCCGGCTGCAGCCTGTAGCCCGAGTTGCCAGGTACAGGTTTTCGCTTGGTCTTGACGCGTTTGGGCGGCGCGCGAATCCTCGTTTCCGCACGCCTTGGCAGCGAGGCCGGCCTCAGCCGTCCCTCGTGCTCGCCAGCGCCGCCAGGATCCAGTCCTCGAAGGCCTTTGCCGGCCGGCTGAGCCTGCGCAGATCGGGCGCGACGAGCCAGTAGGCGCCTTCGGACACCTCGATGTCGAACGGTCGCACCACGGTCCCGGCCCGAAGATCCTCGCAGCTCAGCATCAGATCGCAGAGCGCGACGCCGTGCCCGAGCCGTGCGGCCTGGATGACCTGCGCCGAGTCGGGATAGACGGGCCCCTTTTGCCAGGCGAAGTCCGGCAGCCCGGCCGCCTGGAACCACTGCGCCCAGTATTTCCGGTCGTATTCATGCAGCAGCGTGTAGTGGCGTAGGTCCGCGGGTGAACAGAGCGGCGGGCCGGACGCCAGCAGTCCGGGCGCCAGCACCGGTGTCGTCCGACTGTCGAACAGGTGTCGTGCCTGCGTGCGCGGCCACGACCGCGCCGTCGCGGCGAAGCGGATGGCCAGTTCGGCCTCGTGGGTGCGGAATTCCACCAGCCGTACGCTCGCATCGACCGAGACGTCGATGTCGGGGTGCTGCTCGCCGAACCGGTACAGGCGCGGGACCAGCCATCCGGAAGCGAATGACGGCTCGACGCTGAGGCGAAGCTCGGCCCGGGTCGGCTCGGCAAGCAGTTGTGAAAGCCGCCGGTCGAGATCGTCGAAACTCGCGGTCAACGATTCCAACAGCAGCCGGCCCGCCTCGGTCAGCACGACCTGCCTGTGCAGGCGCTCGAACAGCGGCTTGCCGATGAACGTTTCCAGCTCGCGGACTTGCCGGCTGATCGCGGCTTGCGACACGAACAGCTCTTCGGCGGCGCGGCTGAAGCTCAGCAGCCGGCCGGCGGCCTCGAAGCTACGCATTGCCGTCAGCGGCAGACGTCCGCGCTTCATCCGCATACCCTGCGTTATCACGGTCGGACGCTAGACGCGTTTGGATGGCTTGGCCAGCGGCTCGCGCACTGGCAACGGAGGCTGCGCTCTAGGATTTGGCCGACGCCGCCGTAAAACCGCACGTTGCGCCGCGAAGGCGCGCTTGAACGCCGGCCGCGCCTCTCCCCGCTCCACATAGGCGGCTATGGTCGGATGTTCCTCCAGCAGGCCGGAGCCCTCCAGCCGGCGCAGCACCGTCACCATCATCAGGTCGCCGGCACTGAACCCGCCGTCGAGCCAGTCGGCGTCGCCGAGCCGGCGCGACAGCTCGCCCAGGCGCACGCGTACACGATCCTCGAGCATCTCCATGAGTTCCGCGTGCCACGGCCTGTCGCCGTTTATGAACGGGGCCTGATCGTGCTCGACGACCGGCGGCTCGACTGTGTTGAGCGCGGCGAACATCCACATGATCGCCCGCTTGCGCGCATGCACATCGTCGGGCAGCAGCCCGGGATGGCGCTCGGCGATATGCAACACGATCGCCCCGGTCTCGAACAGGGCGAGGCCGTCTTCCTCATAGGTCGGGATCTGCCCGAAGGGATGCAGCGCAAGATGCGCCGGCTGCTTCATCGCCTCGAACGAGACGAGGCGAACCGCGTAGGGTTGCCCCACCTCCTCGAGCGCCCAGCGAACGCGCATGTCGCGCGCCTGTCCCTGGCCGCCGTCCGGCGACCGTTCGAAGGCGGTTATGGTGGGGATCGTCGCTGCGGTCTCGCTCATGCTTTCGTATCCGGTTCCTGCGTCTTGCCTTCAAAGGACGAACGGCCGGTGCGGTTCCCGACAGCCGGCCTCACATCGCGTCGTACGCGACGGAGCTTCACGCCGTCGCGCGAGAACTCGGCATGCCGACATGCAGGCAAATGCCTGCGCTTGACATGCAGCTTTTTACCTGCATATTACGCTTGCATGCGGATCGAGAGCGATGGACGCTGACAAGGTTTTCAAGGCGCTGGCCGATCCGACCCGCAGGAAGCTGCTCGACCTTCTCTACGAGAAGAACGGGCAGACGCTCGGGCAGCTTTGCGAAAACCTGGACATGGCGCGGCAATCGGCGACGCAGCATCTCGGCATACTGGAGGAAGCCAACCTGCTCAGCACGGTGCGGCGCGGCCGCGAAAAGCTGCATTTCATCAACCCGGTGCCGCTGCACGCGGTCTACGAACGCTGGGTGCGCAAGTTCGAACGTCAGCGGCTCACCCTGCTGCACGACCTCAAGACGGAACTCGAAGGAGAAGAACCGTGACCCGAGAGACGACAAGTTTTATTTACGTGACCTACATCCTCGCGACGCCGGAAAAGGTCTTCGAGGCCATCACCAGGCCGGACGTCGCCAGGCGCTACTGGGGCCACGAGAACGTCTCCGACTGGCAGCCGGGATCGCCGTGGCAGCACATCCGCGCCAACGACGAACGCACCGTCGAGCTGGTCGGCGAGGTCGTCGAGGTCGCACCGCCGACCCGCCTCGTCATCACCTGGGCCAACGCCTCCCAGGCCGCCGACCCGGCAAGTTACAGCCGGGTAAAATTCGAGATCGAGGAGTATGACGAGATGGTCCGGCTGACCGTCACCCATGACGAGCTCGAGGCCGGCAGCGGCATGGCCAAGGGCATCAGCAGGGGCTGGCCGGCGGTGCTCTCCAGCCTGAAATCCTTCCTCGAAACCGGCCGCGGCCTCGACGTCTTCGCCAAGCCGAAGGCGGCGTGACCGCAGGTATCGAACATCATCCGCAAGGAAAAATCGCCATGACCATATATGCTGGCGGCTGCGCGTGCGGCGCAATCCGCTATGAAACCCGCCGTGAACCCGTCTTCCAGAACCACTGCCAGTGCCTGCACTGCCAGAAGCGCAGTGGCACCGGGCATTCGTCCTACCTGACCTTCCCCGGCCGGGCCGACATGAAGATTTCCGGCGAGGCAAGATTCTGGAGCGTGGCGGCCGATAACGGCAACGAAAAGCGCCACGCCTTCTGCCCGACCTGCGGCACCCCGGTCTACCTCACCTTCGCCTTCATGCCCGACCTCATCGCCGTCCACGCCGCCAGCCTCGACGACCCCGCGCGGTTCACGCCGCAAGCCCTTACCTTCGCCATGCGCGGCCACCCCTGGGACACCATGGACCCCGCGCTGCCGAAATTCGAGCGCATGGCGTAGGGCGAGTCTGGCTCCCCTTCCTCTCCCCGCGGTGCGGTGTCCCCCCTCGCCGCCGCATGCCGGCAGGATCGCCGACGATTGGTGCCCGGCCGGCCTGCAAGCGGGTCCCCCTCCCCCTTGTGGGGAGGGGTTAGGGGTGGGGGTACTGCGCCACCGAACGTCATATGCGATAGCCCTGGTTCGACGGGGAGAGGAAACGCGGCGTTGGCGATTGACGCTTCCTCTCCCCCGTCGAACCAGGGCTATCGCATATGACGTATTTCGCGAAGTTCGGCGGCGCCTGCCCCCCACCCCTAACCCCTCCCCACAAGGGGGAGGGGGACTTTGCGGCCGCAATGCCGCGCAAAACTGCCGACGATTGGTACCCAGCATACACGCAACCAGATCCCCCTCCCCCTTGTGGGGAGGGGTTAGGGGTGGGGGT
>QFCS01000356.1_pt1 | contig 16979 bp, 19 predicted proteins | sample 3576561 | NCBI WGS metagenome assembly QFCS01 | reverse complement strand
TCGAAGGCTTCTTTGCCCGTCTCAAGCAGTGGAGACGCATTGCCACCCGATACGACAAGATCGCAGCAAACTTCCTAGGCTTCATCAAGCTCGCAAGCATAATGCTCTGGCTCAAATAGCTAAATCGTCACTACAGCCTAGAGCTTTTCCGCTTTTCTCCGAATCGCGGAAATGCTCTATCTCTTTGTTTTTACGCAATTCCGGACGGAGAACCGGTTTCCACTTCTCCTGGAATTGCTCTAAGGGTAGTGATCGACTGCCCGCGCCGCCCTTCGCTGCGGCGCGACGTCCCGGATCAACGACGCGCGACAGCTCAGCGTAGCGCCTTCGCCTGCTGCCACTTTTCCTCCATCTCCTCCAGCGTCGCCTCCTCGAGCGTCCGCCCTTCGGCCTTGAGCGCCTGCTCTACGGCGTGGAAACGGGTGCGGAACTTGTCGTTGGTGCCGGAAAGCGCGGCTTCCGGGTCGAGCTTCAGGTGCCGGCCGAAATTGACCAGCGCGAACAGCACGTCGCCGAACTCATCGGCGGTCGCGTCCTTGTCCTTGCCGGCGATAGCCTCGCGCAGTTCGGCGATCTCTTCTTCAATCTTGTCGAGGATGGGCGCGGCGTCGCCCCAGTCGAAGCCGACCCGCGCGGCCTTCTCCTGCAGCTTCAGCGCGCGGGTGAGGGCGGGAAAAGCGAGGGGGATGCCGTCCAGGAATCCCTTGCCGTTGTCTTCGGGGTCACGGCCGCGCGCCAGCCGGGCCGCGCGCTTCTCGCTCTTTTCCTCGGCCTTGATCTTCTCCCACATGCCCTTGGCCATGCCGGCGCCCCGCGCCTCGGCGTCGCCGAACACATGCGGATGGCGGCGGATCATCTTTCTGGTGATGCCCTCGACGACGTCGCCGAAGGAAAACGCGCCGGCCTCCTCGGCCATCCGGGCGTGGTAGACGACCTGCAGCAGCAGATCACCGAGCTCTTCGCGAAGGTCGTCGATGTCATCGCGGGCGATCGCGTCGGCGACCTCATAAGCTTCCTCGACGGTGTAGGGTGCGATCGTGCGGAAGGTCTGCTCGACGTCCCATGGGCAGCCGCCCACCGGCGCGCGCAAGGCGGCCATGATCTCGATGAGGCGGGCTATGTCGCGCGACGGGGTCATGCCGCGACTTTATCCTGATCGCATCGACGCCGCACCCTGTCCGCGGCCGAGATCGCAGTCTCCCAGTGGCGATATCCACAGGCGGCAGGAATTTCCTGTAGGACGCGACCCGCCAATTTCAACGCCCGCCCGCCAGAAAATCGGTCATGGCAGGCATGCGCGGGATGCATCGGCGCGGGCGGCCCTCGTGTGCGTTTGGTCACAGCCCTGTCTTGGCGAGGCCACTATCTGGATGCGCGGGAGGTAGCAAAACGAGGCTCCTGTCATGAAACGTCTGATGTTGGCCGCGGCGTCCCTGATGCTTTTCGTGGGTTCGGCCGAGGCAATCGAGCGCTACCACATGGCGCAAATGTCATGTGAGCAGATCCAGAGTGCACTGAAGCGGGACGGCAAGGCCATCCTGCGTTCCGAGTCGAAGAAGGTGCCGGGCATGATGCTGTACAATACCTATGTCGCCGAGCGCGGCATGTGCGGCCCCATGCAGGCCCCGACCAACCGCCGCATCAAGGCGGCCGACGGTTCCTGCCTGGTTTTCCAGTGCGTGGCCACCGGCCATTCGTGGATGCGGCCGTAACAGGCCGACTGCGGCCTGCCTGGCAATCCGGCCGGTGTCCCGGCCGGATTGCCGCTTCCTATCTGCCGGGCGTGCCGAAACGTTCGATCACCTCGGCGAGCGGCACGTGTCCGCGCAACGCGCCGGAGCCGACCGGCATTTCGCCGTTCTCGATCGCCGTCGCGAAGATCACGGCAGGGTCGGCCTCGATGCGCCGGCGGATCGCCGCCAGTTTCGGCCAGCGGTCCGCTGTCCCCGCCTCATGAAACTCCAGCCAGCGCGCCACGCCGATCAGGACGCCGTCGGCCAGGGTAGGGCGCTCGCCGAGCAGGAACGGCCCGTCGCCGACGATGGCCTCCAGCTTGTCGTGGCGCTCGGCCACCTGGGCGCGGCCCCATTCGCGCAGTCGATCCTGCATGTGCGGGTTGGGCGGGTCCATTTCGAGCGCCGACCACAGCGGGCTGAAGGCGCCGGTGAAGCCGGTGTTCACATAGGCCATCAGCTGGTGCATGCGATCGGACTGCGGCGAACGCGGTTCGAAGCTGATGCGCCGCTCGCGGTCGCGCGCTTCCAGCCAGCCGGCGATCGCCATCGTCTCGGTGAACACGCGGCCGTCGTCGGTGACGAAGGCGGGCGTTTCGTGCCGCGCATTGATGCGGGCATAGGACGGCTCGCGCATCTCGCCGAGCATGTCGACGCGGCAGAGGCGATAGGGCTGGCCGAGCCATTCCAGCGCGGCGACAAGCCCCATCGAGCTTCCCAGCGGGAAGCCGTAGACAAGGATAGGTTCCAAGGTCGTTCTCCGTGATTTTCTGGAGGCCTATGATCGCAAAACCGTCGGTTCGGGATCATTTGCCGGGATCACGCTGCGCAGCGGACTGGAACCTAGACGGTTCGGCCCCCAAGTAAATTACGCACATTTTTGTAACCACGGAGCTTGGCCATGAAGGATGTCGTCTCCCGCTGCCCGATCGAGGAGGTGATGCAGGTGCTGAGCGGCCGCTGGCCGACGCTGCTGATCTATTACCTCAAGGACGGCACCAAGCGGTTCAGCGACCTCAGGCGCGACAACCCGACGGTGTCGCACCGCATGCTGACGCTCGAACTGCGCAAGCTGGAGCAGGCCGGCATCGTGCAGCGGACCAGCTTTGCCGGCTATCCATTGCGGGTCGAATACGACCTCACGCCGGCCGGGCTGGTGCTGGTGCCGCTGATCGACGCGCTGGGCGACTGGTGGGAGCGCCTCGGCGGCGGCGAGGCGGCCGAGGCACCCGATCTTGAAGTTCTGGCGCGGGTCTAGCGCCGCGATCAAGCCGTCACGCGACGGCGATCGCCTCGATCTCGATGAGCAGCGCCGGCGAGGCCAGCGCCTTGACGATCAGCAAGGTCGTGGCGGGAGGAGGGGACGGCAGCGTGCCGGCGCCAGCCTCCATGAAACCGGGCAGCGACGCCTCGTCGGTCAGGTAGATGGTCGCCTTGGCGATGCTGCGATTGTCCATGCCGGCCTCGGCAAGCACGGTGTTCAGGTTGGCGATCGCCAGTTTGGTCTGTTCGGCGATGCCTTCGCCCACCCGGCCGTCCGGGCCGACGCCGACCTGGCCGGACACGAACAGCATCTTGCGCGGCATCTCGGCAAGCGCGCCCTGGCTGTAGGCGGGCGACTTGGACAGGGCGTCGGGGTTGAGCATGGTCAGCATGGCACTTCCTCCTCGGTTGAATATGGTCAGGGCACGCGGATGCGTGGGACGTTCCGTTTCAGTGTGCGCAGGCGCTCGAATTCGGCGCGGAGCATCGCCACGGTAGCGTCGGGCAGGGCGTCGCCGCGCGAGAGCAGCAGGACGCCGTGGTAGAGCACGAGCAGCCGCGCCGTTTCGATCGGGGCAAGGTCGGCGCCTAGCTCCCGGCGCAGCACCGCACCGACCGCGCGCTCCAGCATCGCCATGCTGGCATGCGTGGCCTTTGTGGCGATGCTCGCGCCGGAGCCGAACTCCGCCATGGAGTTGACGACGAGACAGCCGTAACCATCGGCCAGAGGCGCTTCGAGAACCGACATCACCAGCCTTTCCAGGTCGTCGATGGTCGACTGCTCGCCGGCATAAGCAGCGACCCGCGCCGCCACGAAGGCATGGACGTAACGGTCGATCGCCGCGGCGAAGAGGCCGGCCTTGTCGCGATAGGCATTGTAGATGCTGCCGGAGGTGAGGCCGGTGGCCTGCTCCAATTCCTTGATTGAGGCGCTGAGGTAACCACGCTTGCGGAATACGTTGGCCGCGGCGTCCAGCACGTTGTTTTCGTCGAAGGCGCGATTGCGTGTCATACGATCATATTAGAATTGTTATTCTAGATTGTAAATTCTAAAATGATGCCACACGGCGATTTCCTCAAAAACGTTCCGCTTGCCGCTCGCGGTCGCAAGCTGTTACGGACTGCCAGCCGGTCGTCGAGCGATAGCAGCGTCGGCGGCGGGGTAGGCTTGTCGTCAGCCACGGGCTGTCTTTCAGGTAAGGTGAAGGCGAATCAGATGCGATTGGCCAAGCGCCTCCGCAACAGGAAGTAGAAGTCGCATAGGCCGAAAGGCCCAACCAGCATGCCGCAGGTTGGACCCACCACATCGGGCCAGCCGAGCTCGGACCAACCCCACACCGCTTTGGACAAGGCATACAAGGGGGCCAGCAAGGACAGCCCGAGCATAGAGCCGGTGGTCGCGAACCAGTTTCTTTCCAGCGAGGCCGCTTTCTCTCCCTCCAGGCCACGAATTCGCATGACCCGGGAAATCAACCGGTCGTAAACAGCGTCGTCTTGCCTTCGCAAGTCCTGGATGGTCATGGCGACGACGCAGAGAAACGCCGCATACATCGCAACGAGACCTCTGAAAATCCGAAGGTGGGGATCGTCGCCAAGCGGCGCCAGGCAGTAGAGGACCGCGAAAGCCGCGACGACCAGAAACCCATAAAAACCAAGCCGGACAGGATGCCATCGATCCAGCGATGCCAGAAACATTTCCCAACTTCCCGTTGTCAGATGCTCTCAGTCGGAAATGATCAGGCCGGAACGTAGGTCAACCGGATTGCGTCCTTGCCGATCAGTTCACTGGCCACAAGCCGGAGCGGTGGCCGGGGTCCGGCGAAGAATGGTTTGCCGTGACCGAGCACGACGGGGTGGAAGTAGGGCCGGTATTCGTCGACAAGCCCGGCCAGGCTTTGCGCCAGTTCCGGTCCGGAAACGGAAATCTCGCCCGCCAACGCATCCTTCAGGCCGCATATCACCGCCTCGACATCGTCGGCGACAAGCGTGGCGTTCGGGCCGACCGACTGCGACGAGCGCGACACGACCCATTTCGGCTGGCGTCGCCATGCCGCAGCGAATTCGTGTTGCTCGGCGCTCCATTCGGGGTGGTCTTCGTCCCAATAACGCATGACCTCGTACATGCTGCGCCCGTACACGCTGCCGGCCAGCCCGCGCACATGCTCGATCCAGTGACGGAACAGCGCGGCGTCGGGCGCGAACGCCTGGAAATCGACGTAGCCGTCCAGCGAGACATTCATTCCGAAAACGAGCTTCGCCATGCCAAAACCTCCGTGCCGGGTTCCTCAGAATAGCCTGAAGGGCAGGGCAACTCGACTCCGCTAACGCACCAACGCATGCTAGCCGTGGCGTTGCAAGTGCACATCAAGGACCATCAATATGAAAGATCGTCGGCTACGGATGCGTGAGAAGGCGCTCGTTGCCGCCAGCCTTGCGATTTGCATATCTGGCCTCCTGCTGCGCCACCTTTATCCGAAAAGCATCTTTGTGGCTTTGTTCGCCATGTCCGTATTGCTTGCGGCAGTCGTGCCATGGATGGCATTTCAGGCCCGAAACGGACCATTCGCATCGAGGACCGAAAAGGGCGTCGCTGTCACGGGTTTCCTGATGGTCATGGGCATAAGCATATACGGGATGTATGTGACCCTCTGGTCGATGTTGAGGTGACGCACGGTCCTTCGGCTCGGATTTTGCCCTCAGTTGAGTTCCTGGGCCAGTCCAACAAGAAGCCCGCCAGGTCCGCGGAGATAGCAGAGACGGTACGCGTCCTGGTACTGGACCACATCGCCTACGAGCTGCGCGCCGCGCTTGCGTAGCCTTGCAAGCGTCTCGTCGATGTCGTCCACGGTGAACATGACGCGGAGGTAACCCAGCGCGTTGACCGGGGCGTTGCGGTGATCCGCGACGGCGGGTGGCCTGAGGAAACGGGAGAGTTCGAGCCGGCCGTGGCCGTCAGGCGTACGCATCATGGCAATCTCGACGTGCTGATCGCCTAGTCCGGTGACACGCCCGGACCATTCGCCCTCGATCGTGGCCCGTCCTTCGAGTTCGAGGCCGAGCTCGCGAAAGAAATCGATCGTCGTTTCGAGGTCATCGACGACGATGCCGACGTTGTCCATCCGTTTGAGCGCCATGGGTCCAATCCTGCAGGGTTGCCGTCTGTCTAACACCGAAGGCTTGTCGAGGTTTCATCAGGGCGGTGCGGCTTCCAGCTGCTTGCCGGAATTCTCCATCGGGAATGCAAACGTCCTACATGGCAATGTCGCATAAGATAGATTATGGAACTTATGTATGTAGCAGAGCGGTCCGGTTGAGCCGCCAGTTCTCAATCCGCGAGCGCGATTTCGAGTATCAGCCCGTCATAGGCCGGTTCGACATTGTCCGGCGTCTCGGCAAGCACCGTGGCGTAGTCCAGCGGCACATGCATATGCGTCAGGACAGCTTTCGCCGGCTTCAGCCGCTCGATCCACTCCAGCGCTTCGGCCAGCGAGAAATGGCTGGGATGCGTCCGGTATTGCAGCGCGTCGATCACCAGCAGTTCTAGCCCGGTCAGCCGCTCGGCTGTCGTCGGCGGAAAGTTGCTGACGTCCGGGCAATAGGCCAGCGGCCCGACGCGGAAACCCAGCGAGATGATATCGCCATGCACCTGCGGCAGCGGCTCGAAGCTGAGCGGCCCGCCGGCGCCGTCGATCACCACTGGGCGCGCGTGGTCGATGCGGTGCGCCATCAGGATCGGCGGATACGAGCTGCCCGGCGGCGTCTCGAAACAATAGCCGAACGCCTGCCACAGCCGCTCCAGCGTCGGCGCGTCGGCATAAATGTCCATCAGTTTGCGCTGCTCCAGCACGAAGCCGCGCAGATCGTCGATGCCGTGGATGTGGTCGGCATGCGCATGCGTGTAGATGACGGCGTCGAGCCGCTGGACGCGGGCCATCAGCATCTGCTCGCGGAAATCCGGGCCGGTGTCGATGACGATGCGCGTCACGCCGCCATCGTCGGCGACACGTTCGATCATCGCCGCCGGCCGCATGCGCCGGTTCTTCGGGTTGGCTGGGTCGCAATTGCCCCAGTCGCCGGTAACGCGCGGCGTGCCGGGCGACGAGCCGCAGCCGAGGATGGTCAGGCGAAGGCGGGCCCTCACGGCCTATACGCTCACATCAGCCGGCTTCGGCATCTTGCTGAAAAGGCGAAAGAAATTTTCGGTCGTCAATGCCGCGATGGTGGCATCGTCGACGCCGATCGTTTCGGCGAGCACGGCCGCCGTCTTGGCGACATAAGCCGGTTCGTTGCGTTTGCCGCGGTATGGCGGCGGCGCGAGATATGGCGCGTCGGTCTCGACCAGCAGCCGGTTGCGCGGCACGTCGCGGGCGATGTCGCGCAGCGCCTGCGAGTTCCTGAACGTCAGGATGCCGGAGAACGATACGTAGCCGCCGAGCTCGACGCCGGTCATCGCCAGCGCCGCCCCAGACGAAAAGCAATGCAAAACAAAGGGGAAGGCGCCCTTCCCTGTCTCGTCGCGCAAGATCGCCGCGATGTCGTCGTCGGCCTCGCGCGCGTGGATGACCAGCGGCAACTGGGTCGCGCGCGCCGCCGCTATGTGGGCACGAAAACCCGAAGCCTGGGCGTCGCGCGGCGACAGGTCATAATGGTAATCAAGGCCGGCTTCGCCGATCGCCACCACCTTGGGGTGCGCCGAGAGCCGCACGAGATCGTCGGCCGTTATGTCGAGCTCCTCGGCGGCATTATGCGGATGGGTGCCGACCGAGCAGTAGACGGCGTCGAATTGCTCGGCGATCGCAAGCACTTCCGGGAAGCGCCTGACGCGTGTCGAGATCGTCACCATGCGACCCACGCCGGCCTCGCCGGCGCGCCGGACGATGGCGGCGCGCTCCTCGGCGAAGTCGGGAAAGTCGAGGTGGCAGTGGCTGTCGACGAGCATGCGGCTCAGCTTTCGCCCGCCGGCTCGACATAACGCGGGAACACGCCTTGCGGCGCCGGCAGCGGCGTGCCGGCGACCAGCGCGTGGGCGTCGCCGACATGGGCGAAGTCGCGCGCGTCGGCAGGCACGGCCAGCAGGTCGAGCAGCTTGCCGGCCGAGGCCGGCATGTAGGGCTGGCACAAGATGCCGATCCGCCGCACCGCCTCCGCCGTGGTGTAGAGCACCGTTTCCATGCGGGCCGGATCGCTCTTCTTCAGCGCCCACGGCTCCTGACCGGCGAAATAGCGGTTGGCCTCGGCCACCACCGCGAAGATCGCCGCCAGCCCGACATGGATCGCCTGTTCGGCCATCGCCTTGCGCGCCGTTGCCAGCGCCGCCTCGGCCTGGTCGAGGATGGCCTTGTCGGCGTCGGTCAATGTGCCTCGCTGCGGCACCACGCCGCCGCAGTTCTTGGCGATCATCGACAGCGAACGCTGGGCGAGGTTGCCCAGATCGTTGGCGAGGTCGGCATTGGTGCGGTTGACGATCGCGTCGTGGCTGTAGTTGCCGTCCTGGCCGAACGGCACCTCGCGCAGGAAGAAATAACGCACCTGGTCGACGCCGTAGCGCTCCACCAGCGTGAACGGATCGACGACGTTGCCGACCGACTTCGACATCTTCTCGCCGCGGTTGAACAGAAAACCGTGGCCGTAGACGCGCTTGGGCAATTCGATGCCGGCCGACATCAGGAAGGCCGGCCAGTAGACGGCATGGAAGCGCACGATGTCCTTGCCGATGACGTGGACGTCGGCCGGCCAGTAGCGCCAGCTTTCGGCATTCGTGTCGGGGTAGCCGACGCCGGTGATATAGTTGGTCAGCGCGTCGACCCACACATACATGACGTGCTTGTCGTCGCCGGGAACCGGAACGCCCCAGTCGAAGGTGGTGCGCGAGATCGAAAGGTCCTTCAGCCCCGACCTGACGAAGCTGACGACCTCGTTGCGCCGCTCGGCCGGGCCGATGAAGTCCGGATTGGCCTCGTAATGCGCCAGCAGCCTGTCCTGATAAGCCGAGAGGCGGAAGAAATAGCTCTCCTCCTCCACCCATTCGACCGGCGTGCCTTGCGGACCGTAGCGCACGCCGTCGTCGCGTTGCTCGGTCTCCTCCTCGCCGTAATAGGCCTCGTCGCGCACCGAATACCAGCCGGCATAGCCGCCCTTGTAGATGTCGCCATTGGCGGCCATGGCTTTCCAGATCGCCTGGCTCGAGGCGTAGTGGCGCGGCTCGGTGGTGCGGATGAAGTCGTCGTTGGAGGCGTCGAGCAGCTTGGTCATGCGCTCGAACTCGGGCGCGTTGCGGTCCGCCAGTTCGCGTGGTGAGACGCCTTCCTTCTTGGCCGTCTGCAGCATCTTGATGCCGTGCTCGTCGGTGCCGGTCAGGAAATAGACGTCCTTGCCGTCGAGGCGCTGGAAACGCGCCAGCGCGTCGGTCGCCAGCAGTTCATAGGCATGGCCGATATGCGGCCGGCCGTTCGGATAAGAAATGGCGGTGGTGATGTAGAATTTTTCGCGTGACATGAGTGTGCCGTTGCCAAGCCAGGTGAAGCGATGGGTGGAATAGCGCAACGGGACGGCAGCCGCCATCCCGGCCGGAAGGGCGGCATCACATTCGGAAAATATCGTGCAGGCGCAGGATCATGTTCAACGTATGCTGTTTGCGGTCGAGATTGTACGTGTCCGTGTCATCGACCGCAACGCGCAATTCCTGCCAGGCGCGCGCAAACGTCTCGGCCCTGGCCAGATCGCCGTCGGCGGCGGCTTTGCTGGCGGCCGTAGACACGAGATCGAGCACATGCGCGTTCATCAGGTCGAGCCGGATCTCGTGCTCGCGGCTGTTGACGGCATCACCCAGCCGGTGCGCGGTGGCAAGATCGAGGCTGTCGGCGCCGACCAGCGTGTCGACGGTGTCGGCGATCTCCAGCCCGCCGAATTCCGACAGCAGGATGGCGTCGCGCACGCTGCCCCCTGCCCGTTCCAGCAGCGCCCCGCGTTTGGCAGCGTCTTGCGGCAGCGGCGCTTCGATGCCGTGCAGCACCGTCTCGACTTCGGCGGCCGATAGCGGCTGCAGTCGAATCAGCTGGCAGCGCGAGCGTATGGTCGGCAGCAGCCGGCCGGCGGAGTGGACGATGAGCAGGAAGACCGTGCGCGAAGGCGGCTCTTCCAGATTCTTCAGCAAGGCATTGGCAGCGTTGGGATTCATGTCGTCGGCCGGATCGACGATCACCACCCGGTAGCTGCCATCGTGCGAGGTCATCGACAGGAAACGGTTGACCCGGCGGATCTCGTCGACGGTGAGCAGTGTCGCGAATTTTTTGGTCTTGTCGTTGTAGGGCCGGGTGAGATGCAGGATCGCCGGATGCGCGCCCGTGGCGATCTGCCGGAACAGCGGCGTCGCGGGATCGGGCAAGGCGAATTGCTCCGGCGCGGCTTCGCCCCGGGGATGCCGCAGCAGGTGGTGGGCGAGATGGAAGGCAAACGTCGCCTTGCCGATACCTTGCGGCCCGGCGAGGATCAGCGCATGCGGCAGCCGGCCGGCGCGGTAAGCGGCCGCTATTGCCGCCGCCGCCTCGGCGTGGCCGACCAGCGTCGGGTTTTCGGACGGTTCGGCGATGCCGTCCAGCGTGTCGTGCTGTTCCGGGGCGACGCGTTCGAACATCAGCTTGCCTCCCCGGTGGCCCGGTTTTCCGTGGCGCGCACCTCAAGAGCGGCGAATACGGCTGCCGTCACCATGTCCTCGACTTCCTCTTCGCTGGCGGCTGCGTCGATGACTAGGCAGCGGTCCGGCTCTGCCGCCGCGATCTCCAGATAGGCGGCGCGCCGGCGCTGATGGGTTCCGAGCGTCTCCTTCTCGAAGCGGTCAGCCTCGCCGGCTCCGCGGCGGGCGGCGGCGCGGGTGAGGCCGATCTCGGCGTCGATGTCGAAGATCAGCGTCATGTCCGGCATCAGGCCATTGACGGCGACGCGCTCCAGGACGCCGACGAAAGCGCGGTCCTCGGCGGCCGCGCCCTGGTATACCCGCGAGGAATCGACAAAGCGGTCGCACAGGACCACGGCGCCGCGCTCGATCGCCGGGCGGATGACCTGCTCGACATGATCGGAGCGGGCGGCGGCGAACAGCAGCGCCTCCATGCGCGGGCCGAACGGCTCGGCCGCGCCGGACAGGATGACGTGCCGAAGCGCCTCGGCGCCGGGCGAGCCGCCGGGCTCGCGCGTCACCAGCGTGTCGTAGCCCTTGCGGCGCAGCTTTTCGGCAAGCCGCTTGATCTGCGTCGACTTGCCGGCGCCCTCCCCGCCCTCGAAGGTTATGAACAGTCCGCGCGCCAACCGCCGGCTCCGCTTGATGAGGCTGCCGCGCCGTTACCGGCGCGGCAGGACTGCCGCATATCTATGCGACCCGTGTCGACTTCGCAAAGCGCCAGTCGACACGTTCCGCAACTCCGTCAATCGGCGCTACGACGCGACGCCGCGTATCCAGCCGGTCAGCAGTTCCGTCACCGCGTCGAAGGCGCGGCGGTGGATGCTGCCGAGGCCGACCGTCTCGGCAGCGTAAAGCGGCGTCTGCTGGCTCAGCGTGTCGCCGACCCAGACCTTGAGGAAACCGACCTGCGCGCCCTGCTCGATCGGCGCGACCAAGGGGCCGTCATAGACGATCTTGGCCGATACCTGCTCGCGGGCGTCGATCGGCACCAGCAAGGCGATCGGGGCGTTGGCGGTGAGCCCTATCCGTCCTTTTTCGCCGCCGAAAACGATCGCCTCGCCGACCGGTTCGCCGGTGGCGAAAAGGTCCGTCTTTTCAAACGCGGTCAGGCCCCAATCGAGCATTTTGCGCGCCTCGTCGGCGCGCTCGCGGTCGCTCTTCATGCCGCTCAGCGCCGCAAAGACACGGCGCCCACCGCGCTCGACCGAGCCGACGATGGCGTAGCCGGACTGCTCTGTGAAGCCGGTGCCCATGCCGTCGGCGCCGATGCCCATGGCCAGCAGCGGGTTGCGGTTGCGCTGGGTGATCTTGTTCCAGGTGAAGTCGGGCTGTGCGTAATATTTGTAGAACTGCGGATACTCGCGCCAGATGTGCAGGCCGAGCCGGACGAGGTCGCGCGCCGTCACCACCTGGCCGTCAGCCGGCAGGCCGCTGGCATTGCGGAACACCGAGGCGGTCAGGCCGATGGCGCGGGCGCGCTCGGTCATCTCGACGGCGAACTTCTCCTCACCGCCGGCAAAGCCCTCGGCGATGATGATGCAGCCGTCATTGGCCGACTGCACGATCACGCCCTGGATCAGGTCCTCCAGCCGAATCGTCGACTTCAGCGCGGCGAACATGGTCGAGCCGCCCGAAGGCGCGCCACCGGTGCGCCAGGCGTTCTCGCTGACGACGAAGGTGTCGTCGAGGCTGCGGCGCCCCTCGCCTATGGCCCGGAAGACCACTTCCATGGTCATCAGCTTGGCGAGTGCGGCCGGCGGGAATGGCGTGTCGGGGTCCTTGGCGTAAAGCACCGCGCCGGTCTCGGCGTCGATCATCAGTGCCTGCGTCGCCTTGGTCTCGAACGCATCCTCGGCGGCAGCCGGCAAGCTCGCGACGCACATGGCGACGGCCGCGATCAGCGCGGCAAAAACCTGGCGCATCGAATGATCCCGTCCGCCCGTTGGTCGCCTCGTGTAACAGCGGCCCGCCGATGCGAGCCGCGCGCTCAGACCAGCCGTGACTGCTCCACCGCCGCGCCGATGAAGCTGGCGAACAGGGGATGCGGGTCGAGCGGCCGGCTCTTCAGTTCCGGATGATACTGCACGCCGATGAACCAGGGATGATCGGGATATTCGACCGTTTCCGGCAGCACCCCGTCGGGCGACATGCCGGCGAACACCAGGCCGCAATCCTCCAGCCGCTCCTTGTAGTCGACGTTGACCTCGTAGCGGTGGCGATGGCGCTCGGAGATTTCGGTGTCGCCATAGATCGCCGCTATCTTGGAGTCACTCGCCAGCCGCGCCGCGTAGGCGCCGAGCCGCATCGTGCCGCCGAGGTCGCCCGCCGCCTGGCGCTTCTCCAGCATGTTGCCGCGCAGCCATTCGGTCATCAGGCCAACCACCGGCTCCTTGGTCGGCCCGAACTCGGTTGACGACGCTGATTCGATGCCGGCAAGCGAGCGCGCCGCTTCTATGCAAGCCATCTGCATACCGAAGCAGATGCCGAAATATGGCACTTTCCGCTCGCGTGCGAACTTTGCCGCGAGAATCTTGCCCTCCGAGCCGCGCTCGCCGAAGCCGCCCGGCACCAGGATGCCGTGCACCTTTTCGAGGAACGGCGCAGGGTCTTCCTTCTCGAAAATCTCGGATTCGATCCAGTCGAGCTTGACCTTCACCCGGTTGGCGACGCCGCCATGCGACAGTGCCTCGATAAGCGATTTGTAGGCGTCCTTGAGACCGGTGTATTTGCCGACGACTGCGATGGTCACCTCGCCTTCGGGGTTGTGGATGCGGGCCGACACGTTCTGCCACGCCTCCATGCGCGGCTTCGGCGCCGGTTCGATGCCGAAGGCGGCGAGAACTTCCGAATCCAGCCCTTCCTTATGATAGGCCATCGGTACGTCGTAGATGTGACCGACGTCGAGCGCCTGGATCACCGCGCTCTCGCGCACGTTGCAGAACAGCGACAGCTTGCGCCGCTCCTCCTTGGGAATCGACCGATCGGCGCGCACCAGAAGGATGTCGGGCGCGATGCCGATGCCGCGCAGCTCCTTCACCGAATGCTGGGTCGGCTTGGTCTTCAGTTCGCCAGCGCTCGGGATGTAGGGCATCAGCGTCAGATGCACGTAGACGGCGTTGTTGCGCGGCAGGTCGTTGCCGAGCTGACGGATCGCCTCCAGGAAAGGCATCGCCTCGATGTCGCCGACCGTGCCTCCGATCTCGCACAGCACGAAGTCATAGTCCTCGTTGCCGGCGAGCACGAAATTCTTGATCTCGTCGGTGACGTGCGGAATGACCTGCACCGTAGCGCCGAGATAGTCGCCGCGCCGCTCGCGCTCGATGATGTTCTTGTAGATGCGGCCGGTGGTGATGTTGTCCGACTGGTTGGCGGAGCGGCCGGTGAAGCGTTCGTAGTGGCCGAGATCGAGATCGGTCTCGGCGCCATCGTCGGTAACGAACACCTCGCCGTGCTGGTAGGGCGACATCGTGCCCGGGTCGACGTTGAGGTAGGGATCGAGCTTCTTGATGCGTGCGCGGTAGCCGCGAGCCTGCAACAGCGCGCCGAGTGCCGCTGCCGCTATGCCCTTTCCAAGTGAGGAAACCACGCCGCCGGTGATGAATACATATCGCGCCATGGGAATTATCGCTTAGCTTGGACGGATCGATTCCGCCAGAAAAAAATCCGGCCCGCTCCGGTTATCCCCGGCGGGCCTGCTGTCATGTAGGAAGGCGCCACGAAAACAAAAAGGGCCGGCGCGGCGCCGGCCCTTCATACCCGGCCAAGCTAGGGTCAGAGCACCACGACCGGCGTTCCCATGCGGACACGGTTGTAGAGGTCGATGACGTGCTCGTTGACCATGCGGAAGCAGCCGTTCGATGCGTTGGTGCCGATCGATTGCGGCGCGATGGTCCCGTGGATGCGCAGGTAGGTGTCCTGCTTGCCATTGTACAGATAGATGGCGCGGGCGCCGAGCGGGTTCTGGCCGCCGCCGGGCATTCCGTCCTTGTACTGACCATACTTCTTCGGCTCGCGCTGCTGCATTTCCTTGGTCGGGATCCAGCGCGGCCACTCCTGCTTGTCGCCGACGGCCACCTTGCCCTTGTACTGCAGCCCCTCGCGGCCAACGGCGATGCCGTAGCGGCGGGCCGAAGACGAGGATTCGACGAGGTAGAGAAAGTGTGCGCTGGTATCGATGACGATGGTACCGCGCGGATAGCCGTAGAACTCGACCGTCTGGGCCTCGTACTCCGGCTTCAGCTTGAACTGCTTCTTCTGCTCCAGCACGGCGTCGAGCGCACGTGTTTCCGGCAGCATGCTGGCGCGCACCGGCTCGTCGCCGAAAAGCACCTGGAAGAAGCCTGAACTGGGGTTGCCGACATCCGAGCTCCGCAGCTCGCCATTGTTGCCCGAGCGCACCACCTCGTCGGCGCCGACGGACGCGGCTTCCTGGGCGGCGATGCGTTCGGCGGTCAGGCCCGTCACAGGACGGATCCGGCTGCCGGCCACGACGGGCGCCGGCTCACGCTCTTCCGCGGCCGAGCCGCCCATCAGGAGTTCGATGGGCTTCAGCCGCTGCGTGACCAGCTCGACCGGCTTGCCCGCTTTCAACTCCTTCTTCTTCGGCTCTTCCTTCTCCGCCACCTGCCTAGGAGCGAAATAGGCTTCGCGGCGTGCGGCAGCGTCGGCCTTCGCCTTGTCGCGCATCGCCTGCAGCTTGGCCTGACGCACCTTCTCGGCGGCCGCAACCTTGGCCTGCGCCTTTTCCTTGTCGGTCAGCTCCTCCTGCTTGCCGGCGTTTTTCTTACCGGGTTTGCTGGAGGCGACCTTCTTCTTGCCCTTGCTCGAGGCCTTGTCGTCGGCCACGGCTTTGGTCTTGGCCGCGCCTTTTGCTGACACGACAGTGGATTTCTGCGGCTTGGCCGGCTCGGCGCCGGCCGGCGTGGCCATAGCCAAGGCGGCGCAAAGGCCCAACAAGATGAGGCTGCGAGGTAGCATGCGTGTCGATCCCGAAACGAAAATTCGCTGGCCGCATGACGGCGCGCTCTCCGCGTCGCACCCGCCTGCCCGCCGTTGCGCGATTTATATGCTCATATCGCCAAAACGCTCAAGGTGTAGCAACACCCCTACGAGATCGATTCCTCGTGATCGCAACGGCATTTAGCCGGAGTGTGATCAAACGGGCACAGCTGCGAGATTTACTGATTCGGCACTTGCGGGGTTGTCGACGGAGCGGGCTGCGGGGCCGGCGCGCTTTCATTTGCCGGCGGCGTAACGGCCGGTGCCGGCGCCGCGTCACCGGATGGCGCGGTCGCAGGCGCCATGCCGGAATCGCCGGTCGGAACGGAAGGAGTGGCGGCCGGTGCTGCCGGCGGCGGGGCTTCGCTGGCGGGTGCCGCCGGGGTGTCGGAACCGCCGAGTTGATCGAGCACGCCTGCGCCACCCTGTCCCTGCGTCGTCGGCACGCGGTCGAGAATGTCGATCGGACGCTCGCCGTAACGGGCAATAAGCGAAAGGCCAAGCGAAGTCGCGAAGAAGGCCGCAGCCAGGATAGCAGTAGCACGGGTGAGCGCGTTGGCCGCGCCGCGCGCCGTCATGAAACCCGAACCGCCGCCGATGCCCAGGCCGCCACCCTCGGAGCGCTGGAGCAGCACGACGCCCACCAGCGCAAGCACGATCATCAGGTGGATGACGATGACGATAGTTTCCATGGTTTCCCCGGCGGAGTTCAGGACACAGACAGGCGCGCCCTGCCGAAACGTGGCGGCTCAATACATGGCTTTCGTGGCATTTCCAAGCCCGCCGGCAATATGGGGTCGGCGACGGGGAATGCAACGGGGAGGCGCGCATGCGCGCCCCGGACCAGCCCTCACTCGACGATCGTGTCATTTGTGCCACGCAACCGGAAATAGCGTCCGTTTAGGCTCGAACGGGATTGAACCGCTCGGTTCGATCAGTATTGTCGCCCGTGAGAGAAGGGGCGCGAGCGATCGCGTTAATATCGGGGATAGGGAGAGAACGCTTTCCTTCCTGCAAGGGGGGCAAGTGTGTTTAAATCTGACTGGAGTAGTCTGAATATGAACGTCAAAACCCTTCTTCTTGGTTCAGCTGCAGCTTTGGCTGCGGTACCGGCGGCGCGGGCGGCTGATGCCGTCGTCATCGCCGAACCGGAGCCGATGGAATACGTACGCGTCTGCGACGTGTACGGCACCGGCTTCTTCTATCTGCCGGGCACCGAGACCTGCCTCAAGATCGGCGGCTACGTCCGCGTCGATCTGCGTGGCGGCGATCTGTTCGAGCGCATCAGCAACGCGGGCGAAGAGACCTAC
>QFCS01001244.1_pt1 | contig 16994 bp, 16 predicted proteins | sample 3576561 | NCBI WGS metagenome assembly QFCS01 | reverse complement strand
TATAGAGAACGGGTCCACGCCCCGCGCCACGGCGTACGCGCGGGTCTCGAGGGTCTGCTGGTCCACGGGCCTGCCTCCGGTGCCGCGGTGCGCGTCCGCCGAGAGCGCCGAGCCCTGGCCGGTCTCCAGGTACATCACGTTGGTGCCGACCGTCCCGCGGCCCAGGGAGCGCACCGCGTCGTTCGCCTCCCGCAGCAGCGCGAGGTCGACGCCGAAGGAGCGGTTGGCGCCCTCGGTCCCGGCGATCGACTGGAAAGCGAGGTCGACGGGCGCCCCGCGCTCCACCAGCTCGACCGTGGTCGTCACGTGGCACAGCACGCAGGACTGCACGGGGATGTCGAAGCGGCGTCGTACGTCGTCGAGCAGGTGCAGCAGGTCCGCTGCCGCCCGCGGGGAGTCGCTGGCCGGGTTGATCCCGATGACGGCGTCACCGGCGCCCATGAGCAGCCCGTCGAGGACGGCCGCGGCGACACCGGCGGGGTCGTCGGTCGGGTGGTTCGGCTGGAGGCGGGTCGCGAGCCGGCCGGGCAGGCCGATCGTCGTACGGAACGCGGCGGTGACGCGGACGGCGGAGGCGACGAGGACGAGATCCTGGTTGCGCATCAGCTTGGACACCGCGGCGACCATCTCGGGCGTCAGGCCCCTGCTGACCGACCGCAGCCGCGGGCCCGCGTCGGGTGCGACGGCGGTCTCGAGCAGCCAGTCGCGCAGGCCGCCCACCGTCAGGTGGGCGATCGCGCTGAATGCTCCGGCGTCGTGGGTGTCGACGATCAGCCGGGTGACCTCGTCGGTCTCGTAGGGCACGACCTGTTCGTCGAGGAAGCGGACGAGGGGGACCTCGGCCAGTGCCCACGCGGCCGCCGCACGCTCGGCGTCGCTCTCCGCGGCACAGCCGGCGAGCTGGTCGCCGGAGCGCAGGGGAGTGGCCTTGGCGAGGAGCTCGACCAGACCGTCGAACTCGTACGTCGTGCCGCCGATGCTCTGGCGGTACCTCAACGGATCTCCTCCTCCGCCTCGGCGAGGGCAGCGAACTCCTCGTCGGGCGAGGACGCGACGAGGCGGTGGCGCGAGTAGAGGGCGAAGTAGGCCATGAAGGCGGCGAAGACCCCGAGGCACACCAGCGCGGCGCGCATGTCGACGAGGAAGGTGGCCAGGACCGCGGCGAGTGCCACGACGAGCGCGAAGCCGGTGGTGGCGACGCCGCCGGGCGTGCGGTAGGGCCGCGGCATGTCCGGCTCGCGGCGGCGCAGCACGATGTGGCTGACCATCATCAGCACGTAGCTCAGCGCGGCCCCGAAGACGGCCATGTTGAGCAGCAGCGCTCCCTCGCCGGTCAGGGACAGCAGGAAGCCGACGACGCCCGGGACGACGAGAGCCAGGGTCGGGGCCTTCCGCCGGTTGGTGACTGACAGCGCCCGCGGCAGGTAGCCGGCGCGGGAGAGGGCGAAGAGCTGGCGCGAGTAGGCGTAGATGATCGAGAAGAAGCTGGCGATCAGGCCGGCCAGGCCGATGTAGTTGACCACCGTGGCTCCGGTGCCGTCGCCGAGCGCCTCGACCAGGGGGTTGCCGGAGGCCGACATCGCGGCCGCGCCGCCGGTCCCCGTGGCGAGCAGCAGCACCGCCGCACAGGTCAGCAGCAGCACGGCGATCGCCGCGATGATCCCGCGCGGGACGTTGCGGGCGGGGTCGGCGGTCTCCTCGGCGGCCAGGGGCACGCCCTCGATGGCGAGGAAGAACCAGATCGCGAACGGGATCGACGCCCAGATGCCGAGGTAGCCGAAGGGCAGGAACTCCGAGGAGCCTGCCGCGTCGGTGGGGGCGATGTTCGTGAGCAGCGCGACGTCGAAGTCGGCGAGCGCGAGCACCGAGAAGACCACGAGACCGACCACGGCGATCGCGGTGATCACGAACATCACCTTCAGCGCCTCGCCGACACCCGCCAGATGCAGGCCGATGAACAGCGCGTACGCCGCGAGGTAGACCCACCATCCGTCGGTGATCCCGAACAGGCCCAGTGACTCGACGTAGGCGCCGATGAAGGTCGCGATCGCCGCGGGAGCGATGGCGTACTCGATCAGGATGGCCGTGCCGGTGGCGAAGCCGCCCCACGGCCCGAGTGCCCGCCGCGCGAACGTGTAGCCGCCGCCGGCGGCCGGGAGCGACGAGGACAGCTCCGCCATGCCGAGCACGAGGGCGACGTACATGGCGGCGATGACGACGGTGGCGATCATCAGCCCGCCGAAGCCGCCCTCGGCGAGGCCGAAGTTCCAGCCGGAGTAGTCGCCGGAGATCACGTAGCTGACGCCGAGTCCGGCGAGCAACACCCAGCCGGCGCTGCCGGTGCGCAGCTGGCGCTTGGCGAGGTAGGTCTCGTCGGGGTGGCCGGGCGCCTCGGCGCCCTGGGGCGGCACGCTGCCGCCGGGGTTGGTCGCATGCGACATGGTGGAACGGGCTCCTCTGTGCGGGGCGTGCGCTTGCGACCAGGAACGCCTGCCGAGGTGGGTGTGATGCGCGCCACTGTGGCCTGGGCATGGTTGCAAGAAGGTTGCCGAGACGGGATGTGCGGTGCCCGCGCCGTTGCAGGCGGACCGGGCGCCCCGCGTCAGGGAGAGGGGGCGCCCGGTCCTGGAGGAGAGCGGTGGTCCGCCGTGCGTCCGTGACCGGGGGAGCGGCCCGTTCCTGCCGGACCCCGAGACGTCCGGCAGGAGCGATGGATGCCGTCGGCTCACCTGCTCTTGTTAGGACAGGACCGGGATGGATGGTCGACCTGACGCGACGCCGGGAACGATTTGCGGCGGCCGTACGTCGAGAGTCCCGTGGTGACGATGACGGTGGAGCAGCAGGCGGAGCGCTTGATCGACCTGGGGGTCGCGGACCTCGCGGGCGTGGGGGAGCACGACGTACGTCGCGAGGCCGCGGCGTTGCCGACGGACGGACTGCTGGTCGTAGGTCCGCGCTGGGTGCCGGCCGCCCGGCTCGCGCCGCTGCTGGAGCGCGGGGGCAAGCCGGGATTCGTGGTGGAGGACATGGTGGACCTGGGGGAGTTCGTCCCCGTTCCCGAGGCGCCGGTGCCCGACCGCCCGCTGTACGTCATGCGCGGCGTGGAGCGTGGCGACGACATGCAGAACTGGAGTCCCGCCGAGGCGATGCCCGCGATCGTCGGTCAAAGGAGACGGCCGCTCACGGTCAACGAGGGCATCTCCTGGTTGCTCCAGGATCCGGAGGCGCTGGCGCCGAACCGTTGCTTCATGACGATCGGCTCCCGCAAGCCGAAGGCGGCCGGTGGTCTCGACGCCCGTACGCCGGCGCTGTGGATCAGCGGCGGGACGGGCCGCGACGGCAGGGAGCGCAAGGGTGCGCCGAAGGTCGGCTGGTGCTGGCACAACAACCGGCACACCTGGCTGGGCTTCGCGTCCTGCGCGGAGGTCGTCGGGTGATCGGGGGGAGGCCGGCCGGACGTCGGGGAGTCGTCGAGAGGGGCGGTCCGACTGCCCCAATCTGACATAATGTCACTTATCGGCGCATCTCGGCGGGCCGGCTGGGTGACAGCTGGGGTCGGGCCGCACGAAGCCTATGAACGGGACCGATCGCCGTCACCTGGCGGCGGTGATCGGTCCCGATCCGGCTCCCAGCCCCGCCAGTACGACGTCGCAGGGCGTGCGCTCCGGCCCGGGCCGGACGTAGCGGCTCGTCCTCAGTGATCGGTCGCTACGCGGGCCTCGTCGATGGCCCGGGCCAGCCTCGCGGGAGGCTCGCCTGCGAACGCGGCACTGACGGCGTCAGGTGAGACCTCGACGGCAGGCGCGGGTGCCGCGAGGGCATGCCCGGCGAGGTGGACGTCGTCGAGGCCATGTGCGTATGGCAACATGCACATGCGGGGCCGTCAAGGCCTTGCCTCGGGTTCAGCGTCCGCCCGCCACCCGCAGCGTCGTCGCGGTGACGTACGACGCCGCGGGGCTCGCCAGCCACGCGACCGCCTCGGCGATCTCCTCCGGCGCACCTGCCCGGCCCAGGGGGATCGCCGGCGCCATCCGGTCGACGCGTGCGGGGTCTCCGGTGGCGGTGTGCAGGTCGGTGGCGACCAGGCCGGGCGCCACGCACACGACCCGGATGCCCTGGTCGGCGACCTCGGTGCCGAGTCCCTTCGTGAAGGCGTCGATGCCGGCCTTGGCGGCGGCGTAGTGGACGTACTCGCCGGGAGCGCCGATGGTCGCGGCGCCGGAGGAGATGTTCACCACGACTCCCCCGCCTCCGCCGTACGCGGTGCTCATCCGGCGCACGGCGGCGCGGGCGACGAGGACGGCGGAGGTGAGGTTCACGTCGATCGTGCGGCGGATCTCCTCAGGGGGCGTCTCGGCGAGCGAGGCGTAGCGGTAGGTGGCGCCGGCGTTGTTCACCACGACGGCGAGGTCGCCGGCGGCCGCAGCCTCGTCGACGAGCCGCTCGGGCCCGTCGTCGGATCCGAGATCGGCACGTACGGTCAGGCAGGAGACGCCGTGGGAGCGCACGCTCACCGCGGTCGCGCGCGCTGCGTCGTCGTCGCGCGCGTAGCCGAGGACGAGGTCGAAGCCGTCGGCGGCGAGCCGGTGGGCGATGGCGGCGCCGATCCCGCGCGTTCCGCCGGTGACGAGAGCCAGGGTCATGTCGGGACCCTACGGCGGGACCTCAGCGGGTGAGCCACCTGCCGTCGCGCATCAGCGTGCGGCCGGCGATCTCGTCGGACTCGCGCCACGCCTGGATCCGCCGCGGCCGGAGCACCAGGAACACGTAGCCGTCCAGGCCGCGCGGATCCCAGTCGGCCTGCGCGGCGTACGAGGCGCCGAGCGCGGGATCCTCGTCGACCTCGACGCAGCGTTCGAGGTCGACGTCGAGCAGCACGACGTCCCGCGTCGGCCCGACGCCGAGACGGGCCCGCTTACTCTCACGCAGGTTGCGTGCAGTGACCGACGCGCCGTCCACGGCGATGACGACCCGCTCCTCCGTCCACGCCAGCGACACCGGCACGAGGTGCGGCACACCGCCGGCCGACGCGGTCGCCACCCAGACGTCGATGTCGGGTGTGGCGAGCAGGGCGAGGGTGTCGTGGCGGCGGGTCGGCGCGGTACGGGGGCCTCCGGGAGACTGCGCCATCTCAGACCGGTGCCGGCTCGCTCGTCATGCTCTCGATGGTGACACGCTCGCCGATGTCGCGGGGGTACCGTGACGAAGTGGCGCTGAGTGTGTTCGACCTCTACTCCGTCGGCATCGGCCCGTCCTCGTCGCACACGGTCGGACCGATGCGCGCGGCCCGTACCTTCGCCCTGGGCCTGGCCGACGACGACCCGCTCGCCGGCGTCGCGCGGATCCACGCGGAGCGGTTCGGGTCCCTCGGCGCCACCGGACACGGACACGGCTCGGAGAAGGCGGTGCTGCTGGGGCTCGAGGCCGAGGAGCCGGCGACCGTCGACATCGCCACGTACGACGCCCGCGCGGCCCGGATCCGCGCCGCGGGCACGCTGCGCCTGGCCGGCCTGCGGGACGTCGCGTTCGGGCAGGACGACCTGGTGATGCACCGGCGCCGCTCGCTTCCGGGGCACCCCAACGGAATGCGCTTCACCGCGTACGACGAGCACGGCGCCGTTCTTCGCGAGCGCGTCTACTACTCGGTCGGCGGCGGCTTCGTGGTCGACGAGGCGGCGGTCGGCGCCGATCGCGTCGTGGCCGATGCGACACCGGTCCAGTTCCCGTTCGCCAGCGCCGAGGAGCTTCTCGCGGCCTGCGAGAGCGAGGGCCTGCGGGTGAGCGACGTGATGCTGTCCAACGAGCTGTCGTGGCGCTCCGAGGACGACGTACGGGCGGGGTTGCTGGAGATCTGGCGGGTGATGGCGGACTGCGTCGAGACGGGCTGCTCCCACGAGGGGGTACTGCCGGGCGGGCTCGAGGTTCCGCGCCGCGCCCCGGCGCTGCGGGCCCGCCTGGAGGCGGCCGGGACGGCCGACCCGCTGCACGCGATGGACTGGGTGAACCTCTTCGCGCTCGCGGTGAACGAGGAGAACGCCGCCGGGGGGCGGATGGTCACCGCGCCGACGAACGGAGCCGCCGGCATCATCCCGGCGGTGCTGCACTACTACGTGCGCTTCGTGCCCGGCGCCGACGAGGACGGCATCGTCCGCTTCCTGCTGACGGCCGGCGCGATCGGGTCGCTGTTCAAGCAGAACGCGTCGATCTCGGGCGCCGAGGTCGGCTGCCAGGGCGAGGTCGGCTCGGCGTGCTCGATGGCCGCCGGCGCCTTCTGCGAGGTGCTGGGCGGAACGCCGGCGCAGGTCGAGAACGCTGCCGAGATCGGGATCGAGCACAACCTCGGCCTGACCTGCGACCCCGTCGGTGGGCTCGTGCAGATCCCCTGCATCGAGCGCAATGCGATCGCGTCCGTGAAGGCGATCAACGCCGCCCGGCTCGCCCTCAACGGCACGGGCCGGCACACGGTCTCGCTCGACCGGGCGATCAAGACGATGCGCGACACCGGACGCGACATGCACACCAAGTACAAGGAGACCTCCCGCGGCGGGCTCGCCGTGAACGTCATCGAGTGCTGAGGGGCGTCGCCGGCCTCGGTCGGGGAACACGCCGCAGACGCGCGAACCTCAGATCACCTCCTCCCCTGCCGACCGGACAGGTGACACCAGGGGGCAGGGGGCAGGACATGCGCGAAGCAGTCGTCGATCACGAGCAGCATCTCTCGCACGATCGGCCGTGCGCCTACTGCGGGCACGCCGGCCACTACTACCTGCCGTGCGACCGGGACTGCGGTTGCGGCTTCCGCCCGGAGTCGGGCTGACGCACGGGCGACACGCGTGTGACGCAGGTCATACGTGAAATGTGACCCACGTCATGCGATGGTGAGCACATGAGCGTCCTGGCCATCGTCCTGCTGATCGCTGTGCTCGCCGCCGTCGCCGCGGTGGGAGTCCTGTTCGCGCTGGTGTTCTTCGCCGGCCGCTCGGCGCACCGCGACCAGGTCCGCCACACCAGCCGGGCCTGATCCGCGGCGCGGCTCAGTCGATCGCCTGCCCGATCACGGCGTACATCGCGTCGCGGATCTCGGCGGGACCGGTGACGACGACGTTCGCGGGATCGCGGTGCCACAGCCACGCGTCGACGTCGGCCGCGGTGCCGCTGACGACCACGGCCGCCGGCCCTCCCGGGCTCGCGACGACGTGCTGGTCGGGCTCTCCGTCGTGCTCGGTGCCGTCGGGGGCGGTGCCGGTGAAGGTGCCGAGCCGCGTCCACACCGACGCTCCGACGTCGGTGAGCCGGTACTCCACGTAGTGCTCGCCGGGGGTGAACCGGCCCCAGGAGGGCGACGCGCCGAACATGACGTCGAGGCATTCCTCGACCCCGTCCGCGGCGAGCGCGGCGTCGATCGGCGCTGTCTCCCGGCCGGCGGCCTGCTCGGCGTCGAGACGGTGGATGAGCGCTTCGTGCGCCTGGCGCCGGTACGTGAAGGCGACGTCGTGGTGCTCCGGCGCCTCGGACCAGGACCAGGCCGGGTCGGCGGGATCGGCGGCCTCGAGCACGGCCGTGAACGCCCGGTGCCGTTCCTCGAAGAGCGCCAGCAGCGCGTCGTACGACACGGGCCGCCGCGGTCCGGTGTGGTCGGTGGGTGCTGCGGGGCGGGTGCGTACGACGTGCTCCCAGGAGTCCTGGACCTCGGTGAGGTGCCAGAGCAGGTCGGCGGCGTCCCAGTCCGGGCAGGCCGGCACGTGCGCGTCGGGGCGGCAGGTGCGCAGCACCTCCAGGAAGCGGGCCGATTCGGCACGGATGTGCCGCAGGTAGACGGAGGGCTCGAGACGGCTCATGGTGCGAGGCTAGGAGTGCCTGCCGCCGGGCGCACCCGGGTTTCGGGGGCGGGCCGGGCCGGCGAGCGGGCTCAGGGCCGCAGCATGACCTTGACGGCCCGGCGCTCGTCCATGGCCCGGTAGCCGGCCGGCGCCTCCTCGAGCGGGAGCGTCAGGTCGAAGACCCGGCCCGGGTCGATGCTGCGCTCCAGGACGAGGTCGAGGAGCTCGGGCAGGTAGCGGCGGACGGGCGCGATGCCGCCGCGGACGCCGATATTGCGCTCGAAGAGCGTGCGCACGGGCAGCTCGACGCCGTGGGGGACGCCGACGAAGCCGACGCCGCCGCCGGGGCGGGTGACATCGATCGCGGTGGTCATGGACGCGCCGGTGCCGACGCACTCCAAGGTGGCGTCGACGCCGATCCCGTCGGTGAGCTCCCGGACGGCGGCGACGCCCTCCTCGCCGCGCTCGGCGATCACGTGGGTGGCGCCGAAGGCGCGGGCCAGCTCCTGGCGCGGCTGGTGGCGCGACATGGCGATGATCCGCTCGGCGCCGAGCGCGGACGCCGCGAGCACGCCGCACAGTCCCACGGCGCCGTCGCCGACCACGACGACGGTGTCGCCGCGGCGTACGCCGGCCGACACGGCCGCATGCCAGCCGGTCGGCATCACGTCGGTGAGGGCGAGGACGGAGGCGAGCAGGTCGTCGTCCGGGACGCCGGGCGTGCGGACGAGACTGCCGTCGGCCTGGCCGACCCGGGCGTACTCGGCCTGCCCGCTGGAGGTCATGCCGAGGTTCTCGCACGCCGACTGCGCGCCGGCGCGGCAGTGGGCGCAGGTGTTGTCGCAGTGGCAGAATGGGACGACGACGAAGTCGCCGACGGCGATGTCGCGGACCTCGGCACCGATCTCCTCGACCACGCCGACGCACTCGTGGCCGATGGTCGAGCCGGGCCGGATGGGGTTCTCGCCGCGGTAGGGCCACAGGTCGGAGCCGCAGATGCAGCCGGCGGTCACCTTGACGATGGCGTCCGTGGGCTTGCGCAGCTGCGGGTCGGGCACCTCCTCCACGCGGATGTCGCCGGCGGCATGGATCGTGGTTGCGCGCATGGGCCGAGTCTTCCACGATGTGGGGAGCGACTCCTCGCGCCGTCGGCCGCGACGCTTGCCTTATCTCATATGTGAGTTACCGTCGGTGTCATGACGAGCGAGCAGACGACCGACGACTACAAGGGTCGGATCGGCAACCTCATCCGCGACGCCCGCAAGCACCGCGGCCTCACCCAGGCCCAGCTCGCCGACCGCCTCGGGACCAGCCAGAGCGCCATCAACCGCATCGAGAAGGGCCATCAGAACCTGTCGTTGGAGATGCTCGCCCGGATCGGCACCGCGCTCGACTCCGAGATCGTCGCGCTCGGTGCGGGACCCACGCACCTGCGGGTCAAGGGGCCCACCACGCTGACCGGCAGTATCGACGTGAAGACCTCCAAGAACGCCGGCGTCGCCCTCCTCTGCGCCTCCCTGCTCAACCGCGGCCGTACGACGCTGCGCAAGGTCGCACGCATCGAGGAGGTCAACCGCCTGCTCGAGGTGCTGGCCAGCCTCGGCGTGCAGACCCGGTGGCACGGCGACAACGATCTCGAGATCATCCCGCCCAAGGAGCTCGACCTCTCCAAGATCGACGAGGAGGCGGCGCGGCGCACCCGCTCGGTCATCATGTTCCTCGGCCCGCTGCTGCACCGCGCCGACACCTTCGAGCTCCCGTACGCCGGCGGCTGCAACCTCGGCACCCGCACCGTCGAGCCGCACATGTCCGCCCTGCGTCCTTTCGGGCTGGAGGTCAAGGCGACCGACGGCTGGTACCACGCGCAGCTCAACCGCGCCGTCGTCCCCGGTCGCCCGATCGTGCTCACCGAGCGCGGCGACACGGTGACCGAGAACGCGCTCATGGCGGCCGCCCTGCACCCGGGCACGACCGTGATCCGCAACGCCTCGTCGAACTACATGGTCCAGGACCTGTGCTTCTACCTGCAGGCGCTCGGCGTCGACGTCGAGGGCATCGGTACGACGACGCTGACCGTCACGGGCCGCGAGGTCATCGACGTGGACGTCGACTACTCCCCCAGCGAGGACCCGATCGAGGCGATGTCGCTGCTGGCCGCGGCGATCGTGACCCGCTCCGAGATCACGATCCGGCGCGCGCCGATCGAGTTCCTGGAGATCGAGCTCGCGGTGCTGGAGGAGATGGGCTTCCGCTACGACCGCTCCGAGGAGTACCTCGCCGCCAACGGCCGCACCCGACTGGTCGACCTCACCACGCATCCCTCGGACCTGGTCGCCCCGCGCGACAAGATCCATCCGATGCCGTTCCCGGGCCTCAACATCGACAACCTGCCGTTCTTCGCCGTCATCGGTGCGGTGGCCGACGGCCAGACCTACCTCCACGACTGGGTCTACGACAACCGCGCCATCTACCTCACCGAGCTGAACAAGCTCGGTGGCCGGGTCACATTGCTCGACCCGCACCGGATCCAGATCGAGGGGCCGACGTCGTGGACCGGCACGGAGCTGGTCTGCCCGCCGGCCCTGAGGCCCGCCGTGGTCGTCCTCCTCGCGATGCTGGCGAGCAAGGGCACCTCGGTCCTGCGCAGCACCTACGTCATCCATCGCGGCTACGAGGACCTCGCGGAACGCCTCAGCTCGCTGGGCGCCGACATCGAGACCTTCCGCGACATCTGAGCGCGCGTATCGAGACCCACTCAGCGAGGAAGCCGATGTCCCCTTACCTCTCGCCTGGCAGGGTGCTCGCCTTCGCCCACCGCGGCGGCGCCTACCACCCGGAGATCGAGGGCCTGGAGAACACGATGGCGGCCTTCCGGCACGCCGTGGCCCTCGGCTACGACTACCTGGAGACCGACGTCCACCTGACCCGCGACGGCGTGCTGCTGGCCTTCCACGACGAGGTGCTTGACCGCGTCACCGACCGGCAGGGGCGGGTGCGCGACCTCACGCTCGCCGAGGTGCGGGAGGCGCGGGTGGCGCGGCGCGAGCAGGTGCCGACGCTCGTGGAGCTCGTCGAGACCTTCGAGGACTGCCGCTTCAACATCGACATCAAGTCCGACGACGCGGTGGCGCCACTGGCGGAGCTCGTGCGCGAGCGCGACCTGTGGGACCGGGTGATGGTCGGATCCTTCTCCCGGCGCCGGATCTCCCGCTTCCGTGCCCTGACCGACGGCCGCGTGCCGACGGCGGCGGACCCGTGGCAGATCGTGGTGTACCGCCTCTCCCCCAGCGCCCGGCTCGCTCGTGTGATCGCCGGCAGTCGGTTCGCCGCCTTCCAGGTGCCGCACCGCAACCGCGGCCTCACCGTGACCACCGCGGGTCTGGTCCGGCGCGCCCACGCCGCCGGCCACCAGGTGCACGTGTGGACCATCGACGACCCCGCGGAGATGGCCGAGCTCCTCGACCTCGGTGTCGACGGGCTCTTCACGGACCGCACCGACCTGCTCAAGGATGTCCTCGAGGCGCGCGGCCAATGGGGGCCGGCGCGGGGAGGAACCACATGAGCCACAGCGTGCCGGGCGAGGGCGGCATCGCCGACCTGAGCCCGTTGAGCCGGTCCCGCGAGCAACGGGCCTGGTACTTCACCGACTGGGCTGCCTCGGCGTTCCAGACGACCGTCGCCGGCGTGCTCTTCGCGCCCTACCTCATCTCGATCGCCGAGAACGACGTCGGCGAGCACGGGCGGCTCGACCTGCTGGGTCTCTCGATCGCGCCCGGCGCGCTGCCGTCGTACGTGATCACGCTCTCGACCGTCCTGAGCGCGCTGGTCTACCCCCTCATCGGTGCGGTGGCGGACCGGACGGCGCGCAAACCGGACCTGCTGGCCGGCTTCGCGTGGGTCGGGGCGGCCGCGACGGCGCTGCTGTTCTTCCTCACCGGCGACGACTGGCTCTTCGGCAGCATCGTGTTCATCGTCGCCAACCTGTGTGCCGGGGCGGCGGTCGTGATCAGCGACTCGATCCTCCCCTTGATCTCCACCGAGGACGAGCGTGACCGGACGTCGTCGATCGGCTGGGCCTACGGGTACGCCGGCGGCGGGCTCCTGCTCGCGATCAACTTCGCCGTCGTCACCTTCCACGACGCTCTCGGCCTGAGCACGGGGATGGCGGTGCGCCTGAGCCTGCTGTCGGCCGCGGTGTGGTGGGCGGCGTTCATGATCATCCCCTGGCGCCGGATCAGGCGTCAGGCTCCGGCGCACGTCGAGGACGTCGAGGGCGGCATCGTGGCGCGCTCGTTCGGCCAGCTCTGGGCGACGCTGAAGGACCTGCGCAACTACCCGGTGGCGCTGTCCTTCCTGATCGCCTACCTGTTCTTCAACGACGGCATCCAGACGGTGATCGCCTCGGCCTCGACCTTCGGCATCGAGGAGCTCGGGTTCGCCGAGGGCACCGTCCTGGGCACCTACCTGCTGGTGCAGTTCGTCGCGATGTTCGGCGCGATCGGGTTCGGCCGGGCCGCGAACCGCTTCGGCTCCAAGCGGGTGATCCTCGTGGGCCTGCTGGGATGGATGGGCATCGTCACCGTCGCCCTCGGCGTGCCCGACGGGGCGCTCCTGCCGTTCCTGGCCCTCGGCGTGGCCATCGGCATCGTGCTCGGCGGAACGCAGGCGCTCGCGCGCTCCTACTTCTCCCTGTTCATCCCGAAGGGCAAGGAGGCCGAGTACTTCAGCCTCTACCACGCCATGGACCGCGGCACCTCGTGGTTCGGCACGCTCACCTTCGGGGTCGTCTACCAGCTCACCGACTCCTACCGTCCGGCGATCTTCGCGCTCATCGTCTTCTTCGTGGTGGGCGGGCTGCTGCTCCTGCGCGTCGACACCGAGCGCGGCATCCGCGACGCCGGGAACGCCCGTCCCGCCGTCATCTGAGGCCGCCTCGCCGGTCCTCCAGAACTGACAGGTCGAAACCCGCTTGGAACCTTTTACCGCTGGGTAGCGTTGAGAGGGTACAAGCGAAACACGGGAGGTGAAGTTCTCATGGCTGAGCGCACATTGCGCGGCGCCCGTCTGGGTGGCCAGTCGTTCGAGGACGAGCGGGGGATCGAGTTCGCTGCTCGCCAGCAGGTCGGCTACAAGTGCCCCCAGGGGCACGAGTTCGAGATCACGATGTCCATCGAGGCCGAGGTGCCGGCGATCTGGGAGTGCCCGCGCTGCGGCCTCGAGGCGGAGAGCACGGCCGGCATCGAGCGCGAGGTCAAGGCCGAGAAGCCCCAGCGCACGCACTGGGACATGCTGCTCGAGCGGCGTTCGGAGAAGGAGCTCGAGGAGATCCTGACCGAGCGGCTGGAGCTGCTGCGCGGCGGTGAGATCGGCCCGGCCCACCTGCACCGCGCCAACCGCAAGAAGAAGGCCTCGACGACCTCCTGACCGGCAGGGTCGCTACGGCGCCTCGTCGCGTCGCTCGTCGATCACCTCGCCCCGGATCACGGTGCCCTCGGCACCGGGTCCGGGGCGATTGCCGTGCGTGCCCGTGGATCGCGTCGTGCGCTGGGTCGCCCGGCCCACGGCGTACGTCGTGAGGAGCCCCCGGAAGAGCGGACGCGTCACCGGGAGGATGAGCAGCAGGCCCAGCGCGTCACTGACGAAGCCGGGACTCAGGAGCAGCGCGCCTCCGAGCACGATCAACGCCCCGTCGGCGAGCTCGCGGGCCGGCATCGCACCGGTCTCGAGGCGGGTGCGCAGTGCGTTCCAGGCCTTGCGGCCCTCCCGCTTCATCAACCAGGTCCCGAGGATCCCGTCGAGCACGAGGAGCAGGATGGTCCACCACGGTCCGATCGCCTGGCCGACCTGGATCAGGACGTAGATCTCCAGGACCGGCATGACCACGAAGACCAGGAACAGGATGATCGCTGCCCGACGGCTGCGGCGCCGGCTCCCCCGGCTGACGGATGGGCTCATGGACGTCCGCGCAGGCTCCTTCGGCGGCGCTCGAGCTGGTTCCAGCGCTCGCGCAGCCCCCAGTAGGTGATCTTCTTCAACGACTCCACGGCCACCTGGCCGCTCATCTTCGACTCCCCACGGACCCGCTCGACGAACTCGATCCTCACCTCGTGCACCGTCAGGCCCGCCCTCAGGGTGCGGGTGACCAGGTCGGTCTGGAAGACGTAGCCGGTCGAGCGCACCTCGTCGAGACGCAGCTTCTCGAGGGTGGCGCGGCGGAAGAGCCGGTAGCCGGCGGTCGCGTCGCGCACGGAGATCCCGAGCAGCAGCCGGACGTACAGGTTGCCGCCTCGGGAGAGGACCTCGCGCTGCCAGGGCCAGTTCACCACCGAGCCGCCGGGGATCCACCGCGAGCCGATCACCAGGTCGGCGTCCAGCAGGCCCGTCAGCAGGCGCTGGAGCTGCTCGGGCTGGTGAGAGCCGTCGGCGTCCATCTCGCCGATGACGTCGTAGCCCTGGTCGAGCGCCCATGCGAACCCGGCGAGGTACGCCGCTCCGAGACCGCCCTTCGAGGTGCGGTGCAGCACGTGGACCTGCGCGTCGGCCGCCGCCAGGTCGTCGGCGATCTCGCCGGTGCCGTCCGGAGAGCCGTCGTCCACGACGAGGACGTCCACATGGGGCTGGGCGGCGCGCAGCCGCTCGATGATCCAGGCGATGTTGCCGGCTTCGTTGAAGGTGGGGACGACCATGACCGTGCGACCCAGGGTCGAGATGGGATCAGACAACGGGGGCCTCGCTCGGGATCGGGTTCGGCGCGGGCGTCTCCTCGTCGGTGGCGTCCCGCGCAGGGCGATCGAACTCTCGCCCCCGACGGTACGCGACGGCACCAGCCACGAGAGCGCCGAGCGTCAGGAGGATGAACATCCGGGTCGGCCAGGCGCCCAGCCGCATCGCCGGCGTCAGGTCGGTGCTGAGCCCGACCTCCTCGACCAGCACGGCCGTCGTACGCGGCTCGGCGTCGGCGACGACGGTGCCGTCCGGGGCGATGATGCCGGTCTGGCCGTTGGTGGAGGCCACCGTCAGCCACCGTCCTGCCTCGATCGCGCGCAGCCGGGTGATGGCGAACTGCTGCTCGATCTGGTGGGTGAAGATGAAGCTGGCGTTGCTGGTCTGCACCGTCAGCAGCTCGGCCCCGTCGCGCACCTGCGCGGGCATGACGTCGTCGTAGGCCACGTCGAAGCAGATCGCGTCGGCCACGCGGATCCCCGCCACCCGCAGCGGCGTCGTGCGGGTGCCGCTCTTCATGTCGCGCGAGATCAGCGCGAGCTGGCCGAACTCGGGGTCCCAGAGGTCGCGGAACGGGATGTACTCGCCGTAGGGCACCGGGTGGTGCTTGGTGTAGCGGTCCCCCGGCCCGGTGTCCGGGTCCCACACGATGCCCTGGTTCAGCACATGGTCGGGGCCGTCGTCGACGAGCCCGCCGACGACCACCGGCACGCCGACTGCGGCCACGGCCTCCCGGATCCCGTCGTTGACGGACCCTTCGGCGAAGGGGTCGACGGCCGTGGAGTTCTCCGGCCACAGCACGAAGTCCGGCGCCGGTACGTCGCCCGCCGCGACGTCCGCGGCCAGCTCGACGGTCGCGTCCACATGGTTGCGGGTCACGCCGCGATGGTCGAAGAGGATGTCGTTGCCCGGGCCCGGTACGTCACCCTGGACGACCGCGACCGTCGCCGTACCGGACTGCTCGGCCTCGTAGGGCAGCAGGGCGGGGGTGGTCAGTACCACGAGGACGCCGACGAGGGCTGCCCCGGACGTCCGCAGCTCCAGGCCGCGGCGAGGGGCGGTCTCGACGAGGTGGGCCAGGCAGAAGCCGGCCAGCGCGAGGAGGAAGGACAGCCCGGTCATGCCGACATAGGCCACGGCCGGCGCCACGGGGGTGTCGATCGCGGCGAACGAGAGCCGGCCCCACGGCATCCCGCTGAAGGGCCAGCCGCTGCGAACGGTCTCCATCGTCGTCCAGGCCGCGGCCAGCCACAGCGGCCACAGGGGCAGGCGGCGCAGGAGCGGTGCCGCGAGCCCGAGGAGCCCGTAGAACAGGGCCTCGATCGCGGACAGCGCGATCCAGGCGTCGGTGCCGATCGAGTCGCGCATCCACCAGATGTGGCTGAAGTAGAAGACGACGCCGAACACGAGGCCGACCAGGCCGGCGCGCCGGACCGTCAGGTCGCGCAGCGCGAGGGCGTAGCAGGCCACGCCGAACGGCAGCAGCCATGCCCATGCCACCGGCTCGAACGACGCGGTCAGCAGGGCGCCGCCGAGGACCGCGAGGAACGAGCGTTGCACCACGCCGTGAGCCTAGTCGGCGCCGCGAGAGCACCGGCGCACCGGCGCCGTCATCAGGCACGGAAGGACCCCGAGCGCCTTCGGACCATCTCGACGTCCGACCGGCTGCCGACGGCGGGATGTTGTCTAGGGGGTCCGGGGTCCTCCCGGTCCGCTCTCGAGGAGCGAACCGACCTCCGCGAACCGTTCTCGGGAGGAGTTGGTGCTACTCCCCCGACTACGGCCACTCGGACGTCGGTCCGCCGACCACGACCTGCATGAGCGAACGCTTCCGTACTCTGGTGAGCCTTACTCGCGCTGTCAACCGGTCGCTGACCTGCGCAGACGCGCGTTCTCGCAGGTCAGGGCGCACGCCCGATCACCCGAAAAAACCGGAAAAAAGTCCGGTAGAACCGGCGTGTCGCTCGCGACGCGCCGGGGACGGCGCGATCAGTGGCTGACGGGCCGGTTCTCGTAGTACGTCGACAGGACGATCGTCGTACGGGTCGAGACGTTCGCGGCCGTGCGGATCCGGCCCAGCAGCGCCTCGAGCTCGGCGGGGGTGGTGGACCGCACCTTGAGCAGGTACGACTCCTCGCCGGCCACCGACCAGCACGACTCGACCTCCGGCATGCTCACCAGCCGGTCCGGGCAGTCGTCGGGCTGGGAGGGGTCGAACGGCCGGATCGCGATGAACGCGGTCAGCGGCATGCCGATCTCGGCGTAGTTGACCGTGGCCCCGTAGCCGAGGATCAGGCTGCGCTGCTCGAGCCGCTTGACCCGCTGGTGGACCGCGGACGTCGAGAGCCCGGTCGCCTTGCCCAGGTCCGTGTACGGCATCCGGCCGTCCTTGGCGAGGAGCTCCAGGATCTGCCGGTCGATCGCCTCGACCGGCGGAACGCTGCTCTGAGT
>QFCS01002129.1_pt1 | contig 16995 bp, 18 predicted proteins | sample 3576561 | NCBI WGS metagenome assembly QFCS01 | reverse complement strand
GTGGCCTCGACCCCGATGGGTGCCCAACCCGGGAACTGACCGACGGTCACCATGGCTCCCGAATACTTCAGGACCTGCCCGTCGAACCAGTAGGTGTCGGCGACCTGACTCAGCGTCATGGCGCCGGCGGATTCGATCACCGTCGTGATGGGACCGATGGTCTCGTCGCCGTTGAGGTCCTGGCCGAAGAAGGTCTCCTGCGACTGAAGTGCATAGGTGTTGTTGCGCAGCACGTCGCTCATGGAGACGAGATTGCCGGTCCCGTCGAGCGTCCAGGTGATGTACTGGTCGGTGGCGGTGTGGCGCCAGGCCAGCTGGTAGCCCCCCGCTGTGGCCTCGACCCCGATGGGTGCCCAACCCGGGAACTGACCGACGGTCACCATGGCTCCCGAATACTTCAGGACCTGCGCATCGATCCGGTATACGTCGATAGCCTGGCTCAGCGTCGTGGTGCCGGCCGATTCGATCACCGTCATGATGGGGCCGATGGTGCCGTCGCCGTCGAGGTCCTGAGCGAAGAAGGTCTCCTGCGACTGAAGCGCATAGGTGCTGTTGCGCAGCACGTCGCTCATGGAGACGAGATTGCCGGCCCCGTCGAGCGTCCAGGTGATGTACTGATGATACGAGAGGAACGGATCGACGTAGGAGGACTTCCAGGCGACCTGATAGCCACCTCCCGTGGCCTCGGCAGCCACCGGTGTCCATCCTGGGAACTGGCCGGGTGTAACAGCGGTCCCATGGTACTTCAGGATCTGTCCGTTCAACTGATAGGAGTCGGCGACCTGGCGCAACGTCGTGGCGCCGGCCGCTTCGATCACCGTCGTGACGGGACCGACGGTCCCGTCGCCATTCAGATCCTGGGCAAAGAAGGATTCGAGCGTCTGCAGCGCCAGGCTGCCGTCGGCGAGCACGTTTCCCATGGAGACGAGGTTGCCGCCGCCGTCGAGGGTCCAGACGATATATTGATCGAGGAAAGGGTTGGGGCCGGCCAGCTGCCAGGCGACCTGGTACCCCTCGGCTGTCGCCTCGGCGGCGATCGGCGTCCATCCGCCGAACTGGCCCACCGTCACGGCGGCGCCGGAATACGCCAGGGTCTGTCCGCCGAGCTGGTAGGTATCGACGATCAGGCTCAAGGTCGTGGCGCCGGCGTCCTCGATCACCGTCGTGACGGGGCCGACGGTGCCGTCGCGGTTGAGGTCCTGGCCAAAGAAGGTTTCCTGCGATTGCAGAGCTCGGCTGTAGCCGGCGACCACGCTGCCCATTGAGAGGAGACTGCCACCCCCGTCGATGGTCCAGACGATGTATTCGGTGGTGAAGGCCTTTTCCCAGGCGACCTGATAGCCGTCCGCCGTCGCCTCGGCCGCGACCGGCACCCACCCCGGGAACTGGCCTGGCCTCACTGCGGCGCCGGCGATATTCAGGATCTCGCCGCCTACCAGATAGGCGTCGGCAGCCTGGCTCAACGTCGTGCCTCCGTTGGCCTCGATCACCGAAGTTACGGGGCCAAGCGTACCGTCGCTGTTGAGATCCTGGGCAAAGGAGGCCTCCTGCAACTGGAGCGCAAGGGAACTGCCCGAGAGCACGCTGCCCATCGAGAGGCGATCGCCGTCGCCGTCGAGGGTCCAGACGATGTACTGGTAGCCGATCGCTGGCCCCCCGGACCGCCACGCGACGAGAAAGCCGTCGACCGTGGCTTCGGCCGCGATTGGCGCCCAGTCGCCGAACTGACCCAGCTTCACGGCAATGCCGTCGACCTTCACGATATGGCCGCTCACCTGGTAGGCGTTGGCGACATGCCCCAGCGTGGCATCGCCTTCGGCTTCGATCGCGTATGACCAAGGTCCGATCGTACCGCTGCCATTGAGATCCTGTGCGAAGGGCGTTTCCCTGATCTGCAACTCAACGTCGTTGGCGGTGAGCACGCGTCCCATAGAAACGAGGTCTCCCCCGCCGTCGAGCGTCCAGATGATGTACTCGTCCCGCGTGAGGTTGCCGGGCTTCTTCCAGGCGACCTCGTAGCCGCTCCCGACCGCCTCGGCCCCGATCGGCACCCATCCGCCGAACTGTCCCGGGGCCACCGCGGTGCCATTGAACTTCAGGGTCTGCCCACCGACGTCGTACGTGTTGCCGACCTGGCTCAGCGTCGTGGCCCCGGAGGTCTCGATAGTGGCGGTGAATAGGCCCACGGTACCGTTGCCGTTGAGGTCCTGGCTGTAGCTGACCTCGAGCGCCTGCAATGCATGCGACTGTCCGGAGAGCACGCTCGTGGCGCCGGTGAAGTGACCGGCGGCGTCGGTGCTCCACACCACGTACTGATCGGCTCCGGCCAGCTTCCATACGATGCCATAGCCGGCGCCCGTCGACTCCGCAGCGATAGGGGTCCAATCCCCATACTCGCCGACCATCACGAGCGCGAGCCCTTCGTGGCGTAGCGTGACGCCACCGGTGGGAGCCTCCACCGATTCCAAGGTGTACAAGCCCCTGGAGCTTTCCCGGAGCTCGGTTGCGCCGGCCGACTCGATCACCTCAAAAGTGAAGTGGGCGGGCGTAGTCGGCCCGCTAAGCGTCAAGGTTGCGTTGTTGACGAGAGTTGCGCCCGCCTCTTCGTCCGCCGACAAGGCCAACAGCGCATGGGCAACCTGGATTTCGCTATCGTCGAACATGTGCGGCAGAACCGGTCACGGCCGGGCCAGCCATCCTCCCCACAACGCGACGCCAACGCACAGCAACGTAGGATGCCTCGCTACCGTACAACCTACACGATATTTAGCGCAGAGGCCGGCGGGCCGCCAGAGGTTGCAAGCCAGAAAAGTGTATATGCGCGATGCCTGCAGAAATGCTGTCGGGCAGCGGCTGGTCGGGCGGTCCGGCTGCCGTTCAAGAGCCTGGACGGGTACGTTCGAGGTCGGCCGCCAGCTTGTCGGTGACCTCGTTGATGGCCTCCGTCAGGCGGGCGCGGATGTCGTCCGGCGTGACCGATTTCCTGACGGCGGTAACGGTGTCCCGGTAGATGGCATTCCCAAAGGCGAGCGGATTGGCATCGTTCGGCTTCGGGCGGAGCGGCATGAGCTGGGACGCCTTCGGGAAGATCGATGCGGAGGCCGTCAGAACGAGGTCCCCGGAGTTGAGGGCGAGCCGGGCAGAAACGAACAGGACCGAGGCGTCGTGCGATTCCTCGTAGAGCCGGCGGGTCGCCTCCGGCGCCGCAGCCGTATTGACCTCAGGGCGCATGGTGATCTTCACGCCGGGCAGTGCGCTCAGCTTGCTCGTCGCAGCCTCGAAGAACGCCTCCTTGAAGCTGAAGTCCTGCATCGCCGCGATGAGCACGCGTCCCTCCTTCTCCGCGTGCGCCTGTCGGAAGCCGTCCGCGATGCTGAAGATCAGCAGCCCGGCAAGGCCGCCGGCGCCGGGAGTGCCGGTGGGAGTGATCGTGATGTCCGGCTGGGTCTGCGTGATGGAGACGATGCCGTCGACGTTTCCCAACGCCGCCTGCTCCTGCTTCGACAGCAGTCGGGTGGCCGATGGTGCCGTCTCGCAGGCGGTGAGCCCGAGGAGGACGGTCAGGAGAACCAGTGGTCGAAAAATCATGGAAGCTTGCCCCAAACGTTGAACACGCGGGTACAGCTGTAGCCGCCTGGCCGTGCATTCGTCATCGGGAAGGGCGAGGGGCGGGCATGATGCCGCGCCCGGGCAGGCGATGATGGTCTCCGCTGCGGATGGCGGGAGCGGCTCTCGATCGCCCACTTCCCGCGCCCGACGACTCTTCCGTGCCATCCGCTTGACTATGTCACCGGAAGTTGTGGCTTATCCCTGCCGACACTCATTCGAGAGATCGGCACGTGGCTCACGACGAAACCTCCAGGCGGACCTCTGAACGGCTCGACGACGACGAGCTGATCGCCATCCTGCGCCGCGAGGAGCAGGCCAGCGCGACCTACTGGGACTCGGCGCTCGGCGAACGCTACGACGAGGCGCTGAGCTACTACGACCGCGCGCCCTACGGCGACGAGCAGGACGGCAACTCGTCGGTCGTGACGTCGGAGTTCGCCGACGTCATCGAATCGCTGATGCCCGGCCTGATGCGGGTCTTCACCGCCAGCGACAACCTCGCCACCTTCGTGCCGACCGCGCCCGGCCAGGAGCGCTGGGCGCGCGAGGCCAGCGAGTACGTGCCGCACGTGCTGATGCGCGAGAACGACGGCTTCCGCATCGTGCACACCCTGATCAAGGACGCGCTGATGTACCGGCTGGGCGGCGCCACCGTCGATCTCGAGGAGGTCGAGGAGCGGCGGACCGTCACCGTGCAGGGCCTCACCCCGGACGCGATCGACGTCATGACCGCCGAGGCGGCCGAGCAGGGGGCGGCGCTCGTCGCCGAGCCCGACGGCACGCTCACGCTGACGATGCGGCGCCAGCGCGTGGTGGTCGAGACCATCGCGCCCGAGGACATCCGCTTTACGCCGAGCGCGCGCAGCGAGGACAAGGCATCCTTCCTGGGCTTCCTCAAGAGGGTGACGGCTTCCGACCTGCGGCGGCAGGGCCTCGCGCAGGACGAGATCGACGAACTGCAGTCGGACCGCTCGTGGTCCACCGAGGAGCAGGAGCGCGCCGCCGATGCCATCCTGGGCGAGGAGGAGCGCGACCGCGAGGGCGACAGCGAGCGGTCGTTCTGGCTGGTCGTGGCCTATGTGCGGGCCGACGTCGACGGCGACGGCATCAGCGAGATGCTGCGCGTCGTCTATGCCCATGCCGGCGGCACGGCGGGCCGCATCATCGAGCGCACGGCGTGGGAAGGACCGGCATCGATCGCGCTGGCCTCGCCCATCCTGATGAGCCACCAGATCGTCGGCCGCTCACTGTTCGACCAGACGCAGGACCTGCAGCAGATCGGCTCGGTTCTGACGCGCGGCCTGCTCGACAACCTCTATCTCGTGAACCGGCCGCGCCCGGTGGTCAGCGACCAGGTCAATCTCGACAGCCTGCTCGACTGGCTGCCGGGCTCGCCGATCCGGCTGAAGGCCGGCGCGCGGCCCGACGCCAGCCATGTCGCCTGGCTGCAGGTGCCCAACGTGACTGGACCGGCGCTGCAGGCGCTGGAGCACCTCGCGACCGTGCGCGAGAACCGTACCGGCGTCAGCCGCTACAACCAGGGCCTCGACGCCGACAGCCTGAACAAGACGCTGGGCGGGCTCGACCGCATCATGTCGGCGAGCCAGCAGCGCCAGGACCTGATCGCCCGCGTCTTCGCCGAGACGGCGATGCGCCGGCTCTACCGGCTGATCTACCGCGCCATCCGGCGCGCCGCCACGGGACCGGCCGAGTACTGGAACGGCAAGGCCTTCGCGCATTGCGATCCGACGCAGTGGCCGGACGAGATGGAGGTCAGCGTCGACGTCGTGGGCATCGGCAACCGCGAGCAGTCGCTGCAGCACCTGATGCTGGTCGGTACCGCACAGGAGAAGCTGATCGCGCTGCAGGGCGGCCGCGCCGACGGCCCCTTCGTCACGGCCGAAAACGTCGCCACCCTGGCGCAGCGCCTGACCGAGACGCTGGGCTACAAGACACCGGGCCTGTTCTTCCAGCCGCCCGAGCGCGTGGCGCTGGCGGTGGCGATGGCGGCGCAGCAGCAGCAACAGCAGCCGCCGCAGGCAATGCTGCCGCCCGACCTGCTGGCCGCCCAGGCACAGATCGAGATCATGCGCCAGGCCGCTGCGGCGGACATGCAGATCAAGCGTGAGAAGGCCCAGGCCGACATCGCGGTCAGCGAGTTCAAGGCGCGGCAATGGGCCGAGATCGAGCGCTTCAAGGCCGGTCTCAAGGCCCAGCTCGACGACAGCGACGCCGTGCGCCGCGCGCACCTCAAGGGGCTCGAGATCGCCGCCGACGCACAGGTCGAGGCGAACCGCCCCCCACCCCCATCCGCAGCAACGATACCGGAGAGCCCGTGATGAGCGAGGCCGAAGCCCGCGAACAGAGATACCGCCGCGCCCGCGAGCTGCTGGCCGAGGCCGGCTGGGTGTTCGACGAGTTCGTCAACGCCGAGATGGCGCGGCTGCTGAAGAGCGAGCCCGACGACATGACGACGCGCGAGCTGGCCTATGGCCGCGCCCGCGTCGCCACCGAGCTGAAGATGGCCTTGATGGCCATCGTCGAGGACCACGAGGCGGACCAGCACCTGAAGGACCGCCGTGAGCAACTGAAGGAGAGTCTGTATGGCCGACGCAACGACCAACCCCGGCATTGAGACCGCGCCGGCGCTGCCGGACACGGCGACCGTCGATGAGGCGGTCCTGCTGATGGGCGATCTCGTCGACGATGCCGGCGAGCCGGGCCACGATGCGGTTGCAGCCGCGGAGGGTGAGGACCGCCAGCCGCAGGACGGCGCCGCCCAGGACGAGGCGCCGGATGGCGACGGAGCCGGGGACGAAGGCGGCGAGGCTGAAGGCGCCGAGGAGATTGCCGAAACCTCCGACGAGCCGGACGCCGACGCCCCGCCGGCCTTCTGGTCGGCCGAGGACCGCGCCGCCTGGGCGAAGGTGCCGGCCGAGCTGCGCCCGGTGCTGGCGAAGTACGAACGCCAGCGCACCGCCTTCGTGAACCACAAGGTGCAGGAAGCGGCGGTGCGGGCGCGCGACGCCGAAGCCGGCGCCCGCCAGGCGCAGGACACCGTGGCCCAGGCCGCGCAGTGGTGGGCGGCCAATGCCGAGCGCTTCGCCCGCAGCTTCGTCGACAAGTGGGCGGGGGTCGACTGGAACAAGCTCGCCGAGGAGAACCCGGCCGAGTGGGCACGGCTGCGCCAGCAGCGCGACGCCGAAGCCGACCTGCTGCGGCAGGCCGACGAGCGCGGCGCGGCCGACATCGCGGCCACCAATCAGCGCACGGCTGCGGCGCTGCGCGAAGCGCGGCGCATCGAGCACGCCAAGCTCGCCGAGCGGCTGCCCGACTATTTCGGCGGCGACAAGGCTGGTCAGACCTATGACGCGCTGGGCCGCTACCTGCATGCCAAGGGCATTCCCGTCGAGCGCATCAACGCGATCTACGAGGCGCCGGTCATCGAGCTGGCCCTGAACGCCATGCGCTTCGAGCAGGCCCAGAAGAAGGCCGCCGCCCTGAAGCGCGGCGCCGCCAACGGTACCCCCGCGACGGCCACACCGAAGCGCGTCGAGCCCGGACCGGCCGGAAGGACCGGCAACCGGACCAGCGACGCCACGCGGCAAGTGCGCGAGCGGTTCGGCAGGACGGGCAGCGTCGAGGACGCCGCGCGTCTGATCTCTCTCCACCAGCTCTGACGAGGAAACGGCAATGGCCGCACCGACCAACACCTTCATCAGCAACAGCGCCGTGGGAAACCGCGAATCGCTGCACGACATCATCTCCATCCTGAACAAGGACGAGACGCCCTTCATCAGCATGATCGGCTCGGGCACGGCCGAGGCGACCTACGAGGAATGGCAGCTCGACGCGCTCGGCAACGCCGACACCGGGAACGCCAACCTGGAAGGCGACGACACGACCGCGGTGGCGATCACGCCCACCGAGCGTGTCGGCAACCGCACGCAGATCTTCAAGAAGCCCTTCACCATCTCCAACACCCAGGAGGCGGTGAAGAAGGCCGGGCGCGACAGCGAGATCAGCTACCAGACGGCGCTGGCCGGCCGGCGCATCAAGATGGATCTCGAGGCGGTCGCCTGCCAGAACCAGGCCTCGCAGTCCCAGTCCGGTGCCAATCCGCGCAAGCTGGGCGGCTTCGAGAGCTGGCTCACCAGCAACGTCAGCCGCGGCGTCGGCGGCGCCTCGGGCGGCTTCTCCGCGGGCAATACCACGGCGCCGACCGACGGCACGCAGCGCGCCTCGACCGAGACGCTGCTGAAGGGCGTCATCCGTTCGGCCTGGGCGGCCGGCGGCAAGCCGACCCTGCTGCTGATGGGCGCCGCCCAGAAGCAGACCTTCTCGGGCTTCACCGGCATCGCCACGCAGTATCAGGAGCCCAAGGGCAAGGCCGCGACCGTGATCGGTGCCGTCGACCGCTACGTCTCGGACTTCGGCACTTTCAGCGCCGTTGCCAGCCGCTACATGCGCGGCCGCGAGATCGCGGTCGTCGATCCCGCGCTGTGGCGCATGCTGTGGCTGCGCAAGTGGAAGAAGGAGGAGCTCGCCAAGACCGGCGACGCCCGCAAGTTCCACGTGATCGGCGAGGCCACGCTCGAAAGCCGCAACGAGGCCGGCAACGGCATCGTGGCTGACCTCACCTGACCGCCTGTCTCGTCAGACCGACCATCCCTCACCGACTGACCGAACAGGCGAGGGGCGGGACCTCGGTCCCGCCCCACCAACCTTGCGGAGCACAGCATGACCGACATCAGCACGTTGCGGATCGAAACCAGGGCGCTGACCGGCTGGAATGCCTTCCCGGCGACGGCGTCGATCGAGGCAGGTGCGTCGTGAGCCGGCGTCTTCTCGGCTTCGACGCCGCCACCGGCCTGGCGCAATGGTGGCTGGAGGACGGCGAGGGCAACTGGGCGCAGATGGCGTCGCAGGCGGCCGCGCCGATCCTCGAGCTCAACCGCGAGGCCGCCAATCACTGCGACCCGTACAACGCGGCGCGCGACGTGCGCCTGGTGGCGCGCATCCCGCTGATCGTGATCGCCAAGTGGCGCAACGAGCTGGGCGTCGACTACTGGAACCCCGACCACCAGGACAAGGTCGACCGGCTGCTCGACGATCCCGACTGGCGCTGGCTGCGCACCGACGCGGGGAGTCTCTGAGATGCCCGCGCAGATCGTCACCTATGCCGGTCTCCGGGCAGGCGTCTCGGCCTGGCTGGCACGCTCCGGCGACACGCTGCTGGAATCGCGGTTCGACGACTTCCTGCTGAACTGTGAACGGCGCATCTACTACGGCCACGCGACGGAGGATGCGGCCAACCCGCTGCGCTCCGACCCGCTGCGCATCGTCGAGATGGAGACCGTCGACCCGGCCTTCGCGCTGCAGGAAAGCGTGGCGCAGCCGCCGGATTTCCTCGAGCTGATCTCCGCGGTGCTGAACGGTCCGCGCGCGCCGCTGGAGATCGTGAGCCAGCGCACGCTCGACGGCTACGGCATGCAGAGCCTGGGCGGGCCGCGCCGGATCGCGGTGTCGGGCACGCGCTTCCGGGTCAAGGACGATCCGGCCGGCGCCGCGGCGACGCTGCGCTACTACCGCCGCCTGGCGACGCCGGAAGGCTCGACGGTCAACGACATTCTGACCGCCTATCCCGACGTCTATCTGTTCGGCTGCCTGGTCGAGGCGGCGATCTTCACCCAGGGCGAGGCCGAGGCGCAGCGCTACCTGTCGCTCTACAACGCCAGCGTGGCGGGCCTCAATGCGCGCACCCAGCGCATCACCGCCTCCGCCGCGCCGGTCCTCCGCCTGCGCGCAGGAATGACGCCATGAGCCCGCTTCGCTGCTGCGCAGCTTCGCAGGCCACGGCCTGCTTCAAGGCGGAGAGCGCAAGGACTTGTTCTGCGAAGCTCCCGACAGGGAGCGAAGCAGAATGATCCCCTTCGCCGAATGGCGGCCGGACATGCCGGCGCTGTCGCAGTGGGCGCGCGAGGCGCTGAACGTCGTGCCGGCCGAGGAATCCTACATGCCGCTGAACGACCTGGCGGGCGTGTCGAGCGCGCTCGCGGCGCGGGCGCAGGGAGCAGCCTGGTTCCGCGGCACGGCCGGCGCCACGCGCATGTTCGCGGGCGACGCGACGAAGCTCTACCTGCTGTCCGGCTCGACCTGGAACGACGCGAGCCGCCTCGCCGGGGGACCCTATGCGACCGGCGCCGACGGGATGTGGCGCTTCACGCAGTTCGGCACGCTGGCGCTGGCCGTCAACGGCATCGACGCGGCGCAGAAGTTCGACCTTTCCGTCGGCACGCACTGGGAGGCGCTGGCCGGTTCGCCGCCGATCGCGACCTACATCACGACCGTCCGCGACTTCGTGCTGATGGGCAAGATCGGCTCGGCACCGCAGCGCCTGCAATGGTCGGGCATCAACAACGCCGAGCTGTGGGGCAGCGATCCGGCGACCCAGACCGATTTCCAGGAGCTGCCCGACGGCGGCGACATCACCGGCCTGACCGGCGGCGAACTGGCCGTCGTCCTGCAGGAGGCGGCCATCCGGCGCATGACCTACGAGGGGCCGCCGGTCGTCTTCCGCATCGACAAGATCGCCACCGATCTCGGCTGCAGCGTGCCGGGCAGCGTCGCCAGCCTGCTCGACATGACCTTCTTCCTGCACAAGTCGGGCTTCTACATGGTGCGCGGCGGCCAGGCGATCGAGCCGATCGGCCGCGGCAAGGTCGACCGCACCTTCTGGTCGGAGTTCGACGAGACCAACCAGTTCCGCTGCAGCGCCGCGATCGATCCGGTGCGTGGGCTCTACGTCTTCGCCTATCCGGCCACCGGCAGCGGCGGCGTGCCAAACCGGCTGCTGATCTACAACTGGCGCACCGGGCGCTGGAGCCGCGCCGTCGTCGCCTGCAACCTGGTCTATGGCGGCGTCAGCCAGCAGGGCTACACGCTGGAGGCGCTCGATCCGTTCGGCACGCTGGAGACGCTGCCCTATTCGCTCGATTCCTCCTACTGGACGGGCGCGGTGTCGCTGCTGCTGTTCGGGTTCGATGCCGGCCATCGCAGCGGGTCGTTCGGCGGCGCCGCGCTGGAGGCGGTCTGCGAGACCGCCGAGTTCAATCCGGGCAACGGGTTGCGCGCGACGGTGCGCGGCTGCCGGCCGCTGATCGACGGCGGCGCGCCCGTCCTGCAGGTCGGCGCGCGCGAGACGCAGCAGAAGGCGGTGGCCTGGGGCTCGCCCGTCGGCCTGACGCCGGCCGGCCTGGCGCCGGTGCTGGCGAGCGGACGCTATTTCCGTGTGCGTGCCACGATGCCCGCCGGTGCGACCTGGTCGAACATGCAGGGCATCGACGATCTCGATGTCCGGCCGGGAGGGGCGCAATGAGCCTGCCCGCGCTTCCCGTCACGGCCGACACCCGCACCATCACCGAGCGCGTGAACGTCCTGATCCGCGACTACAACAACCCGCCGGCAGCGCCGGCGCCGACACCGCCGCAGCGGCTCGTGCCGGCAGGCACGGTGCTGCCCTTCGCGGGCGGCGCGGCGCCCACGGGCTTCCTGCTCTGCCATGGCCAGGCGGTGTCGCGCCTCGACCATGCCGACCTGTTCGCTGCGATCGGCACGACCTACGGCGCGGGCGACGGCAGCACGACGTTCAACCTGCCGGACCTGCGCGGCCGTGTGGCGGCGGGAAGGGACAACATGGGCGGCACGGCGGCGAATCGCCTGACCGCCGGCGCCTCGGGCGTCGACGGCGCCACGCTCGGCGCGGCCGGCGGAGCACAGGTGCACACGCTGACGGCGGCGCAGATGCCGGTGCACGGCCACGGCGTCAACGATCCCGGTCACTCCCACAGCTACGGTGCCGGCCAGATTCCCAGCGCCTTGACGCCGCGCGGGACGAACGGCGACGGCACGAACTTCAACAACAACCCGTGGACGAACGGCGCCGTCACGGGGATCTCGATCCAGGCGGCGGGCGGCGGGGGTGCGCACCAGAACACCCAGCCGACCATCATCCTCAACCACATCATCGCGACGTAAGGCAGCGTCATGGACGGACATCAACAGGTCACGGTCGATCTCGCCGGACGCCGGGCCGCGGACGCTCGCAGGATCGTGCAGGTCCCGCCCGCGCACCTGCCCCTGGCTTGGCCGGCGCTGGGGCCGCTGCTCGCGCCGGTGGTCCGGCGCTCGCCCGATCGCGATGCGCGGCGGCTGCGCGTGGTGCTCGGCCAGGGCACGGCGCAGCTCTGGATGGTCGTCGAGGGCGGCGTGCCGACGGCGGCCATCGTGACGCGCATCACGCTCGGTCCGCCGAAGCGCTGCCTGCTGTGGCTGATCGGCGGCCGCGGCGCGCACGCGTGGGCGGGCGAGGCGGTGCTGCGGATCGCCGCCTGGGCGAGGACGTGGGGCTGCGTCGCCGTATGGGGCGTCGGCCGGCGAGGCTGGAGGCGCATTGCCGCGGCGCTGGGTTTCGAGCGCATCGAGGATGTCGACGGACAGCAGGCTTGGGAACGGAGGATCGCATGAGTCAACAGGTAGAGGTCTGGCGACGCCGGCTGTGGCCGTCTTTCGGCGGCATGGCGGGCGCCATCGTCCAGGGCGGCGGCGGGGCCAGCCAGAGCTTCCAGAGCACCAGCTCGAACAGCTCCAGCACGACGGGGCCACATCCCTTCATCCAGCCGACACTGGAATCGATCGGCAACCGGTTCTCGAGCCTCTTCTCGCAGAACATGGATGCGCCGGCCTACTACCCGGGCTCGACGGTGGCGCCGCAGAGCGAGCGCACGCAGTCGGCGCTGACCGCCCTCTGGCAGCGCGGCGCCAACGGGCTGGGCGGGCTCGACACGGCCGGGCGGCAGATGGCGCAGGACACGCTGTCGGGCAAGTATCTCGACCTCGACAGCAACCCGTACTGGCAGGATGCCCTGGCGGCGTCGTTCCGCCCGCAGAACGAGCAGTTCGCGTCCGTCGTCTCGCCGAAGCTGGCCGCGCAGTTCTCGGGCGCGGGACGCTACGGCTCCGGCGCGCATGCCGACGCGATCGGCCGGGCCTACGGCGAGCTCGCGCAGTCGCAGTCGGACGCCGCCGCGAAGACGGCGGCCAATCTCTACGGCACGGAGCGCGACCGCATGATCAGCGCGGCCGGGCTGCTGCCGCAGTTCCAGACGCTCGACTACCAGAATCTCGAGGCGCTGATGCGCGCCGGATCGGAGCAGGACGCGTACGCCCAGCGCGTCGTCGACGCCGATGTCGACCGCTACAACTACGGCGTCAACGCGCCCTACGACTGGCTGGTGCGCGGCGCCCAGGGGCTGCAGAGCATCATGCCGGGCGGCAGCACGACGGGATCGAGCAGCGGCTTCAGCCACACCTACGTCCCGCGGCAGGACAACACGCTGCAGCAGATCCTGGGCGGCGTCATGGGGGCCGCGAGCACGGGCATGAAGACATTCATGATGTCGGACGCCCGCCTGAAGGACGTGGCGGGACGGGTCGGCGAGACCGACGAGGGCGTGCCGCTCTATCTCTACAGCTACCGCGGCGACGACCAGCCGCGCATCGGCCCGATGGCGCAGGAGGTCGCGCGAACGCGGCCCGACGCGGTGGCGCGGCATCCCTCCGGCTACCTGATGGTCGACTACGCCTCCCTCGCGCCACGGGGAGGCCTGCTGTGAGCCGCGCGCCCTTGGCGGTGTTCTCGCCGGAACAGATGGCCCAGCTGGCGCGCGCCGGCTTCCGGCCGCCCGCACCGATGACTGCCGCCTTGCCGTCGCCGTCGCCGTCGCCGGACGCGGAGGCGACGCCCGGCTTCAACCTCGGGGACCTGATGCCGCTGGCCGAGCTCGGGCTGGGGGCATGGAAGCCCGCTTCGGGCGAGATGGACGGCGATCCCGCCACGGCCCACGGCCGCACCGCCGATGATGCCGATCCCGGTGGATACCGTGGCGACGTCAGGTACGACGGCGCCGGCAACCGGCTGATCTTCGACTACGCAACAGCCGCGTGGCGGCCCCTGGGAGGGTGACGCATGTCCGACAACAACCTTGCCGGCAATCCGTACCTCGACAGGGTACCGGAGCCTGGCTATCGGCCGCTGTCGCTGGCCGAGGCGCAGATGTTCCTCGGGCGCCAGTACGATCGGACGCAGGCGTATCGGCGCAATCGCCTGACCGGCGAGATCGAGGCGGTCGATTCTCCGGCGGCGCAGACGAGCGCGGAACCTGCCGGCGGGCAGGAGCGGGGTGTCCTCGCCTCGGTCACGGAAAGCAGTCACGGCGGACCGGGCCGTGGCGGCGCAAAGCGCACGTCTCGCTGAATTGCTGGAGCAGGATCATGGACATCGGTGCATCCAACTGGAACGAGGACGACGACAGCAACATCGCGACGGCGCCGGATGGCGCGCCGGAGGGGATGGCGCCGTCGGGCGTGAATAACGTGCTGCGCGCCCACCAGGGCGCGGTGAAGCGCTGGTATCGCTGGAGCACGCCGGCGACGACGGCGGGAACCGCGACGGTCTACACGATGAGCTACGGCGTGGCGCCGGCAGCGCTGGTCGACGGCATGACGCACCTCGTCGAGTTCCATGTCGCCAACGGTGCCGCGCCGACGCTGAACATCAACGGGCTCGGTGCGGTGCCGATCCACTACTACGCGGCGGCGGCGTGGCGTGTCATGCCGCCGGGGCTCGTCGGCGACAACGACATCCGGCGCGTGGCCTATCACGCAGGCAGTGGTGCCTATCGCCTCCTCGGTCCCGATGTGACCGGCGACCTGGTGCCGTCGGCCCGGGCGGCCGTACGCGCGGGCACGCTCCTCTGCCATGGCCAGGCGGTCAGCCGCACCGTGTACGCAGGACTCTTCGCCGCCATCGGCACGACCTACGGGACCGGCGACGGCAGCACGACGTTCAATCTGCCGGACCTGAGGGGGCGGGTGGCGGCCGGCAAGTCGGATATGGGCGGCGCCGACGCAGGCAATCTCGGTGGCGGCGGCGTGCTCGGCGCGAAGCTCGGCGCTCAGACGAACACCGCGACTACGGCCGTCACTGTGTCTGGCTCGGCGAGTGGGACGCTCAATGGCTCTACGGGCGTGCCAGCTCATGGTGATGCGTTCTGCGGGCCGGGTGTCACAGGGCCACTGTCGTACAACTTTCACGAGCATCCCGTCTCGGTGTCGGGCTCGCTAGCAGTCAGCGCGAACGGTGCCGGCACTTCCGGCGCCTTCAGCATCGTGCAACCGACAATCATCATGAACTACCTCATCGGCATCTAGCAGGAGTACGCCATGCCCGACAGCATCGACTACCAGCTCGGCCAGATCCGCGAGCAGCTGCGCGGCATCGAGAAACGCCTCGACGAGGGCAGTGGCCGTCATCACGAGATCGATGCGCGCATCGACCGGCTCGAGCTGGCCGAAGCCAAGCGCGGCGGCGTCATTGCCGCGATCAGCGCCACGGCCGGCATCGTCGGCAGCGTCGTCGTCTCATACGTCACCCGAAAATTCTGAAGGAGCCGCTCATGCCGCGCGAGATCAACGAAGCAGGTTATCTCCTCATCAAGGAGTTCGAAGCGGGGCCGCAAGCCGACAGTCGCCCGGCATTGACGCCCTATCTCTGTCCGGCGGGCAAGCTGACGATCGGTTGGGGCCACACCGGACCGGATGTCGCGCCGGGCCTGACCATTACCGAGATGAAGGCACAGGAGCTGCTGGCACAGGATCTCGACTGGGCCGAGGCGTGCGTCGAGAAGAGTGCGACAGCGGAGCCGAACGACAACGAGTTCGCCGCCATGGTGGCGCTTGCCTTTAATATAGGTGCGGAAGGGTTCAAGGGCTCGACGGTCCTGCGTCTTCACAACCGTGGAGACAAGGCCGCTGCCGCCGCGGCGTTCGCCTTGTGGCGCAAGATCCGCGATCCCCGAAGCGGACAGCTGGTGGACTCACCCGGCCTGATCCGCCGCCGGCATATCGAGGCCGGCCTGTACCTGACGCCCGTCGCCGGCGGCGCTGCGGCGATGCCGCAGATCGTCGAGGTGCCGCCCCGCATGGCCTCGAGCAGGACGGTGATCGCGGGCGGCGTCGCGGTGACGACCGGCGCAGCCTCCATGGTCGACCAGATCGACCAGGTCACGCCGATCCTGAACAGCCTCACGACGGCGGGCACCTCGCTGCAGAATCTGCTGAAGCTCGGCGCCGCCGCACTGTCGATCGTCGCCTTCGCCGCCGTGGCCTACATGCTGTGGCGCTACCTGCTGAAGCGGCGTCGCGCCGAGGTGTTGAGCACATGAGCGCGCTCTGGAGGCATCTGGCCACGGTGGGGGCGATCGCTCTCGCTCTGCTGGCGGCCGCCGCCCGGCTCATCGCGGACGGTCGGGCCCTGGAACGGGCGGCCCAGGCCGAGCGCAACGAAGCGACGAGAAGGAGGATGGAAGATGCAGAAGCACGTGGTCCTCGCACTGCTGACGATGTCGACCGCAGGCTGCACGACGGCACGTTCTGACATCTGTCCGCGCGAGGTCGAGTATTCGCTCGCGCAACAGCAGCAGGCCGCCGAGGAGCTGGCATCATTGTCGCGGGACGGCGTCGTGCGTGGAACGATGATGCCCGACTACGGCCGCCTGCGTGATCAGGCGCGGGCGTGCCGGGGAGCAGGGTAGAGTCCAATGGGGCGCGCTCGACGTCGCGGAAGACGGCATTCAGGTCCCTGTGAGCCGAGATGGTGTTCGTTTTCCATCACGCTCATCTGCCCCGGAGCCTTCATTTCATTCTCTGTGTAGCCACTGGCCGTCGCGCATGGCAGGTTAGCACGTGGGTATCGTTCGCTTGTTCCTCGCGATGGTTGTCGCGGCGGATCACTGGTGGGTGCTCGTTCTGCTTCCGCACAGTCCATTGGTCTGGATGATGCGTACAAGGCCGGTTTCGACACCGTGTATGCTTTTACGTGATTGGCGCTTCCTGGTCACGTTCACGCTATGCGTCAACTACGAACGGGATTTCGCTGGCACGGCGGCGTGCCTATCGCAACTGCTTCGTTCGCATCTATTCGCTCTACTGGCCGCTGGTCATTCTGACCTTCCTTCTGATCGGCGGCACCTAGAGCCGGTTCGTCGGCGCCGACATCTGGGACAAGATGAAGGGCATCTTCTTGTTCGGCATGGACTGGCGTGTCGCCTTTGCCGACTATCCGGCGACCCGCTACGACGCAGCCATCGGCGGCCTGCACCAGGCAGGGACGCTAGGCGCGGAGATGACGTTCTACCTCCTGGCTCCGCTGTTAATGTACTCATGGAAGATCGGAGCCGCCCTGCTGGCTGCCTCGCTCGGCCTGCGCGCCTATTTCGTCGGCGAACTGGGAACGGATCTGAACGACGTGGAGCTATCACTTGATCG